>Ga0209450_10000265_pt1 | contig 28341 bp, 32 predicted proteins | sample FrelakmetLWP11LW_FD_187149 | JGI IMG/M metagenome (GOLD analysis project Ga0209450, IMG submission 187149) | Freshwater lake sediment microbial communities from the University of Notre Dame, USA, for methane emissions studies - LWP11 LW (SPAdes)... | ecosystem: Environmental > Aquatic >...
CGACTCCTGGCTGGACGCGGGCAATGTCGCGCGTCTTGCCGTGCTGGTCTGGGTTTGCTGGCTGCTGCGCGGCAGCCGTCCGCTGTTTGCCGTGATGGCCACACTGACCGGCTTCGTGCTGGTATCGACTGTCGTCCTGCTCATCGTTCCCGATGCCGCAGCGACCTTCTCCACACCCTGGCGCGTGACCGCGGTGCTGATGCCGATCGCCATGGTCATCCTGATCCACCGACTCAGCCTTGCCTTGGCCGCCTGGTGCCAGCGCCGGGAACTGTCGTATGCGCGGACGCGGGGAGCGGCCCTGGCGGTAATCGTCGTGCTCTCGGCATTCGCCGTGTTTCAAACCCTGAACGGGCAGAAGGAATATGACGCGGAGAAGAGTTCAGGTGTCATCAGGCATGCGCGCGACACGGCCGGCGAGGGGCAACTCTATCTGGTTCCCCCGCGCAAACCCGACTTCGACCACTTTCGTCTGGAATCCGGTGTGCCGATACTGGCGAACTGGAAATCGCACCCCTACCTCGATGTCGAGGTGATCGAGTGGTATGGGCGGATCCTGGCCGCCGACCGATTGTACAAGGCGAAGGATGCGGCCTCGCGCAACCAGGCGGCCCGACAACTCATCGATCAGTACGGGATCACCCACCTCGTGGTCCAGAACAGGGTCACCCTCGATTTGCCGGGTCTGGTTGAAGTACACACCGACCCACACTACCGGGTTTACAAGGTGGCCTCCGGGCAATCCGGCCCCACCCTGCAAGCACCTTGATCATTCGGCGGGCCGGTGCCCCGTGCCCGCTGTCAGGCAGGGGGCACGACGGATGGATTCAATCCCGCTGGACCAGCAAAGTTCGCAAGGACCAGCGCATCGCCACCCCGCCATCGGGCAGGGAGTCGAGCCCCAAACCCCGCTCCACCGCGCTGGCGATTTCCGCCGGGCTGGACCGGTCGATGCCGAACATCAGCCGCAGGCAATCCGCAAGTTCTTCCCGTGAGGCAAAGTTCCAGTGGTAGGCCGGAGTTTCATCACGGACGAGACGAAAGCCCGCCCTGGTCAGATCTTCGATGAAGGCATCGTCGACGAACGCGCCCTGATGGCCCAGCGAACTGTGGCCATGGACGAAGCCGTTGAGGAAGTCGGCCACCGCCGAGTCCTTCGCCACTTCGGCAATTGCCAGGCGACCATGCGGGCGCAACACCCGGCGGATCTCCTGAAAGACCGGCGGCCGACTGGGTTCATGGTGCAGTCCGGCGAGGCAGACAGCCACGTCGATGCTGCCATCGGCCAGCGGCAAATCGTCCAGCGCAGCCAGATGGCTTTCCAGACCGCGGCGCCGACACTCACCATGGAATAGCGGGTTGGGGTCGACAGTGATCACCCGCACCCCAGGCTGATTCAGGTATGTGCTGAGGAAGCCGCTCGCCGCAGGCAAATCCAGCAGCGTCTCGCCGGGCCGGGGCGCGGCCAGTCTCAGGATGGTGGCCGCCTCTTCCCGGCACGCCTCGGGATAAAGACGATAAGCCTCGGCGTGCGCTTCGCCGCGCTGCGTGAAGATATCTGAATAGCTGCGGGGCACGGCTGAACCCTCCTTCATCAGGGACGCCGCTGGCAGAAACGGCGACGAAGAGGGTAGAGAAAGGCCTGCAGGCGGTCGGCTCGCTGCGTCGCACGGGCTTCTTCCGCGTCCGGTTCAGGCAGGCCCGCATTCAGCGACTCGATGGCCTCCAGTACCAGTGCCGCCGAGCGGGCCTGACCTGGCCAGCGGCACGGATCGAGCTTGGACACCGGTGGCACCAGGTTGGGATTGGTGTTGATCTCGAAGACCTGGATGCGATCCTGAACCAGGGTGTAGTCGATGCGGCCATAGTCGATTCCGGCCAGGTCGAAGAGTTCGAGCAGTTCACTGCCATGGGGCATGCGGGCCAGGTAGTCCTCCTCCTCGGCGAGACAGGCCGGGCCGACGAGATCCGGATATTTGACTTCCCAGTTGCGACTGAAAAGCATGTGGCGGGGTATCAGCGCCGGTCCGATCCGCATGGCCGAATACTTCACGAACAGGCCATCCTCCCGCGCATAGGGACAGTACTCAACCACCACCAGATGCTTGTTGTCCCTGCCGCCACGCAGCTGGCCGAGGCTGTGCTCAAGCGCCGCGCGGTCTTGCAGCAGGGGTGACAGGCTGCCGCGGTGGTCGTTCTCGCCGCGCAGAAACACCGGGAAACGCAGTGAATCCGGCAGCGCGTTCACCCGGTAGGCACGAAACCCGTTGACTCCCCGCTCGGCAAGAAGGTTCAGCAAGTCATGGCGACGCAACACCGCACCGGGATTGTTGAGCAGCCGCCAGCGCGAACGGTCGGCCGAGAGCCGCTGAAAAAAATCCCGCGCTTGAGCCAGTTCATCCGGAGTGAGCCGCTCCAGGTCGGTGAAGACCCAGGTCCCGGCCGGAGCAATCCGACGCCAGGGCCGCGATTCATAGTGCACGATACGGATCTGCGAACGCAGCTTCGCTCCCCAATGTGCGAAGAATTTGCTCAGGGTGTAATGGTGGTCGGCCGTAACGAGAAAATGAATCATGTCAGGCGTGCCCTTCTCGAATTGACTGACTCACAGGTCTGGCCCTGTCGCCTCATTGGGTCAACTCCACAGATCAACACCAGCCCAGGCTTTCCAGTTCAGCCGCGCGACGCAGCACCTCGGCGCGGTCATCGCCGAGGATCAGGCCAGAGATCCTTGTAGCCCCGCTTGAACCGTGTGGCTGTGGATCGAAGCTGCCGAGCGGCATGAAGAACCCCGACCGCATCGCCTGCCGGGCGGAAGCCACCAGTTCGCTGAAATCCCCCGCCCGGGACCAGGTACGGAATCGTGCCACCCGGGCTCCGGTGACTTGCCTGACCGCCTTGAAAGCGAGCAGCGAAACCGTGGAGCCGCAGATTCGAAAGTTCAGGTCGAACGCCCGCAAGCCGCCATCCGGCAGTTCGGCGACGTCGACGCAAAGGCAGCCGCGAAACCCCAGGCTTGCCCCCTGTTCGGCAATGCGTCGCCCCAGTATTTCGCTCCCGGTCGAGATGGCCAGATCCTCTCCCAGCCAGTTGCCGAGATAGCGGCCCGAGGGATCGTTGACGATCTCGGCGCCTCCGAGATAGCTTGTCCCGCCATCGACTCCCACTGCATAGTTGAGGCAGAGAAAGCGCCTTGCCGGCAGCCACTCTTCCGCGACCACCCGTTCGCTGCCACGAAAAGCCTCGGCTGCCAGTTCCAGCTCCTGCCGGTCCCGGCAGATGCAGATATCCAGCGCACCGCCGCCGGTGCTCTCGAGCGTGGCCGCTTTCAGCAAAAAGGGAAAGGCAAGATCGGGCAGGCGCCGGTCCGTCGCATCCCGACCGAGCACGATGCGCTTGGGCACATGGGCCGGGGCGACCAGATCCGCCAGATTTCCCTTGTCGTTCAGCCACGACAGCAGCGACGGGGCGATCCAGCAGGCCTCGGCAGGGAGCATTTCAGGCGGATGCACATGCTGGACCACAATGCGCAGCCCGGATTCGACCAGGGCAGTGAGCTGCGCCTGGTAATCCTCGGCATGGCGGAAAGTGCGTAGGTGGCCGGGCAGGTCGAACCCCGCTTCGCGCAACAGGTCGAGGCCCGCCTCGCTGGCAGAGCCCGCCGCGCAGAGCATGGGCATGTCCCCCGCCACCACGATCTGGTTTCCGCTGATGGCCAGCATCATCAGCTTGTCGTTGGGCAACCAGCGGCTCGCTCCGGGCGGGGCGAATCCGGAATACGCCAGGCCCGGCCCGTATATCTGGTGAAACAGTCGCTCCAGCCTCATCGCAGATAACACCGTATCCCATCCGCGAGTTGCGCGGCATATTTCGGGACGCTGCTGCCCTCCTTCCGCGAATGCCCGGTCGGTGTCCGGTTGGCATCCAGCAGCACGGCCCTGCCCTCGTGCAGGACGTAATCGAACTTGCCGTAATCGAATCCCAGTTCCTCGCGCAGGGCACGCAATGAATCGGGCACGCTGTCGAGCGCCTCCGAAGAGAGGATGTTCTTGGCCTTGACGACGGGGTTGGCACTGAAGGAAATCCGGCTGATCTCATGATCCCCCAGAAACACCCATTGCCGCAGGGCATAGTTTTCCCCATGACGCTCGCCAATGAAGCGTTCCACCACCAGGAGCGGATTCCCCCAGACCTCGGGCGGGACGTCGCGCATGGACGGGTAGACCGGATATTGACTGGACTTCATGATGCCGGTCCGGGTCCAGTGGCGTCTTTGATCGAGCAGGCGTCGCAGGCGACCGAGCACCGGGGTGCGATAGCGGACGGCGCGCTCGCCAACCCCGCCGGAATTGTCGTCGGTCTTGACGATCACCGGCCCGGGGTAGTCGTCGTCCGGCCCAACCAACTGGCGACTGATGCGGCGTTTTGAAATGTCCACGGCGCGCAGGTTCACAACCGCCGGATAGCGCCGCGACAGTTCCTGAAAGGACTCGGGCAGGCGGGTCAGATCGACGTGCAGGATGGCGACGTCCGCCTCGGGAAGCTGGCGTACGCCGGTGCAGGGCAGAACCTCCCAGCCGAACCGCTGCCACGCCTCGATCAGGGGGTGGAGGAAATAGGGGGTGCGCCTGAAGCGCGCCAGGTCGTCAGTCACAAGGGCAATGCGGGTCAAGCTCGTGCCTCCGGAATGGTCTGCCCGGACGTGGAGCCGCTCAGTCGGACACGGCCGGGCCACGCGTCGCCGCAGGCGGGTGTCGACTTTCGACAGGCCTCGCGGGCGAAGATGACTGCCACCGGCAAGCAGTCGGCACTCATGTTCGCTGCGGCGTACAAACGGGCACGCCCCGACGCAATCCGAGAAGGTAGCGAACCAGCCCTCGCCGGCGGCGGGAAACCATCTTGCGACGCGCCTCGTCAGTCATTTCCTCGGAATGCTCACTGAGCTGATTGTCGGCTTCCACTCCCGCCAGTTCCTGCAGCCAGCGGTCGTCGGGTTCGTAGCCCAGCTCGATCAGGTCCTGCGTGATCGGTCCATGCAATTGCAGCTGCGCGGCCAGTCGCGGCTTATGGCGGCGCCAGGCGCCGATATTGTCCTGGCTGATCGGTCGCACCCCGCGCAGGGCCTTGAGCGACTCGTCGGAAGGCCGGGCAATCGCGTGGAAGCTGGAAAAAGCGTGCAGCCGCTTGAGGAAGGGCATTTTCGCCATCAGGCTCTGTTGCACCGAGTCGGGGTCGGCGACCAGGTCCTCATAGCGCACCACCAGGAAGCGCGGATGCTGCATGAGCGCACCGGCCGACCGGTGGTAGAGCTTCCACACGCGCAGGTTCGTCCAGTAGCGGTCAGGGGCCCGGCCGTGCCGGCTGACGATGACATCCCGCGGATCCCGCAGCACGTAGATCACCCAAAGGTTCCGGTCGATGGCCAGCAGCGGCCTGACATGTAGAACATCGCGGGGCTGCTTCGAACAAAACAATTCCAGGGGCCGGTCCGGCTTAAGGAAAATGCTCATTTCATGGGGGGCATACCCATCAAGCTGGAACGACCCGACCATCAGCTCGGCCATCAGCGTGGTACCCGAGCGCGGGGCACCGACAATATGTATTCGCTTGCTCATTGGGACTGTCCGTTACTCAGCTTACTCATTCCCGCCAGTGTTCTGCCACCCAGGGTACCGGCAGCAGGTAACGCTTCAGGTGACGCCAGAACGAAACCTTGCGCTCCGCAGTAAACAGCTGCTTCAGGTGTTCGAGCGGAGGGCGGTGCTCGACACTCCCGGACCAGCGTCCGGCAATCGCGTCCGCGGGGTCCGGCTTGCCCGGAAACATCACGATGCGCGCGCCCTTCGGCAGCACGGCAGGACGGAGATAACGCAACGGCCACGGGCCGAGACAGTTCAGGCGAAAATGCCTGATCCAGCGAGACGGGAAGAACTTTACCCCGCCCCGAATGCAGTTGGTGACGTAGCGCTGCTCGAACTGATATTTCCCGGCGATTCCCTCCGAATCCTGGCGGAAATTCTCCAGCATGTAGCCATGCCGGCCGACCGGAAAGCGGAACACGGAGGTCTGGCCCAGTCGCTCGAGGGGCTTGATCCAGTTGCGCGCCAGCACGACATCGTCCGGATTGCCGAAGGAGAACAACTCATCCAGGCTGCCGGTGATGACGATGTCGAGATCGAGAAAAAGCGCCGTTCCTGACAAGCCGAACAGGTTGTCGTTCCACAGCGCCACCTTGCGGAATTTGCCCGGTGCGTTGGTCGGCACCGGACAGCCGAGCTCGGGCAGGTCGTGGCACTCGACCTCCGGGCGGATGCCGGTGCGGTTGTCGGTAAAACACACTACCTTGAACGGCGGCGTGATGTTGCGTGCCACCATCGCGTAGATGCGGTTGACATACTCAGGCCCGTAGCGGTCGCCCCACTTGATGCAAAAGATTTGTTTCAGCATTTCATTTCATCCCGCTGGAAGCGCTATTCACGCCAATGTTTCTCGATCCATGTGACCGGCTTCAGATAGCGCTTGAGATGCCTGCCGAAGCTGTCCCGCCGCGCCCAGGGCAGCAGCGAACGCAGCAGATGAAGGGCCGGATGGCTGGGCGTCGACCGTTCGCTCCAGCGGCCCAGCATGGCATCCTCGGGATCGGGTTTCTGCGGAAACAGGATGACCCGGGCATCCTCTGGCAATTCTGCTGGCCGAATATAGCGCAAGGGCCAGGGTCCGAGACAGTCATGACGAAAGTGCCTGACCCATGAAGGCGGAAAGAACTTGATCCCGCCCTGCACGTTGTAGCTGACGAAGCGTTGTTCATACTGATACTCGGCGGCCAATCCCTCTGGATCGGCACGGAACCTGTCCAGCAGGTAGCCATGCCCGCCGATGGGAAATCGGATCACCGACGATTGTCCGGAAAGCTCAGCGGGGCGGGTGGCATCGCGCGCCATGACCACATCCCGGGGATCGGCGAACTCGAATAAGTCATCCAGACTCCCGGTGATCACGACATCGAGATCGACATACAAGCCAACACCCGTAAGCCCGAACAGGTCCCTGTTCCACAGCGCCACCTTGCGGAACTTGCCCGGTGCGTTGGTCGGCACGGGGCAGCCGAGCTCGGGCAGGTCGTGGCACTCGACCTCAGGCCGTATGCCATCACGGTCATCGGTAAAGCAAACCACCTTGAATGGCGGCGTGATGTTGCGCGACACCATGCCGTAGATATGGTTGACGTACTTTGGCCCGTAGCGGGTGCCCCATTTGATGCATAGGATCTGCTTGACGTCCGCCACATTCGTGTCTGCCACGTTTACACCCCCCACCGTGACATCAAGGGCCACTCCAAAGATCCCATCACCACACCCGAGTCCTGCCAAGAAGCGTCCGCTTCAAGCCATTCAGAAAAGAAGGGCTCTTCTTCGGTCCCCGAACCCGCGCCGGGTTGGCATGGGGGAAAGGCATGCCGGGAATGGGCTTCCCGAGGAAAGGGCATACTTTGTCCCAGCCATCGCCCTGGGTCACGTCGATCATCAGAAAGTTGGGCTTGTCCTTGAAGAACTCCGTAACCTCGACGTTGTGCGACGTATAGCGCTGGATCCAGCAATCGCGGTTATTGGCCGGCGAGCCATGCGTGGCACCATAAATCCACTCCCGCATGCAGGTTGATTTCGTTCCGAAATGACGCAAGGAGCTCGTGTACCACTTGTCCGGATCGCGCACCGTCAGGATGAACTTCGCATCCGGATAATTCTCGTAGCACCACTTGTAGATAACCGGCCAGGGGTTGTCCTGGAAGGCATCGAATTTTTTTGTCAGTTTTTTGGCTTCCTGATACACCTTGATGGCGATTGCCGGGTCATTGATACCGTTCGGGCCAGTCACCTTGTAGCCAAGTATCTTCAGCGCCTTGCCCATTGATGAGGTGCCAGTCTTCTGAAATCCGATACAGAAAATCTTTGTATTGCTCATAAGAAATTCACCGCGGAAATTCCCAGCCGAAGTACTCGATATCCTCCCGGCACAGCGTCTCGACCAGTCCGCGTGTCCTGGCATCCGTGAAATAGGATTTCCAGTCGTAGTCACCATAATAATGTCGTGCGGGCTTCTGCCAGTCGGCGGGGTTGAATTCCGCACCGATCGCTGTCAGGACATGGCGCATCCCCTCCGCCAGATCATCCTGACGACACAGGTAATCGACCAGCAGCCTGCCGCCATCGGAAACATACTGCAACTGGCGCGGGAACGGACCGTATTCCTGACGCTCGGCCTTCTCGATCAGCCAGTCATAAAGCGTGATGTCCCGTGTGCGCAGCTGACCCTGCTTGTCGCGGCTCACACCCTGGGTTTCGAAGCGGTATGCCGAGGCGATCAGCGTCCATGAATTGCGAACGATGGCAAACTTGTAATAATCCCTGTAGCGGTCGGCAATCGCGGTCGTCAGCGGGTCATGCGCCTTACCGACTTCCTCGTAGCGCTTCCACCAGCGGGTTGAAAGATGAAGGCGGTTGTAGGTACGAAAAGCCGCCCCGCTCGTCTTCGGAATGTGGACAAAGAGGAATTTGTACTTGTGATTAACCAGCATGACGAGAACCGCGAACAGGTGGCAGAAGGGCGGCGACCTGGCTTGCATAATCCGCCACCAGGTCGGTATCGACTACCCTGAACGGCACGGAACGAAGGTCCCAGTCGCCGAGGGCATCGATCGGCACCCGCACCAGTCGCCTCCGTTCCTCCTGCAGGGACAGCACCGACTCGATGAATTTCGATGGCCGCACCTCGGCCGGCACCAGTGATACCACCGGCTTGCCGGCTGCCATCGCTTCACTCAGCATGCTCAGGCTGTCCTGGGTGACCAGAACCACGTCTGCGGCGCCGAGGTAGTCGAGCATCACGCGCTCGGGCTGCGCATGCCACCATACCGCCTTGACGAGAAACCGCGGCTCTATGCTCTCGCGCAGCAGGCGTTCGGCTGGCTCGGGCGTGCGCCGCGAGGTCGACACCAGCCAGCGCCAGCCGCGCTCGCCGAGCCGGTTGATGCCGCGAGCCAGCCCTTCCCAGTCGGCACGGGTGTAGAGGTGGCTGCGCGAATCTCCCCCCACCAGCAGCGCCGCCAGACACGTCCCCCCGGTCCGGACGGAAGCTTCGCGGTATGCCTCACCACGTCCGCTGATGCGTTCGGGCGACATCTCGGTCACCAGCAGTTCAGTCTGGATGACCCTGGCATGCCCGGGCACGGGGACCGGACTGAGGATGACATCGCACCATCGGACAGGAAGCGGAGACGGGTCGCCGCAGAAGACGAGCGGACAGCCAAGACGACGCGCCAGGCTGGTGGCGAAATACAGCCCGTGACCACCGCTGGTGACGATGACGTCGGCACGCAGGCTGCTCAGCTCGCCCGTCCAGCGAAAGGCCAGTCGCAATGCCCAGTCCGGCAGGCCATGCGGGGAGAGATCGGTGGCCAGACGCAGCAGCGGCCGCAGCAGGCCACTCAGCGAGAGATGTACCGCGAACATCTCCAGGGTGGCGCCTACCCGCGCAGCGAGTGCGGTGGCCAGACCACGCGACTGCGTGAGGTGACCGGCATGGCCCTCGTCGATCACAAGGATGTGCGTCATCGGCGCGTAAAGCTCTCAGGAGTTGGCCGATGCCAGGATGCGCTCGGCGTTGTCCCAGGCTTCCTGGATCCACGGCGTCGGGCGAATGAACTTGTAGACCTTCTTCCACGGCTTGGCCGGCCATTCGCCCTTGACCGCCTCGTGCGGGTTGGGCACTCCCGGGAAGGCAACCACACGGGCGCCGGGCGGACAGGCGGGCGTGCGCCAGAAGCGCGCCGGCCAGGGAGGAACGCAGTGGGTCTTGAACAGCACGCACCACTCGTCCGGCCAGAACACCAGATTTTTCACGCTGCGGGAAATGTAGGTCTGGGAATTGCTGAACGTCTGCAATATCTGCTCATGCTCGGCCAGCAACTTGTCGAGAAGGTATTGCTCGGCGCCGACAGTGAAGCGGTAGACCGACGTGTTGCCGATGTTTTTCTTCGGCTGCGTCCAGTTGCGCATGACGACAAAGCTCCTGTCGGGCTCATAGTCGAAAAACGCATCCAGCGAACCCAGCACCACCACGTCGAGGTCGAGGAACAGCCACTGGCCGGTGAAGCCGTAGAGGTTTTCGCTGCGCGCGTAGGTGCTGAGCTTGCGCCATCCGCGCAGGCGATGCGGCAAGGGGATATCGACTTCAGGACAATCGTGACATTCCACATCCCGGCGGATCCCCTCACGATCGTCGGTCAGGCAGACGAAGCGTACCGGCCCGGTGCTGTGCGCTCGCACCATCGCGTAGAGTCGGTTGACATACTCAGGGCCATACAGCTTGCCCCATTTCATGCAGATGAACTGCTTGACCTTAGCCATTCTGTTTCCTTGAGACCCGGCGTGTCATCGCCAGTGCGTGGCGACGAAAGACGCCCTTTTCCAAAGGCCATAGGGCCCGTTCACCACATCCTCAGGGTCGGGCTTGCCGTGGAAGACCACGATCGCCGCACCCGGGGGGAGGGACGTGTCCATCCAATCCGGTGCCTTCAGCCCCCAGCGCTCGAGACCGAGTTTGTCCAGCAGGGGAAAGGCTCTCGAATCAAGGCTCTTCTTGTAGGAAACGATTTTATTAGCTGGCCAGTTCCCCGCCTCTGGCACGCAGGTGAAAATCCATTCCTGATCACCGTTGTAATCGCGCATGATGCTTTTTGAGTCATTCTGGAAACGTTCCCATATATGCCCATACTTGCCAACGGTGAATCGCATGACCGAACTATTCCACATCAGGTTACGCGACCAGTTGCGAATAATCAGGAAATCACCCGGAAGATCCGCCAGGAAGTCGACGCTGTCGACGATCACGACATCGAGATCGAGATAAAGGAGAGGACCGGACAGGCCGAAAAACTCCTCGCGGAACAGTGAAAGCTTGTACCACCAGCCAGCAAGGTCCGGCGAGGTCTCGAGGGCAAGGGGAACAATGGCGCGATCCAGTCCGTCCGGATCCTCGGTAAGGCAGTGAAAGCAGAAAGGACGCGACAAGTTGCGGCTGACCATGTGGAAGAGCCGGTTTACGTAATCCGCTGAATACTTTGTGCCCCACTTCAGACACACGACGTTCAATTTGTCAGACAAAACACCTCCGGGGCGGCCAATTCTTCGCGATGCGTTTGTTTTATAGATAACAGCAAGACGAATTCAGGAACGCGGCTCAGTACGGTTTGGATAGCGGCACAGCAATTGATACGAAGTTGGCAGTCTGCACCTGGATACGCAGTTCGAACCAGAGTCCGCGCGGGTTTTGCTTGGACCCTGCATCTGCACGAAAGCCTTGGGTCAGCGCGATCAAGAAAGCACTTACAATGGCCGCAAGCTTCTTGAACACCGACAATAAAGACCGTTATCCGGAAGCCTGCACGAAGTGTTTCATCGATCCTTTGACTTTGTTGTGCCTCGATCAACAAGCCGCTAATTGTGACACCAATATATGCATGACCAAAATGGGCAACAGCTACCGCCTCCCTGGGGCACTCATGATCTGAGTTCGTGGCAAATGGCTCTGCTACGCCATTCCCAGCGCCAGCCATTCACTTGGATGGGCCGCCGTCTGGCCCTGATGATGCGTCGTCTGGTCCTGCGCAGGCGAACCAGACCTATCGACGCCGAGGTGGAAGGCCTGCGCATGCGCGTGCACATCACCGACAACGTGTCGGAGCGCAAGTACCTGTTCATGCCCCAATTCTGCGATCCGGCCGAGCGAAACTACGTCAGGGAACATCTGAGCCCTGACGGAGTGTTTCTGGACATCGGCGCCAATGCGGGTATCTATACCCTCACCGCTGCCCCCGTGTACGTCCGCTTGGGGGCCACGGGCTACGTGCTGGCCGTGGAGGCCAACCCGACCATGCAGGAACGTCTGAGCTTCAACGTCGGGATCAACAACCTGCAATCTCGGGTGCGCTTGGCGCCGATCGCGCTTTCCGATCGTACCGGCGAGGTGGAGTTCACTCTTTCGGACAGCAACCTCGGGGAGAGCGGCCTCAACACAGCGGGATCCACCAAGTTGCGCGTGCCCTGCAAAACCCTGATTGACCTGCTTCGTGAAGAAGGCGTCGGCAAAGTGGACGGGATGAAGATCGACGTCGAGGGGATGGAGGACGTGATCCTCAACCCCTTCTTTCAGGAGGCTGACCGAAAACTGTATCCAGAATTCATCATCATCGAGAATTCTGCCTACCGCTGGCGCTCCGATTTGTTGGCTTTGCTTACCCGCGTTGGATACCGCAAACACGGCGAACACAAAATGAACATGATCCTGACACTGAATCGGGTTGCTTGAATTGCGTGCCCCGTCCAGACCAAGGAAGACACGTTCAAACAGCCAGCTTGCCCATTGCCCGAATGAAGGCAGATCGGCCCGCGACCGGCTCGAGCATCATTGGGTTATCGCCGCCGCAAACGCATCCACTACCGGCTGAATCAAGCCGCGCTTAAGCTTCAGAGCTGCCTGGTTCACCACCAACCGCGAACTGATGTCGCTGATGTGCTCGACCGCGACCAGGCCATTGGCCTTGAGGGTGCCGCCGGTCGAAACCAGGTCGACGATGACGTCGGACAGCCCGACCAGCGGCGCCAGTTCCATCGAGCCGTAAAGCTTGATCAGGTCGATGTGCACACCTTTCGACGCGAAGTGGTCACGTGCCGCATTGACGTATTTGGTGGCGACGCGGATGCGCGCTCCCTGCTTGACCTTGCCCGCATAGTCATAGCCTTCGCGCACCGCGACCATCATGCGGCAGCGGGCGATCTTGAGGTCGAGCGGCTGGTAAAGCCCGCTGCCGCCGTGTTCGTTCAACACGTCCTTGCCGGCGATGCCCATGTCCGCCGCGCCATATTGCACGTAGGTCGGCACATCGCTGGCGCGCACGATGATGAGCCGCACGTCGGCGCGGTTTGTGCCGATGATGAGTTTGCGCGATGACTCGGGATTTTCCGCCGGGGTGATGCCTGCGGCCGCCAGGAGCGGCAGGGTTTCCTCGAAGATGCGGCCCTTGGAGAGGGCGATGGTGATGCTCATGTTCAGTGTGTCCGTCTGACCCGCGCACCCAGTTGCGAGAGTTTTTCCTCGATGCGCTCATAGCCGCGGTCGAGGTGATAGATGCGTTCGACGGTGGTTTCACCCTGCGCCACCAGGCCCGCCAGAACCAGGCAGGCCGAGGCGCGCAGGTCGGTCGCCATGACGATCGCACCGTCCAGCCGCGGAACGCCGCGCACCAGCGCGGTATGACCGGAAACTTCGATGTTGGCGCCAAGCCGCCGCAGTTCCTGCACATGCATGAAGCGGTTTTCGAAAATCGTTTCGGTGACGCTGGCCGCGCCCTCGGCAATGCAGTTCAGGGCCATGAACTGGGCCTGCATGTCGGTGGGGAAAGCGGGATGAGGGGCGGTGCGCACATCGACCGCCTTGAGCTTGCCGTCGGACTCGACCTCGATCCAGTCGCGGCCCACCTCGATTTTTGCGCCCGCTTCGCGCAGCTTGCTCATCACCGCGTCGAGCGTGTCGGGCTGGGCATGGGTGGCGCGGACACGCCCGCCGGCCATCGCGGCGGCGACCAGGAAGGTGCCGGTCTCAATGCGGTCGGCCATCACCGAATAGGCGGCACCGTGGAGCTTCTCGACACCCTGGATGGTGATGATGTCGCTGCCGGCACCTTCGATTTTGGCCCCCATCGCAATCAGGCAGCGCGCCAGATCGACCACCTCGGGTTCGCGCGCGGCATTTTCCAGCACGGTGGTGCCTTCGGCCAGCGCGGCGGCCATCATCAGGTTTTCGGTGCCGGTCACGGTCACCACGTCCATCACGATGCGCGCGCCCTGCAGGCGCTTGCAGCGCGCGTGGATGTAGCCGTGCTCGATCTGAATCTCGGCGCCCATCGCCTGCAGGCCCTTGATATGCAGGTCGACCGGGCGCGAACCGATGGCGCAGCCGCCGGGCAGGGAGACGCGTGCCTCGCCGAAGCGCGCCAGCGTCGGCCCCAGCACCAGGATCGCGGCGCGCATGGTTTTGACCATCTCGTAGGGCGCTTCCTTGTGCGGGATGGATTCACCACACAGGGTAACGTGGTTGCGGTCGCTGAGCGTGACACGGACGCCCATGTGGCCCAGAAGGGCCAGCATGGTGCTGATGTCCTTGAGGTGGGGGACGTTAGCCAGTGTCAGGGGGTCGGCCGTCAGCAGGCTGGCGGTCAAAATAGGCAACGCAGCGTTTTTGGCGCCCGAGATGCGCACCTCCCCGGCAAGCGGATTGCCGCCATGGATCAGCAAGGCGTCCATTTATCGGGCGGCCCAGTCTTCGGGGGTGTAGGTCTTCATCGACAGGGCGTGGATCTGGGCGTGCATCCGCTCCCCCAGTGCGCCGTATACCAACTGGTGCTGCTGCACCATGTTCTTGCCGCGGAATTGCGGGCTGACGATGACGGCCTGGAAATGCTGGCCGTCGCCATCGAGTTCGATGTAGTCGCACGGCAGCTTTTCGGTGATCCAGCCTTTGATGTCTTCGGGTGTGACCATGGGAATCAATGCCTCAATTTGTAGCCGCTACGCAGCAAGACAAGGGTGAGCGCGGATATTGCCACAAAGCACAGGGTGGCGACCAGCAGCCCAAGCCACGGATCGGTGTCGGAATGGCCGACGAAGGCATAGCGAAAACCGTCGATCAGATAGAAAACCGGGTTGACATGGGAAACGCTCTGCCAGAAAGCAGGCAGCGAATGGATTGAGTAAAAGACACCGGACAAAAAAGTCAGCGGCAGGATCAGGAAGTTCTGGAAGGCCGCCAGCTGGTCGTATTTTTCCGCCCAGATGCCGGCGACGATGCCGAGCGCGCCGAGGATACCGCAGGCGAGCAGCGCGAAAGCCAGCAGCCAGCCGAGGTGCGGCAGGCTCCACTGGGCGAACCACAGGGTCACCGCCCACACTCCCAGCCCGACCACCAGACCGCGCAGGATGGCGGCGCCCAGATAGGCGAGGAAAAACTCCAGATAGGACAGCGGCGGCAGCAGCACGAACACGATGTTGCCGGTCATTTTCGACTGGATCAGGCTGGATGAACTGTTGGAAAACGCGTTCTGCAGCATGCTCATCATCACCAGCCCGGGAACCAAAAACTGGGTATAGGACACGCCGGGATAGACCTCGACGTGCGCCTCCAGCACGTGGGAGAAGATCAGCAGATAAAGCAGGGCGGTCACCACCGGCGCGACAACGGTCTGCACCACGACCTTCCAGAAGCGCAGCAGTTCCTTGTAGAACAGGGCCGGAAATCCGCTCACGCGTTCCTCCAGGAATTCGTCACCACGGCCTTCGCTGGAATGACGACATGCGAAATTCCAGGGGCGCTCATGTGCGTTTCATGATGTCGGTGAAGACATCTTCGAGGTCGGGTTCCTGCAACTGCATTTCGCTCACGCGCACTCCGCCTTCGCGCAGGGCGGCAAGCAGCGACTCCAGCTCGGCGTAATCGCTGAAGCTGACGCGCCAGCTGCCGTCGCCGACGGTCTGCATGCGCGCGGCCCACGATGACGGCGGCCCCCCTTCAGCCAGGCGCAGGGAGACGCAGTGTTCATTGGTGTGCTGCAGGAGATTGCGCGTCTCGTCGAGCGCGACCACCCGGCCCGCCTTCAGCATGGCGATGCGCTTGCACAGCGTCTCCGCCTCTTCGAGATAATGCGTGGTCAGCAGGATGGTATGGCCTTCGCGGTTCAGCCGCGCGATGAACTCCCACAGCGAACGGCGCAAATCGACGTCGACACCGGCGGTCGGCTCGTCGAGCACGATCACCGGCGGCTTGTGCACCAGTGCCTGCGCCACCAGCAGGCGGCGCTTCATCCCGCCGGACAGACTCTGTGTGCCCTTGTCGGCGTGCCGGGTCAGGTCGAGATGGTGCATGACTTCTTCCAGCCAGGAGTCGTTGTGTCTGAGGCCGAAGTACCCGGACTGGATGCGCAGGGTTTCGCGCACGTTGAAGAACGGATCGTAGACCAGTTCCTGTGGCACCACGCCGAGGGCGCGCCGCGCCAGGCGATAATCACGCCGGACATCGTGGCCCATGATTTCGGCACGGCCGGAATCGGCGCGCGTCAATCCGGCCAGGATGGAAATCAGCGTGGTTTTGCCCGCGCCGTTGGGACCGAGCAGGCCGAAGAATTCACCCTGCTGGATATCCAGCGAAACATCGTTGAGCGCCTGCAGGTCGCCGAAGCGTTTGTGGAGCGCCGCGGCCCGTATGGCCGGGATCATGCTCGAAGAAGTTCGGACACACCGTAAAGCTCGGCCAGGGTCATGATGTTTGCAGGCAGCCCGGTCAGGTTGAGTTCATGCCCCGCCGCGCGCGATTGCCGCAGGCTGCTGAAGATCAGCGCCAGCGCCGCCGAATCCACCTGCTCGACCGCCGACAGATCGAGCAATTTGACGCCACGCTCCAGATGCGGCGTCAGTTCGCGCAGAAGTCCTGCGACATTTTCCACCGTCACCGCACCCTGCAGGCGGCAGAGCGTGTCATCGCACGTAATCATGCGCCTGGACGAGCCGCGGGCTTGGCGGGAGCGGGTTGCGACGAACCCTTAGCCGATTGCGTCGACAGCGTTTTGATCAGGCCGTCGATGCCCGATTGACGGATGGTGTTGGCGAACGAGGCACGATAATTGGTAACCAGACTGACGCTGTCGATCGTCACGTCATAAACCTTCCAGCCGAAAGCGGTCTTGTACATGCTGTAGTCGATGGTCACCGGCTGACCGCCGGGCTGGCGCACTTCCGAACGCACGACGACTTCAGTCTCTTCCGGTTTCATGCTGAAGTTCTTGAATTCGACGCTCTGGTTGCTGAACTCGGTCAACGAAGTCGCATAGGTGCGGACCAGCAGATTGCGGAATTCGGTCACCAGCAACTGCTTCTGCTGGGCTGTGGCACGCGGCCAGTGACGGCCCATCGCCAGCTGGGTCATGCGGTTGAAATCGAAATTGGGCAGCACCTTGGCTTCGACCAGCTGATAGATCTTGCTCAGGTTGCCGCTCTGGATGTCCTTGTCGGCCTTGAGGATCGCCAGCACTTCCTGGCTGGTCGTGCGCGCCAGCACATCGGGCGGGGTATCGGCGGAAACAGCCGGCAGATGCAGGCCCAGGGTCAGGCAGAGAGTGACGAGAAAAGCGCGCAACATAGGTAATCCAGGTTTTGGTTTAAAGAACAGGGTAGACGCCGACGAACTACTTGAGTTCACCAGTCATGCGCGCCAGCTGCGCCACATTCATGTTGTAGTCGTTGATGGTGCGCAGATAGTCGGCCTGGATCACGGCATAGTTCCTGACCGCCTCGGCCAGCTTGTCGGCTGATTCGAGCCCCGCGGAAACATCCGCCAGCGCGGCCACCACCCAGCGCCGCGACGCTGCGGCTCCATCAGCCAGCGCGAGCTGTGACTCATAGTTGGCATGAGCATTTGCATAGGCTTCGCTGACTTCATAGGGCACGCCCATCAGCGCGAACGCCTTCTTGTAATTCAGCGCTTCAAGCTCGGCCTGCGCCTGGTTGACCCGGGCAGTCGACGCACCGAACACGTTATCCCACTTCACCCCCAGGACCGGCGTCAGCCCGCCGCCGTTGAAGGGATCGGTAAGATAAGGATTGTCGAGCTGCTCCCGCCCCGAAGCGTAACTGAACGCGCCGACCACCCCGGCATAGATGTCCGGCAGGCGATCAGCCTTCTTCGCCTCGAGCAGTGCCCGGCGGGTACGTAGCCCGGCCTCCAGCTGTTCCATCTCGGGACGCCCCTGCAGGGCGAGGGCCTGGAATTCCGCGAGTTCGATTTGCGGGAAGGGAACCGGCTCCAGGCGGCTATCCGCCACCTTCAGGTCGGCCTTGAGGCCAACACCGGTCAGCACCTTGAGGCCATCCAGGCTGATGCTTTCAACCGCGCGAGCCTGGTGTGCATACTTTGCGATAAGGCCTCTGGCGGACTGCAGCGAGTAGAGGTCGGTCTGCTTGGATTCGCCCGTTTCCTCGCGCAGTTCGCGCTCAACCCCGCTGATCACCTTGTCCAGCCGGGATTGCATGTCCTCGAGGAAATAGCGGATGTCGCGCGCGGTCAGGTAGCCGAAATAGGCGCGCTTGGTATCGTAGACGATGTCGCCGCGTTTCTGCTTCAGCTCGCCGAGCTTGAGATCGATGTTGCCCTGGGCGGCCTCGCCATAACGCTCGATCTTGCCGAAGGTATAAAGCGGCCTAATAAGGGCAAACTCCAGATAGGTCCAGTCGGACACGCCATTCCAGTCGTCGCCGTCACTTCGCGGAGTGGTGCCGCTGTAGGCCCCGCCCTCGTAGAAGCCGCCCTCGACGCTCTTCGTCAAACCGATGAACGCGTTGGCACTGACCCGCCATCCGCCGTTGCCCTGCACTTCCTGCAGCATGCCGCGCGCCACCTCGACCAGCTGCTCGCGCTCCTTGATGCGCGGGTCGGCAGCCAGGCTCATCTCGACCGCCTGTTGCAGATTGATGGTGGTGGCCATGACCGTTGAAGCCGATAGCATCAAAGCTGCCGTCAGCAGCAGGCGTTTAAGCGAAATGTTTTTCATTCTGCCGGTCCTTCCTGAGCCTTGCCGTACAAAAACTGTCCGATCAGATTTTCCAGCACCACCGCGGACTGGGTGAGGAATATCCGGTCCTTGTCTTTCAGCTTGACCGGATCGCCGCCAGCATCGAGGCCGATGTATTGCTCGCCGAGCAGTCCTGAGGTCATGATCGCAGCCAGCGTGTCCTTGGGGAAGGAAAAACGGTTGTCGATCCGCAGGGTGACGATCGCCTCGAAGTTTTCGCCGTCAAACTGGATATCGGTCACGCGCCCCACCACCACGCCCGCGCTTCTCACCGGTGCTCGCACCTTGAGACCGCCGACGTTGTCAAACTTGGCAATGATCTCGTAACTGTCGGAAGTCTTTACGACGTTCATGCTGCCGACCTTCAGCGCCAGAAACAGCAGGGCGGCCATTCCGGCGATGACGAACACACCCACCCATAGATCGAGTACTGTCTTGTTCATAATGTTAGCTGATTCCCCGAAACATGAATGCGGTCAATACGAAATCCAGCGCCAGCACGGCCAGGCTGGACGACACCACGGTACGGGTGGTGGCGCCAGACACCCCCTCGGCGGTTGGCGGCGCGTCATAGCCCTCGAACAGGGCGATGGCGGTAATGGCGATACCGAATACCACGCTCTTGATGATGCCGTTGAGGATGTCCTGCTCGAATTCGACGGCACTTTTCATCTGTGACCAGAACGAGCCCTCATCGACGCCGATCAAAACCACCCCGACCAGATAGCCGCCGAGTATCCCCATTGTAGAAAACAGCGCCGCCAGCAGCGGCATGGAAATCACGCCCGCCCAGAAACGCGGCGCCACCACGCGGGCGATCGGGTTGACCGCCATCATCTCCATCGCAGACAGCTGCTCCGTTGCCTTCATCAAACCGATTTCCGCCGTGATCGCCGATCCGGCGCGACTTGCGAACAACAGTGCCGCCACCACCGGGCCCAGTTCCCGCACCAGCGACAGGGCCACCAGCACCCCCAGGGCATCTTCCGAGCCGTAGGTCTGCAGGGTTTCGTAGCCCTGCAGACCCAGCACCATGCCGACGAACAGGCCCGACACCAGGATAATGATCAGCGACAGCACGCCGCTGAAATAGATCTCGCGTATGGTCAGTCCGATGCGACGGAAGGCTGTGCCCGAATAGAACAGCACGGCAAGGAAAAAACGTGTCGCAAACCCGATGCGCCAGACCCCCTGGATCGTACGGCGTCCAATTCCCTCGATCGCGGTTCTAAGCATGCCGCCTCCCCAGCCGCAGTTCGTCGGCATAGGCCGGGGCAGGATAATGGAACGGCACCGGACCATCGGCCTCGCCATGCACGAACTGGTGGACGAAGGGCAAGCCCGAGTCGAGGATATCCTTGGCGGTGCCCTCGGCTTCGATCACGCCTTCGGACACAAAATAGACGTAGTCCACGATTTTCAGGGATTCCTGCACGTCGTGCGTGACGACCAGCGAGGTCAGCCCGAGGGTGTCGGTCAGACGGCGGATCAGGTTGCCGGTCACCCCCAGCGAAATCGGATCCAGCCCGGCAAACGGTTCGTCGTACATCACCAGCATCGGTTCCAGCGCGATGGCGCGCGCCAGTGCAACGCGGCGCGCCATCCCGCCGGACAACTCCGACGGCATGAGATTCGCCGCGCCGCGCAGCCCGACCGCGTGCAGCTTCATCATCACCAGGTCGCGAATCGCATCCTTCGGCAGGTCGGTATGCTCGCGCAGCTGGTAGGCCACATTGTCGAAAACGGAAATATCGGTGAACAGCGCGCCGAACTGGAACAGCATGCCCATCTTGCGGCGCAGCCGGTACAGACCGGCCTGGCTGAGGTCGCCAACGGACTCGCCGGCCACCCGCACCACGCCTCGGGTCGGTTTGACCTGGCCGCCGATGAGGCGCAACAACGTAGTTTTGCCGCAACCGCTATTGCCCATGATGGCAACGACCTGCCCGCGCCGTGCGGTCAGGTTGATTCCCTTCAGGACAGGACGGGCACCGTAGCCAAATTCGACTTGATCGATCTCGACCAGATTGTCATTCGTCAAGGAAGCGATCCTGTTCTCTTGTTGCAAGACCACGATTTTAACCAAGGCGAACATTGGTTCGTGGAACAAATCGCGATTTTAGGCCTGATCTCAATAGCCCAGGACCTGCCTGAGGCTGTCAACGGCCTGCAGTTTCTGCAGATCACCACTGCGGCTGATGACAAACAACGGTTCCCCGCTGGCGGCCTGCCTGGTGATGCGCTGGCTCAGGGCGCGCAAGTCGAAGTTCTCGTCGAGCCACCAGAGATGCGCGTCCGACCAAGCGGGCGACGCCAGCAGGATACGGTCTGAGGCGGGAAAACCCGCCAGCGGCTCCCCGGGCTCGAGGAGAAAGTAGAAGTTTTCCTGCGTTTCATGCAGCCACTCCGACCAGGTTGCTTCCGGGATGGAGGGCCATTCAGCGTAAGGGAGATAAACCGCCCGGAAATGAGTGTTGTAATAAGACAACATCCAGTCGTCGGGCAAATCCTCGGGATAAAAGCGGCCGCGCCATGCCGGAATCTTCCAATGGACGGTCCCCGAACACACCAGATAAGTAGATTTCATCGGTTCATTTTGCGGTTTGATTGAGGGTGGGTTTTGTCTAGAATGCATATTAGGCGTTGACAATATACTCATATAAGGACAATATTTGGACCACGCTATCTCTTTAGTGCGTTGTTTATTTGCAGCGTTTTTTTTCACCTCAACCTGTTGTTCTTCAATTTAGGAGCTCACCATGAAACTCAAGACCCTCGCACTCGTGGTTGGTATGGTTGCCGCACAGGGCGCCCTCGCCAATGGTACCGCCCCCGCGGCCCCCGCGGCCCCGGCCTACCCTGCAGCCGGAGCCCCGGCTGCTCCCGTGCCTCAGACCAGCCAGCAGTGGCTGGAGCGCATGACCGACTTCACCCGCAACGCCTCGGCCTACCGTGACCCCAAGGTGTTCGTGCCTTGGTTCAACGCCGTGACCGAACCGGGCTTTTATTCGACGATGGGCATGAACATGATGGAGCCGGGCAACTGGTACAAGATGTTCGGTTCCATGATGGATCCGCGTTCGATGGCCAACTACATGCAGTTTGCCGAACCCGACATGTACATGAAGTGGATGGCCGCTTCGCTGGACCCCAACTTCTACACGGCAATGATGGCGCCGATGCTGGATCCCGGTAAATACATGCGCTGGCTGATGTCGCCCATGGATTCGCAGACGTGGAACATGATGTTGCAGACGCTGAATCCCAACATGTACCTGAAGTGGATGATGGCACCGATGGATCCCCGTCTGATGCAGCTGTCGATGATGCCGCTGAACCCCGCCCTGTACACCAGCTGGCTGGGCGCCTCGATGAATCCCGCTACCTACGGTTCGTGGGGCACCTGGATGAACCCCAACACCTACACGGCTCCGTTGACCGGCGGCATGACCGGCGTTCCGGCGGGCACCTTCAACCCGATGGATCCCGCCTCCTGGTTCGGTGCGGTTCCTTACGGTCAGCCCGCCGCCACTCCTGCTGCAGCCCCGGCCGCAGGCGCACCTGCCTATGTGAACCCGTTCGACCCGAACGTGCTGCTGCAGATGTTCAACCCGGCCGCTTACACCCAGCCGGCTCCCGCCGCAGCTGCTCCGGCTCCCGCTGCACCCGCTGCCCCGGCCAAGTAATCCGGTCTGGCAGTACGGAAAAGGGACGGCTTGGCCGTCCCTTTTTTATTTCCCGATTTCCTGCTGATTACCCCAGCCCGGCTCAGGCCCGGCGCCAGGTCGTGCCGCCCGGACCGTCCTCAAGCACAATGTCCGCCGCCATCAGCTGATCGCGTATGCGGTCGGACTCGGCGAAGTTTTTCGACTGGCGAGCCGCCTGGCGCGCTGCGATCAGGGCTTCGATCTCGTTTTCGGGCATCCCTGCCGAAGATGTTCCCGCTTTCAGAAACTCCATGGCGTCACGCTGCAACAAACCCAGCGTGCCCGCCAGTGCACGCAATCTGCGAGCCGCCTCACGGTCGCCACGATTGGCCGCGCCGGCCAGATCGAACAGAACCGCCATCGCCTCCGGCGTATTGAAGTCATCATCCATTGCCGCCCGGAAACGCATTGCATCCGGGTGGCTCCAGTCAATCGGCTCGACCTGCTCCGGGACGTTTTTGAGTGCCGTATACAGACGCGTCAGGGCACCCCTGGCATCGTCCAGGTGGGCGTCCGAATAATTCAGCGGGCTGCGATAATGGGCCCGAAGAATGAAGAAGCGCACCACTTCCGGGTCGTACTTCCGCAGCACTTCGCGGATGGTGAAAAAATTTCCCAGGCTTTTGGACATTTTTTCGTTGTCCACCCGCACAAAGCCGTTGTGCATCCAGTAATTGACGAATTTGCAGCCGTGCGCGCCTTCGGACTGGGCGATTTCGTTTTCATGGTGAGGAAACTGCAGATCCTGGCCGCCGCCATGGATGTCAAAATGCCTGCCAAGCAGCACCGCGCTCATTGCCGAGCACTCGATATGCCAGCCCGGTCGCCCCGGCCCCCAGGGCGAGTCCCAGGCCGGCTCGCCGGGTTTGGCAGCCTTCCACAGCACAAAGTCCATCGGGTCGCGCTTGTTGGGGTCGACGTCCACCCGCTCGCCGGCGCGCAGTTCGTCAAGACTCTTGCCCGAGAGGCGACCGTAGTCGGCAAAGCCCCGCACGCTGTAATAAACGTCGCCGTTGGGCGCGGAATAGGCCAGCCCGTTTTTTTCCAGCTGCGCGATCATGGCCAGCATCTGGGCCACATATTCCGTGGCACGCGGCTCGTGGTCGGGCGGCAGCACCCCGAGCGCACGTTCGTCCTCGCGCATCGCGGTGATGTAGCGCTCGGTCAGTTCGGCCGGCGTTTCGCCGTTCTCCTGGGCGCGCTTAATGATTTTGTCGTCAATGTCCGTAATATTCCTGACGAACTCGACCTGATAGCCGCTGGCACGCATCCAGCGTGTCACCATGTCAAATACCACGAACACCCGCGCGTGCCCGAGGTGGCAAAGGTCATAAACCGTCATGCCGCAGACATACATGCGTATTCGCCCCGGTTGCAGCGGAACGAATTCTTCCTTGGTTCGCGTCAGGGAATTATGGATGTGCAACATGGCGGGAATGGAGGTCTGCAAGCGGGGTCAAACCGAACGCGCGCTGTCTCAGCGGGTCCGAAATTGTTAGAATTCTAGCTTCTATACTGTTGAACCGAGCATATCACATGGCCCTGCCACGCTTTTTTGTCGTCTTAGCTGCCTGCGCCATTCTCGCGGGCTCGCCCGTGTCGGCGAATGAAATCCAGGAAATCAACCAGCAGTTCCGCAAGGGCGACCTGGCCGGCGCGCTGCAACGTGCCGACAGCTACCTCGCCAAGAACCCCAAGGATGCCCAGGCCCGTTTTCTCAAGGGCCTGATTCTCGCCGACCAGGGCAAGACCAGCGACGCCATCCAGATTTTTACCGGCCTCACCGAGGATTACCCGGAATTGCCCGAGCCCTACAACAATCTGGCGGTGCTTTATGCTTCGCAAAGCAAATATGAGGACGCGAAGAACGCCCTCGAGATGGCCATAAGGACGCACCCGAGCTACGCCACCGCCCACGAAAATCTGGGCGACATCTACGCCAAGATGGCGTCCATTGCCTACGACAAGGCGCTGCAGCTCGACAACAGCAATGCCACGGCTCAAACCAAGCTGGCGCTGATCAAGGACATGATCGGCGGCGAACCCCGCAAGACGGCCGTCACCAAGCCGGCCGTCGTCGCCGCAAGCAAGCCCGCCGCACCGGCAACGGCGCCTGTGCCGGCCAAGCCCGCTGCCGTTGCGGCCAAGGACCCGCTGGAGACCGTGGTGGCCAACTGGGCACGCGCCTGGTCGGCCAAGGATGTGAATGGCTATCTGGCGTTTTATGCTGCCGATTTCAGTCCCGCCGGCCAGACCCGCAGCGTCTGGGAAGCTCAGCGCCGCAGCCGCATCAGCGCGGCCAAATCGATCGATGTTCAGGTCAGCAACCTGAAAATCGACAAGCAGGGTGAGCGTGCCACCGCAAGCTTCCGGCAGGTCTACCGCTCCGACCGTCACCAGTCGACCAACAACAAGACCCTGACCTTCGCCCAGCAGGATGGCCAGTGGCGTATCGTCGGCGAGACTTCGCAATAAGCATGGTCAGGCGGCTCACGCTCGCGCTTGGCGCACTCCTCGCCTCCACTGCCCTCCCGGCAGCGGGCATGGATGCCGATCGCCTGCTGGCCAAAAGCCTGATCGACATTTCCCAGAGCCGCCTGCCTGACGCGGTCCAGGCAGTCGATCAGCTGACGCTGAACTACCCCAATTTCCGTCTCGCACAACTGATCAAGGGCGACCTGCTGCTGGCACGAGCCAAGCCGCTGGATACGCTTGGCAATACTCGTGGCCGCACCGCCGACCTGGAACAGCTCCGGCATGAAGCCCGGCAGCGCGTGCGCTCCTTGTCCGACGTCCTGCCGGGGGACAAGGTACCGGCTTACCTGCTCAACCTGGACGAAACCTATCAACATGCGCTGGTGGTCGACGCCAGCCGATCCCGGCTGTATGTCTATGAAAACCGTGCGGGGCTGCCTGTCAGGGTGGCCGACTTTTACGTCACCATCGGCAAGGCCGGCGCCGGCAAGCAGAGGGAGGGTGACAACCGCACCCCGATCGGTATCTACACGGTCTCAGGCTTCAAGTCGCCGAGCGAACTCGACGACTTTTACGGCAGCGGCGCGTTTACCCTGACCTACCCCAACGAATGGGACCGCCGCCTGGGTCGCAACGGCCATGGCATCTGGATCCACGGCAGCCCCAGCAGCACCTACAGCCGTACGCCGCTGGCCAGCGAGGGCTGTGTGGTTCTGGCCAACGAGGATCTGACCCGACTGGGCAAATACATCCGGACCGGAAAGACTCCGGTCATCATCGCCAAAGAGGTCGAATGGGTCGCCCATGACCTTCTCGATAGCCGCCGCAATGATCTTGCCGCCGCCATCGATCTCTGGCGCCGCGACTGGGAAAGCCGCGAAACGGCGAGACTGCTGAGCCATTACAGCTCTGCATTTCGTACCGAGTCGGAGGATTTGCGCCAGTTCGCCGAGGTCAAGCAGCGGGTCAATGCTTCCAAGGAATGGATCAAGATCGACCTCGACGGCCTCAGCATGATGCTCTACCCCGAGCGCCCGGACTTCGCCCTGGTCAGCTTCGTCCAGGAATACCGCAGCAACAACTTCAGCAACCGTACGGTCAAGCGGCAATTCTGGAGCCGCGAGAACGGCCGCTGGAAAATCCTCCACGAAACCCAACTTTGAATCAGACAAGGACAAACATGGTCAAGCTGCACACCACCCTCGGCACCATCACCCTCGAGCTCGACGCCGAAAAGGCGCCTAAAACGGTGGAGAACTTCCTGCAGTACGTGCGCGACGGCTTCTTCGACGGCACGATTTTTCATCGCGTGATCGACGGCTTCATGATCCAGGGCGGCGGCTTCGAGCCCGGCATGACGCAAAAACCCACCCGCGCCCCGGTCGAGAACGAGGCCGCCAACGGTCTCAGGAACGAGGCCTACACCGTCGCCATGGCACGCACCCCCAACCCCAATTCGGCGACCGCCCAGTTCTTCATCAACGTCGCCAACAACAGCTTCCTCAACTTCACCGCTCCCACGCCGCAGGGCTATGGTTATGCGGTGTTCGGCAAGGTGACCGAAGGCACCGACGTGGTCGACAAGATCAAGAAGGTGAAGACCGGCAACCGCGCCGGCCACCAGGACGTGCCGCTGGAAGACGTGGTCATCACCAAGGCGGAAATCGCCTGAAGCGGTGAGCCTGACCGCAAAACCAGGAACGGGTCGCACCTTCTTCATCGCCGACCTGCATCTGACGGATGAACGCCCGCTCGCCACCGGGCGTTTTTTTCGCTTCCTCGAAGAACAGGTGGCTGGCGCGGATGGGCTCTACATCCTTGGCGACCTGTTCGAAGTCTGGTTCGGCGACGATCATCAGGAACAGATTGCCCGAGACACCGCGCGCCGACTCAAATCCCTGGTCGAATCCGGTACGCCGGTGTATTTCATGCACGGCAACCGCGACTTCATGCTGGCCAAACGCTACGCCGCGCGGTCCGGATTGACGCTGCTGGCCGACCCCACGCGGATCGACCTCTACGGCGTGCCGACACTCTTGATGCACGGCGACACCCTGTGCATCGACGACATCGCCTACCAGACTTTCCGCCGTCGCATCCGCCACCCGCTGACGCATGCGCTGTTGAGTCGCCTGCCCTTGGTGTTGCGCCAGCGGGTGGCACGCCGGGTGCAGTCCACCAGCAAAGCGCAGAAAGCAGACAAGTCGGCCAAGATCATGGATGTCAATGTCGAGGAAGTGGTGCGCGTCCTGCGCGAGAAACACGCCGGACGTCTGATACACGGCCACACCCATCGGCCGGCGCAGCACCTGCACCCGGTGGACGGGCAACCGCGGGAACGCTGGGTGGTCCCGGACTGGTATGAACGCTGGGGCTATGTGGCGTGCAGTGCGGAAGGCTGCACGCTGGTAGTCGAAGCGCTATAGGCCCGGCTGGGTCGGCGCGTCCATCGCGCGCATGCCCTCGGGCACCTTGAACAGGTCGGGCTGAAGGGGCACGCGCCCCGCGAACTCGAGTTCGCGGCGGCGGCCGGTAAATTCGGTTTCCTCCAGCGGCAGGCCCAGTTTGTGTATCGAGCCGAATTCCCAGACCAGATTCGCCAGGTCGCAGTCATGCTGCATGTCCGTCGGCGAGGATTTCCACACCCCGTACTGGGTCACGGCCAGTACGGTCATCATTTCCGTCATCGCGCGCACCGCGTCGGGATGGGCGTCCTTGGCCGCGATCCCTTGCGCGCATTGCACGCCGTTCACCGTCAGGGCATAGCGTTGCGTGCCTTTCGCCGCCGGCTCGACCTTGTTCTGCACTTTCCAGACGCTCGGCTTGGGCGGCAACTGCCCCGGCTTGAACACCATGGCGATATTGCTGCCGCGCATGACATTGAACAGTCGACGCTGCTTGCGGTCCAGCAGGACGAAATCGTCCCCCGCTTCCCCGCTGTCCATGCGCAGAAACTGCGGGGTCACCAGGACGCGCGTCAGGAAGGGCGAATCGCCCGGATCCTGTTCGACATAACGGATTTCGATCATGTCGGAGGCGTGCGCCGCCGACGCGACCAGCAGCACGGCCGCGGCCATCCGCTTCATGCCCCCAGCCCCCGCGCCAGATCGGCCTGGATGTCCGCAAGCGACTCCAGCCCCACGGCAATCCGCACCAGGCCGTCGCCGATCCCGGCTGCCGCGCGCTGCTCGGCCGTCATGCGGCTATGCGTGGTCGAGGAGGGATGGGTAATGGTGGATTTGGTATCGCCCAGATTGGCGGTGATCGACAGCAGCCTCGTCGCGTCGATCAGCTTCCACGCGGCGGGCTGGCCGCCTTTCAGTTCGAACGCGACGATGCCGCCACCTGTCTTCTGCTGCGACATCGCCAGCGCGTGCTGCGGATGCGACGGCAGGCCGGGGTAGAGCACACGCGCCACCTGCGGCTGCGCTTCCAGCCACTGCGCCAGCGCCAGCGCATTGCGCGAATGCGCGTCCATGCGCAAGC
>Ga0209450_10000266_pt1 | contig 28309 bp, 28 predicted proteins | sample FrelakmetLWP11LW_FD_187149 | JGI IMG/M metagenome (GOLD analysis project Ga0209450, IMG submission 187149) | Freshwater lake sediment microbial communities from the University of Notre Dame, USA, for methane emissions studies - LWP11 LW (SPAdes)... | ecosystem: Environmental > Aquatic >...
GATGTCCTTCACCGGACCCTGCGCCGATTACGAGCACGACCTGGTCGACCTGCGCGAGGGCTCGCTCGGTCCCGAACGGGCTCGCGTGATCCGCCTGCACGTCGAGTCGTGTCCGCGCTGCCGCGCGTGGCAGGCGGACTTCGCAGCCATCGATGCCGGGCTCGCGGCGGCAATCCCGCTAGCGGCACTGTCCGCGGACTTCGAACGGCGGCTTCAGTCGCGGATCGCGACGCTGGCACAACCTTCCAACCGCAGCGACCTGCGGGCCCGGGCGGATCGCGAGCACGAATGGCTGGTCGCGACGCTGCGGCGCGGCGCGCGCCGTCACGCGCTGCTCGACGGCATTGGCGCGGCTGCGGTCGCGATCTGCGTGCTGATGGTCGCCCGCGGGTTCCTCGAGCGGGCCGATGCACTTCAGTCGCTGCTCGAAGGGCCTCAGCGCCTGGTCGTGCTCGGCGGCATCGGCACGGCGGTCGCGGTGGCGGCGCTCGCGTGGACGGCCGTACGGAACAGGCTGCCGCTGGCGCGTTGAGCCGATCGGGCCGCTCACACGCGCGTCGTCCACCCGTGCGTATCCGGCGCCTCGCCGTTCTGGATCGCGACCAACGCGGTGCGCAACCGTTGCGTCACGGGACCGACTTCGCCCGTGCCCACGCGATACTCTTGCCCGCCATGCACGAGCGTGCCCACGCCGGCCAGCACGGCGGCCGTGCCCGATAGTGCGGCCTCTCCGTTCCTGACCCACTCGAGCATCTCAGCGACGTTGAACACGCGCTCCTCGACCTTGAAGCGCATGCCGCGGGCCATCGTCAGCAGCGAGTCGCGAGTCACGCCGTGCAGGAACGTCGAGTCGAGGCTGCGCGTCAGGATGTGGCCCTCGCGGATCAGCAGGAAGTTGGCCGCGCCGGTCTCCTGCACCGAGCCGCCCGGGCAGAACAGCACCTGGTCCACCTTGTACTTGTCGCGCGCCTCGAGCGTCGGGCCCATGGCCGCGGCGTAGTTACCGCCCGTCTTGACCATGCCGAGGTGGTCGGCGGTGCGATGCTTCTGGTCCTCGACATAGATGCGCAGCGGCTTCATGCCGCCCGAGAAGTAGTCCCAGACCGGGCTCGCAAGCACGATCAGCGTCGCCTCGTTCGACGGCGCCGAGGCCGCGCCGATGTTGGGCATGGTCCCGTAGAGCATCGGCCGCAGGTACAAGGCACCCGGTGGCTCCGGCACCTGCGCGCGAACGCGGTCGATGACCGTGAGCACCATGGTCGCGAGCTGCTGCGCATCGGGCTCGGGCAGCACGAGCAGCCGAGCGCTCTGGCGCATCCGCTCGATGTGCTTGTCCATGCGGAACACGTGGATGCTGCCGTCGGCCCAGCGATAGGCCTTGAAGCCCTCGAAGCACTCGCTCGCATAGTGCAGCACGTGCGCGGCGGGATGGATCTCGATGGGCCCGGTCGGACGGATCTCGTGCTGGCCCCACTGGCCATTGCGATACGTGGCGATGGCCATCTGGTCGGCCAGCAGCGTGCCGAAGGCGGGACGGGCCTGGGTGTTCGTGCTCATGCGCGTGGAGTCCTGGGGTTCGCGGTCGGATTCGAGGGCGTGCGGCAGTCTAGCCTGCCATGAAGATCGTCGCCGGATGCTCGAGCCTGTCCTTCAACGCCTGGATCATCGCGGCCGCGTCGTAGCCGTCCACGAAGCGGTGATCGAACGACGAGGACAGGTTCATGATGCGGCGGACCGTGATCGCACCGTTCATCACGACCGGGCGCTCGATCGCCTTGTTGACGCCGATGATCGCCATCTCGGGCGCGTTGATGATCGGGGTCGAGACGATGCCGCCCAGCTTGCCGAGGCTCGTGACCGTGATCGTCGAGCCCGAGAGGTCGTCCTTGGTGGCCTTGCCGCTGCGGGCTGTCTCGGAGACACGCTTGATCTCCTCGGCGAGCTCATAGAGCGTCAACGCCTCGGCGTGGCGTACGACCGGCACCTTGAGGCCGTCCGGCGTCTGCGTGGCCACGCCGGCATGCAACGGGCGGTGCCGCACGACGACGTTGCGCTCCGTGTCGAACCACGCATTGCATTGCGGGTAATCTTCGAGCACTCGCGCGAGCGCCGCGATCAGGAACGGCAGGTAGGTGAGTTGCGCGGCGCCCGCCGGGAGTCGCCCATTCAGGTGCTTGCGCAGCGATTCGAGCTCGGTGACGTCGATTTCCTCGACGTACGCGAAGTGCGGGATGTTGCGCTTGGCGTCGGTCATCCGGTTGGCGATCACGCGCCGCACGCCGATGACCTTGATCTCCTCAGTGCCGGTACGCCGGGCGAGGCCCGGCACAGTGGACCGTTTAGAGGCCGCGGTCGGTTGCAGAGCGCGCGCACTCTCGCCGGACAACGCAGCTTCGAGATCGCCGCGGGTAATGCGCCCGCCTGGCCCCGATCCGCCAACCTGTGCAAGGTCGATGCCTGCTTCCTTCGCGCGACGGCGCGACGCCGGCGACGCCATGACTCGCCCGGCCTTCTTCACCACCTCGTCCACTTGAACGGCGGCAGTCGCGCGGGGCGCGGGCGCGGGCGCGGGCGCGGGCTCGCGAGCTTGCGGAGCCGGAACCGGAGCTGCAACCGGTTCCTCGCTGCGCTCGGCCACTCCCGCTGGCGGCAGGGTTTCGGCCTCGGCGGATTCGGTCTCGAACACGATCAGCTCAGCGCCGACGCGGATCATGTCGCCGGGACCGCCGGCGATCGAGACGACCCGCCCGGTGACCGGCGCCGGCACTTCGACGGCGGCCTTCTCAGTCATGACTTCGGCCATGACCTGGTCTTCGTCGACGTGCTCGCCAACCTTGACGTGCCACGCGACGATCTCGGCCTCGACCGTGCCCTCGCCGAGATCGGGCATCTTGAAGACGTAGCGCGTCATGGCATCTCCATCACGGCCTTGAGGCCGGTGATCACGCGCGCGGGCCCCGGGAAATATTCCCACTCGAACGCATGGGGATAGGGCGTGTCCCAGCCGGCGACGCGCTGGATCGGCGCCTCGAGGTTCCAGAAGCACTGTTCCTGGATCGTGGCCGACAGTTCGGCGCCGAAGCCGGAGAAGCGCGTCGCCTCGTGCGCGATCAGGCAGCGACCGGTCTTCTTGACCGACGTGCAGATCGTGTCCACGTCGAGCGGCACCATCGTGCGCACGTCGATGATCTCGGCGTCGAGGCCGAGGCTGCGCGCGGCGGCCTCGCAGACGTAGACCATCGTGCCGTAGGTGACGATCGTCAGCTGCGCGCCCTTGCGGACGATCTCCGCCTTGCCGATCGGCACCGTGTAATAGCCGTCGGGGACTTCACCCTTCGGATGCGTGCTCCACGGCACGGCCGGCTTGTTCGGGTCACCGTCGAACGGGCCGTTGTAGAGGCGCTTCGGCTCGAAGAACACGACCGGGTCGTCGTCCTCGATCGACGAGATCAGCAGGCCCTTCGCATCGTACGGATTGCAGGGCATCACGACCTTGATGCCGCAGACGTGCGTGAAGATCGCCTCCGGGCTCTGCGAATGCGTCTGCCCGCCGCGGATGCCGCCACCGCACGGCGTGCGCACCGTGACCGGCGCCCAGAATTCGCCGGCACTGCGATAGCGCAGCCGCGCCAGCTCGCTGAAGATCTGGTCGCAGGCCGGATAGATGTAGTCGGCGAACTGGACCTCGGCCACGGGCCTGAGACCGTTGACGCCCATGCCGATCGCAGCACCCACGATCGCCCCCTCGGCGATCGGCGTGTCGAGCACGCGGTGCTCGCCATACTTGCGCTGCAAGCCGTCGGTGACGCGGAACACGCCGCCGAAGAAACCCACGTCCTCGCCGAGGATCACCACGTTCGGGTCGCGCCCGAGCATGATGTCCATCGCCGAGTTGAGCGCCTGGATCATGTTCATCTGCGGCATGGCTCAGCCTCCCCGCTCGGCGCGCAGCTGCTCGCGCTGAATGCGCAGGTGCTCGGGCATTTCCTTGAAGACGTCGTCGAACATCAGGTCGCGGTTGAGCCGCGGTCCCTCGTTCAGGGCGCCGTACTGGACCGCTTCCTTCCAGCTCTCGGTGACGTGCTGCTCGAGTTCCTTGACGAGTGCCGCGTGCCGCTCCTCGGACCACTCGCCGAGCGCGATCAGGTAACCCTTGAGCCGGTCGACCGGGTCGCCGAGCGGCCACTTCTCGTAGTCGTCCTTCGGGCGATAGCGCGACGGATCGTCGCTCGTGGAATGCGCCGCGCCGCGATAGGTCACGTGCTCGATCAGCGTCGGGCCGGCGCCGGTGCGCGCCCGCTCGGCCGCCCACTGCGTCACGGCGTAGACGGCCAGGAAATCGTTGCCATCGACGCGGATGCCGGCCATGCCGTAGCCGGGGCCGCGCGCCGCGAACGAACGCTGCTCGCCGCCGGCAAAGCCCTGGAACGTCGAGATCGCCCACTGGTTGTTGACGACGTTGAGGATCACCGGCGCCTGGTAGACGGACGCGAACAGCATCGCGTGATGGAAGTCGGCCTCGGCGCTCGAGCCCTCGCCGATCCAGCTCACCGCAATGTCGTCCTCGCCCTTGATCGCCGCCGCCATCGCCCAGCCGACGGCCTGCGGGAACTGCGTCGTCAGGTTGCCGGAGATCGAGAAAATGCGACCGGCCGTCCAGTGGTACATGACGGGTAGCTGGCGGCCCTTGCACATGTCACGAGTGTTGGAGAGCAACTGGCACATCAGGTCCACCAGCGGCTTGCCGCGCACCATGTAGAGGCCCTGGTTGCGGTACGAAGGGAACAGCATGTCCCCCGGCCGCAGCGCCATGCACTGCGCGACCGAGACGGCCTCCTCGCCAAGCGAGCGCATGTAGAACGAGATCTTCCCGGAACGCTGCGCACGCTGCATGCGCTCGTCGAAGATCCGCGTCAGCACCATGTGGCGCAGGCCGACCTGCAGGTCATGCGGATCGAGGTGCGGATGCCACGGTCCCACGGCCTGGTGGGCGTCATCGAGCACGCGCACGAGGTCGATGGACAGGTGGCTGATGTCGCGCACACGAGCGTTGACGTCGGGGCGCCGCACGGCGCCGGCTGGCGAGGTCTCCAGGTAACTGAAATCGGGCTCATCGCCGGGCCGTGAATGGGGCCGCGGAGTGTGCAGACGGGATTTTCTGGGCATGGCGGGCTCGAATGCGGTGGAACTGGCCGACGACGGCGCGGTAGATTACTCACCTCGGTGGGTTTTGGCTGGGTTCGTTGCGTTGCGGTGCAACAATGCGACACATTTATTCCACGAAAGAGGCATTCATGGAAGAAAAAGCGCGCCACCCCCCCGATCGTGTGGACCGACGCATTCTCGACCTGTTGCAGCGCGAAGGCGCGCTTTCGGTCGCCGAGGTGGCCTCGCGCACCGGCCTTTCGACGACGACCTGCTGGCGACGGATCCAGCAGATGGAGCAGCACGGCGTGATCCGCGGCCGCGTCGCGCTGCTCGACCGCTCGGCGCTCGGCCTCGACGTCACGATCTTCGCGCACGTGAAGCTCTCGACGCAGGGGCGCGACGCGATCGCAGCGTTCGCCGAGGCGATCCGCGAGCGACCCGAAGTGCTCGACTGCTACACGACGATGGGCGAATGGGATTTCATGCTGCGCATCGTGACGAAGGACATCAAGGCCTACGAGGCCTTCTACCTCGACCACCTGTCCAAGCTGCCGTACGTCCAGTCCATCAACTCCTCGGTGACCGTGACCGTGATCAAGGAGACCACCGTGCTGCCGATCATCGACTGAGGACACCTGCTTGATCGTGGTCCTGGAATTGCTATGGCTCGCGCTGCCGGTGATCGCCGCCGGACTGGTGCATCTTGCGGTGCTCAAGCTCGACCTGCTTCCCGGGTTGCGGCGCATGCCGATCGACGGCGGCCTGACGTTTCGCGGCAAGCGACTCTTCGGCGACAACAAGACCTGGCGCGGCGCGATGGTCACGATCGGCACGACGACCGTGGCGGCCTGGGCGATGGCGCAGCTGAACGCGTGCTGCTGGCAGCTGCCGGTGCTGGTGCCGTTTGCGGAAACGCACTCGGTGGCCTGGGGACTGCTGCTCGGCACGGGCTACATCGTGGGCGAGCTGCCGAACAGCTTCGCGAAGCGCCAGCTCGCGATCGCACCGGGCGCGCCGGGCCAGGGTGTGGCGGGGCGAATCTTCTGGGTGATCGACCAGCTCGACAGCCTGTTCGGGATGCTGCTGTTCATCGCGCCGATCTGGACGCCGTCGCTGGCGATGCTGGCCGCGATCGTCGCGATCATGCTGGTCGCACACCCGGTCAGCGCCTGGATCATGATGCTGTTTGGCCTCAAGGATCGAGTTGGCTGATTGCAGATTGAACGACCAGTGACAACCCGCTTGCGCCGCGAACCGCCCGACACGGATGCGGGACACAGATTCAGTGAGGAGGTGCCAGATGGGAAGACTGGAGCAGAAGGTCGCCCTGGTCACCGGTGCCGCCCGTGGCATCGGCGAGGCTATCGCCGGAGCCTTCGTGCGCGAAGGCGCGCAGGTGTTGGTCAGCGACATCGACGAAGCCCGCGATCGGCGGCCCGCGAGAAGCTGCGGGGCACGTAGCGAGCGTCCGTATTCAGCAATGCGAATGCAAATCGATGGTGGTTCGTGAGCCGGCTTTCAGCGGGGCGACTGATTTTGCCGAGTTCTGACGTCTCACGGGGTAGTGCATGCGATCAACCGATCGCAGCAAGGGCTGCGTGCCAACCGGGCGCGCCCGTTGAACGTCCAGGAGCAACTGCTGATGTGGTCGACCCGTGCTGCCCGAATCGCACTTTGTGCGGCTTCCCCTTTTGTCCTCGTAATGGCAGGCATCACACCTGCGGCCGCAACCTCCGGCTGGGCTACCTCCTTCACTCAGCGTTACCCGGCCTCCACAACGCTGACGGCCGCGGGCTGCGGTAATACCTGTCACGGGGGTTCGACCAGCAACTACAACGCGTACGGGCGCGACCTGAGGTTGGCCAGCGGCACCAACGATCAGCGCATGGCGGCCATCGAGAACGTGGACTCGGACAGGGAAGGCAATTCCAATCTGGTCGAGATCACGCAGAACGCCCAGCCTGGTTGGTGCGTCGCCACCACCCCCGGCTGCGACAACAACGCGCGCACGCCACCGGCGTCCGTGGCACTGCTGGATCCCCCGCGGGCGACGAACCAGCCACCGGTCGCCGATGCCGGCGGTCCGTACTCGGCGGCCGTCGGCGCCCCCGTGACCCTGGACGGATCGGCATCGAGGGACCCGGACGGAAGCATCGCATCGTATGCATGGACCTTCGGCAACGGCACCAACGGATCGGGCGCGACACCGAGCGCCACTTATGCGACCGCAGGCACCTTCACGGTGACGCTGACGGTGACGGATAACGTAGGAGCGACCAGCCAGGCCAGCACTCCCGTCACGGTGACTGCGAATGCTCAACCACCCGTCGCGAGCGCCGGTGGGCCCTATGCCGGCGCGGCCAACACTGCAATCAACTTCACGGGTGCCGCTTCCCGCGATCCGGACGGCAGCGTGGTCAGCTATCTGTGGAGTTTTGGCGACGGCGCCACAGCAGCTGGCGTCACGGCGGTGCATTCCTACGTGTCGGCTGGGACGTACACCGTGCGGCTCACGGTTACGGACAACGACGGACTCACCAACGCGGCCTCGACGACGGCGCAGATCACCGACGGGACCGGCCTGCGATCGCCTGTCGCGAACCCGGCCGGACCTTACCAAGGGACGACGTCGTCGCCAGTGGCGTTCGACGGTTCCGCCTCTTCGGACCCGGACGGCACGGTTGTCAGCTACGACTGGTCGTTCGGTGACGGCGGCACCGCGTCGGGCGCGAGGCCGACGCATGCCTACACCACCGCCGGCACCTACACGGTGGCATTGACGGTTACCGACGATACGGGCCGCAAAGGAACCGCGACGACAACCGCGTCGATCCAGGTCGTCGACACCGGGGCGAATCTTTATGCTGCAAACTGCGCCGATTGCCATGGCGATCCGTGGAGCGGATCGGCCGTCGATCCATCGCTGCCCGGCCGGATACGCGTCGCGGGTGCGCGCTCGTGCACGATCAATGGCGCGATATTCGGAACGGACCTGTTCCCGACCGGTGTGCCCGACATGGTCGCATTCGGCAACAAGCTCCTGACGGCCGCGCAGATCGGCGACATTGCGAGTTACCTGAACTCCCGTGTCCCAACCGGGGAGCAGCGTTACATCTCGACGTGCTCCGGCTGTCATGGGAACGACGGTCGCGGCGGCCGCGACGGCGGAAACGTACGTGGCGAATCCGCCAACGACATCACGGAAGCCATCCGTGAGAAACACGACATGCGATTCCTCAGTTGCCTGTCGTCCCCGGACATTCAGTCGACGGCCACCTTCCTCGGCAGCAGCAACTCAGGTAGTGGCGATTCGGATGACGACGGCGGTGGCGGCAGCACCGGTGGCACGACCCTGCTTGTGTTGTGCGCCTTCGGCCTCTACCGCGGGTGGCGGCGGTCCCTCGTGACATCCGGCCGGCACGGACCTCGGCGTGACTCGAAAGAGCCTTTGGGTTAGACGTGGAGACTTGAAATCAATTCCATTGTTCGCGAGTCGGGCTGCGAATGACCGGCGCGCGGGTTCTCATGGGTGCGGTCGATCCTTGCATTGAACGATCTGCAGATCGTTCAATCGACCGATATCCTTGTAACACTTCATCCGGGCATGCTCACGCAATCCACGCTCCTGCAAGAGTGGCCGCCGCTGTCCGCTGAAACTCTCGGCGAGGAGTACCGTCAGTACTTTGCCTTGACCTTCTCGAGCTGCTCCTTGGTGACACCTGGCATGTCGCCGCGGGCGTCAAAGCGATTCACGTACCAGGCGCCATCCCCCAGCCAGGCCTTGATGGTCTGCAGGTTCTTGGCACGTTCGGCGTCGGTGTCACCGAGGTGCTTGTACATGTTGCCGGGCTTCCCCCCCGTGCTGGCACCGTCGTCCAGACGCCGCTGCAACGCACCGGTGGCGGGCCACACGACATAGTTCATGAACGTCGTGTACGTGTCCAAGCGCGGGCCCTCCTTCTTGCGCAGGGCGTCGTCCAGAAGCATCCACTCGCCGTATTCCTTGCTGTCCGCGTCGTGACACTCGGCGCAGCCTTGCCTGATGATCGGCTCGATGTCTTCGCGCCAGGTGAGTTCCTGGCCGCCAGCCACAACGGCGAAGCCGGCCAGTGCCGCGGCGACGAAGATCTGATGCTTCATGGATTGTCTCCAGGAGGGTTGGGTAGCGACGGCACCGTCCGCTTGTGCCGCGGGTCAGTCGTTGTCGCCGTCGTTGCGTCGCCGGTCCCCACGCTCACCCATTCGATCTCGGTTCTGTGGCTCCACCCGTGGATCACGGTGGCACTCGACGCAGCGCTCGAAGTCGGTGATGCCTTCCTCGACATGCTCGCCCCGGACATTGGCCTGGGAGTGCTCATGGCATCCGTAGCACGTGTACCGACTGTAGTCGTCGTTCTTGTGGCAGGTGTCGCACGTGGCTTCATGGTCGCGGTCGAGCACGAAGTACTTGTCGTGGTCGAAGGTCGCCGGCTCCCAGGCCTCGGTCGTGTGGCACGCTCTGCAGTTGCCCTGGATCTGCCGATGCAGCCGGTCGGTCGGCGGGTTGTGACAGCTCCCGCAGCGATCGAGCGCCTCGCTCGCCAGGAGCGCGTGGTCGAAGTGCGCGGGCTTCCATTCCGTGCTCTGGTGGCATTTCCCGCATTCGACCTTGAGGTCGCGGTGCACAGTGTCCTTGGGCGCCGCATGGCAGGAAGAGCAGCGATCCCGCACGGCCGCCTTCAGCAGCGCGTGTGAGAACGGCTTGCGGCTACGCTTGGTGAGCTTGGGTCCCTGGTGGTCGCTGTGGCAGGCCATGCAGTCCTGCTTGATGAGCTCCTGGTGGAACGATCCCTTGATGGTTCCCGCGGCAATGGGAACACCCTTGGTGGTTCTCAGGCCGACATCCGCGACGGCATGGCACCCGATGCATCGCCGGGATGATGCGCCCCGCCAAGCGGCATGACAGGCGAAGCAGTCGGTGGCCAGTTCGGCATGTCCCTTGACCAACGGCCCAGGGCTCACCATGAGATGGGGGTAAATGAAGGCCAGCGCCACCAGCACCACGAGGTTCAGCGCGATGACGATCGGCAGGACCGGGCGTTTTTTCACTTCCAGCCCCAGAACAGGAAGATGGCCACGATGTGAGCGGTCGCCAGCACGGCGAAGGCCAGCGTGATCGGGAAGTGCACCACGCGCCACTGCTTGACCACGTCGAAGGTCAGGCTGTCCCAGTACAAGCGGTCCTCGAGTTCCTCGTCGCTGAGACCGCGCTCACGCATGCGCTGCCGGGCCTCCTCTAGGCGCCGTCGCGAGCGATCCAGGAGAAACTTGCCGGTCAGCCCGCTGCCTACGTTGATCAGCATGGCGCATGCGGCGAGCCAGCCGAGGATCGCATTGAAATGCACGCCGGCGTGCACCAGGACCAACAGCGACCCTAGCCAGGCCAGCACCTCATGCCAGCGCAGCAGTTTCGCCGGATGCCCGCGCTGGATCAGCTTGCGCTTGCGCAGCGAATAGGCGGTGGACCCGATGATCAGCAGCGTGCCGGGGATGCCCAGCCAGCGGCCGACCCATAGCAGATCGAAGACGTGCAACAGGCCGTCGATGGCTAGTGCAATGAGTGCCAGCGCGGCAAAGCTCGCCAGAAACGGCAGGACCTCGCGGCGCAGGAGCCGGGCCGGCCTTGGCATCAGGCCTCCAGCACCAGCGGCGAGGACGGACGGCCGACGCAGAGCAGGCAACACCCTGCCGCCACCTCGTGGTCCGGAGCATGTTCGTACTGCACCTTGCCCTCCAGCAATCGAGTCTCGCAACTCCCGCAGCCGCCCGAGCGGCAACCGGACTCGACCTCGACGCCGTGCCGCTCTGCAAAGTCCAGCAATGATGCGTCGCGTCCGTCCCAAGTCAGGGTGCGTCCCGATCGTTGGAATCTCACCTCGACGCCGGTGGCGATGGGCGCAGCGGCCTCGGCAGCGCCGCCGGGCAGCTTGACCGACGCCGGACCGAAAGCCTCGTAGTGGATGTCGCGGACCGGCACACCCCACTCGGCGAGCGCCGGCACGAGGGCCTGCATCATCGCGGGAGGACCGCAGACATAGAACTGGTGACGTCCATGCGGTAGCGTGCGTCGCAGCAGTTCGACGTCCACATGCCCTTTGTGCTGATAGTCGCGCCCCTGAAGGTCAGACTCGCCGGGACGGCTGTAGACGACATTCAGGCGCAGCGCCGGGTGCGAGGCGGCGATCTCTTCCAGCAGTTGCTTGAAAGCATGCTCGCCGCTGTTTCGCAGCCCGTAGAAGAGGTGAACCACGCGCTGCGGTTGCTGGGCCACGCACCAGCGCAGCATGCTCATCATCGGAGTGATGCCGATGCCCCCTGCGATCAGCACCGCGGGTAGGTTCGGATCGGAGTCGATGAAGAAGTGCCCGGCCGGGGCCTTCACGCGCAGGGTATCGCCGACCCGCACTTGATCATGGAAGTGGTTGGACGAAAGGCCGGGGGCGAACTCGGGGTGATCGGGAGGTGCAGGCACACGCTTGATCGTCACTCGGTAGTGCCCCAACCCGGGTCGATCCGACAACGAGTAGCAACGGGTGATCGCACGCGTGGCAGCAGGACCGTCGGACGTACGCGGCATCACATTCGGGGCGACGGTAAGGAACTGGCCCGGCTTGAATGTCGGCAGCGGCTGGCCGTCGACCGGCTGCAGATAGAACGAGCACTGTGATTGCGCCGCATCCTCGAACTCGCGGGCCACCACGCTGAAGTCGCGCCATCCGGTCCAGGCGCCCTTGGTGGCCGCAGGCCCATCCTGCGTCGAGGTCGCCGGGATCTCGCTGGACAAGGCCCGCCTCCGCCGGATGACAAGACCCACGCCCACGACCAGCTGCAGCAGCAAAGCTGAAGCGATGTAGGCGAGCAGTTGAGAGGCGGTCACAGGCTTCGAGTGTCCCGGCGACCGCGTTCGAGTTGCACTGAACACTCGATGCTTAGGCGGTCGGTGATCGCAACCGCTACGCTGCCGCAAACAGGGCGGAACAAGGCCATGCCTTCCTCTCCAGGTCGGGTGGGTTGAAGGGCATTGTAGGTGGCGTTGCTTATCGACTTCTTAAGGCCAACCGAGTTTGAACGTGGCTGAGTGACGGGTCGCCGATAGTGAATCGGCCATTGAGCCTATGCGCATCCAAGTCGTGGTGGGCCTGTTCGACAGCGCATCACCAAAGTCAGATGCCCGGAAACTGCCCGTGGCCAGCGACTGCTCCTGACCGATTGTTCGCCTGCACAGACGTCCCCTTTCCCTCACCCGGAGCCGCACACAAGCTCAAGGCCCGTCAGCAGCAGCTCGATCCGAGCATCGCCCGCTACCTCGCCGACCTTGATCCGGCGGACCGGGATCCGTCTCATGTGCCTTAGGAGCGGGTTGAGCACCTCAAGGAAAAGCTCGCGACGGTGCGGGCCCAGATGAAGAAGCTGGAGGCGCTCGGCCGCCAGCCTGCAATCGCGCCGGACCAGCAGGCATCGCTGACCGACCCCAATGCGCACTCTATGGCCACCAGCGGCTGCGGCACGGGGATGGTGGGCTACAACGTGCGGGCCTCCGTAGACACCAAGCATCACCTGATCTTGACGCACGAGGTCGTCAACGAACGCCACGATCGCAGCCAGCTGAGCCCGATGGCGCAGCAGGCGAAGGAGACGCTCGGCACGAAGGACCTGACGGTGCTCGCCACCCGCGGCAACTTTGGCGGCGAGGAGATCCTGAAGTGTGATCCACCACCGACCACGATCGGCGACTCAACCGCCGGGAGCAAGAAGACGTGGTCGAGCGGATGCAGCGACGCATCGACGACGAGCGAGAACGCGGGCGACGGCTGCCGGCGGCTCGGGTAGTACCGGTAGTAACCCGGAAACGGTGGGCACCAACCATCAAGGACGCGCACTAGTCGCCCCTGTTCGATTTGCGTGCCCAACCCGTCAAGTGCTGCGAGCACGATGTGTGGAGAGGTATTGAAGGTCACTTGCCCATCGACCCGCACAATCACTTGCCGGCCGCGACGTTCGGATTCCCAGACGTAAAGGCCACCGTCGATGACTGATGTCGTTGCGGCGGATACTGGTGCTGTATCCGTGAAACCGGAAGAAACACGCATGTGGATGACCATCGGCGAACGTCGTCTTGACTTCACGTTGACCGACAATGCGGCCGCTCGCGCATTCGCTGCGCAACTTCCTCTGACGCTGGACATGAGCGAGCTTAACGGCAACGAAAAGCACGCCGAACTGCCAAAGGCGCTGCCAACGAACGCGCGTCGGGCGGGGACGATCCGCAACGGCGACCGCATGCTTTACGGCTCGGATACCTTGGTGGTCTTCTATGCGACGTTTACTTCATCGTACCCGTACACCCGCCTCGGTCGCGTGGACGACCCTACCGGTTTGGCCGAGGCGCTCGGTAGGCGCGGCGCATGAGTCAAATTCTCCAAGGATTAGTCTGCGATTGGCGCAAGCTTCCGGAACGATCAATGCCATGGCGCTGGGTAGCGCGGCCTTGCGCTTCTGTCGGCTATTGGCCGATCTTGCGCGTTTCCAAACAGCTGCTTCCACAGCGAAGACCGGCGGCCCAGGGTCGCTTTCTGCCGCCGCAGTAGCGGTTTTGCGTTCCCGACATTTGCGCAGAAACGTCAAACGATCCGATAAAATCCGTACGCTGCGGAGTCACCGTCCATTCGTCGGCGCCCAGGAGTTCGAAATGACGCCAGACCCCATCGACCGTCGCACGGCCGTGAAATTGATGGCCGCGGCTACCGCCGCCGCGGCTCTCGCACCATCCGGCGTCTCCGCTGGTGAAGCGCGCACGATGACCACGCGCAAAGTGCCAAGTTCGGGCGAGGAGATCCCCGTGATCGGCATGGGCTCGTCCGACACCTTCGACGTCGGCGACGATTCAGCGAGCCGTGACGGATTGCGCGGCGTGCTGCAGTCGCTCGTCGAGGGCGGCGGCCGGGTGATCGACACTTCGCCGATGTACGGTCGCGCCGAAACCGTGCTCGGCGACCTGATCGACGAACTCGGCTTCGGCCCCAGGCTCTGGTACGCAACGAAGGTCTGGACCCGGGGCCGTGAGGCGGGTGCCAAGCAGATCGACGAGTCGTTCGCCCGTCTGCGCACGAAGAAGCTCGACCTGCTGCAGATCCACAACCTGCTCGACTGGCGCGAGCACGTGCCAACGCTGCGTGCGCTGCGCGCGGCTGGACGCGTGCGTTACTCAGGGCTGACGCACTACCGCGCCGACGCGCACGCCGACCTCGAGCGCGTGCTCGGCGAGGAAAAGTTCGACTGGTTGCAGGTCAACTATTCGCTTGTGGAACGCGAGGCGGAGGATCGGCTGCTGCCGTTCTGTCGCGACCACGGTATCGCCGTGATGGTCAACCGTCCATTTGCCGATGGCGCGATGTTCGCGAAGGTGCGCAACCGCTCGCTGCCCGGCTGGACCGAGGAAATCGGCTGCCAGAGCTGGGGCCAGTTTTTCCTGCGGTTCGTGATCTCGCACCCGGCCGTCACCTGCGTGATTCCGGCCACCTCAAAAGCGCAGCATATGATCGACAACGCCGCGGCCGGGCAGGCTCCGCTGCCGGACGAGCCACAGCGGCGCCGCATGGCAGAATACTGGGCCGCGCTGTAGGCTCCCGCCCGCAGGCTTCGGTCTAACCGGTGACCCGCCGCCAAAGCGCGCGACCGACCAGCCGCGCCTTGGTCGGCAGGTCGAACCGTTCGAGGTTCGTCTTGACGATGCCTTCGGTGAAGCGCGTGCGCTTCGAATAGTCGATCGCGACGTCGACCAATACCGGGCGATGCGTAGCCGCCTGGAAAAACGCTTCCTCGAGCGCGGCTTCGATGCCCGCATCGTTGTCGATGCGCAGGAACGCGGCGCCCGTGGCCTGCGCCACGCCCGACACGTCCAGCGGCCCAAGCACGGTGCAGGTCTTGCGGTTGTACGGGATCTGCTGCGCCTGCGCGATCTGCGCGAGTTCGCCGTCGTTGAACACGAACACGATCACACCGAGCCGCAGCGCGGTCGCCGTCGCGAGCTCGAGGCCGGTCATGCGGAACGCGCCGTCGCCGACGATGCCCACGACCTCGGACTTCCGTCGCGCGAGCTTGGCGCCGATCGTCGCGGGCACGCAGTAGCCCATGCAGTTGAAGTCGGTCGGCGAGATCATGCCGCGCGGCCGGTGGATCGGCATCAGCTCCGCCGTCAGGAACGTGTGGTTGCCGTCGTCGACGACCACGGTCGCGTCGCTCTCGAGACGATCGCGCAGCGCCATGAAGAAGCGCGCCGGGTTCACGCGACCCTTGGAGTCGTGCGCGAGCCACTCGTCGAGGTAGGCCGCCTTGTCCTTGGCGATGCCGGCTGCGACCGCTTCGCGACGCGCCGGCCCCGCTGGCACCTCGGGCAGCGCTGCGAGCAGGCGCGTCAGCACGGCGACCGAATCGCCCTCGAGCGCAACCTTGGCCGGGTAATTGGCGCTGAACACGGCCGGATTGATGTCGACGTGGATCAGGTTGGCCGGCGGCTCGTAGCCGTAACTGCCCGTCGCGATCTCGCCGAAGCGTGTACCGACGGCGAGCAGGCAATCGCAGTCCCGAAATGCGTTCTCAGCCGCGGGAACGGCGGCTCGACCCAGGCAGAAGCCGGCGTGCAGCGGATGATTCGCCGGGAACGCGCTCAAGCCCTGCAGCGTCGTGGTCACCGGCGCGCCGAGCCGGTCCGCAATCAGTCCGACCTCCCGGGCCGCGTCCACCGCGCCCCACCCGACGAACAATCCCGGCGACTTCGCTCCCGCGAGCAGTCGTGCGGCTTCCTCGATCGCCGCATCGGTGCAACGCGTCTCGTGTTCGACCGGCCCAGGATAGCGAGGCGTCGGGCCGGGGTCGCCGGCGATCAGCTGCAGGTTCACCGGAATCTCGACGAACACGGGACCGGGTTCGCCGCTGGTCGCGACGCGAACCGCTTCGTAGATGGTCGGGATCACGTCAGCGTGGCGCTCGACCAGCCAGGTGCCCTTGGTGATCGGCTTCAGGATCGCGTGCTGGTCGACGTCGTGCAGCTGGTAGCGGCGACCCGTATCGCGGCGGATGCCACCCGCGATCACCAGCATCGGGATGCCGTCGAGGAAGGCTTCCGCGATGCCGCTCGCCGCGTGGGTGACACCGGCGGCCGGCACGATCACCAGCGTGCCGAGGCTGGTGCCCGAGCGGCTCACCGCATCGGCCATGAATGCACCGCCGCCCTCGTCCGACACCAGCACCGGCGTGATGCTCGACGAACTCTCGAGCTGGTCGTAGATCTCGGTGTTGTGCACGCCCGGGATGCCGAAGGTGTAACGCACGCCGACCTCTTCGAGGGCTTCGCGCAGCAGGGACGCGGCGGTTCGACTCATGGCGGGGCTCCGGAGGCGGCGGATTGGCTTCTGGGCGCAGAATCGTAGCGCATTCGCGACCAGGGTCACGGCCGTGGCGAGCCGCGACTGCCGCGGGAGCCGCGCTCGGCCTGTCCACAGTACACTTGCGGGCCAGCAGCGGGATTCGAGGGGACGGGATGGACGAGGTGCGGATTGCCGTCATCGGGGCCGGCGTCGCGGGACTGACCTGCGCCCGCGAGCTGGCGGGCGCGGATGTCCGCGTCACCGTGTTCGAGCGTGCTCGCGGCCTCGGCGGGCGGCTCGGCACGCGGCGCCAGCAGAATCTCGCCTTCGATCACGGCGCGCAGTTCCTCACGGCGCGCAGCCGTCCCTTCGTCAAGTACCTCGAGGTCGCCACGCGCGCCGGGGTGCTGATGCCGTGGCGTCCGCGCATCCTCGAGGACGATCGCTGCTGGGATGCGCCGATCAACGAGTGGCATGTTGGCGTACCTGGCATGAGCGCCGCTCTGCGACCGATGGCCCGTACCGTCGAGTTGCAGACGGGTGTCGGCGTGCACGAATTGCAGCAGAGCCAGCGCGGGTGGGAGCTGCAGACCGATTCGGGTCGCCAGAACCGGATCTTCGATGCCGTGGCCGTGGCTGTTCCGGCGCCGCAGGCCCTCGCGCTGCTCGGCCCCCACGGCCGCGCATTCCGCCACCTGGCCGACGTGCGGATGGCCCCGTGCTGGGCCGCAATGATGACGTTCGACAAGCCGATCGACGTCGGCGCCGAGGTGCGCCGCTGGACCCAGGGCCCGCTCACCTGGGCTGCCTGCGATTCGAGCAAGCCACAGCGCCCGGCCGGGCCCCAGTCCTGGGTCGTGCACGCGTCGGCGCAGTGGTCGCGTGACCATCTCGAGGCGGACGACGCGGAGGCCGCACGACTGCTGCTGCACGCATTCGCGACGGCGACTGGCGTCAAGCTGCCGGCGCCGGCGCACCTGCAGGCGCACCGCTGGCGCCACGCGCTCGTCGAACAGCCGCTCGGCCTGTCTTGCCTCGTCGACGAGGAGATCGCTGCCGGGGCTTGCGGCGACTGGTGCATCGCGCCCCGGGTGGAAGCGGCGTTCGAAAGCGGCCGTACGCTGGCGCACTCTCTGCTGTCGATGGTCGGGCTCCTGTCGCCCGCCGCGTTGCGCTGAATCGTTCAGGGCACCGGTGGCGGCGACCCGGCCGTGCCGGGGCGCAACAGCCTCATCCGGGCTCCGTCATTCGCGAGCAGTTCATAGCCTCCCCAGAGACCAAGCGCCAGCGTGAGCGGGATCACCTCGTAGATGACGCGGTACAGCAGCACCGCGGCCAGCAACTGCTCGGGCGGCACCTGCGGCAGCAGCAGCAGCAACATCGACTCGAGCACGCCGAGGCCGGCCGGTACGTGGCTCAGGACGCCAGCCAGGATGCTCGCGAGATAAATCGCCAGGAAAGGCAGGAACGCGATCATCGCCGTCTCGGGCAGCAACAGATAGAGAATCGACGAGACCAGCACGATGTCGACGATGCCGACCACCAGCTGCAGCAGCACCATGCGCAGGGGCGGTACGCGAACGGCCCACCCACCGAGGCGAATCGGAGCCTTGCGCAGGTGGACGAACAGCAGGAACCCAGCGTCCTTGACGAGTCCGACGCAGCCGAGCGCGAACAGCCAGTTGGCCGACAGCCGGAACAGGGGCGCCAGTTGCTCGGCACCGAAGACCAGCGCGAGGTCGAGCAGCAACCCGAAGGCGAGCACGTAAGGCAATCCGCACAGCAGCACCGTCGCGCCGACTTCCATCGCAGTAAAGCCCGCCGGCGCGTACATCCGGTAGCGCAACGCGCTGCCGCTCAGCACGGTCTGCCCCGCCGCGTGGCCGAGCGGGAACGCGATCAGCGCGGTCATGATTGGCCTGGCACGGCCGATGCAGTGCTTCACGTAACGCACCACGACGATCTCGTACGCGGCAATCGTCGCGAATGCGCCGACGCCGCAGGCGACCGCGAGCAGCAGCGTTTCGGCCGGCACCGCCCGCACGTTTCGCAGCACGTCTGCGACGCTGATCCGCTGAAACGTCCGGTACAGAACGTAAGCCGCGATGCCTGCGATCAGCACGCTGGCCGTGACGCCGAGGACGGTCTTCAGGCGATTGCGTCGCGGATCAGGCATGAGGGGATTCTAGGGGCAGGCGAGCCGGGGCGTCGGCGGCTGGAGAATAATGATTCTCATTCAATCAAACCTGTCCGCTCCGATCGAAACTATCGGCGGCCGTGCTGTCGAATCAAGCACGACCGCGTAGAATTTGGCCAACAACCGTTTCCGGTTCACGGCTTGCAGGAGAATCTTTCCATGTCAGAGAAAACATTTCCGCGTCGCGACCTGCTGAAGGGCGCGCTGATGGGTGTCGCCGCCGTGCCGGTGGCCGCCCTGATCGGCCGTGCCGAAGCTGCGGCAGGTCCGGTGGATCCGAACGAGCCGCAGGCCAAGAGCCTCGGTTACGTCAAGGACGCGACCAAGGTCGATGCCAAGGCCAACCCGAATTTCAAACCCGGCCAGCACTGCGCGAATTGCCTGCAGGTACCGAAGGGCAAGGAAACCGGCGCGCAGATCCCGTGCAACATTTTCGGCGGTCGCCTCGTCGAAGCCAACGGCTGGTGCAAGGTCTGGGTAAAGCGCCCCTAAGCGCTCACGCAGCTGACGTCTGGCGACGGCGCGACCGATGAATCGGCCGCGCCGTTTTTTCTTGGAACCGCAATCATGAACACCGCCGGGTCGCACGAGTTGCTCGCCATGCTTCCGCAGCCGCTCGCGCCGCTCGCGCGGCTGGCGCTCAACCTGCGCTGGGTCTGGAACCACGCGCTGGATCGCGTCTGGGAAACCTGCAACCCGGAAGTCTGGCACCAGACGCGCAACCCGGTGCTGGCGATCCAGAACACGCCGCGCAGCCGGCTCGAGGAACTCGCGCGCGACCCCACGTTCGTCGAGCGGGTGCGACAGCTCGAACGCAGCGAGACCGAGCACCTGTCACGACCGAGCTGGTTCCAGCAGACGTTCGAGCTCGATCCGGCGCCCGTCATCGCCTACTTCAGCATGGAGTACGGCCTCACCGACGCGATGCCGCTCTACTCCGGCGGCCTCGGCGTGCTCGCCGGCGATCACCTGAAGACGGCGAGCGACCTCGGCGTGCCGATCGTCGCGGTGGGGCTCTTCTATCGCGAGGGCTATTTCCGGCAGATGCTCGACGCCTCGGGCACGCAACTCGAGATCTACGCGGTCAATTCGCGCGAGTCCTTGCCGGTCCGACTGGTGGCCGACGCCGAAGGCACGCCGCTGCGCGTGGCGATCGAGCTGCCGGGACGCGACCTGCGGGTGCGCGTCTGGCAGGCCAACGTCGGCCGCGTGCCGCTCTACCTGCTCGACAGCGACGACCCGCTCAATTCACCTTTTGACCGGGGCATTACCGCGAAGCTCTACGCCGGCGACGGCGAGGCGCGGTACCTGCAGGAAGTCGTCCTCGGCATCGCCGGATGGCGCGCGCTCGAAGCGCTGGGGCTCGAAGTGGATGTCTGCCACCTCAACGAGGGCCACGCGGCGCTCGCGACCCTGGAACGGGCTCGCACGTTTGCGCAGTCCAGCGGTTGCGATTTCTTCACGGCGCTATGGGCCACGCGCGGCGGCAACGTCTTCACGACCCACACGCCGGTGGCGGCTGCCTTCGATACGTTCCCGGTGCCATTGCTCTACAAGTACGGTCTCGCCTACGCCCGGCAATGCGGCGTGCAACCCGGTCAGCTGATCGGGCTCGGCCGCGCGAACCCGGACGATCCAGACGAGCCGTTCAACATGGCCTACCTCGCCGCACGGACCTGCGCACGCGTCAACGGCGTCAGTGAACTGCACGGCCGGGTGAGCCGCCGGATCTTCGCGCCATTGTTCCCTCGCTGGCCCGAGGACGAGGTGCCGGTGACACACGTCACCAACGCGGTGCACGTGCCCTCGTGGGACTCGCCGTGGGCCGACCACCTCTGGACCGAAGCCTGTGGCAAAGGACGGTGGCTCGGCGCACCCGAGCAGCTCACGGCCGCCATGGCCCGGCTCAGTGACGCGCAACTCTGGGATTTCCGCGCGATGGAGCGGCGCGATCTCGTCGATTACGCCCGGCGACGCCTGGTCCGCCAGCTGAGCCAACGAGGCGAGAGCAGTGGAACGACCACACTGGCGCACGAGGCCCTCGACCCCAACGTGCTGACGCTCGGCTTCGCGCGCCGTTTCACCGAATACAAAAGGCCCGCGATGCTGCTGAGCCAGCCCGAACGGCTGGCACGGCTGCTTGGCAATCCGGATCGCCCCGTACAGCTGATCATCGCCGGCAAGGCGCATCCGCGCGACGAGCTCGGCCGGTCGTTCGTCCGCGAGTGGGCGTCGTTCGTGCACCGCGCCGACGTGCGGACCCGCGCGGTGTTCCTCGAGGATTACGACATGGCGCTCGCGGAGCAACTCGTGCAGGGCGTGGACGTCTGGATCAACACGCCGCGGCGCCCCTGGGAAGCGAGCGGGACGAGCGGCATGAAGGTGCTCGTCAACGGCGGACTGAATCTCTCGGAACTCGATGGCTGGTGGGCCGAGGCGTACTCGCCGGAAGTGGGCTGGGCGCTCGGCGACGGGCGGGAGCATTTCGAACCGGGCTGGGACGCCGTCGAGACCGAACAACTGTTTGCGCTGCTCGAGCAGGAAGTCGTGCCGCAGTTCTACGAGCGCGACGCCGAAGGCATACCGCGCGCATGGGTGACCCGGATCCGGGCGAGCCTGACCGGCTTGACGCCGCGCTTCAGCAGCAACCGGATGCTGGCCGACTACCTCGAGCGTCTGTACCTGCCCGCTGCCGAGAGTTATCGGCGCCGGGCGGCCGCGAACCTCAAGACGACGCACGAGCTGCGGGGGTGGCTGCGCAACCTGAGGCGGCACTGGCCCGAGATCCGCTGGGGCAACCTGAACATCGAAGCGAGCGGGAACGCGAACATCGTTCGGGCGCAGGTTTACCTGGGTGAGATTTCACCCGACGCGGTCAGCGTCGAGCTGTATGCCGAGCCCCGCCCTGGCGCGCACCCGGAGCGCCGCCCGATGCGGCGTGACCACGCGCTCAGTGGCGCGGCGGGTGGTTATCTGTACGTGGCTTCCGTGCCAACCGACCGACCCGCCACGGACTACACGCCCAGGGTCGTGGCCGCGCACCCGGAGGCCCAGGTGCCCGCCGAGACGCCGCTGATCCGCTGGTACCCGAACTGACGCCCGGACGACGCGGCCCCTTGAAAGCCGATCGGGCGCTCGCATCTAGGGTGTCACGAGGGGGCCGCAGGGGCGGCCTCGAACAGGAGGAAGCGCCATCATGCGTGTCATCAAGTGGGAACCGTTCCGTGACGTGGACGACGTGTTCGACCGATTCCTCGCCGAGACCCTGCGCCGCTGGCCGCGGCAGTCGGCCGAGGGCCGTGCCGGACTCGACTGGGCGCCAGCCGCCGACGTCAGCGAAACGGAGGTGGAGTACCTGATCAAGGCCGACCTGCCCGAGGTCCGCAAGGAAGACGTCAGCATCGCGGTGCAGGACGGCGTGCTGACCCTGTCCGGCGAGCGCCGCCAGGAAGTCCGCGCCGAAAACGAGAAGATGCACCGAGTCGAACGGGCCTATGGCAGCTTTGCGCGGCGTTTCGCGCTGCCCGAGAACGCCGACGAGCAGTCGATCCGCGCCGAGAGTCGCGACGGGGTGATCCTGATTCACATTCCGAAGCAGAAGGTCGTGCAACCGCAGCCGCGGCAGATCGAGATCCATTGAGCAGAAGGGGGTAGGGGGTCGGGGGTAGGGGATAGTAAGAAGGCGCCGCCGCGCGTTCAGGCGCCACTTCCGACTATCCCCTATCCCCTATCCCCGATCCCCTATCCCCTATCCCCTATCCCCTGCTCCCCAGCACGCCCAGTACGGCGGACGCCAGCACGCCCGCCCAGATCGCAAGCACCCAGGGTCGCATCCGAGCGAGGCTCGCCTGCATCCTTGTGTCGCCATCGGCGGTCGCGCGATCGGCCGCAAGGGCACGCAAGCCCTCGACGAACGGTGGCATGCGAATCCGGATCATCAGTCCGCAGAAGATCAGGAACGCGAAGATCAGCAGTTTCGCGGTGATCCACGGGTAGCCGGCCAGGCGCTGGGTTGCGAGCGAAACGGCGGCCGACGCCAGGATCGCGGCGATCATGAACCAGCGGAACCAGAAATCGAACCGCTGCACGCGGTGCGCAGCCACGGTGCCCTCGCGGAGATGCAGGTAGAGCACCATCGCGAGCCAGAACGGACCGAGCGCCAGCAGCGCGGCCATCTGCCAGGCCGGGTGCTCGATGCCGCGGAATTCGTTGAGGATCGCGCCGACCGTCAGCGTCAGGCTCATGCAGATCCGCGGGATCAGGTCCAGGTCGAGCATGATCTTCGCGGCCATGAGCCGCGCCTCGCGTGACCGCCTCGGGTCCACCACGAAGCGACTCGAGTGGAAGACGCCGACGTCCCCGCCGAGCCAGTAGACGAACAGCAGCAGGTGCACGATCAGCGCGATCGCGTGCGTGGCGGACGACGGCTCCATGGGTTCCTCGTTTGCATTCCCGTGACCACCTTGCGGCGGTGCGACCTATAATTGCACGCTCACTCCGGATGGGGCCACGACATGACGACGACCAAAGGCACGGCCGATCTCTGCGACGAACACGGCGACCAGCTGCAGGTCTGCGAGCCCCTGTTCCAGGCCTATGGCGGCAAGCACGCGTTCTCCGGGCCGATCGGCACGGTACGCTGCTTCGAGGACAACACGCTCGTCAAGGCAGCGGTCGAGAGCCCGGGCAACGGCCGGGTGCTGGTCGTCGACGGCGGCGGCTCGCGTCGGCGCGCGCTGTTCGGCGACCGGCTGGGGGCGGCGGCGGTCAAGAACGGCTGGTCCGGCGTGATCGTCTACGGGTGCATCCGCGATTCGGCCGAGCTCGGCCGTATGGATCTCGGCATCCGCGCGCTCGGCACGATGCCGCTGCGCAGCGAGAAGCGCGGTGAGGGCGAACGCGACGTGCCCGTGCGCTTCGCGGGCGTCACGTTTCGCCCGGGCGAGTACGCCTACGTCGACGAAGACGGCGTGGTCGTGTCGCACGGACCGATCGGCTGAACGGGAAGTCCAGCGCATGCCACGCACGATCTTCTGCAGTTACCTGCAGCGCGAGTCCGAGGGACTCGATCGCATCCCCTACCCTGGCGAACTCGGCCAGCGCATCTATGACCAGATCTCGAAGGAAGCCTGGCAGCAGTGGGTCCGCCACCAGACGATGCTGCTGAACGAGTATCGCCTGTCGCCGATCGACCCCAAGGGGCGCAAGTTCCTGGTCGAGGAGATGGAGAAGTTCCTGTTCGGCGGCGGCGCGCAGAAGCCCGAAGGCTACGTCAATCCCGACGCCTGAGCGCGTGCCAGGCCAGCAGCCCCCACGCTGCCATGAACGACAGGCCGCCCACCGGCGCGACCATGCCGAGTGTGCGCGGCGCACCGGCCGCCATCAGGTAGATCGAGCCGGAAAACAGCACGATCCCGGCGAGCATGAGCCGCGCCGACCAGCGCAGCTGCGCCGTCTCCGCGGTCAGCTGCGCGACGGCACCCACGGCGACCAGGCCGAGCGAGTGCAGCAGGTGATAGTGCACGCCGGTGTGGTAGCTCGCCAGGCGCTGCGGCGACAGCAGCGACTGCAGCGCGTGCGCGCCGAATGCACCGAGGATCACGCCGAGCAGCATCAGCAGCGCGCCCGTTGCAATGCTACGGCGCGCAAGCGGCGCGAGTCCCTCGGTTACGTGCTGCATCTCAGTGTTCCTCCTCGGCGCGAGTGACCCGCGACACCAGCGTGGCGATGGGCTTGGGAAGCCCGATCTTCGCCGGTTGCCGCGCGTCGTACCAGCGGTAGCGATCATCGTCCCGCAGCATCTCGGCCCGGCCGAGACAGTGCACGACCAGCGGTCGCATCTCGTATTCGAAGTGGCTGAACGCATGACGGACGGGTTCGGCCGGGTGCGGTCGGCCAGCACCCGACAGGTGTTCGCCGCACCATTGCAACGCATGGGCCCGCGTCGGGAACTCGGGCAGGCCCCACAGTCCACCCCAGATGCCGCTGGGCGGCCGCCGTTCTAGCAGCACCTTGTGGCCGCCCCGCATGGCGACCACGAGCCAGGCTTCGCGGCGCGGACGCTTCGCGCGCAGCCGCCGCGCCGGCAACTCGTGCTCGCGGCTCTCGGCGCGCGCGACGCAGGAATCGTTGACCGGGCAGAGCAGGCAGGCTGGACGCGAACGAGTGCAGACCGTGGCGCCGAGATCCATGATCGCCTGCGTGTACTCCGCGAGCCGCCCAGACGGCATGCAGGCATCCGCCAGGGCCCAGAGGCGCGCCTCGACGGCGGCCTCGCCGGGATACCCCTCGACGCCGAACTGGCGCGCCAGCACTCGCTTGACGTTGCCATCGAGGATCGGGTGGCGCTCGCCGCCCGACAGCGCGAGGATCGCGCCTGCCGTCGATCGGCCGATGCCGGGCAGCGCCATGACGGACTCGAGGTCCCGTGGAAAACGTCCGCCGTGGCGGGCCATGACGGCCTGCGCGGCACGATGCAGGTTGCGCGCCCGCGCGTAATAGCCCAGCCCCGACCACAGGTGCAACACTTCGTCGAGTCGGGCCTCGGCCAGCGAGCGCACGTCCGGGAAACGGCGCGTGAACGCCTCGAAGTACGGGATCGCTGCCGCCACCTGGGTCTGCTGCAGCATGACCTCCGAGATCCAGACACGATACGGTGCCCGGTCGCGCTGCCAGGGCAGGTCCCTGCGCCCGTCGGTCGCGAACCATGCGAGGAGTCGGGGTGAAAATCGCAGCGCACGCGCGCGATCGGCGGCAGGAAGTTCAGCGCTCACGCGCCCGCTCCTCGACGTTCCCGAACAATTGCAGGACGGACTCGCGCAGCATCGGCGCAGCATACCGACGCGAGACGAGCGCGGGCACCCAGAAGTCCGGCACGAACTCGGCTTCGTATCGAATGCGCGTGCGACTGCCCTCGGCCCGCCACTCGGTGCGGGCGACGCTGCTGCGGACGTCGCTCTGCGCGGGAATGGCCGTGGCCACGAGCACGCCGTCGCCCACCGTGATGCGCTCGACGCGCCGGATGTCGCGGCAGAAGAAGGCGGCGCACGCGCGGATCCGCGTCTTCAGCAGCGGCGCACCGTCCGTTGCGGATCCCACCACCTCGCTCGAGCGGATCCTCGGGTCCAGCGCGGCATAGCCCACGAAGTCGACGAGAACGCCCGCGACCCGGTCGATCGGGGCATCGATCACCGCATCAAACGTCACCCGGTAGACGCCACCGGCCACCGTGGCGTCGAGCGTCACCGGGCTCAGCGCCTGGCCCGGCGATGAGACGAGTCCCAACGCAAGCAGCAGCGCGATGACGACGTGCGGCAAGCGCGGCTCAGGAGCAGACGATCGGCGTGTCGTCGCCGGCGCGACAGCCGTCCGGGAAGCCATACTGCTTCCAGTATTCGACGATCCCGATGCGCCGGGCGAGTTCGGCGAAGCGCGGATCCTTGCGGAACGCCTCGCCCTCCGGGCCCCAGGCGTGGTTCAGGTCCCAGCGGTTGACCCACGACGCCGAATCCTCGTCCAGCGCCGCGAAAAGCACCTCGTAGACCGCGTCGATCGCGCCGAGGTGGAGCAACGGCTGGATCAGTCCGAGCGGCGGGATGATCTTCGGGTCGACTGCCAGCATTTCGGCGATCACGGCGGCCCGCAGGCTCGGGTTCTCGACTGCATCGACGTAGCGAATCGCCTGGGGCCGCACTTCCGGCGGAAGGTCGTCCTGCGCCACGATCAGCCGTCGCGCCTCGTCCCACTGCCCGCGCCGCATCGCCACCGCGGACTCGATGCCGCCCTGCTTCTTGCTGAGTCCGAGATCCGCGGCGAGCTTCGAGAACCGCAGTGCCTGCTCATCCTCGCCGAGCATCAGGTACATGCCAGCCAGATTGGCCGCCAGCACCGGCGAGGTCGGGTCGAGTTCCTGCGCCTTGCGCGCCTGGTCCAGCGCCGCGTTGAGCCGCCCGACGCGACTCAGCAGCAGCGAGTACCAGTGGTGCGGCGTCGCCTCGTTCGGCTCCAGCGAGATCGCAAAGAAGAATCCGGACTCCGCGTCGAGCAGGTTGCCCCGTTCGGCGTTGATCTGCGCCAGAACTGCGTGCGATTCGCCGATGTTCGGGTCGATGGACAGCGCCTGCCGCGCCGACGCGACGGCCAGCGGCAGGAACTTCGCCTCGTCGTCTTCCTCCCGCGTGTATCCGGGCATCACGACGTATGCCGAAGCGAGCGCCGCGTGGGCGCGGGCGAATCCGGGGTCGAGGCCGAGCGCACGCTGGAACAGGTCGATGGCGCGCGTCAGGTTCTCCTCGCCGCGGCGCTTCCAGACCGCGCGCCCCTGCAGGTACAGCTCGTAGGCCTCGACATTCTGGGTCGGCGCCTTGTCGCGCACCGCCATCTGCTGCTCCTGTGGCGCGAGCTCGATGCGCAGCTTGCTGACGATCATTGCCGCGATCTCGTCCTGCACCAGGAAGATGTCCTCGAGGCGGCGCTCGTAGGTTTCCGACCAGAGATGGAAGCCGGACTCCGCGTCGATCAGCTGCGCCGTGATGCGCACCTGTTCGCCGGACTGGCGGATGCTGCCCTCGAGCACCGTCTCGACGCCGAGCTCACGGCCGACTTCGCGGATGTCGACGTTGCGGCCCTTGTAGGCAAACGAAGAGGTGCGCGAAGCGACCTGCAGACCGGGTACGCGTGCAAGCAGGTTCAGCAGCTCTTCCGACATGCCGTCGCTGAAGTAGTCGCGCGCGGGATCGCCGCTCAGGTTGGTGAACGGCAGCACGGCGATCGAACTTCGGGACTGGCCGGCATGCGCACGGCCGAAGCCGCGCTCGTAGAGCAGGTAGCCCAGGCCCGCCATCAGCACGAGCACGATTGCGGCGAACGCCAGCCGCACCTTGACCTGCGACCCAGCGGGCATGTCCTGGCGCGGTTCCGTGCGTTCGATGCCCTGGGGTCCCACGTCGAAGACCCAGGCGAGGATCATCGCGACCGGGAAACCGATCAACAGGAAGAAGACGACGAACGTCACCGCCCATTCCGGAACGCGCAATGCGGGCAGGATGACCGACGAGGCCTCGGTCACGGCCCAGGCGACGGCGAGGTAGGCAATTGCCACCCTGCCCACGCGTCGCCGCTTCAGTTCCGCGAGGAAAGCCATCGGATCTCCGCCCTGGCCGGATGACCCTATTGTCCACGATTCCCGCGCGATCGCGAGTCCCGCCCGGTCATTTGTTGCAGACGCTGATGTCTCCATTCAGGGTCTTGATGCGCACGCGCGCGGCGCCACTGCCTTCGCGGAAGCGCAGTTCCCGGCCGGGCGCGTACTCGCTCGTGCGCACTGGGGCAGGTCCGAAGCAGTTGCGGATGTCGCCGTTGAAGCTCGACACGTCGAACTCGGCGCCGACCGGGCCTGCGAGGTCGAGGCGCACGTCGCCGCTGATGCTCTCGATGTCCAGCCGCGCATCCGCGGCGAGGCGCCCGGTGAAGCCGAGATTGCCGCTGGTGGAGCGCAGACGGGACCGATTGGCCTCGCTCATCGCGATCGTGAAGTCGCCGCTCACGGTGTTGCCGTTGA
>Ga0209450_10000267_pt1 | contig 28307 bp, 25 predicted proteins | sample FrelakmetLWP11LW_FD_187149 | JGI IMG/M metagenome (GOLD analysis project Ga0209450, IMG submission 187149) | Freshwater lake sediment microbial communities from the University of Notre Dame, USA, for methane emissions studies - LWP11 LW (SPAdes)... | ecosystem: Environmental > Aquatic >...
GAAGCACGGGTCTCTCTACCGGCCCTCACCTCGACTTCAGGTTCTACCGAAACGGATATGCCGTTGACCCGCTCAAAGTTGAGGCACCACCCGTCAACCCGGTAGCCCCGGCAGCGATGGAAGAGTTCATGAAGTTGGCGAAGGGGTATATGGCCCTTCTCGAAACAATAGGCTACTGAAAAGGGAGTCCGTCAATAATTCTACTGATCACCTCCGGATAGTGTCTGTATTCGAGTTCATGCACACGCGAGGCAAGGGCATCCGTATCATCATCGGGTAACACGGCGCACCTCGCCTGAAAGATGATGTCACCCGAGTCATACTCTTCATTGACGTAGTGAATGGTGATGCCGCTCTCTGTGCATCCGGCATCCAGCACCGCCCTGTGAACCCGTTCGCCGTACATGCCCATTCCGCCGAACAGCGGCAGCAGAGCCGGATGAATGTTGATTATCCTTCCCCTGTATTCATTAATGATCGGCTGCGGGACGAGCCACAGGAAGCCTGCCAGGACAATAAGATCGGTATTCCTGTCGCGGAGTATCAGCTGCACCTCGCCTGTCTCATAAAACTGACGACGGTCGAAAAAAACGGAATCCACCCCAAGTGCCGCAGCCCTTACCAATACCTTAGCCTGAGGCTTATTTGACAAAACAAGGGAAACTTTGGCTTTCTTTTCGTTCGAAAAGTATCGGATAATGTTCTCAGCGTTCGTGCCGGCACCCGAGGCAAAAATAACTATATGCTTCATTATCTGTTACTTATATATTAAATGTCAGTCAGCCCCAGGTTGCCGCTAATCAGGTATAAATCTTTTATTTACATTTACTTATGCTTGCAATAATGTAAATTATCATTAAATTGCTTGAAAAATATACTACAAATATATTTCTTTGCAGAGTTTTAAAAACGAGTATTAACGTAAAATTGATTAGTATGTCTGACATTTCAGCAAGAGTTAAGAAGATCATCGTTGAGAAGCTTGGCGTCGATGAAGCAGAGGTCACACCTGAGGCTCATTTCACAAATGACCTTGGAGCAGATTCTCTTGACACTGTCGAGCTTATAATGGAATTCGAAAAAGAGTTTAATATCGGTATTCCTGATGATCAGGCAGAAAGTATAAGTACAGTAGGGGAAGCTATCAAGTACATCGAGGAAAACGCGAAGTAGTTTTCGTCCAATAACCTGCTATGAGGCGTGTTGTAGTTACCGGCATGGGGGCACTAACCCCGCTCGGCAACAATTTGAATGATTCCTGGAAAGGTCTTGTTGATGGTGTCAGCGGTGCTGGTCTTATTACCCATTTTGATACATCTAAGTTTAAGACAAGATTCGGTTGCGAGGTAAAAGGATTTGATCCTGCCAATCATTTTGACAGGAAGGAAGCCCGCAAAATGGACCGCTATGCGCAGTATGCACTAGTAGCTGCTGAAGAGGCTGTCAAAGATGCAGGCCTTGATCCCGAGGCATCTGACAAGGATCGTGCGGGTGTCATATGGGCATCAGGCATCGGAGGTCTTGAGACATTTCTTGAGGAGGTAAGGGCATATGTCCAGGGTGACGGTACACCCCGGTTCAATCCTTTCTTCATTCCCAAGATGATCAGCGACATCGCAGCCGGACTTATATCCATTAAGTATGGATTCCGCGGACCGAACTTCGCAACTGTGTCGGCATGTGCCTCATCGACCAATGCCATCATTGATGCCTTCCATTACATCCGCATCGGTAAAGCTGATGTCTTCATCACAGGCGGCTCTGAGGCTTCGGTCAACCCGGTAAGCGTCGGTGGGTTTAATTCTATGCAGGCCCTCTCAACCAACAATGAGGAGTATTCAACTGCATCGCGCCCCTTTGATGTTACCAGGGACGGGTTTGTCATAGGTGAAGGTGCCGGGGCGCTCATTCTTGAAGAGCTGGGCCATGCCCTTGCACGGGGTGCAAAGATATATGCTGAGATAGTGGGCACCGGCCTCACGGCTGACGCGTACCACCTCACCGCCCCTCACCCTGACGGCATGGGCGCATTTAACGTGATGAAGCAGGCTATTGAAGAAGCAGGGCTGACTACCGCAGATATAGACTATGTGAATGTTCACGGTACAGCGACGCCACTCGGTGACATAGCTGAGACAAAAGCTATAGTCTCGCTCTTCGGCGAGAATGCATATAAGCTTAACATCAGCGCCACCAAGTCAATGACCGGTCATCTCCTCGGAGCAGCAGGTGCGGTAGAAGCAATAGCATCGGTAATGGCTATCGTCAATGATATTGTGCCCCCTACTATAAACTTCAGAAATCCTGACCCGGGTATTGACCAGAACCTGAACCTAACCCTGAACAAGGCTCAGAAAAGAACCGTGAATGTTGCACTCAGCAACACCTTCGGCTTCGGAGGGCATAACGCCTCTGTTCTGATGAGGAAATTCAAGAAGTAGTGTTCCTGCTGCACAGGAAAAAAAATGATCCTCAGATACATGACAGGCGGGAGTTTCGCTCCCGCCTGAAGTGTCTGCTCGGCTTCCATCCCTCAAACCTGCGCCTCTACGAGACTGCCTTCATTCACCGCTCCGCATCATACACACTCCCCGACGGCACCAGGATAAACAACGAACGCCTTGAATACCTTGGCGATGCAATCATTGACACCATCCTGTCGGAATACCTCTTTCACCTCTACCCTGAGGCATCCGAAGGATTCATGACCAAGACCAGGGCACGCATCGTCAACAGGGAGAGACTCAACAGGCTGGGAATCTCAATGGAACTCGAAAAACTGTTAGTCTCCAACCTTACATCCCCGGTCATACCGCCCAATCTTTACGGGAACGCCCTCGAGGCACTGATAGGAGCACTCTTTATTGACCAGGGATACACACGGACACGCGACTTCTTCATCGGCAAAGTGCTTAAAAAACATCTAAACCTGTCAGAGGTTCTCGAATCGGTGACAGACTATAAGAGCATGGTCCTCGAATATTGCCAGAAGAACAGGTTCAAGCTGAACTTCATACCCGTAGCGATAACCGCCGCTGAAAACTCTCCCCAGCTGTTCAGCATCAGGCTTGAGATAAATGACAGGGCAGTGGCTGTTGGTGAGGGATCTACCAAGAAAGAGGCGGAGCAGGATGCTTCCATGGCAGCCTGGGGGAAAATTATGTCAGAGAATATATGAACGGAAAGGCAAAAATAACGAGACATGCCATCATCGACTCCGGGATGCCGGACTTCGTTTTCCTGGGGATAGTATCCGCTGAACCTGACTATCGCCTGTCAGTGATGCTCAACAGGCACCTGGCAATCGATCTCCGTCACAGCCAGACAGATATCTGTGAGGTCAGAGGCAAAGATGAAACGATGTGGTCACGCTTCACAACCACGCCGCTGACGCTTTCACTGGTATCGAACAAGAGCCGCGGAAAGATACTTATCAGGAAACTGAAGAACATCGACTACCTGCTTGTCATCCACAATGCTGATGACGGAAAGAATGCCGGGGTGCTTGCAGCAGCAGTAAGGAAATGCCCTGAGGTGACAGCTGTATTCCTGTTTGAAAGCCTGGAGATCAGCGACCGTAACCTGGCACTGCTGGTACAGTAATAAAAGGAAGAGGAGGCAATTGCTCGCCTCCCCTTCTGTGTTAACCCTAAAACTAACCTAACCTATGAAAAAAACTCCATGAAGAGTATTACAATTTCCGTGCCAAACATAATGACCGAATAGCCCTGTAATTGATAAATATTTTATCTTATTTAGTTATATCATTGATATGCTGGCCATTAAATACTGATAATACAACCCTTTTCCCCTTTCATCTGTTGTTAATTAAAGTTAAACCACCCTGCGGAGGCAATAAACAAAGTACATTTGTTACACAATGAAGCGTGAATATATAGTTCTGCTGGCCGTCTTTTTCTTTATTGCCATCTCGGCACTTGTCATCATTCAGGTCAGGTGGATAAACAGCGTTGTCAGCACCGAAGACCAGGAGTTCAGGTTCGGTGTCAACGAGGCGCTGAAAGAGGTTGTTTCAGAACTGGAGAAGGCAGAGACATACAATCGCATTATAAGTGAGATAAATCCTGCAGCGCCCCAAACCGGAACGTATGAATCCGATGACGGGGAGGAGGACCTTTCACCTGATACAAGATTGCTTGAAAAATACGGTTTCAGGCCCGGAGTCAGATCAGTGATCATCAACAGGGCAGGGCGTACCTATCTCCTTCCGTCTGACAGCATTCAGCCCGAGCCGTTCCTTGACGATACCGAACCGGCAGCACAGATCATCACTGCAGGAGCTGCCCGTCGCATGACCAACAAGGTGATTGCCATCGAAGATATAGTGAGCCGTATCCTGCATGAGACGCCGCCACTGAGAGACCGCTTTACATCGGATGAGATCAATGAGGTGCTGAGAAGATCTCTCGATGCTGTAGGCATACATCTTGACTATGAGTTTGCAGTACGAAGCGACGTCAGCGGAATAATCTACCGTACCCCCGGATACAGCGAGAGCTCCGGCGCGAATAAATATCTCCGTCAGCTCTTTCCCAATGACCCCGTACCGGGAAATAATCTCCTCTCTATCTACTTTCCCGAAGAGGAAAAGTACAAATTCAGCCAGATAGCATTCATGGCGTTCTCTTCGATGATTATCGTTCTCTTACTCATCATTCTTTCAACGGGCACTTTTATAGTTATCTTCCGGCAGAAGAAACTCTCGGAGATCAGGAGCGACTTCATCAACAACATGACACACGAGCTGAAAACCCCCATTGCCACAATCTCGCTTGCCGCACAGATGCTGGCTGACAGGAAGATCCCCGAGGCATCAAGAGACGCATTCGGACTGGCGGGGATAATCAATGATGAAAGCACAAGGCTGAAACTGCTTGTCGAGGGGGTCCTGCAGACCGCAATATTCGAAAAGGCAAAACTTGAACTCAAAAAGGAGCGCAATGATATTCATGCAATAATACTCAAGGCCGTTGATGCTTTCAAGCTTCAGGTCAACGGACGCGGCGGAGTAATATCCACATCGCTCGATGCCTCTGACCCGGTTATTACAATCGACGAGCCTAATTTCCTGAATGTATTCATCAACCTGCTTGACAACGCCCTCAAGTACACTGCCGGCAAGCCGGAAATAAAGATCACCACCGCCGGTACGCATAAAGGGATTAACATAACTGTTTCCGACAACGGCATTGGAATACCGCGTGACCACCTCAGACACATCTTTGACAAGTTCTACAGGGTGCCGTCAGGCAATATGCATAATATCAAAGGCTTTGGACTGGGCCTCAGCTATGTCAAAAAAATCGTCGATGAACACCACGGAACAATTAAAGCTGAGAGCCAGCTCAACAAAGGCACAAGAATAATAATTCACCTTCCCAAAGACCAGCAGAGATGAAAAGAGTACGAATATTGTTAGCCGAAGATGATCCCAACCTGGGCATGCTTCTGCAAAACTACCTGGCTATCAAAGAGTATGACCCGGTCCTTGCTGCCGACGGAGCCCAGGCCATGAAGCTCTTCAGGAAGGAGAAATTTGCATTATGCCTCCTCGATGTAATGATGCCCGAGATGGACGGGTTCACACTGGCAAAGGAGATCAGGGCCATTGAGCCTAATATTCCGGTCATCTTCCTTACTGCCAAGAACCTGAAGGAAGACGTGATCGAGGGATTCAGGTCCGGAGCCGACGATTACATCACCAAACCCTTTTCAATGGAAGAGCTGGTTTACCGTATCGAAGCCATCCTGCGCCGTTCAGTCAAACGTGAGCCTGAGGCCTCGCAGGACCAATATATGATCGGAGAGTTCACTTTTGAAGTGTCAAGGCAGACCCTCACACACAAAGGTGAGTCACAGAAGCTTACAACCAAGGAGTCAGAGTTGCTTCAACTGCTCTGCCGGCACCGGAATGAGGTACTGGAACGCAATTTTGCACTTAAATCGATATGGATTGATGACAACTACTTCAATGCCAGGAGCATGGACGTGTATATCACAAAGCTGCGCAAGTACCTGAAGAAAGACCCGGCAGTGGAGATACTCAACATCCACGGCAAGGGATACAAACTGCTTTACTGAAAAAATATACCCCGCACGGTAATCCGGGCGGGGTATGAGTTTAGGTTAGTTTCAGGGTCTTTGAATTGGATTTTCTTCCCCAGTCAAGTCCCAACACAGCGCTAAGATAATAAGATTTCTTTATTTACAATACCCTGCTGTTTTTTTATCAATCAGTCAAGCTTGAGCACTGCCAGGAAAGCCTGCTGCGGCACCTCGACATTTCCCACCTGCCTCATCCTTTTCTTCCCTTTCTTCTGTTTCTCAAGCAGCTTGCGTTTCCTGGTTATGTCTCCGCCGTAACACTTTGCCGTCACATCCTTGCGCACAGCCTTGACAGTCTCCCGGGCTATCACCTTTGCCCCGATAGCCGCCTGAATGGCAATGTCAAACTGCTGCCGCGGGATAAGTTCGCGCAGCTTTTCACACATCCGCCTGCCGAAGTCATAGGCATTACCCCGGTAAATAAGCGTTGACAGCGCATCAACCATCTCTCCGTTGAGCAGTATGTCAAGCCTGACGAGATCGGCTTTCTTATAATCGGTTATATGGTAATCAAACGAGGCATATCCTTTTGAGATGCTCTTCAGTTTGTCATAGAAATCAAATACTATCTCTGAAAGAGGCATATCAAAGGTGACCTCGACCCTGTCACTCGTCAGATAGATCTGGTTCTTCAGTGTACCTCTCTTGTCAATGCACAGCTTCAATATTGAACCCAGGTACTCAGATTTCGATATTATCTGCGCGTGTATATATGGCTCTTCAATCTCGTCTATTGTCGTTGACGGGGGCATGCCTGAAGGGTTATGAACGTCTATCAGCTCACCCCTGGTTGTAAGAACCCTGAAAGAGACGTTCGGCACGGTTGTGATCACGTCCATATCAAACTCCCTGTCAAGGCGCTCCTGGATGATCTCCATATGAAGCAGGCCCAGGAAGCCGCACCTGAAACCGAAGCCAAGGGCCGCTGACGACTCAGGAACAAATGTAAGAGAGGCGTCATTGAGCTGAAGCTTCTCGATGGAGGCCCTCAGATCTTCATAGTCATCGGCATCGACCGGATAGATGCCGGCAAAAACCATGGGTTTGACATCGGCAAAGCCTGAAATAGCCAGGTGGCATGGACGGGCTACGTGGGTTATGGTGTCTCCCACCTTCACTTCAGCCGAGTTTTTTATCCCTGAAATGATATATCCGACATCACCAGCACTGAGCACGCTGCGCGGTTCACGCTTTATCTTCAGTACGCCAATTTCATCAGCGTCATACTCACTCCCCGTATTGACAAACTTGACCATGTCATGGGTTCTGACAGTGCCGTTGGCAATCTTGAAGTATGCTATTATACCTCTGAAGGAGTTGAATACCGAATCAAATATCAGTGCCTGCAGCGGAGCATCCGGGTCACCCTTGGGGGGAGGTATCCGTGTTATTATCTCCTCCATGATGCGGTCTATTCCCATGCCTGTCCGCGCACTTGCCTCGATAATGTCATCGCGGCTGCATCCTATAAGGTCAACAATCTGATCCTTAACCTCTTCCGGCATAGCACTCGGCGAGTCCATTTTGTTGAGCACCGGGATTATCTCGAGACCGTGCTCGATAGCCATATAGAGGTTCGAGATTGTCTGGGCCTGTATCCCCTGAGTGGCGTCAACGACAAGAAGCGCTCCCTCGCATGCCGCTATAGATCGTGACACCTCATAAGAGAAGTCTACATGCCCCGGGGTATCAATCAGATTAAGATAGTATTTCTTCCCATCCTGTTCATAATCCATCTGTATCGCATGACTCTTTATTGTAATGCCTCTTTCCCTCTCAAGGTCCATGTCGTCAAGAACCTGGTCCTGAAATTCGCGTGCATTAATGGTATTTGTCAACTCCAGGAGCCTGTCGGCAAGGGTGCTCTTGCCATGATCAATATGTGCTATTATACAGAAATTGCGAATGTTATCCATCTGTCCGGGCCGGTTCAATTCAGGTGCAAAGATATATAATTTGACCCTTATTATTTCGGTGCCGCAGATCATAGGTTCAATGGCCGATTTTTATTTATTTTAGCTGTCGTAAAAACATGCATTATGATCACCCTGGCTGTCTCAGTAACACTGCTTGTAATCGGATACCTTGTTTACGGCCGGCTGGCTGAGAGACTCTTCGGCATGGATGCCTCCCGTACAACCCCTGCCTACGCAAAAAGAGACGGGATAGACTATGTACCCATGAAAGGCTGGCGTGTGTTCATGATACAGTTTCTCAACATCGCGGGCCTCGGTCCTATTTTCGGCGCCATCCTCGGTGCCATGTACGGTCCGGTGGCATATATATGGATTGTGCTCGGATGCATCTTCATGGGAGCTACACATGACTATTTCTCCGGCATGCTGTCACTGCGTCATGACGGTGCCAGTCTGCCGGAGATGGTCGGAACATACCTGGGGAAGAATATCAGGGCCGTCATGAGGATCTTCACCCTGCTTCTGCTCATATTTGTCGGCGTAGCCTTCGTCAGCGGTCCGGCCAAGCTGATGTTCACCCTGACCGGTTTCAGCCTCCCCTTCTGGCTTGGTCTGATATTTTTATACTACATCCTTGCCACATTGCTCCCGATTGACAAGATCATAGGGTACCTCTATCCCTTTTTCGGCGGAGCACTCTTCTTCATGGCAGTGGGTATATTTGCCGCCATCATTGTCAGATGGGCAGGCGGATCGCTCACTCTGATGGAGCTTACGCCGGCAACACTCAGGAATTTCCAGCCTGACGCAGCCACAAACACGCTCTTTCCGTTTCTCTTTATCGTAGTCTCGTGCGGCGCAATATCAGGTTTCCATGGCACCCAGTCACCCCTGATGGCCAGATGCATCCGGTCTGAGAAACAGGGGAGGCAGATCTTTTACGGGGCGATGGTTGCCGAGGGCATCGTTGCCATCATCTGGGCTACTGCAGCAATGAACTATATGGGTGATGTCCACGGACTTAATTATACTCTCACCCATCCGCTGGCAGATAATCCCGCCGTAAAGCCTGACCCGGCATGGCTGGTAAATGAAATATGCAGGTCATGGCTCGGGAAGACAGGCGCAGTAATAGCGGTCATCGGAGTGGTGGCCTGCCCCGTCACCTCGGGCGATACCGCCTTCAGGAGCGCACGTCTGACAATAGCAGATATGTTCAATATACCTCAGAAGAAGCTGCTGCCGAGAATACTGATCGTGGCCCCTCTCTTTGCCGTGGCGTTTCTGCTCACATTTGTTATGAAGGATGAGTTCGCGAAGATCTGGAAGTTCGTTGGCATCTCGAATCAAGCCCTTGCCGCAGTTACCTGCTGGACCATTGCGATGTACCTGGCAATCAGCGGTAAAAATCATTGGTATCTGACTCTTCCTGCGCTCTTTCTTACGGCTGTCTGTATCACATACATCCTCGTTGCCCCGCACTCCGGCGGCGGACTGGCACTGCCACAAAAGGTTTCTCTTGCTGTTGCACTGACAGGCGCTGCAGTTGTGCTTGCACTCTTCCTGGTGGCAGTAAAGAAAAAGAAAGGGGAAGGTCAGTAGGTAGCGGCAGGGACAGAAACCGCCTCCGCCACCACAGGCTCTTCAGGTGGAGTCTCACATACAAGCTTCTTAAACTCGCGACGGAAGAAGATGAATGAGATGACGGCCGCAACCATATCAGAGACAGGGTTGGCAATCCATACTCCAGGGAGTCCCATGAAATGAGGCAGGATAAGAATCAACGGCAGTAATACGATTATCTGCCTGAGCATTGAAAGCATCGTGGCAAGCCTGGCCTTACCAATGGCCTGGAAGTAGCTTGAGGCGATGATCTGGTACCCCACCACCGGCAATACAGCGCAATAGATACGCAGACCCATTATTCCTGCTTCTCTCAGTTCCATGTTGTCAGCATTGAAAACGCTTATTACCGCACCCGGGATGAGCATGCATATGAGCCATCCTGCCGTGGCTACAACAGTTGCCCACTTTATGGCCAGTATAACAGCCTCCTTGACACGGCAGTAAAGCCCCGCTCCGTAATTGAAGCCCACTATGGGCTGTATTGCCATGTTTATCGAGATAATAGTCATTACCAGCATTATTGTTACGCTGTTGACAATACCCATGGCCCCCACTGCAATGTCACCGCCATGCTTTATAAACTGGGTGTTCATGATCGCCGTCACGACACTTGCTGCCGCATGCATCGAAAATGGTGCAAAGCCAATCGATATGATGTATTTAATAATGTATGGATCGGGCTTTATATAGGGAGTGTAAAGACGTGCCACGCACTTTTTGCCGCGGAAGTGGAACAGCACCCATACAAAGAGAACAAACTGGGAGAAGATTGTAGCATAGGCAGCCCCCTTGACACCCATATCGAATCCAAAAATGAGTATCGGGTCAAGAATGATATTCACGCCGGCACTGATGAATATTGAGATCATCGAGGTCTTCGGGTTCCCCTCGGCCCTGATGATGTTATTGAGTGAGTAGCCTGCCATGGCAAAGGGAATTCCCACAAGAATGATGTTGAAGTATTCAGATGCATAGCGCAGTGTTTCCGGTCCGGCGCCGAATATCAGAAGTATCCGGTCACGGATCAGAAAGCCGATTATCATCAGGGCGAATCCTATCGTCAGGGAAAGAAACAGTGCATTGCCCAGTATCCGGTTTGCCCTGTCATATTCCTTCTCACCGAGGCTGAGTGATATACGGACTGCCGAACCCATGCCAACAAGCATCCCGAATGCCATAATGACAATCATGAGGGGAAATACGACGCTGAGTCCTGCGAGGGCTAGTGCGTCAACACCCTGGCCTATGTAAATGCGGTCAACAATATTATAGAGAGAGTTGGCCAGCATGCCGGCAAATGCAGGGAGGAAGTAGCTCCACATAAGCTTTCCTATCTTCGCATGCTCAAGGTCTTTTACCTGACGGGGGTCGTTCATCCGGGAAAATCGGTTAGGCAAAGATGAGAGATAAAATTGAATTTGAAAAAAAAAGCTGCCCCGTTATCAGGGCAGCTTCAATTAGATATATTGATGCACTATTACATCATGCCAGGCATACCGCCGCCGCCCATGCCCGGGTTAGGCATCGGGTTATCTTCCTTCTCCTCAACAACCACTGCCTCGGTGGTAAGGAACATGCCGGCTATTGAAGCAGCATTCTCAAGCGCTATCCTTGCAACCTTGGCCGGATCGATGACGCCTGTCTTGTACAGATGTTCATATTTGTCAGTCTGGGCGTTATAACCGTAGTCATCCTTACCCTCGCGCACTTTCTGTACTATCACGGCACCTTCCTTGCCTGCGTTAATGACAATCTGACGGAGAGGCTCTTCAATTGCCCTCTTGACAATCTCGATACCTGTCGTCTGGTCGTCATTCTCTCCCTTGAGCCCTTCAAGCTTGGCAATAGCGCGGATATAACCAACGCCTCCGCCGGGGATAATACCCTCTTCAATTGCCGCACGTGTTGCATGAAGAGCGTCGTCAACGCGGTCCTTCTTCTCTTTCATCTCAACCTCTGAGGCAGCACCGATATACAGAACAGCCACACCGCCTGCCAGTTTTGCAAGCCTCTCCTGAAGCTTCTCCCTGTCATAGTCAGATGTGGTAACTGATATCTGCTGTTTGATCTGGCTCACGCGGGCATCAATCATTGATTTCTCGCCTGCACCGTTTACGATGGTGGTGTTTTCCTTGTTGACGGTCACTTTGTCAGCAATTCCAAGGTCATTCATCGTTGCGTTCTCAAGCTTCATGCCTCTCTCTTCAGAGATGACGGTACCACCGGTAAGGATAGCTATGTCTTCAAGCATCTCTTTCCTTCTGTCGCCAAAGCCCGGAGCCTTGACAGCGCATACCTTCAGTGAGCCCCTGAGACGGTTTACCACCAGTGTGGCAAGAGCCTCACCCTCGACATCCTCTGCTATGATCATGAGCGGACGGCCGTTGCGGGCAGTCTCCTCAAGAATAGGCAGAAGATCTTTCATAGATGATATCTTCTTGTCATGTATAAGGATGTAGGGATGTTCCATCTCGACTTCCATCTTGTCAGGATTGGTGACAAAATAGGCGGAAATGTAACCGCGGTCGAACTGCATTCCTTCAACGACCTCAACCTTGGTCTCAGTCCCTTTGGCTTCCTCAACAGTGATTACACCCTCTTTCTTTACCTTGTCCATCGCCGTGGCGATCAGTTTGCCGATCTCTTCATCATTGTTTGCGGAGATACGTGCCACCTGCTCAATCTTCTTAAGGTCATCACCCACCATCTGTGACTGTGCCCTGAGGCTCGCGACCACAACGGCAACTGCTTTGTCAATGCCTCTCTTGAGATCCATCGGGTTGGCACCGGCGGTGACGTTCTTAAGTCCAACACTTATGATGCTCTGTGCAAGAACAGTGGCGGTAGTTGTACCGTCACCGGCAGTGTCAGAGGTCTTCGACGCAACCTCCTTGACCATCTGTGCACCCATGTTCTTGTAGGGATCTGACAGTTCAATTTCCTTTGCTACCGTGACACCGTCCTTCGTAATCTGCGGTGCTCCGAATTTCTTCTCAAGCACTACGTTACGTCCTTTCGGGCCCAGGGTTACTTTTACGGCATCTGCCATCTGGTCAACACCCTCTTTCAGGAGTGCGCGGGCCTCAATATTGAATTTTATTTCCTTTGCCATTGTTATAATGTTTAATTGTTATTACGAGATATAAAGAACATCAGACTGTGACAGGAGGAGATAATCCGTACCGTCAATATTAAGCTCCTGACCTGAGTATTTGCCGTAGAGGACAAGATCACCCTTTTTGAGTTCCATCTCTTCATCCTTTTTAGGAGCGCCGACAAGAATCACAGTACCTGCGCGGGGTTTTTCCTTCGCTGAATCAGGGATGATAATGCCGCTGGCTGTCTTCTCTTCTGCCTCCTGGGGCTTGATGAGAACTTTTCCTGCCAGCACTTTTCCTTTTAATTGTGCCATTTTGAATTAGTTTTATAGTTTAACAATATTTTCCTGCCTTTGATTTTCATAATCTGTGCCAAAGGGCTTTTGACAAACAAAAAGTGTCAGTTCATGACAAACTGACACTCCATAGATTGTTATATGTCATTTTATTCGTTTTCGCCGTCAGGCTGGGGTGTCTCCTGAGGCAGCGGAGTAGGAAGCGTGGGGATGGCATTCGGGTCCTGAGCCCTCTCGATCGATGATTTTATAACTGACTCCTCCTGCCCCTGTCCCCTTGGAATGGATGCCGTTGCCACGAGGCTGAGAATAAGAATTGCAGCAGCAAGTGTCCATGTGGACTTTTCAAGAAAGTCAGCTGTCTTCCTGACACCCATTGACTGTCCTGCAGATGTGAAGTTTGAAGCCAGTCCGCCCCCCTTCGAGTTCTGCACCAGCACAATCATGACCTGCAGAACGCATGCTACTATCACCAGCACTGAAACAAAAATATAAATACCCATTGTATAACTATTTTATTAATTCCTTAATCTTTTCAATTCGGCTCGCAAAGTAAGCACTTTTTTCCGGATATTTCAAAGAGAGCTTTTCATAAATATTTATCGCCTTGAAATAATACCCCTGGTTAACATATATTCCTGCCAGTGTTTCAGTTATGAAAGTACCCTGTTCTTCCGTGGAGGGCTCTGCCAGATCTTTTACCTGCTGTTCCGCTGCAGGAGTCATCCGTTCAATGCGGGGGTTTGTCATTATGAACCTGTCTATCAGGTCTGCGGGAGTCAGTTTCTGTTCCGGCTCCGGGGCCACCGGTTCTTCATCACCGATAAACTCCAGCAGCTCCTCCTCGTAAGGAGGAGGTTCAACAGATTCTGCAGGCTGTTCAGGTTCGGGCTCAGGTTCAGGTACAGACTCAGACTCAGGCTGTGAAGCATGATCAAGTTCGAGGACAGTTGCTGAGGCGGATGCCATCTCTGCAAGCCGGGCTTCAATTTCAGCAATCAGCTCTTCCCTTGTGGTGACAACAGCCATGACAGCAGCTTCAGCAGAAAAAACTTCGGGTTCAGGTTCCGGTTCGGGCTCAGCTTCCGGTTCGGGCTCAGGTTCAACCTGAGCCTCAGCCTCGTGAATCACAACTGGCTCAGCTTCAGTCTCCGCCTCTTGAATCACAACTGGCTCAGCTTCAGCCTCAGCCTTAATCTCTGGCTCAGCGGGCTGCATGAAAAGATAGTGATATAGAACCTCCCTGTCAGAGACAGAGAGTGCCGATGACCTGAGCTGTGATTCAAACCTGACATCGGCATTCTCCTTGAGCCCGCGCAACAGAACAAGATGTGCCGCATGGAACCACGGAAAAAGGTCGGTCAGCTCCCTTATCCCTTCGAGATCACCGGGGCCCGGAAGTGCACCTCCGGAAATGAATCTGTTAAAGTCATTCCTGTTCATCAGCAGCCGTTACCAGTTGACAAACGCCCTGTTGAAAATATCCTCAACCAGCATCTTCACTATCTCCTCTGCCAGAGGCACCTCAACATCGCTGAGGTTCTGGGAACTGCTGTAGTCAAGGTATCTTGTGAACGGTTGCTCGAAGCTCAGCTCGGGCTCAACGTTATTCACAAACTTAACCTTAACAGTGATTGAGAAGCGGTTCATTGCAGCCTGTTCATTACCGCTGACGGTAAGGGGCTGTGTCCTGTAATCGGTTATATCACCCTCGAAGCTTACATCACCCCCGGATGAGACAATCGTAAGGTTTGTCTGAGCCCTGCACTGATCAATGAGAGCATCGGTCAGCTTCTGGTTCAGCCCAGGCTGCACAAGGCTTGCGCGGTTCTGAAAGACCTGCACGCTGAGGGTCTTGACATCAGCAGATATTGAAGCTCCCGTAGTTGAATAGCTTATCTTCAGGCCGCATCCCTGCAGCACTACAGCGAGAACTGCTGTCATTATTATCAGAAGTGCCCTATCCTTCAAGACCATACTCTTTTATTTTCCTGTACAAAGTTCTCTCCGATATTCCAAGCTCAGCGGCAGCAAGCTTTCTCTTACCGTTATTCTTGTCGAGCGCCTTTATTATCAGTTCCTTCTCCCTGTCAGTGAGTGACAGCGATTCTTCAACCAGCTCTTCAGTGTCCTGTATCCCTATCTTCTCGCGAGGAGTGCCGAAGCTGATAGTGACAGGCCTTGCCTGCTCAACGGCGTCTTTATGTATATTGCTGTCGCTGAACAGATTGCGCACAGCCTTGACCCCTGACTCAGTCAGGTTGCTGACCTCTCCGCCGGTGCTTATCATCTCGTACACCAGGTTCTTAAGGTCATGCATATCGCTTTTCATGTCGAAAAGTATCTTGTAAAGGATCTCTCTCTCCGAACCGAAACCCTGGTCATCCTTATGTCTCACCGGAACGGGAAGGCGTGCGTTCCGGAAATCGGGGAGGTAATGTGTCAGCATCACAGCTGTTACTTCCCTCTCCCGTTCAATGACGGAAATCTGCTCTGTGATATTCTTGAGCTGCCTGACATTGCCAGGCCAGTAGTAATTAAGCAGCATCTCTCTCGCCTGGCTGTCGGGTCTTATAGCAGGCATGCGGTAACGCTCCGCAAAATCAACCGCGAACTTGCGGAACAGCAATATAATATCTTCTCCCCTCTCCCGCAGCGGCGGCACACGCACCGGCACGGTATTGAGCCTGTAGAAGAGATCCTCGCGAAACCTGCCGGAGCCCACGGCCGATATAATTTCAATATTTGTTGCTGCAATAACCCTTACATCAGTCTTCTGAACCTTTGACGAGCCCACCCTGATGAATTCGCCTGACTCGAGTACCCTGAGCAGTCTTACCTGTGTTGATAAGGGCAGCTCTGCCACCTCATCGAGGAATATTGTTCCGCCGTCTGCCACCTCAAAATACCCCTTCCTGCTGTCAGTGGCGCCTGTGAAGGCTCCCTTTTCATGACCGAAGAGCTCCGAATCTATCGTCCCCTCAGGTATGGCACCGCAGTTCACCGCTATATACGGGCCATGCTTTCTCAGGCTGAAGGTGTGTATAACCTGCGGAAACACCTCCTTGCCGGTACCACTCTCACCGGTAATGAACACAGACAGGTCTGTAGGAGCCACCTGAACGGCGATATCCAGTGCCCGGTTAAGCCCATCGTGATTGCCGATAATGCCAAACCTCTGCTTTACTCCCTGTAACTCCTTCATAGGTTATAAATAAACCCTGCGAATTTACTACTTTTTTGCATTACTGGAAAGCCGTCAGGCTACAAAACCTGACACAATGACATTAAGTCCGGTTCATTTTACAACCAGTGCTCAGGACCATATTTTAAACTTTTGCATGCTCTCTTTGTTATACCAATAAGTTAGTAACATAGAGAGAGATGAATGCAGGGAGCAGGACTTATTCCATAAAGGACCTGGAGAACTATTGTGGCATAAAGGCCCACACCATCAGGATGTGGGAGAAGCGATACGAGATTCTCAGGCCTGAAAGAAGCGATTCGAATATCAGACACTATACCGAGGAGGAGCTTAAGAAGCTCATTACAATATCTATACTCAACAGAAATGGCCTGAAAATATCAAAAATAGCACGTCTGAGTGACAATGAACTTCTCAGGGAGGTCATGAAGCAGGGGACAGGAGATGAACAGAGTGACGGTTCATTCAAGCCGGGTGAGCTGATTATGTCAGCCCTGCGCTTCAGTGAGGACCAGTTCAGGGAGAGGCTGAACCCATTCATTGCCGAAAAGGGAATGAGGGAGGCATATATTAAGATTTTTCATCCTCTTATGCAGAAGGCAAAAGCACTGTGGCTTACCGATTGTCTGTCAAGACCCCAGGAGCAGTTTATCAGGCATGTCATCAGGACACTCATCTTCTCGGAAGACATCAAACTGGGTTCGCCTACTCCCACAGAGAGTGCCGCTGTGATAAACCTCGGTGACAATGAGGCTGAGAATAACCTCATCTTCCTGAAATACCTTCTTAAAATGAAGGGGATGGATGTTGTTTATACCGAAGGGACTCTCTCCGGTGACGAGATAAAGGGGATACACTCTATAAGGCCCTTTACCGTGCTTGCCCTTAACCTTCCGGCCGCTGAGCCTGAAAATGAAATAAAAGGGTTCTGCAACGACATCACCCGTGAGCTCAAACTGAGAAAAATACTCGTCACCGGCAGGTATGACAGCAACTGCACATGGAGCAACGGTAAAACAGAAGCTGTATCGACACCTGCCGAGATGGCAGCGTGGGCAGACAGGCTCTGAAAGTAAACTTTCCTTACTATTACTGGTTCCTTACTCTTACCACTATCGAGTCGGCGATCTGCAATGCCGTTGTCAGCGTCCCCAGGTCAGTGAACAGCTCACCTGTCTGTCCTGAAGGATGACTGTGTCCCGCCGCCTTCATGATATACCGGTCCTGAAGGTCTCTGCTGTCAACCGCGGTTTCATATACCAGCGCCGGCTGTGCAGAGGAAAGATAATTGACATCACCCGGATATTTGTCGTTTGTCCAGTATCCATTCCAGTCCCAGTTCTGGTTTATCTCAAACAATACCCTGAACTTCGCAGGAAGAGCTCCGTCAGCACGTGCAGTCAGTGTAAAGCTTGTTGCAGGGGTGGCGCCGCTGTAAGCATCAGGGACCGGATTGTCAGGGTCAGGCATATATAAACCGTCAGAGGCTTTCACTCCTCTCTTGTGTGACCAGTAGGGTAGCGTCTGCGGCGCACGCCTGGGCGCTTCGGTCCATTTGCCCGAAGCATTTGAACCGTACCTGAAGACTCCGGTGGCTATTGACCTGGGTACAAACAGGGTCTGAAGGTACTTTCCCTCTTCATCTTCCAGCCATACAGCCATGAGAGGGTAATAGAGTGAAGCCCCTCCGTAAAACTTTAGTTCCACCACAGGCCCTGCACCTGACGAATTGGTAGCAACATCCGTAAATTTCTGCCTCTGCGCCAGATTTGATGACGAAGGTTTTGATGAGCAGGCAGTAATGATTAACGCTGATATTATTATGATGTACTTCATTGCCGTTTCTTTTAAATTTCAATTATAATACCGACTGTAGGCAGAACAGTGCCTCCCTCGCCCGGGAGATAGTTGGGCACATACCTTGAAGCATCGGACGGATCAGTGACATAATTTCCGCTGTCATCGGCAAGCGGAACCAGAATGTCAGGCTGATCAGCCTTGAAGTTGAGAACGTTCTGCACATCAGCATAGAGCATCAGCGACCACTTCTTGAAATAGAACTGCTTGTCAACCCTGATATCAAGCTGATTGAATGCATTAAGCCTCTCTGTGTTATACCTTGTATAGTCAAGGTATGGTCTCCCGGAGACATCCCATGCCTCCTTGTTCATCGACTTTTCTTCGTCAAACGGGGTGTAAGGCGCACCGCCTACATATCTCCACTTGAATCCTATATCCCACGTTTCACCTAGGCTCTTGGTCGCCGTCACACTCACCAGGTGCCTGTTGTCCCATGCGGTCGGGATATAACTGTCATCCGTGCCTATGAACTCGCTCCTCACATAAGTGTATGCAAAGACCATGTTCAGACCTTTAAAGTCCCTCACCCTTCCCATAAGCTCAATGCCGTAGGCTCTCCCTTCAGAGGTAGATACGACTTCCTCGTTCCCGAATACATCGTAGCCTGCGCTCTTGGTCGATAGCGGAACCTGATCAGTGACAGAAAACGGGTAGTCAGAGTAGTTCTTGTAAAATCCTTCAAGGGTAAACTGAAGTCTCTCGTCGGGTATCAGTTCAATACCCCCGGTCAGATGATCGGCGGCTATATATTTTATGCCGTTATCCCTGTTGACGAAATTGCCATCATTGTCCTTATACCCGAGTGACGTATAGGGAGGAAGCTGATAATACCTGCCTGTGCTGAAGTTGAGGTTGAGATCCTCCGTGAGCGAATAAGAGAGAGAGAATCGGGGTGACAGCTGTGTGAACGGATTCGCCATCTCGGCCGAATATGAGCTGGCATCAGTGCGCAGCCCCAGAGATAACCTGAGTTTCTCCTCCAGGAATGACTTGCTTACCTGGCCGAAAGCCGAGAATTTGAAGAAAAGCAGGTCGCTCTCATACAACTCCGTCTGAACCGCATCATCAGCAAAAAATTGCCTGTAAGTGTCATTACGGTACCTGGACATCTCCGACCCCGCACCAAAGCTGACTCTCAGGGTGTTAGGATAGACTCTCGTCCCTTCGTATCTCAGCCTGATATCCCCTTCACCGCTGGTGTAGTCTAAAGTTTTATTGGCATCTGACTCGATATTGTCCTGGTACTTTATCTCCTTGTTGTTAAGGTAGTTGCGACTCAGCACCACCATATCCGAGCCGTTGGTCCTGAAGTGCCTGTAGACAGCACCAAAAGTATAACTGTACTGCTGCTGCTCGGGGAGATAACCAAGCAGATAGCGCTGCGATTCGGTTTCGTCGGCCTCAAGGTTCAGACGTGAGACATCGTATGCTCCAATGCCAAGAATAGTAAGCTCGTTCTTCTGATCGAAGCTTACCTTGTATTTGAACTGAAAGTCATTGTATGTGGGAAGAAAAGGAAGCCCCAGCGCCCCGAAGAGAAACTGCAGGTAAGACCTTCTTGCAGAGACTATCAGTGATCCCCTCTCCCCTGCAGGGCCGTTGTAGGTAAGTCCCAGGTCAGAGGCACCCACGGTGGCCCTCAGTGATCTCTTTTCCCTGTTTCCGTCAATCATGCTGAAATTCATTACCGAACTGAGCGCATTGCCCCTGGTGGCAGGAAACGCACCCGACAGAAAGTCAACCGACCTGACAAAGTCGACATTTATAATGCCCACCGGTCCGCCTGACGCACCCTGCGTTGAGAAGTGATTCAGATAAGGTATCTCGACATTATCAATGAAAAACCTGTTCTCATTGGGGCCACCGCCCCGCACGATGACATCATTCCTGAAGGCGGGGGTAGAAGCGACACCCGGAAACGACTGTATCACCTTCGAAATATCACGGTTACCGCCGGGATTCAGTTCAATCTCCTCTATGCTTATTATCCTGGCCGAAAGCGGACTCTCTATCTTCTTGCGGAATGGCGAGGCCTTGATAACCACATCTGAAATGCCGACGACAGTGGTCTCAAGAGGGATGTTGAGGTTTACCTCGTTGGCGTTTGTCACCATCACTGCCTCTGAAATATAAGGCTTATACCCTACCGATGAAACCCTCACCTCAGCAAACCCCGGCTTGATGCCTGTGAAAAGAAAATTGCCGTCAAAGTCGGTCATGGCTCCGATGGTGGTGTTCCATATAACAACGCTGGCAAAGGGTACAGGTTCATTGGTAGTCGCGTCAACAACCTTGCCCCTGATAACTCCTCCTTCAGACTGCGCCATCAGGTCAGCGACTGATATGATTAATGCTAGAAATAATATATAGAATCTCATTGCTTTGACTGTTTATGTAAAAAAAACAATAAATCAGTATTTTTGTTCATTAAATTAAGTAAATTTCAGGACAAGCTTCTGAAGTAAGCTTCCTCATTCGAAAGATCTATAAAGGGAGCCTTTTCTTTGAGTTCAGCTATCCTGCCCAGCATGACAACTGCGAACGGAGATGTCTCCTCCTTCCCTCCCGTGAGACGGTGAGCCATAGCCCTGGTAATTCTTGCGGCCTCGTTCCATATCCGCAGCGTGGGGCTCTCCATAAAGACGGAGGTGAATTTCTCCCATATATAGTCAATTGCCGTCTCTGACGGATGGACCATGTCGGAAGCGTAGAACCTGTAATCGCGAAGGTCATCCATGAATATCTCGTAGGCAGGAAAGTAACCTGACACTGCGGGATGTTTCACCAGCTCTTCGATCGCCAGAAGCAGATTCGCCTTGCTTAGCTGGTTGGCATGCGCGCCATCGCTGAGATGACGCACCGGGCTTACCGTAAACCATACCTTCAGACCAGGGTTTGTAATTGTCAGCCGGTCAAGTGTCTCCTTCCATCTTGCTGTTATCTCAGCTGATGTGGCCTGTCTGCGGCTGAAGAGCGATGACGGCAGCTTGTGGCAGTTGGCAACAACGGCGCCGCTCTCCCTCAGAGTGAAAATGTATGAGGTCCCGAATGTAACAAAGAGAAATGAAGCGCGGTGCAGAAACCCTGATGAGGCGACGCTGACATCATTAAGCCTGTCCCTCAGAACATCACGGTTGTATGATGAAAAAGCAGTGTGATGATCAAGGCTCATGTAACGGTTCTGATGAGGATAAATGTCATCATCAGTATACCTGTGACTGCTGATAAACCTGTCGAGAGCCCCTGCAACGGAGAAAGGGTTGAAAAGGGTTCCGTGCGGGTTTGTCATGACATCAAGCTTCCCGGATGCCATCCTGTATCCTGTTTCATTTGCAAAACAAGAGCCTATGAACATTACAGGTGTCTGGTAGCTGATCTTTGCCTCAGATGACGGAAGGGCTACCTCTGTTCGCAAGTCCATCTTATACTATAATAATGTGTCAATCCATTCAATGATGAAGTCAAAATGCTCATCCTTTATCAGGTCGTTATGGAGCTCATGGTATCCTCCTTCCCACAACTTTAGAGTCGATGACGGCACTGATCCGGCAACCTCGACGGAACCGGACGGTGAAGTAAGCATGTCATCCCTTCCATGTGCCAGCAGAAGAGGGCACCTTATCTCGGAAGCCCTGGCAAGCGTTTCTTCTGCAGCATCATTCATTGAGGCAAACAGTCCGGCAGATATCATCCCGTGAACAAGCGGATCGCTCCTGTATAAGCCAGCCACCTCCCTGTCACGCGACAGGCTGTTAATATTAAGTCCTGACGCCTGTGTCATGTTTGGCATCAACCTTTTCGCCAATGAGGCCAGCAATACTTTTGCCCTCGGAGGCTCTTCGGTCAGCCTCACCCACGGTGAAGTAACGATGGCCCCTCTTACGTCAGGCTTTCTTCTGATAAGATAATTAAGCACCAGCCCCCCTCCCAGGCTGTGTCCGTAAATAAAAAGCGGAACCCCGTCAAGATCCGCTGCAATTCCTTCCAGTATACTGTCCAGCATGTCATATACCCTCTCCAGCGGTGGCATTACCCCCCGTCTACCGGCCGACTGCCCGTGACCGGGGAGATCAAATGACCTGAAAGAGATACCTGCCTTGTTAAACCTCTCAGCCCATGCCCTGTATCTGCCGGCATGCTCACCAAGACCGTGAACAAGAAGAATGAGGGCTCTCGGTCTGCCATCGACATCATTATTGTAAAACGCTGTTTTACAACTGCATATATCTTGTAACTCCATATCGTGTTTTTTGTAAAGATATTAAAGTGCCATGAGAGAAAAAAATCATATCCGATAAGGTTCGGAATCATAATAAACCCGGATAAAGTGTTAAAAACATTTAAAATTCATTGCAAGTCAAATTTAGACAAATATTAATTATATCTCTGTTTATCTGTCACTTATTACTTAGAATGAATATAAATAAGTCGATCTGAATGAAATTTAAGGATATTCGGATTTGGTTATCTTAATTTATATGTTTAACTTTGTGTCAACAAACAATAAAAATTGTTGAGATATGACTGCACAGGAATTCACATCAAGTATAATAAGTCTGAAGGGCAATCTTCAGAAGTATGCCCTCAGTCTGACCCTCGACCGCGACAACGCGCTTGATCTTGTCCAGGATACATTTCTGAAGGCGATTCAGAATCAGGACAAGTTTGTGGATGCCACGAATCTTAAGGCTTGGGTATTCACGATAATGAAAAACACCTTCATCAACAACTACCGCAGGAAGATGAGGGAAAACACGATGATGGATGGCACTCAGGAGCTATACTATATAAATCTTCCCTCCGACAAGGGAAGCATCTCCCCTGAGTCATCCTATGCCGAAGAGGAAATCATAAAGGCTATTGACAGTCTGCATGAAGATTACCGCATGCCTTTCACCATGCACCTCGAAGGTTTCAAATATGAAGAGATTGCCGAGGAGCTCAGCCTCAAGCTTGGAACGGTAAAGAGCCGTATTTTCTTCGCACGCCAGAAGCTGATGAGCGTCCTCAAGGATTATAATGGTTAGGTTTGAGTTTATAAAGTAGGTTTTAAGGGAGGATTACTTAACGTGGTCCTCCCTTGACTTTTCAGGATGGCAGACTTTTTGCAACGCAGAAGAGACAACGTTCTGTTTTTGAATATCTTTATACAAAATTACTGTCAAAATGAAAAAGTATCTCTTTATTACCATCTTTGCTATTACACTTTCAGCAACCACACTCTCTGCCCAGGAGAAATATCTTGAACCTGCCATCAGCCATGTCACTGTCTTCAGACAGGGAGCACAGCTGTCAGGCGACCTTAAGCTGACGCTGCAGCCGGGCACAACAGATGTTGTTGCCGGAGGTCTTTCGCCCTATATTGATCCCAACAGCATACAGGTCAGGGGCGAGGGTGACTTTATGATAACAGGTGTCACCCACCGCAACAACTACCTTGAAAACCCTGCAGAGTCATCCGAGATAGCCGGTCTCCGTGAAAAGATCGATGCCCTCACGGCTAAGACCGAGGATGAGAAGACGGCCATCGAGGTGCTTCTGGAGAAGGAGCTCTTCCTGAAATCAAACTATGATGTGGTGACGAACAAATCGACCATCACTCCTGAGCAGCTGAAGGCTCTGCTTGATATATATACCTCTAACACCGAAGCTGTCAAGACAGCCGTTCTGAAGAAGAGGCGAACAATAAGAGAATACGAGAAGGAGAAGCAGCAGCTTGAGAGCCAGCTGGCAGGGACGGTTGACAGGTCAAGGCTCCCGACGGGAGAGATAGTGATCACCCTCTCCGGCACGAAGGCTGTGAACGCAAAGCTTATGCTGTCATATGTTGTAATGAATGCCGGATGGTATCCTGCGTATGACATCAGGGTAAGTGACATCTCCTCTCCCGCAACGGTCATCTACAAGGCCAATGTCTGGCAGCAAAGCGGTGCGGACTGGAAGGATGTGAAAATAAGTCTTTCAAATGCGTCACCCATGACAGCAGGGGCACTGCCTCTGCTCAACCCGTGGTTCATCAATTTCTATCAGCCTGAGCAGGCCCCGGTCATGATCAGGGGGTATGCAATTGAAGCCCCTTCGAAGGCTGCCACAAAGGAGGCTAAAGCGGACGATGCAATGTTTATGGAGGCTGAGAGTGCTCCGCTGCCCGTCACCGTAAGTGAATCGAACATCAGCTTCAGCTTCGATGTGAACATCCCCCAGACCATACTGGCTGACGGGAAGCCTGAGGTTGTGGAGCTTCAGAGACTCGAAGTCCCGGCAACATACAGCTATGCTGCAACCCCCAAGCTTTCTTCAACAGCCTTTCTCATGGGATATATTACCGAATGGGAGAAATACAATCTTCTCCCTGGCGAGTCGAACATCTATTTCAGCAATACATTCACCGGAAAGGGTTATATAAACACAGCCGAGCTTACCGACACCCTTCCCGTCTCACTCGGTGCCGACAACAATATAACGGTAAAACGTGACAGGAGGGTCGATTTCACCTCCAGCAAGTTTATCGGCAACAATAAAGTCGAGACACGCTCCTTCCTTGTCTCGGTACGGAACAATAAGAGTCAGAAAGTATCTGTCAGACTCCGTGATCAGATCCCCCTGTCGCAAAACAGCAGCATCACCGTTGAGCCCGCCGAGCTCTCCGGAGGCAACCTTAATCCGGTCACCGGCGAGGTCACGTGGGATCTCACTGTTGAGCCCCGTGAGACCAGGGAGATCATCCTTACCTACACTGTAAAGTACCCGAAAAACCAGAAGGTATTGCTTGAATAACAACCACTTGAAGAGTATCAACATGAAGGGTTATTAACAGCTGTTAATAACCCTTGTCTTTTACTGCTATAATTTTAATATTCAATATATTAATGCTGTTGATAACCATGTGTGTTTTTTGTTACTCCATTTATGGAATTATTAGCCCTGAAAACTTGACAACGGAGGTATTAAGTATTATATTTGTAAAACCATGTGAGCGATAAAGGGTCGCTCTGAGGTAAGAAGGTTCTTTCGAATGGTTTAATTATCACTCTGAAATTACATCAGACGTCAGAGTCTCACGCTGAAGGATCACGGTCCTGAAGCGTCCGTCACAGGTGCAGGCTGAGAGGCCTTCCCATCCTGGCGGTCTGTCGGAGCAATCTTCAAGAGGTGTAACAGCCTGGAGAAGAAAGCAACACAAACGCAATGCCCAAAGCTAATACGGCAGCGCAAGTGTCCGCACAGAGAGAGGGTCATCATGCCATCCAGACCGGCGAGGACAGGATGAAGATGATCCGGGCATGACAGCAGCTATCCCTTCGGGGAATGTCAGGCCTCAGGGGTTCATGGCCCCGCGCTTCATTCAACGCTACGTAAAACCGCAAGGCGAAGAAAGAGCTGAGATGAAGCACCGGAACGGGAAACCGGCAGTACGCCGCAAGGCTGACATCGACAGGTCCCGGAAAGGCAGGAGCAAATAGAGATGAACCGGCTACAATAACCGTAGCATGGCGACAGTGACGGTCATGGCTGTCACACGTCGGAATGGGAACTAATACGTACAGTATGGTTCCCATTCGTGTTTTATACCCCTGCCATAACAAAAAAAAAGGGGCTTATCGCCCCCTGATTACTCCCCTCGGAGATTCCTTTATGAACTTAAGTATGTAGTCTCTTTCTGCCGTTGGGGCAAAGGAAGCCTCTATATACTCAATGGCCTGCGACCCGTTCTTGCCCATATTGTAATAAGCCCTGTATATCTCATGGAGCTCGTTTATCTTCTCCTTGCTGAACCCCCTGCGCTCAAGCCCCACACTGTTTATCCCCATATATGACATCGGCTCCCTGTCAGCCTTGATGAAGGGGGGCACATCGAGCCTCACTTTCGAACCCCCTCCTACCATTGCGTGGGCACCGACACGGGCAAACTGGTGTGCCATGACCCCTCCTCCGAGGATAGCCCAGTCGCCTATCTCCACCTCACCGGCAACACCTGAATAGCTGACCATGATGACATGATCCCCGATAATTGAATCATGCGCCACGTGAGTATAAGCCATCAACAGACAGTGACTACCGATAACGGTCTTACCCTTGGCACTGGTACCCCTGTTGAGCGTAGCAAACTCCCTGACGGTGGTGTGGTCACCAATCACCAGCGTCGTCTCTTCCCCCATGAACTTCAGATCCTGCGGTATCGCAGATACTGACGCGCCGTTGAATATGCGGCAGTTCCTGCCGATACGTGCTCCGTCATAAATGACTGCACCGGAACCTATCCACGTTCCGTCACCTATGATGACATCGCCATGAATACAGGCAAAGGGCTCAATAACCACTCCGATGCCAAGCTTTGCCTGCGGATCAATAAAAGCTAAAGATGATTTCATATTTTGCTATTTATTCTTGACTACCTGAGCTGTCATCTCCCCCTCAGCCACAATCTTCTCGCCGACAAATGCCTGACAATACATGATCACTATGCCTCGCCTTATGGGCTCAGTGAGATCACTCCTGACAATTATTGTATCTCCCGGCACCACCTTATGTTTGAACTTCATCCTGTCAATCTTCAGGAAGTAAGTCGAATACTTTTCGGGCTCATCAACGGTGCTGAGCACAAGTATCCCTCCCACCTGCGCCATGGTCTCAACAAGGAGGACGCCCGGAAAGACATGCTCCTTCGGAAAGTGACCCTGGAAGAAGGCCTCATTGTATGTAGTGTTCTTCATCCCGATGATATGGCTGTCGGTCAGCTCCAGTATACGGTCAACCATCAGGAACGGAAAACGGTGCGGCAGCAGCTTCTTCACCTGCTCAATATCCATCAGTGAGGGCTTGGTTGTGTCAAGAAGAGGTATCTCTTTCTTGGTAGCCTGCCTCTTTATCTGCTGACGTATCAGTCTTGCCATCCTGGTGTTGGCATAGTGACCCGGACGTGTCGCAACGACCTTGCCCTTGATGGGCTGGCCCACAAGGGCGAGATCGCCTATCAGGTCAAGGAGCTTGTGCCTTGCAGGCTCATTCGGGTACCTCAGTTTGGTGTTGTTAAGTATGCCTGCATGATGTTCGGTAATACCAGGCTTATTGAACATCTTGGCTATGCGGTCTATCTCTTCCTGCTCCACCTCCCGTTCAAGTATCACGATGGCGTTCTCAAGGTCACCTCCCTTGATGAGCCCCATCCTGAACAGTGGCTCGAGCTCATGGAAGAAGACAAAGGTGCGGCTGTGGCATACCTCCTTCTCGAAATCTTCAATATTGTCGAGTATGGCATACTGGTTGCCCAGTATCTTTGAATTATAGTCTATAAGTACGTGGGCGCTGAAATGGTCATCCGGATAGATGATGAGGTCTACCCCATGCTCCTCGTCCGCGAAGGTGATCTTTTCCTTTATGACATAATAATTGCGCTCCTCCTTTAGCTCGACGACGCCTGCCTCTTTTATCGCCTCGACGAACATGAATGAGCTTCCGCCCATAATAGGTGCTTCGGGAGCGTTGATCTCAATAAGTGCATTGTCGATGCGCAGGCCGGCAAATGCAGCCAGCACGTGTTCAATGGTTGCAACCGAAGCTTCTCCCTGTACCAGTGTGGTGCCTCTTGACGTCTCGGTCACATTATCGGCTACGGCATCTATCAGGGGCCTTCCCGGAAGATCGGTGCGGCAGAATTTATAACCATGGTTCGCCGGCGCAGGTTTGAAGGTAACGGTGACATCTATCCCGGTATGAAGTCCTTTCCCGTTGAGAGTCACATCCTTAGCCAGCGTCCTTTGTTTCTCACTCATAATTGTTACATTAAATTACGGTGCAAATAAAAATAAAATTTTCCGAACGTCCCAACAGAAAACCCTACATCTGCGTGATGTTCAAATAATTTCCTTTGGAACGCGGCCGGGAACTATTTGTTTTTTAATGACTCCAGCAACTTCCCGAGTTCATCAACTTTTTTGCCGAGTTCAGGCAGCTTCCGGAAGTAGACAAGGCTCTTCATATATTGTTTGCTCTCGAATGCCGGGGATCCGAAAATGACTGTGTTCTCTTCGGTAACCGATCCCATGATCCCTGACTGCGCCCCGATCTTTGTTCCGTCGGCTATTGTCAGATGTCCCGAGATCCCCACCTGTCCGCCGATCATGCAATTCTTACCCACCTTTGACGACCCCGCCACGCCACACTGTGCAGCTAGATCGGA
>Ga0209450_10000268_pt1 | contig 28264 bp, 18 predicted proteins | sample FrelakmetLWP11LW_FD_187149 | JGI IMG/M metagenome (GOLD analysis project Ga0209450, IMG submission 187149) | Freshwater lake sediment microbial communities from the University of Notre Dame, USA, for methane emissions studies - LWP11 LW (SPAdes)... | ecosystem: Environmental > Aquatic >...
CTCAGGTTCAGTCCAGGTCTTTCCGTCATCGGTACTACGCACCATCAGAAACTGGCAGGTCTCCTTTTCAGTCATTCCCGGCATTGAGGCCCTTTTCCTGCCGAGCTCTGCATCCGGATCATCAGGAATTCCCACCCATTTTCCGTCAATCCACTGTCCGTGCATCCAGAGGGCACCAACAAAGATTTCATTGTTTTCTTCATTGACAAGAATGCATGCATCTGTGACCCCATTATATCTTGGTGGCAATCCACCCCAGTTGCCACGGTCCATAATGACGCGCTGAGATTCCCATGTCTTTCCTCCGTCAGTGCTTCTCTTCAACCCGATATTCACAACACCCTGCGGATCGCGGTGGGCTTCGATCCTCCTGTCAAAAATTGCCAGCAGCGTGCCGTTATTTGTCCTCACAATACCTGGTATCCTGTAGGTATGAACACCATCCTCCCCGTGCTGACACAGAGCGGTTCCGAAACGAAGTCTCAAGGGATTGAAATCACTTTCCGGTGTGAGAGTTTTCTTATCTGCTTTAATGCCTGTACATTTTATTACAAGGCTGTTAAGAAGGTCGGCATCGTCTTTCAACTTGACTATAATGCTGAAATAACCGGAGCCTGACGGGAGGCTTGTTTTGCCTTTTACAGTCAGGCGATTTGATGGTGATTGGGTCTTTCCAAACTGTACACTGTCCTGAAGGTTATCCCCCCTGTAGAAGACCTTGATACTCTCCAGGTCATCAAGGTCGGTTGTGCCCGTAAGGTCAAAACTGACAGAACTGATTATCGTATTCTCTTTGCCTGACTCCAGCTTAATAAGCATTACCTGATTACCGTCCCTGAGGGTCAGTACGGGAACCTGCTTTTGCGAAATGGTAACCGACTGTGAATTAATGCTACTCAGAGAAGTCATAAAAACAGCGACGATTAATGCTAACCGGGTATAGTAGTTTTTCATAATTGCAAATTTCTATTTATTTCCAGTTTGATTCTTATAGGCTATAAGCCTGGCAGTAAGATCCGCTTCAACCCTGGCATACTTCTTCCTGCCTGCCAGGTTCTCCTTTTCCAGGATGTAATCTTTCAAATTATAAAGTTCCTTTTCGACCATCTCGCCTGTTTTGAGGTCCCACCAGCAGGTACATCTCCAGTCTTCAGTGCGTACTGAATATCCCATATGTGTGGGCTTATTTCCTCTCAGTGCACTGTAAGGCCTGATAAACTGATTAAATGCAATGTTCTTCCACTTTTTGTCCGGATTCTCCAGAAGAGGCTTAAGACTGACCCCTGAAAGTTTGCTTTGAGGAGTCAGTCCGCATATTCCTGCCAGTGTCGGGTAAATATCGAGGGTTTCAACAATTGCATTGCATTCCTTTCCTGCCCCTTTTGAACCAGGAGAAGATATGATGAGCGGCACCCTGGCATCAAGCTCAAAATTGGTTGATTTGCCCCACAGGTCCTGCTCCCCGAGATGATAACCATGGTCTCCCCAAAGCATAATAACGGTATTCTCCCTGAGCCCAAGCTTATCAAGTGTTTCGAGGACTCTTCCCACCTGGGCGTCCATATAGCTTATGCATGCGTAGTAACCTTTCCATAGTATTTCTTCCTTTTCCAGTGATATGGGGCCCGACATAGGAATGTCACGGTAACCCCGCAGCTCCTCCCAGTTGTGAAAGGCCAGGTCAGGGCTTCCCTCAGGACGATCCCGGTCACTTATGACAAAACTGGCGGAGTCATATAATGCCCAGTATTTCGAAGGTGCACAGAATGGCAGGTGCGGTTTTGTAAATCCCACAGCAATGAAAAATGGTTTATTTTCAGTGCTTGCTTCATGAAGGTATTCTATCGCAAAATCAGCCGTTTTTCCATCCGGATAGGCGTTGTCAGCCACATCGGCTGATTCGAATGAACTCATCTTGGCATTCTCCACCAGGTTTTGCGGGAGCACATATGCCCGAGGAAGATAATCAGGGACCGGTCTTGACCAGGAAGGTTCATCAACAATAAAAGGAGTTGAATGATATACTTTGCCTGCACCAAGGGTAAGATAACCGTTGTTCCTGAACAACTGAGGCAGAGTAACCACATCAGGGACATTGTCCCTGAAATGGGTCTCCAGGTCAGTAACACCATTTTCATCAGGTCTCAATCCGGTCAGAAGGGAGGTTCTTGAAGGATTGCTAACGGCCTGCTGGCAATAAGCATGGCTGAAGGTTACTCCTGACCTGGCCAGCAAGTCAATATTTGGGGTCACTGCATTGACATCGCCATAGCATCCAAGATTCGGACGAAGATCATCGACGAAAAAAAACAATACATTCATAGGCCGTCCCGTCTCTTTTCCTCTGCCATCTCCTGCCAGCAGCTCACTTCCTTGCAGAGCCGGAAGAAGAACTGCCCCAAAGGCAGCAGGTATCAACAGCGAGGTTCTTTCAAAAACAGCCATGGAAAACTATTTTTTCTTGGTTGCACTATAATTCCCATTACGGTAATCTGTCACCATCTTGGCCAGCTCCTTTTCAATCTTTGCATACTTTGGATTACCTGCCAGATTTTCCTTCTCAATCCTGTTTTCGCTGAGGTTATAGAGCTCCCTCTCCACAATATCACCTGTATTCAGGTCCCACCAGTAGGTGCATCTCCATTCCCTTGTCCTGACTGAATATCCCATATGAGTCGGAGGGAATTTCCTTATAGCCCGGTAAGGACGCGTGAACTGGTTAAATGCTACATCCTTCCATTTTGCGTCCGGATTCTTAAGCAGAGGTGTGAGGCTCGTTCCTGATAGTTCTCCCTGTGGAGTCAGACCCGCCAGGTTTGCTACAGTAGGATATACATCAACAAATTCTACGATTGAAGAAGATTTTTTCCCGTTTCCGGCCATTCCGGGCGCCGAGATAATAAGAGGAGCTCTTGCAGAGAGTTCAAAATTTGTTGATTTGCACCATATTTCCTGTTCTCCCAGGTGATAACCATGATCTCCCCAGAATACAATGATTGTATTCTCCCTCAACCCCAGGCTGTCGAGTGCAGCAATTACCTTACCCACCTGTGCATCTATATAGCTGATACATGCATAGTATCCGTGCACTATCTCCTGTTCCTTTTCGGGAGGGATAGGGCCCTCATCAGGCACGTCACGGTATCCCCTGATCTCTTCATTGTCATGAAATGCAAGGGCAGGTGCTCCGGCAGGTCGCTCACGGTCATTTATTTCATATAGTTTGTCTTTATAGATATCCCAGTATTTTTTAGGAGCTACATATGGTGCATGTGGTTTTTTGTAACCGACAGCTACGAAGAATGGTTTGCTCTCATTCTTTGCCCTGGCAAGAAACCTGATAGCATCTAGCGTCATCTTTCCGTCAACATAGGCTGTATCAGGCACATCGGCGCATTCGGTTGAATTCTTTTTACCTGTACCTATCTTATTTTCAGGCAGAAAATATCCTTCTACCTCATAGTTGGGTACAGGTTCTGACCATGAGACCGGGTCGACGGTTTCCTTCAAAGCATGAAATACTTTCCCTGTTCCAAGGGTCAGGTAGCCGTTGTTCTTAAATAACTGAGGCAATGTTACCAGGTCAGGCAATTTTGTCCTGAAATGAGTCTCCAGGTTAATTACTCCTGTTTCATCAGGCCTCAACCCGGTGAGCAGTGAGGTGCGAGAAGGATTGCTTACAGCCTGCTGGCAGTAAGCATTGCTGAATACAACTCCTGCAGCAGCCATCTTGTCAATATTGGGTGTAACGGCATAAGTGTCTCCGTAACATCCCAGGTTGGGGCGCAGATCGTCAGAAACAAAAAACAGTACGTTCAGAGGTTTATCGTCTTTGCTTTTAACCGGTTCCTTCGGGCTTGCATCAGCACACGATGAGTGTGTCAGCATAACAGCACCCAAAGAAAACGGCAGGACATTTGTTGAGTATCTTACAATATTCATGGTATAGGTTATCTATTTTTTAACATAATCAGGATTCACTTCAGGCATCTGTACCCCAGTCTCATTGCGCCATTTAACAAGCATATCCCTGAGTTTCCCGGCCAATTCGGGCTTCTGATCCGCGAGGTTGACACTCTCTTTCGGATCATTTTTCAGGTCATACAGCTCCAGCTTCCCATCCTCAAAATTCTCAATCAGCTTCCAGTTGTCATGCCTGATCACACTGAGAGGGCCTGACGGATCCGGATGACCGGTGCCTGTGTAATTTGGGAAATGCCAGTAAAGATCACTTCTGTTAAGGCTTCCGGAGTTTTTCAAAAGAGGAATAAGACTCAGTCCATCCTTGTGTTGCTCAGGCAGCAGATTCATATTTGCCATCTCCAGCATGGTCGGGTAGAAATCGGTACTTATCACAGGGACATCGCATACAGAGCCGGGTTTGGTTTTGCCGGGCCATCTTATTATAAGAGGCACCCTGATTCCTCCCTCGTAAAAGTTTCCTTTATTGCCTCTCCATGGCCAGTTGGAGGTCCACCGTCCGTGCCCGCCGTTGTCAGATGTGAATATTACTATTGTATTGTCATCAAGGCCCAATTCCTCCAGCTTCTTCAATATTACACCCATGCTGATATCAACGCTCTCAATCATTGCCGCGTAGCCTGGCTTTGTATGCCCTTTGACGGTATCTGCGGGTTTGGCTTCATACTTGCGTAATATGCTGTCAATTGCCTGAATGGGTGTATGCACTGCATAATGGGGCAGGTATAGAAAGAATGGCCTGTCCTTGTTCTCCTCGATAAATTTAACTGCCTCCTCGGTCAAACGGTCGGTGATATACTCACCTGGTTTTCCATCAGGGAGGGTATTCCATTCAATCCATGGATAGTCTGGCGCCATCCTCCACTTATTATGGTAAGGATAAAAGTAATTTTCAGTATTTCCATGACCGTTTCCGCCAACATTCCTGTCAAAACCCTGGTATTCCGGAAAATAGGACTCTTCGTCACATACGTGCCACTTACCGATTGAAATGGTTGCATAACCGGCTGGTTTTAGGGCTTCGGCAATGGTAACTTCCTCCAGGGGCAAGTTCATTACATAATCAGCATCCTTCAGGGGTGTGGCAGTTCCGTTACCCAGACGCTTGTACCCCTGTATCGGAATAGCATGCGTAATATGGAGACGGCCCGGGTATTTCCCTGTCAGAATACTTGACCTGGTTGGTGAACTAAGGGTGCTGGCTGCATAGGCACTGGTAAATTTCATTCCCTGGCTCGCGAGCCGGTCAATATTAGGGGTTTCATAATAATCACTTCCAAAACAGCCCACATCACTGTATCCCATATCGTCGATAAGGATAAACACAAAATTCGGCTTTGGTTGTGCCTGGGCATTGCAGCCCTGTATTAAAAGCGGTAAAACCGATAGTCTTGCAAGGCATTTAATCGCCGTAGGATTGATTCTTTTCATCTTTTTGTATTTAAGTATATTCAGGACCGACAATCAATTAAGATCCTGATTGGCTGACTCACTTCTATTCACTTATCTGAATTATTTGTCATTCTTCTCAAACACAATGTGAGGATCCATGTATTCATGATATTTTATCTCCACCTTCTTTTCATTGGTGGCTTCAATCTCAAGTAAAAGCTTCTCCGCAACTGACTTGTCAATAAAGGGATCTGAAGTGGCAACCTGCCATTCCTTCAGTTTTGACTTCAGTCTTTCAAAGACCTTCGCAAATTCAGGGTTATCAGCAAGATTATTCCACTCATACGGATCGTTGCGAAGATCATAAAGCTCAAACTCTGGTGGCTTTTTCATTCTTTCATATGCCTCACGCACCACAGGCGGTGCTGCTTCAAGTGCCTTGTAAAAATCGGGTTTATTGATCTTTTTCCCGACAGTATAGAAGAAACCGGGGTTCTCATAACCGGCAACAGGGTTATAAATAAGCTTGAAGTTCTGATTCCGGACAGCCCTTTGAGGATAAGGATTATGGTTGGAGTGAACATGATACTCGGTGAAGAGGAATTTTCTTACGGGCTCGGTGCTGCCCTTCAGCACAGGCACCAGTGATTTGCCCTGAAGGTATTCAGGAGTCTCTATGCCGGTAATAGCAAGAATAGTCGGATAAATATCGAGAGTACTTACAAGTCCTTCATAAACAAGATTTTTAACTCCTCCTGACCATGAGATGATCATTGGTATCCTTACCCCGCCTTCGTAGACGGTTCTTTTGCCCCGCAGCATGTCAGCACCATGATCACCTATGTAAATTATTACCGTATTCTCGTATTCCCCTGTCTCCCTTACTTTTTCTATCAGGTCTCCAATCCAGTAATCAAGGCGCATTATGCAATTGTAATAGTTTGCCGTCATTTGCTTCAACGAATCAGAGGTAATACCGAAATATGGAAGAGGGTCAACTTCAGCTGCAGTAAGTGGTTTCGCGGGTTGACCGTCAACCTGTGGAAGGAATGGATCATGAGCGTCAGGATAGTTTACCTGAAGATATACCGGCTGGTCTGATTCCTTTATGAATTTTGCCGCATCGACGGCATATCTGGCCAAATTCTTTCTCTGGAAGTTACTCCCCTGTGTCTCCCACCAGTCATAGTTAAAGGCACTTTCAGGGAGAACATGCAGTTTCCCGATCATGCCGGTCCTGTAACCAGATTCCTTCAGTGTATTGACCATGTTGGGTGTATTGTCCTGGTACATGCTGTAATCCCAAGTTGCCAGTCCAATCTGACCATTCTGATGAGGATAGAGGCTTGTGAGAAAGGAGGACCTTGACGGGGAGGAGCCGGCCTGTGTCACATAGGCATTCCTGAACAGTATGCCATCTGAAGCTAGTTTGTCAAGATTCGGGGTCTTTACCGGCGCTCCGTAACACCCTAGTTCAGGTCCGTTGTCTTCAGATACAATGAACAGTATATTTGGCCTTGAATCTTGTACGGCCGACCCGCCTTCTTTTTCATTTTTATTCTGGCTGCCCGGGGCACAGTAGCTCAGGGCTGAGGGTACAAGTGTCATGATAGCACCTGCAAGGAAAGAGTTTCTGTAGTTCATATTGCTAGCCATTGTGTAAGTTTCTGTTTAATTATGCGTCACTTCTTCCCATCAATCAATTCACCCGTTTGCCTGTTCATGAATGTATAGGTCCCCGGGTCAAAATAAAAATTATCCCTTGAGGGTACCGGTTCTGCAAACGATGATGGTATCCATTTGCGGTGCTCCTCAATTATCTCGTAATAGCGCGGATCAGATGCAAGGTTATGCCATTCATGGGGATCGTCCTTGCGATTATACAACTCCTCGGTTCCGTCATTATACCTGATATACCTCCATTCCTGGCTTCGCACGGCGGCATTGCCAACCCTGATTTCCGAGACTGCGGGATATGGCCAGGCTGCTGCCGGATTTTTCAGAAGTGGGGTCATATCATGGCCGTCAAGGGCAGGATTAGGTGGCAGGGAGCATAGGCTCAGAAGCGTAGGAAATACATTGACCATATCGACCGGCCTGTCACATACACTGTTACTGTGAGTCAGTCCGGGCACTTTTATAATGAACGGGATTCGTGTGCACTCTTCCCAGAGTGTCTGCTTGTGCCAGTGCTCCTTTGTACCGAAATGCCACCCGTGATCTGACCAGAATACAACTATTGTATTATCAGCGTAATCACTGCTTTCAAGCAGATCAAGTATTGCACCAAGCTGGGCATCGGCAAAGCTTATGGAAGCCAGGTATGCTTGAATAGCCTGTTTAAGCTGATCTGCATCCTTTATTATTTTATAATCCTTGTTGGCCAGGGCCAGCTTTTGCCCCACTGCAGGGACATCATCCAGGTCGTTCTCTAGTTTCTCGGGGATTACGATACTTTCAAGAGGATACATGTCAAAATACTTCTTTGGGACATGCCATGGTATATGAGGTTTGTAAGTACCCAGCGCCAGAAAGAATGGTTTGTAATGTTTCTTTGCCAGAAATGAGCGGGCATAATTTACAACCTGAACATCCCCGTAATCCTTCTCCTCTTTCCCTGGAATGGGACCCCAGTCCATCTCCGGACCGAGCTCAGAAATACCGCTGCCGGGCTTCCATGCCGGGTATTCTACCCGGGCTTCCCTGTATCCGTAACTAAGCCAGTATTTTTCCACTGACCATTCTGACGTAACCCAGGGATCATCAAATACCTGTGGCTGGAAGTCGTCCCAGCTGCAGGGCGGATTATTTCCCGGAGTATGGTGGAACACCTTCCCGGCTCCGGCAGTATAATAACCGTGATTCCGGAAATATTGTGGCATTGGAACAATCGATGGATTTGCGGCCTTCCACCATTGACTGTTGTCATAGAGACCCGTGGTTGAAGGTCTCATCCCGGTTAACATGGCATTCCTTGACGGGCATGAGACTGTAGCTGATGTATGTGCATTGGTGAAAGCGACACCCTGAGCAGCCAGCCTGTCAATATTTGGTGTGTATACCTTCCCTTCATATCCGTTAAGATATCCGACATAATCACGCATATCATCAACAGTGATATACAGAACATTCATATTACCCTCAGGAAGAGCTTTTCCGTCAGCAGATGCGCATCCGAGCACAGCTCCGAGTGCCGCCAATGATTCCAGTCCGGTTGGCAGAAAATTCATGTCTTTCAGTTTTTCGTAAAATCAACCCCGTTTAACTCACTTCTCTATTTCAATCACAGCAGGTATTTGAATAGATTTAAAAAAGGCTGTATCAGGAGCAAGGGACTACCTTCCTATTTTGGTAAAACTGAGTGAGCAGAACACCCCTCCCCGGCTCACTCAGCAACTTTACCTTTTCTGCCTTATCTCCGGAATACAGCCTTTTTTGAATATTAATACCCTGGGGTTTGTTCAATATTAATATTGTTTGTAAGTGTACTGGGATGAACAGGTAAAAGCAGAATATTGCCCTGGTTATCATCTTCCCTGCCAACAAGTGTAGGAATCAGTTCGAATGCTTTACCGAACCTGATGAAGTCAAACCACGACTTGCCTTCAGCACCGAATTCTACCAGTCTTTCATGAAGAATAGCAGCATCCACTTCTGTCTGAGTGAGCGTTGAAGCATAGAAGTTATCTACGCCGTAGGCCCTTTTAGCAATCTTGTTGAGTTCAATAATGGCACCAGTGGTATTTCCCTGCCCATTCATGGCTTCAGCTTTGAAGAGAATAGCCTCAGCAAATCTGTAAATACGTGTATCTGAAATGGCATTCCTCGTGCCACTGATAATCTCACCCAGATATTTATTAACCCATCTGTACGTCTTGCCTCCACCCGTAAATGTCGAGTAGTTGGTGGTTCTTCTGGTATCGCTTGCGTTTTTATTCAGATAGTTATTTACATAATTGGTATTAAATACATGCCACTGTGCACTTGATCCGATCGGAACCGGATTGTTTCTGTATGCTGCAGCAACCTGGCCAGACTGAAAAGTAAACCTCTGACCAAACTGGTTTTGAGATCCTTCAGTTGTGGTAAAGTAAATTGAGAAAATAATTTCCTTATTCTGTTCAACCCTGAAGGCCTCGTCATATGTTGTTGTCAGTCCATAGTTAGCATCAGCCATTACAGCCTCCGCAGCTGTCTGAGCGACTGCAAGGTCGGCATTTCCTCCGCCAAGCCTTTTGGCTGTCCACAGATATACATCGGCTTTCAGCATGTTGATCCCTGCCCTTGAAGCCATAACTCTGTTACGGGTACTGACATCAACCATGTTTGTCATGGCAAGATCAATATCTTCTTTTATCTGGGTAAATACATCAGCAACAACTGCCCGTGACGGATAGATGTTAGGGTCATCAAGCGACTCCACCGGTTCGGTAACAACAGGAACGTCACCCCATATTCTTGCCAAAGTAAAATAACAGAATGCCCTCATAAAATAAGCGTCGGCAAGAAGGTTTTGCCTGTTGGTCTCAACAGAAAAATCCAATTCTGGTATATACTTTATTGCCAGGTTAGCCTGGTTTATTACTTTATAAATATCACTCCAGTCAGTCCCAGGGGTGGAGGTGGCATTGGGTGTATTGAGGTAAAGATTGTCCCACTGCCCTGCGCCTGAGGCTCCGTTCATCCAGAACCCTGACCTGAATTCATACCATATCAGGAAAATTTCTGTGTTGAAGGTAGTTCTGAATCTGGAGTACATCCCCAGTATCCCAGCCTTTGCGTCACTTTCAGTCTGCCACATATTTTGAGATGTGATTACGCTGAATGGTGTTGTGTCCAGAATATCGTCACAACTCCAGAGGGAGAGTGCGATAAGAAATCCTATTAATATTTTTTTACTTTTCATCTCTGATCGTATTTATTATTTAGAACCCAACTTTTAATCCTACCATGATCTTTCTTGAGACAGGATAGGTATCGTCCGCATAGGTCGAGTTATTAGAAGTGTATTCCGTAGCCCAGCCCGGGTAGCTGGTGAAATACCAGAGGTTCTGTCCTGACAGTGTGATTTTAAGTGTCTGCAACTTGAGGAACGAGGTTACAGCCCTGGGGGCATTGTAACTAAGTCTCATCTCTCTTAGGCACAGATAGTCTCCTTTGTAGATTGATCCGTTATAGTCACGCATATAGTTTGACTGTTGCTTTTGATCCTGATGGTCAAACCTTGGCATTGTAGCTTTACCTGAAGCGTAGTCGCCTTCCTGCTTCCATGTGTCTGTCAGTGACTCTTCAAGAACACTGTAAACCCCGCTGTTTACATTACCGTATGCACGGTTAATTGTGCGGTCAAGAATGGAATGGCCAAGCGCATAATCCATAAAAACTGTCAGTTCAAAATCGCCATAGGTAAATGTGTTCGTAATCCCTCCTACTGAAGATGGCACCAGATACCCCTGGACTACCTGGTCATAGGCATCAATGGTGTCATTCATGTCCTGATCAACCCATTCATAGTCTCCCGGAATTTTTCTTCCTGTAACTTTCAGGTTATCCTGTGGACTCCAGCCTATGGCAAGTGCATCCCAGTGTGCATTATTTGCCTCCTCCCAGTTATCGATAATGTAGTCAGTCACATATCCGTAAACGCTGTACATCCTTTCGCCTTCGGCAATACCTCCAACGCCTGTACCTGTATCAGGATTATAAATTCCTCCAATGCGGTTTTTATTCTTTCCGTTATCAGGAAGATCCATAACCTTATTCATGAAATAGCCATAGTTGAATTCAGCAGTCCACTTGAATTTTGATTTGTCAATTATTTTTGCCCGTATTTCTGTCTCATATCCCCAGAATTTTACACTACCGGTATTCTGGTCAATATTGTCGTACCCTGATTCATTTGGAAGCGGTACATTGAAAATCAAATCATCAGTAACCTTGTTGAAATAGTCAAATAAAAGAGTTATCCGGTCGTTTCTCAAGAGTCCGAGATCGAATCCAAGGTCAAGCTGTGTGGAGGTCTCCCAGCGAAGTGTGGGGTTAGGCATTGCCGTGGCAAGTGTACCTGCCATTCCATAATAATTGTTCCCCACTGAATAAACGCCTGCATAATCATACCGGCCTACAGAGTTATTTCCTGTCTGCCCGTAACTTGCCCTGAGTTTAAGCGTGCTTATTGTTGATACAGACTTCAGGAATTCTTCTTCAGATACTACCCAGCCTGCAGAGACACCCGGGAAATATCCCCACCTGTTATCTTCTGCAAATCTTGAGGAACCGTCTCGTCTGAGTGAGGCGCCCAGCAGGTACCTCTTATTGAAATCATATGAGATTCGTCCGAACATACTCAGCAGAGCATCTTCCGAACGGGCTGTTGAGGCATCCAGCTTGAGCGGGGCCGCATTCAGAGTCTCGATGAGATCCGAACTGGCTCCCTCAGCTTCAGAACGAGAATTAAAATCCTGCATGTAAAGCTGTGAAATTCCACCTACTATATTAAAATGATGTTTGCCGGCAATTGTTTTGTCATAGGTCAATATCCCTTCAAGCTGTCTATCCTTGCCTTCGTCATATTGAAAAACAGCATTCCTTGAAGATGAAAAAACGTTTGCCTTGGTGAAACTCTCAAAGGTTCTGTTTCTCAGAGAATAATCAGCACTGACCTTTGCCTCGAGGCCCGGAATAATCTCCCAGGCAAGAGATGAACCAATCCCTGTGCGATAAAGGCTTATTGTCCGAATGTACACATCATTATACCATAGCATATTGGTGAATGTTGAATTCTGCCCGTACCCGTATGAGCCATCTTCCATATAAACCTTAGCCGTGGGAGCAAGCCAGATACACCTGTTAAAAACATCAGCTGTACTCGGGTAAGTATTCGTTTTGCTTGAAGAATGATCCATCCTGGTCGTAAGAGTCAGGTTCTTTCTCAACTTGAAATCGACATTTGCCCTGCCGTTAAAGCGGTTATAATATGTGCCGACAGATGTACCTTCAATGTCTGAATAACCCATACTTGCAGCATACTTAATTGTGCTTGTACCTCCATTGGCAGAAAGGTTATAGTTTTGCTCCAGGGCGGTATTCAGTGTTATATCCTGAAAATCATTATCCTGAAATATCAGCGTCTTTGTAGGATCATTAGGATCAGTCATTGATTTCCATCCTTCAGGAACTGCCTCTCCATTAGCAAGAAACCGTGTGCTCCAAGCTGAACTTGGACCGTTCCCGGTACCCCAGGGGAAAATGCCAGTCAGGTCAGCAGCCATTGAAGATCGGAGAACAGCAGGTCTGACAATGCCCAGATAGTCTTCTGCATCGACCGTATTCATATATTTCCACGGTGCTGCAAAGCCTGAATTCATGTTAAAGATAATCTCTGCCTTTCCCATCTCACCCCTCTTTGTTGTCACCAGAACAACGCCATTTGATGCCCTGGCTCCGTAAATTGCCGTTGAGGATGCATCCTTCAGCACCTGGACTGTTGCTATGTCATTTGGGTTTATGTCCTCAAGAGACCTTACCATACCGTCGACGATGACCAGAGGATCATTGCCTTTATTAATAGACGAGCCGCCCCTGACAAGAATTGAAGCATCTGCACCTGGCTGCCCCCCCTGGGTATTGTAGATCCTGACCCCGGATAGTTTTCCCTGCAGTGCAGTTGCTACGTCTGTAACAGGAACGCTTTCAATCTTGTCTGCACTTACTTTGGTGATTGAGGTTGTAATGGTAGCCCTTGACTGGGTCCCATACCCAATCACTACCAATTCATCCAGCCCGACTGTTGATGTCTTCATGGTGACATCAATCATGCTTCCACCCGTAACTAACACCTCCTGTGTCTCCATTCCGACAAATGAAAACACAAGAGTTGATCCATTGGGAGCTTTAATTGTAAAGCCTCCATCAAGATCAGTAACAGTTCCGGTTACGGTGCCTTTAACGGCTACCGCAACACCCGGTAATGATTCTCCTGATTCCTCTATAACTCTCCCGGATATTGTCAGATCCTGAGAAAATGCAATAGCAGAGCCAAGCAAGAATAACAATACCAATAACAACATCTCTCTGAACCCTTCAGTGAGGTTGTGGTTTTTCCTTTTTTGAACGGAAATTTCTTTCATGTTTAAGGACTTTTAGGTTATCAATAATGGTTTAGTAGTTTGTTTCTTGCATTTTTTGTAGTTTTGCATCGATGATTTTTTAGGTTATCAAATCGTCATTTTTTCGATAAGGAGAGATCACCGACATGGTCACTCCTTATTTCATTTTTAACGTAGTAGTTATTCATTCTGTTGAAAAAGTCTAATTCAGTCAGGTCTCTTTTCAATGATTCCTTCTCACTGGCAGAGAGATCTCTCAAAGGCAGTCTGCATGGCCCGCAATTTATGCCTATGAGGTCCATGATGTTTTTACCCGCAATAGTTGAGCCCCTGTACCTGACAAGAATGTCTACGACTGATACGGAATAACGCTGTAATGTCCTGGCCCTTTCGAGATCGCCTCTGGTGAAAGCATCCCAGAGATCGTAATAGAGAGGTGCCATGAAATTATAAGTACTCCCAACAGCTGCTTGTACACCGAGACTTAATCCGCATAGGAGCATTTCATCAAAACCGTTGAGAACATTATAACGACAGTCATCAAAAGACAGGCACTTCTGCATATCATAGAAATCTGAATGAGTAAATTTCACACCTGCAAAGTTTGGAATGGATTCCGATGCCATTGCAAATACCTCGCTTGCCTTAACGTCAACTCCTGTCAGTGAAGGGAATTGATAGTAGAAGAATGGTATCTCCGGAGCTGCGTCAGCTATTGGCTTAAGAAATGCCAAAAGGTCCCTTGAATTAGACGGTTTAAAAAACATCGGTGCGAAGCATCCGACTCCATATGCCCCCTGATCTTGCGCATGAGCAGCCAGCTCTTTACTCTCTGAAAGGCAATTGCTGCCTACATGGCAGATTATTCTAAGCTTTTGATGCGCAACGCTTAGCCATTTCTCGAGCACAAGCTTTCTTTCATCAGCGGTCATTGAGAGACACTCGCCTGTTGTGCCACATACGAAAATGCCAGTGACCCCGCTTCTGACAAGATGCTCGGCATATTTCTCAATCTGCATCAGGTTAAGCTCCCCGTTTCCATCAAATGGGGTGTATGGCGCAGCCACCAGCCCCTTCAACTTTTCAATATTCATCACTTTTGTTTTAAAACTGAGTTCCTTAGTTTATAAATAGTCAGGTGCCTGATCTCCTTATTGCTCTTTGGGAAAAACAAGCTCGCCACGTAGCCAATTCCAAAGCAGGCAATAAATCCCGTTGCAGCATAGAGCAGAAGGTGAACCACCTGTGTGTTGCTGACAATTATCTGCACAATAATACTGCCTGCCAGTCCTATCATAGCCCCTGGCCCGTTTGCTCTCCGGGTAAGAAGACCAAGCATAAAGAGTCCGCCCATACCTCCAATGACAAGCCCCACAATTTTTTGCATCTCATCCCAAAGTGAAGCTATGTCCCAGGTTGCCATCATTACCGCAAACAAGACTCCGATAAGGCCGATGACTGTAGTACCGATTTTAGCTACCAGAAGCTGATTATGCCTTGAAAAGCCAAACCTGAAATGAATATCAACACAATATGCTGTGGCAGAAGAGTTCATGCTTGAACTCAGGGTTGACATGGCAGCCGCGAATATTCCTCCTATCAGCAGACCAGAGATCCCTTCGGGCAGGCTGTTAATGATAAACCAGGGGAAAATAGCATCGCCATCAGATATTGTGCTGCTGAGCAGCTCCGGGTTAGTTTTATAAAAGACATAAAGGCAGGTGCCTATGATAAAGAATATCAGAGTGGCCGGTACCGTTAGAGCAGCATTCATCCAAACCCCCCTGGAGGCAGTTTTTATATCCTTTGTTGTCAGGTAACGCTGCACCATTGTTTGATCAGCCCCATACTCAGTAGTCTTTGAAAAGAGAGTAGCAATAAGGACAGTCCATAGAGTCGGGTTTTTCAGATTCCATGACAGGCTGGCAGTATTAAATTTACCGTCTGCAGTTCCCTGGGTGACGATTGCGCCAATACCTCCGTCCACATTGGCAACCATGTAAATAATAGCTACTACAGCACCGCCAAGCAATACAATCACCTGCATGGCATCCGTCCACACGACAGCCTCAATACCCCCCATAATTGTGTACACAAGGCTCAGAATTCCCATCAGCCCAATACATAAAAAGATGTCAATGCCTGTAACCACATTTATTGCTATTGATGGCAGGAGAATAACTATTCCCATCCGTCCCACCTGATATAGAATATACGATATGCTGCATATGAGCCTTATAGGCGTATTGAAGCGCTGTTCGAGGTAGTCATAGGCAGTTGTCAGATTAAGTCTGCGGTAAAATGGAATAAAGAGATATATAATTAAGGGCGCAACAAGGATAATGCCTGCATTCATGAATATATAACTCCAGTCAGTACTATACGCTTTTGCCGGTATTGCCATGAAGGTGATTGAACTGAGAGCAGTTCCGAAGATGCTTAATCCCGCAGCCCACCAGGGAATCCGCCCTCCTCCCCTGAAGTAGTCGTCTGATGTCTTCTGCCGTCCTGAAAAAAACCATCCCATTAAGATCAACACAACGAAGTAGAGAACAAGTACAATGTTGTTCATTAAGCCAAATGGCTGGATTGTCCTGGATTGCTCAATTGTAATTAGTTCAGGGGTTCTGACACCTGGGCTGACCTCGCCGCTGGTGATGATGTAACTGTTTCCGGCCTTAACAATATTTGTGGTCACCGGGATACTGTAAGGTGCGTCTCCCTTACTTATTAAAGTATTTGTAATGGTATGATAGAGGAGTATCTCCCTGCTGAAGCCGGGGTGATTCTCGAGCATCAGACTTACCCTGGCCTTAATATTATTTATGCTGTCAGTGAAGATGCCCGTTTTATTCCTTGCTTCAAGGTCGGATGCTGTTCTCTCGAGTTCTCTTTGCTGGAGGGCAAGGAGGCCATCAGTGCCACCAACGAGCATGATGTGATTCACACCTACCGGCACAGCGCTGCCTGCCATAACAGGGAATTCCGGCCCGCCGGTATTGTTAAGGTTTTTCCATGTGTTCAGCCGCGGATTATACACATAACCATCATTCAAAACCTCCCATGGTTTACCGGGACTGATATTCCTCCCGCTGAAAAGGTAAAGGCATCTGTCAAATCCGTCACTCTGACCTGCAGCAACAGCATATGCCCTTGGCGGCCCCGGCCATGACTGAAGCGCCACCCATCCTTTTGACCTGTTCCCGGTATCAAACATGAAGAAGTTATTTGTGGAAGAAGGATTAACCGCATCTTCAACCCCTCCTGCAATGTAAATCCTGCCATCAATATAGGCCCCGGCCATATTTGAAAGGGGGACAGGAAGTGAAGGCCATTCCTCAAAAGTGAATCCGTTGCCATCGAACTTCATAAGGAAGACATCGGCATAGGTTCTCTCAGCATCAGTGCCTCCGATACACAGAATACCTTCGGTGAGGGTTACCGAAACCCCGTAGGCAAGCTCCCTGGTGAATTCATCTTTGAATACTTTCCATTCATCCTTACTCCCGTCAGTTGAGCAAACATAAATATCATCATGGAAGTGTTTGATACCTCCCTCCCATGGGCGCTTGTCAGGGAAGTTGGCTCCGCCTGCTATTACCAGGAAATTATCTATGGTACCGGAAAAAACTCCGGCAACACCCGGATTCAGTTTTCCATCTTCAGATGCCGGAAGTTCTCCGAATTTCTCAATTACGTACCTTTCCTTTTCATCAATTGCTGGATTTTCGGCGAAAGCAACCGTAGCGGTTATAACTGACAGAAACGCATATAGAATAAAATAGTATCTCATTTAATTACTGGTTGAGAGTCTGGCTGGTTTGTAGTGAAATGGTTCTCCTGCTTAAGAAAGCTGTAGTATGGGCCGAAGTGATCTATCATACCCTTCCTGAATCCCTCCTTGTCTCGTCGCCTCAGGAAGTCAAGCAGGTCCTTGTGTGAAATCAGTTTCCCGGTCTTGGAGAGTTCCTTGTTTATGGGAAGAAAGTAATCCTCGAATCTTTCCTTTAGGAATACCGAGACGGGTCTTATGATTGCCTGAAATTCCATAATTGTACTGTTACCTGTAATCTCATACAGCTTGGTATGAAATTCATATTCGGTCACAGGAGTATATTCGCTGTATTTCTTAACGATGCCACGTTTTACAATGTCCTCAAGATCCTCAATGTGCTTCTTGTTGAGATTTTGGAATATCAATTCTGTCATCCCAATCTCAAGAGCTACCCTGAAGCCAAGGATATTGAAAAGGGTTTTATCGCTCAGCATGTTTGGCTCTACAATTCTTCTCATGCCTCTGAGTAAGGAGGGTTCGGCAAGGAGCATCCCCCTCCGTGTCCGTGTTTCGATCAGACCCAGCATCCTCAGGCGGCTCAAGGCTTCCCTGAGAACACTTCTTCCTACTCCCAGAGCTTTAGCCAGTTCTAACTCCTTTGGAATAGGATCACCCGGACCAAGATTATGCGTTTTGAAATAACTTAGCATCTTGTCTTCAACCTGATCCACAAGTGTGATCTGATGATTAACAATTCTGAGATCATTCATATTTATATGATTTGTCTTACAAATATAGAAACTTATTTTTCTCAAAGCAACTTTTAGTTCAAAAATCTTATTCAATTTCTGGCAACAAATCCGCCATTGACCTGATTTGGAATTCAATGACTGCAATATATCGCGTAATATTTCAAGAATGATGAAGTATCTTTTTCTTGACATATGTCTGATAAATAACACATATTATATAATTTTACTGAAAATATTACATGAAAGTCAATATGTCATGAAAGAAAAAATTCCCCTTTTGCTTCTGGTTTCAGTCTCATGCAGTCATAAACCTGCGGAAATACCCAGATCTGCAGATGAGTTCCCGAATATCATTCTGCTGATGGCAGATGACCTGGGTTATGGAGACCTGGGGTGTTACGGCAATCAAACGGTTAAGACTCCGAACCTCGACATGATGGCACGTGACGGGGTCCGCTTCAACCGCTTCTACTCAGCAGCTCCTGTAAGTTCTCCCACGAGAGGCAGCTGCCTTACAGGCCGGCATCCTTCCAGGTACGGAGTTATGTGGGCCGGAAGAGAACCTATCCCTGCTGATGAGATAACACTGGCAGAGGCGCTGAAAAGCAGGGGTTATGCAACGGGACATTTTGGAAAATGGCACCTCGGAGGGTTGAGCCGGACCGTAATACAGGGTGAATTTCCGGGCGGGCCATCACCTTACTCCCCGCCCTGGGAAAACGGATTCGACGAATGCTTCTCAACTGAATCAATGGTCCCGAATTACAATCCATATTACCATGTCGGTGGAAGCTATGGGTCAGCTGATTACAGGCAGATACAAACCGAACCTGTCGCGAAAGGCCAGAGAACCGGAGGGACAGTCTGGCTTGACCGTTACTGGACAGGGCCCGGACAGGTAGTGGATGAGTGGCTCGAAGGCGATGATTCAGAAATTATTATGGACAGAGCACTAAGTTTTATCCGTAAAAGTTCCGCAGTGAAAGCTCCCTTCCTGGCAGTAATATGGTTCCATACTCCCCATACGCCTGTTGTTGCGGGGAATGAATACAGGAGCTTATACCCTGAACTGCCCACTGACCAGCAACACTGGTTTGGTGCCATATCGGCCCTGGATGAACAGGTAGGACGGTTACGTACCTATCTGCGCGACAATGGCCTGGCAAACAACACCATTATATGGTTCTGCAGCGACAATGGCCCATCGTACATCCATAATTACAATTCTGCCGGACCCCTGCGTGGCAAAAAATCAGAATTGTATGAAGGCGGCATCCGTGTGCCGGCAATCATGGAATGGCCTGCGAAGTTTCCGGACCCCATGACGGTGGAGACTCCTGTTTCTACCAGCGATTTCTACCCCACTTTACTGGCTGTCACAAACACGGTTATTGAGAATCAGCCGGAACTGGACGGAGAAAACATTCTGCCCCTACTTGAAGGAAAGAGTGAAACAAGAAGGCCAATCGGATTTTTCTCCCCGCTGCCATCCCCTAAGCGTAAACAGGAAACCATGGTGGAAGAACAATATGCTCTCATTGACCGGCAGTACAAAATCATAAGCATGGACAACGGCATATCTTTTCAGCTTTATGATCTGATCCTTGATCAGGGCGAAAGCACAGACATCGCTCATGAACAACCCGAAGTGCTTGCTGATATGAAAAACAAACTCCTTCCCTGGATCACGAAATGCAAAGAAGATGGAAAGCCTTATTACTCCGGATATAATTGATTCAGGTCAAGTATCCCGAACCGGATAACGGTGCGTTTCGTATCAAGATTCTCAGAGCTGTCCCACACACAAAGAAACACGCCCGGTTCCTTTTCAATTGGTGTAGGCCGTACGTTTTACCATCTTAATTTCGCCTGACTGGTCGCCATCATCCATTGTAGTATTAGGTGTGAGTTGGGGAAAGCTCAGTTTTTTGAGTTTTTCATTTTGTAATTTATTTCCCTTATCGGATTTCTTCATATTTTGGATTTGGTTCAGGCATCTGTGCATTTACCGATTTTCTCCAGTCAGCAAGCATTTTTTTCAGTTCAATAACCTTTTCAGGATTCTGAGGGGCCAGATCATTTTTTTCCAGACTGTCAGTTTTGAGGTCATATAATTGTGCACTTCCGTCTTCAAGTGATTCAATCAGTTTCCAGTTTTTGTATCTGACAACGTCGCACATGCTCGAATAATGTGGGAAATGCCAGTACAGGGCATCACGGTCAATTGAGGGTGCACCTTTAAGCAGGGAAACAAAGCTGACCCCGTCAACATGCTGTTCAGGCATCATGTCAAGGCGGGCCATCTCCAGCATCGTAGGATAGAAGTCGTTGCTGATGACCGGATAACCTGATACTGATCCTTCCCGGGTCACTCCAGGCCATCTGATAATCAGCGGAACCCTGATGCCCCCCTCATAGAAATTACCTTTCCCGCCCCTGAAGGGATAATTGGTGGTGGATTTCAGCAAACCCCCATTATCAGAGTAAAAGATGATTATTGTATTGTCGTCAATCTTAAGATTCTTCAGTGCTTCAATAAGCGCACCCATGCTCTGGTCAACGCTCTCGATCATCGCTGCATATTTGGCATTGGTGTGCCCCATTATAGTGTCACGCTCTTTTTCCCTGTACTTCTCAATCAGGCTGTCTTTTGCCTGAATCGGAGTATGCACGGCATAATGTGAGAGATAAAGAAAGAATGGCCTGTCTTTGTTCGTCTCAATGAATTTCAGTGCCTCGTCAGTCAGGCGATCTGTAATATATTCACCGGGGGCTCCGTCCGGGAGTACATTCCATTCAATCCAGGGATAACCCTCGGTCATCCGCCATTTGTTCTTATAAGGGTAGAAATAATTCTGTGTATTTCCATGACCATTGCCTCCTACATTGATATCGAAACCCTGAAACTCCGGGAAATATTCAGGTTCATCGCATACATGCCATTTCCCGATTGAAGCAGTTGCATAACCTGCTGACTTCAGTGCCTCGGCAATTGTCACCTCCTCCAGCGGAAGATTCATACAGTATTCAGGATCTTTCAGGGGTGTAATTTTACCTTCAGATTCCTGCCTTTTATGGGAAATGATGGGAATTGGAGCCGTGATATGAAGACGCGCAGCATACTTGCCTGTGAGGATACTGGCCCGCGTGGGTGAAGAAATCGTACTTCCGGCATAGGCCGATGTGAATCTCATTCCCTGCCGGGCCACCAGATCTATGTTCGGAGTTTCATAATACTCACTTCCGTAACAGCTAACATCACTGTATCCCAGGTCATCCACCAGGAAAAATATAAAATTCGGCTTAGGTGCCTCAGGATTGCACCCAGTCAATAAAACAGGTGCAAGTGACATTTTTATCAGGCTTCTGTAAAATGATTTGTGACCTTTTTTCATTCTGTATTCCCTTTTTATTATTGCAATCCATAAACATTATCTAACTGCCCCAGTGCTTTGAAGGTTTTCCGGTACCGGTCCTGAAATATTCATTTCAGCTCATATAGCACATTGAGCGGAATCCGGGTCACTTCAACGTCCTCCTTGTTTACCGAATAGATTACCCAAAGATCATTTTCAGCCACAACCGAATGAGGATACTGGTATCCTATGGTCTTTTCAAGACCCTTGTACCTGAGAGGGGGACTTATGAATCTTATGATGGCTACACGATCAAAATTCAGTCCGTCGCGGGAGAGAGAAATAGCAAGCATTGACCGGCCTCCCAGTCCGCCCGGATTCATGGGGATAATATTATTAATTACATATACCTGCCCGTCAGGCAGACTCCCCGCATTGCTTCTTGCGCAGGCATCAGGAATGCCTGTGCGGGTCGGTACCGTCCAGGTCTTTCCGTCGTCGAAACTGAATGAAGCATAGTTTCTCCTGCTCTTCGAACCTTCCTTCTCCTTTTGCGTGACTGCATCCTTACTCCCCATATCACGGTAGAGCCTGACGCAGGTTCCGTCATCAAGTTTGTAGGATGGGACAGGCTCAGTAAGACGATGGTTATCATCTGAAAGCGGCTTGGGAGTACTGAAGTCAAGCTGAATCTCATTTCCCGGTTGGTTGAAGTAACTGACAAACTTTTCGATCATCAACCTGTCAGCCGTTTTATATGACGGAAATCCCATGACAGGGACAGGTACTTCATCCTCAAGCCACAAAATTTCACCAAGGGAGCCGTCCTCCTTAACAGACCGGAGTAATTTACCTATGCCTACACGTTCCTTGTCCTCAGAACTGTTGCCTGTCCATTCTGCCACATCAGTAACTGCAAAAAGCAGATCATCCACTACGGCAAATCCGTTTGAGGTCTGGAACCTGGTGCCGATGAATGCTTCAGATGCGGGTAACTGTCTGTCATGCGGAGGAAAAAGTTCCTCAACCGGGGACCATGTCTTTCCACCATCGTAAGATCTTCTCATAAGGCCTCTCTGTCCCGATCCGTTTTCATCATTGACCTGGTTATCCCATGTTGCATAGAGAACACCCTTATGATAACATAAATGGCCATGGTGTGAGAATGTTCCAGTATCAGGAGCCGCCGTATAGAGGGTATATGTCTCCGTATTCTCAAGAAGGTCAATCCTGGAGTTCAACTCATCAGACAATGCTGTCCACCTGATTTCAGGCTGCTTATTGCCGACTGGCTGCTTTGCCTGGTCGCATGAAATAAGCATCATTATTGCTGATAATAAAACAGGCAGTTTTCTGTAAAGTGTCCTCATCCGGAAGTACTTTTTAAGTGGTTTAACTTCAGCTTATTTCAATGATTCAAATCCGTTAATTTGTTCACAACTGCGTCAACTTTGTCTGGCTGTCATACTCAAGTTAATATTAAACTTTCGACATTGGTGTTATCATCCTTCCAGCCGAATAATATAGTATATTGTCTACTGGAAACTATTTTCTTCCGTCAATCATTGCACCTGTCTGACGGTCCATATAGGTATAAGTACCCGGATCAAAATAATACTGCTCTTTTGACGGCACAGGCTTGGCGAATGAGTCCGGAATCCATTTCCTGTGGATTTCAATAACATCCTTGTACTTCTCATCTTCTGCCAGGTTGTACCAGTCATAGACGTCGCTGGTTTTATCATAAAGTTCTTCGGTACCATCATGGTAATGGATGTACCTCCAGTTCTCAGTGCGCACAGCCACATTGCCAACTTTTATCTCTGTTATGGCCGGATACTCCCATTCTGCCTGGGGATTCTCAAGCAGCGGAGTCATGTCATGCCCGTCAAGCCCCTCCCTGGCAGGCAAACCGCATAAGCTGATCAGGGTTGGAAATACGTTGACCATATCAACCGGCCTGGTGCAAATGTTGTCTGAATACTCTGCTCCCGGAATCTTTATGACAAATGGTATGCGGGTGCATTCTTCCCAGAGGGTCTGCTTTGCCCAGTGTTGCTTTGTGCCGTGGTGCCAACCATGGTCAGACCAGAAAATAACTATGGTATTGTCTGCATATCTGCTCTTCTCCAGCAGATCAAGCACCGCACCCAGCTGGGCATCAGCGAAGGTTATGCATGCCAGATATGCCTGCAAGGCATCTTTATATTTTCCGTACTCCTTAATTTTGACAAATGCACTGTTGCCATCCATTGCAAGCCTTCTGCCCTCCTCCGGAACGTCATCCAGATCATCTTCCTTAATCCGGGGAAGAACAATGCTGTCAAGCGGATACATGTCAAAGTACTTCTGCGGTACATGTAATGGAACATGAGGCCTGTAGGTTCCCAAGGCAAGAAAAAACGGCTTTTCATGATCCCTCGCAAGAAATTCCCGGGTGTAATTCACAACCTGAACATCTCCGTAATCCTCTTCCTCCTTCCCCGGAATGGCACCCCAGTCGTTATTGCCGATCTTTGGTATCCCATTCAGAGGTTTCCAGTCAGGCATTGGAACCTTGGGATCACGGTAGCCGAAATCAAGCCAGTATTTCTCGGGTGACCAGTCCTGAAAATACCATGGATCATCAAATACCTGGTCCTGGAATTCATCCCAGCTGCACGGAGGATTGTTTCCGGGAGTATGGTGAAAAACCTTTCCTGCTCCTGCTGAGTAGTATCCGTTATTTTTGAAATACTGGGGCATGGTAACGACATCCGGCAGAGCTGCCTTCCACCATTGCCCGTTATTGTAAAGCCCAGATGTGGAGGGTCTCAATCCTGTAAGAAACGCATTTCTCGAAGGGCATGAAACAGTTGCAGCAACGTGGGCATTTGTAAAAGCCACCCCCTGTGCTGCCAGCCGGTCCATGTTGGGGGTATATACCTTGCCCTCGTAACTGTTGAGAAACCCTGCGTAATCACGCATATCATCAACCGTAAAGATGAGAACATTATACTTCTCAGAAGCCGGCTTTTCTGCCGAAGGTCCGGTGCAACCGCAAAGGCTTCCTGCTGTTGCCAGTGAATAAAAACCTGTTTTGATAAGTCTCATAGTTTTGGATTATAGTATTCTTGACTAATGTTTATTAAATATATCAGAGATCTCTCATCCTGATCGATCATCGAAGGGATTTAATGCTGTACAGAATGGTTTTTTTAGTGTTTTTAAGGAGGTCGTATTTAAAGTTAAGCGGGGCATCATTGGCAGTATACCTGAGAATAGGAAGGTTTTTCCCGGAGTATTCACCCTGTGAAAACAAATCCGGGCAATGGATGGTGATTACCAGACCAAGGAGAATCCGCATCCAGGGCAATCTTAATTCTCCTATATCCATCAAATAAATAATATATTATGAATTAAATGACTGACTGCATGTTATTTATCTATCAGTTCACTAAGCGGTATGCTTTCAAAAACCATATCAGAAGTACTTCCTTCGTATATGATTCCGATTGTATTTTCATCAATTGATGTCAGGCATGAATATCCCCTATTATATCCTTCATCAAGGAGCATCCAGTATTTTTCAGGCCATGTCATTCCTTCATCAAAGCTGACCTTGATTGTTGTTTTCCTTCTTGGATTTTCGCTTATGTTCGGGTTTGAAAAGAGCAGGACAGACCTCTTTTCTCCGCCCACAGTATATTTATGGGTAAAGAGAGATCCCATACAAACAGGTTCCTGCAGAGTGTTTCTTGAAGTCGGGTGTTCAGTCCATGTTTCGCCAAGGTCTTTTGTCACACTAACGGCACGGCCGGTTTTACCGGGTTCAGGATTTCTGTAACGCATGTTTAGCATGAGTGACCCGTCAGAAAGCTGGACTACGGCACATTCATTTGTACCTGAAAAGGCCTGGTTGCTGGTCTTCCAGCTGGCACCTCCGTCTTTGGTGTAAGTAATGTTTGAGAAGGCGCGGCCATTTTCATCCCGTCCCTGGGTTGGGAAGACAAGGGTTCCATCCTCCATGGTGATTCCCCTTCCTGGTGCAGGTGCCCAAAGCCACCATTTCTCATCCTTGCACATCCTTGTCAGGTTAACAGGCTCCTCCCATGTCTTGCCGTCGTCGGTACTTCTTGATAAAATGAACTGGGAGGTCTGTCTTACACCGAAACCGGGCTGAGATCCTTTTCTGCGCCACTGGTGTTCCCATTCATTGCTTCCGGTGTTCAGACCTTCAATCCATTTACCAGCTGTGTCAAGCACACCATGCATCCAGAGTCCGGCAACAAAGACATTCCCTGTGTTTTCATCCACAAGGATACAGGCATCGCTCACGCCGTTGTACTTTTGGGGAAGCCCTCCCCATTCTCCCATATCCTGGGCTATTCTCATGGGTTCCCATGTATTTCCTCCATCAATGCTACGGCTTAATCCGATATCAATATTCCCCTGGAGATCCGTATTGAATGTCCCGGGCCATCTGTCCCGGCGTGCATCGTAAATCGCCAGCAGGGTGCCGCTCTTCGTTGTGGCCAGCCCGGGTACACGGTATGTGTGAACGTTATCATCCAGATGCTGACGAAGGGCAACACCTATACGCTGTACAATCTCATTATTCTGGACAGGCATTACGGGTCTGCCAGCTTCAAAACCGATCTTTTTGCAAGCCCCGTCTACCTTGTTGTGCAGATTCGCGTCATCTGAGAGTTCATACATTACCCAGAAATAGTTGTCTCCGGGCACAAGATCCTGTTCACCGGAAAAAGTCATTGAAGATGCAGGAGACATATCACTGCCGAACTGAACGGGTCTCCAGTCATCTATAATATCAGGATCAGCGTAATGATCCGGACCAGGGATGAAATCATCATCATAAACAGGATCCACGATACCACCTGCCTTATTGGCGGCCTTTTCATACTTGACCCACAATGAGTCTTTACCCATATACAATACCCTTATCGCTTTTATGTCGGTAAGGTTATCCGTTCCGTCGGTATTGATGATGAAAGAAGTAACCTTCCTGGCGGGAGCGTCTGCTGCAAGGTTAATCTTAATCTGTAGTACCGGATTATTCTGCCTGTATTTAAGTACAGGGACCTGATATTGCTTGAGAGTAACTTCAGGTTTTTCCTTATCCTTGCCGCAAGAGTAGGTTATTAAGCATCCAGCTACTAGTGCCGCGATGAGCTTTAGGTTAGTCAATACATTCATTATTCTTATAGTTTTTTCTTTTAATAAATTTCAACTTGAAGCCTGTAATTAGATTCAGAATATGGGCCCAACCCCGGCGAAATTGGTAGTACCTCACTATGAACACCTACTTACTGATTTGTTTTTAAGGAAAATGTAGTAAGATTCAAACTGATCAATCATTCCACAGTGGAATCCTTCCCTGTCGTTGGTTTTGAGAAAGTCTACCAGATCCTTATGCGTAACAAGTCTCTTTTTTCTAGCAATCTCTTTGTTTATCGGCAGGAAATTCTTCCGGAAACGTTCATTCAAAAAAACTAGAATTGGATGAATAATCTTCTGGAACTCAATTATTGTACTGTTTCCGGTTATTTCATAGAGCTTTGAATGAAACTCGTACTCACTTGCCGTAGAGTACTCACTGAACTCTATTTCCTTCCCTCTTTCAATGATTGCATCAAGATCGGCCAGGTGATTTTGGTTAATGTTCTGAAAAATCAGCTCAGTCATTCCGACCTCGAGGGCAATCCTGAACCCAAGAAGTTCAAGCATAGCATCATCTCCCAGAATCCCTGGCCCGGTTATGCGTTTTATACCTTCAAAAATGCTGGGTTCTGTGATAACCATGCCCCTGCCGGAACGTGATGATATAAGACCAAGCATTCGAAGCCTGCTTAAGGCCTCTCTCACAACACTTCTGCCAACACCTATTGAATCGGCAAGTTCCTTCTCGGGAGGTATGGAGTCCCCTGGTCTGAGATTCTGTGCCCGGAAATAGTTTCTGAGCGCCTCTTCCACCTGATCTACCAAACCTGTCTGCTGTTCAGTAATTTTCAGATTATGCACATTTATACTATTTGTCTGACAAATATAATATTTCAAACATTATAAAGCAATATTTTCCTGGTAATTATTTAAGAAGTTTGCATTAAAGGCTTGGTCGGTTTACAGCAAGGAATAATAATGATGGTTGAAGCCTTTTCCCTGGTACCCTATTGCTTACTGATAGTTTCTCTCTGCCACCAGGGAACATGATATCTTCACAATCTCCCGGCAATATTCAAAATTGCAGCCGGAGGCAAGGTCATTCACAGTGTGATATGTGCTTTCGGTCTCATCCTGGTGAAAGAAGAGAGGCCTGAATCCATTCATGAAAAAGGGATAGCTGTCGCTCCTGTTATAAAATGTATTTTCAGAGTAAGACAACAGGTTGGTGTTTGCAGCGCAGAGCCTGGCAGCGTCAGACATCAGTCCGTACGAGTTGTCATAATGAATGATATTTACATACCATGGTTTTGACGCATGGGATGGCTGGTATGCGATCATGTCATGATTTATCATCATGATCATGTTATCACCCCTGGCTGCTGCCCTGGCAGCATAATCCCTGCTGCCATGCAGTCCTAGCTCCTCAGCAGCAAAGGTCACAAAACGGATGGTGTACTTTGGCTTGAACTTGTATTTGCGCATAACACGGGCTATCTCCAGGGTTGCCGCCACACCTGAGGCGTTGTCGTTCGCCCCCGGAACAATGGTGAACGGGTCTCCGGCAGAAATGTTATTATCATGGTGTGCTCCTATGACACTGACGCTGTCAGAAGAGCTGCCGGCAAGCGTGGCAATGACATTATACTGCATTGTTGTGTAGGTGATGCTCCGGTAGGTATTGGTCAGGGAGAAGGAATCAAGCTTCGTGTCAGGGTAACCGAAGGCAATAAACCGGTC
>Ga0209450_10000269_pt1 | contig 28239 bp, 19 predicted proteins | sample FrelakmetLWP11LW_FD_187149 | JGI IMG/M metagenome (GOLD analysis project Ga0209450, IMG submission 187149) | Freshwater lake sediment microbial communities from the University of Notre Dame, USA, for methane emissions studies - LWP11 LW (SPAdes)... | ecosystem: Environmental > Aquatic >...
CGGACGCACGGATAAGTCGCGCTTGTGGTCGCGTGTGAGCCACAACTCGGTTGGGTTTTCAAAGGGCACCAGCATCTTGGGGTCGCCGTAACAGTCATCCGGGTAGGGAAACTCAACAATCTCCACGTCAGCGCGGGTCATGCCGTTAAACCTGAGCATCAGTTCGATGCCCTGTTCCTCCGTTACGCGCCACCAGTCGTTCTTGAGTGTATTAAGGCTCTTGGAGAGGCCGATCTTCTTGCCTTTAAGGTCGATCATCCGGTAGATGTCGTCCCTGGCGCGCACCATCATGCAGCCGCCTTCGTAGACGCAGGTCGCCCCCAGGAGCCGGGTCCGGCGGATGTCGGCCTGGACGTGGATGGGCGGGAACATGCCGCCGACGCGGATCAGGTTGTCCAGGTTGTGAATGAAGTGCGGGTACCAGTCGTTCTCGCGAACGGAGCGGAAGTACGCGTACTTCACGCCGATCTTCTTGAACTCCGCCTTGGTCCAGCCGAGCGCCTCTTCGACGTTGCTGGCGGACATGACGGGACAATTGGTGTACCACACCTCTTTCCAGTTCAGCGGCACAGTGCTGAGCGTCCTGGCTTCTTTGGCCATCGTTCCGTTCCTCCTGGTTAATTTCCTTTTTGCTTTGCTCCTCACCGTCGCCCGGGCCGCCGTTCTAACCTGCCCGGCTTTCCAGCATCTCCATGAACGCCTCGGCGCGGATCTTCACCTGCGCTCCCGCCGGGTGGCCATACTCCAGGTCGATCTCCAGGATGGGGATGCCACGCTGATCCATCTGCTTCTTGAGATCGAACTTGTCCCAGGTGTTATAGGTGCAGAAGCGCACGATCTCGGAGACGATCCCGTCGACCTTGTACTGCTCGACCATCTCGCCGATGAAATCGAGGCGCCCGTCGGAAATCCAGTGGTGCATGTCCACCGGGCGGCCCAGCAGGTAGTAGCGGGACAGCGCCTCCATTGGCGGCAACTTCGTGTCCACCTGTCCCCAGGCATAGCGGATGCCGCAGTTCATCTCGTCGATGACCACCACCGCGTCCAGCGTCTCTAGCGCCTCGATCTGGGTGGCGTTGTGGAGGTCGTTGCCGATGACCATCAGGCGCCGGGACTTCTTGATCTCGCGCCCGCTGCGCTCGATCTCGTCGAGGAGTTGCTCCATCAACTCGTTGAACCGCGCCCGCGGCAGGCGCGCGGCTGCCTTGCTCACCTCCAGCGCCTCGGCCCCGCTGACCGGCGGGCGATCGCGCTTGCGCAGCTCGTAGAGCCGGTGCATCAGTTCGCGGCCCCGGTTGTAGACCCGGATTGCGTCGGCGATGTCCCGGTCGGGGATCCATCTCAGCCCGTACCGGGAGAGCCGATTCCTGAAGTCCTCGAGATCGGCCGTATACATCGTGACCGCTACCTCATCGCGCTTGCGCGGCGCGTAGAGAATGTCCATGTAGGGCAGCTTCTGGTAGTACTCCCACACGCTGTGCAGCCGCTTGTCCTGGTCGCACATGCTGGAGGAGACCAGGCCGTCCAGGAACCCGTACTTGCCGTCGAGCTGAAGCTGCCAGCAGGTGCGGATGTAGGAGCATGAGTTGGAGAGGATGTAGGCCTCGGCCCCCTGCATCTGCACCGGCTCGTTGTTGCCGGTCACCTGGAAGGGCAGCATCCCGGCCGCGCAGATGATCTCTTCAGGCACGTAGGGGTTGACCCAGCCGAGCACCTTCCTGCCGGCGGCCTTCCAGTCCTTGACGGCCACGCTCTCCGGGAACGGAGACGTCAGCCGGATCATTTCGTTCAATGCATTGAAGGGTGTATTCACTTCAGGTTCCTCCTGGCTTTATACGCTTTGCTGGTCTCGATCATCTCGAAAAAGCTGTCCAACTGGCTTACGATCTCCGCCCGGCTGGTGAAGGTGTGGTCGAGCACGTCCACGTTGAGTGTGACCGTCGGCACACCGGTGTGTTTCAGCAGCTCGTCCCTGACGAGCGGGCCCAGGGCCGCCGCCTGCTTGCAGCCCCAGTTGTTGTTGAAGATCGCCCCGTCCGCCTTGAACTTGCGGGCCTGGTTGACGATCTGGTCGGCCCAGTCGACGGAGGGCGCGAACTGGCAGTTGCCGGGTGCGAGCTGGCTCCGGTAGGCGAGGCAGGCCAGCGGGTCGTCAGGGTCGATCAGCCATTTCGCATCCCCGCGCCAGCCTGACAATACCTCGCACACCGAGACCGCGCCGTACTTCTGTTGTACGAAGGCCTGGAGCGACGTGTCCCAGAACGGGGTGAAGGCGCTCCACATGATCCGGAAGCGCTCCGGGTCGGCGGCGGCGATGCCGCTGTCCACCCGCTCCTGGAGCTCCGCCTTCACCCCTTCCAGGTAGTCCACGCCGGTCTGGTTCCCGGCAAACAGGCGCACCGCCAGCAGCGTGGCGGCGAAGCACTCGGGGGACATGGGGGTCGGGACATGGGCAACGAGCTTATCGATGTCGAGGGTAAGCTCAGTGAGGCGGTAGGAAAGGCGCGTCGTCTCCTTCAGGCGGTCATAATCCATCTTCTTCCCCGTATGCTCCTCCAGGAAGGCGATCAGCCGCTTGTGCTCGTTCTTCCAGAAGTCCATCGCCTGGGGCGACCACGGGTGGTAGGGGCGTTCCAGGCCGAAATCGGGGATGCCGTAGCGCCGGCCCAGCGTGTGGAAGGCCTTGACGTTGTCGCACGAGGATGTGGCGTAGAGGAAGAAGTCCGTGTGGGGCCACTTGCCGGCCTCCAGCAGGCCGTCCATATTCTTGAAGAAAGAGCAGACCTCCTGCGCCGTGCCGATCGAGTTCGAGATGCTCAGGGCCTCGGGAACGGATTCGATTTTCACGACGTCCGCAATGACGCCCCAGAACTCGATAAAGAGGCTCACACAGTCCATCGCCTCGTAGATCTCGAGGGGCTGCTGGGTGCCGTGGGCGATCACCCATTTGCCCTTCTCCCTGGCCGTGGCGATATTCTCCACGTACTTGTGAATCAGTTGCATGTGGGGGACCGCGGACTTCATCAGGCCAGGCTTTTTCTTGATCCCTTCTACGGCCATCGCGAGGGCCCCGGCAAATTGCTCGGCCGTAACCAGCTTTTCTGTGTTCATATTTCTCTTCCTTTCAGTTGCGGGGTCCACCGGGACTGGATTCGTTAATGCTCATTACATTTCTCCCGTAAGTTGCCCGCAAGGAGGTCCGTCTCGCCTCTATGAGTGCCGTGGATCCGTTTCATTCTATATATCTCATTCCATTGCCTTGCCGGGCGCGCCGCGTCCGGGCATCCGATCGCGGGCGCCCGATGTTTGGCTCACGGCACGTAGTTGGCGCTGGTGTCCTTGCCGTAACCGCAGCCCTGGTAGGTGCAATGCAGGTCGTCGCGAATAATGGCGGCCCAGCTGCCGGCGCGACCCGTGTCCAGCACCAGGTCCTCGGTCAGCACCTTGGTTTCGAACTTCCAGCCTTTCGGCAGGTTCTTCAGCTTGCCGCCGACCGTGTTGAGGTTGTCGGGGGTCAGGCTCGGGTCGACCGCCTTGGTATATTCCTGCAGGACCCAGACCGGGCCGTCGGGCTCGCGCAGCAGGAACACCGGTTTGCCCGCCTTGAAGGTCCAGATCGTGTTGCGCCTGATCAAGGACGGCAAATAGGCGCTCTGGAACTGGGCGACCATCTCGGCCCCGGTCATGTCCCCGCCCCAGCGCAACTCGACACCGTGGAAGCTCTGCGTTTCACCGACGACGAACTCGATTTCGTCCATCATCCAGAAGCGTCCGTGGTTCACTGCGCACATGTCCACACCGAGTTCGACCGCCAGCTTCTTGGGATCGATCTTCTTGTAGGCCTCGGGGTCGACGGGGATCGATGCCGCCGTATAGACGTGGGCCCTCTGCGTCCTCCCGGTGCCGACAAAGGCCCCCATCCCGTGGAAGGGGAGGCCGCGGGTGTTCTTGAAGCTCATCCTGCTCGTGGGATCCACACCTGTCTTGAGATTCATGGTTTTTTCTCCTTTCGATCGAATCTGATTTACGGGATGTAGTTGGCGCATCCACAATTACTTCTTCATCTGTTTCGCGACAAAGTCCTGGACTCTCTTGCCTTGCGCAGCCAACCCTCCAGCGGTGCTGAACTGGATGATCTCGGCCCCTTCCTTCGACTTGAAGTTGTGCGGAGCCGGCCAGAAGCACACTTCCCCAGCGCGGCAAATCTCAATGGTCCCGTCAAGGTAAATGACCTCCACCGAGCCCTTCAAAATGTAAGCCCAGTGTTCAACCCCGCACAGATCGTGCTCCAGTCCCTTTCCCTTCAGAATGTCTGTGAAGTCAGTACCCGGGGCAAAGATGTGGTAGGCGCACTGCATGCCGCCCCATTGCTCATCCCAAATTTTGAGGCCCGGGGTGTTCCTGGTGACGAAGTCGTCTACTGGGTTCATATCCGTCAATTTCTTTTTCATACGATTACTCCTTTCGTTTCAATGTCGGGTTTTTGAAGAAGCTTGTATCGATTGTAAAACCTTTCTACTTACAAAAATTAAATCCATCGACCACAACTAAAGTCGTTCTTGAACGTTCCCTCCTTTCTCGTGCTGGTTATGTCTTTCGCCGACTGTCACTTCGTCACTCCTGAAAATCATCTTTTTAACCTGAGCTTTCGCCCGGCTACCCGAGCTGCCGCGAGGTCGCCTGCAGTTCAGACGCCGCCGGAAGCTTCTCGGTCGTGGCCGCCTTCCAGCGCTCCTCGATCAACTCCTGCGCCGCCTTCTCCAGGAACTCGGGCGCGGCCCACTTATGCACGTCGAAGTCGCGTTGGATGTAGCCGTGCTTCAGCATGAAGTCCTTGCCGATCTCGATCTGGGCCAGGTTCTTCGGCGACAGGCTCGGCACGATGTCGATGAGCTTGATGTTCTGGTAGGTGTCCTCGACGTCGCGGTAGTAGGTCTGGCGGTCCAGGATCACCGCCGCCGCGTGCTTGTGCTCGTTGGCCCAGCGCCCGACCTTGATCATGGCCTTCAGGAACGTGACCACCAGCTCGGGATGCTGCTCGGCCATCACGTCGCTGCAGGTGATGATCGCCGGCTCGTTGTTGGCCTGCAGCCGCCAGTCCGGGTAACGCGACAGGTCCTCGATCGCCGCGATCTTCCCCGTGTCCTCCTGCAGGTGCTGCCAGGTCTTGCTGTGCGTGTAGATCGCATCGACCTTGCCTTCCAGCAACGCCGTCTCCAGCGGGCGGGTGATCAGGGTGCGCTTGTGGTCCACCTTCCCCATGTAGAACTCGGTCGCGCTGTTCAGAGGCCCGAGCATCTTCGGGTCGTTGTACCAGTCGTCGGCATGCGGGAACTCGACGATCTCGACGTCGTCGATGGTCATGTCGTTGAGCATCAGCATGTTCAGGATGCCGTAGTGCTTGGTGATGCGCCACCAGTCGCCCTTCAGCGTGTTCAGGCTCTTCGACAGGCCGATGCGCTTGCTCTTCAGGTGGCTCATCTTGTAGATGCGGTCCTTGGCCCGCACCAGCATGCAGCCGCCTTCGTAGGTGGGCGTCGCGCCCAGCAGCCGGGTGCGGCGGATGTCGGCCTGGACGTGGATGGGCGGGTACAGGCCGCCGAAGCGGATCAGGTTGTCCAGATTGTGGATGTAGTGCGGGTACCAGTCGTTCTCGCGCCGGCTGAGTAAGTAGGAGTAGTCGACACCGATCGCCGCGAAGTCGGTCTTGCACCAGCCCAGCTCCTGGTCGACGTTGCTGGCCGAGACCATGCCGCAGTTCGTGTAAAAGACTTCCTTCCAGTTCAACTCCACCGTGCTCAATTCCCTGCCTTGCACTATTGTCTTGGGCATCTCGGTTCCTTTTCTTAGTCGTGCATCGCCGGACCGCCGGTCACAGCGTGTTGTTTTTTATACGAGTCCCGGAAGCTCGAATGATCCGGATCTACAGCCTGCCGTCCTGATGTCAGGCTGTATTTACTTTTCGATCTGCAACCGCTTCCGTGTCCATTCTCCGGAAGAAGAGCATCCTGATTTTTTCCTCTCCCAGCACCCGCGCCATCTCCTTGAAGGCGAAGAAGGGGATAAATGCCACGAAGATCATCAGGCTCCCGGCAAGAAATTCATGGGGTCCATTCCCGAAGTACTCAACGATACCGCCCGCGAACCCCTTTCCCTGCCAGAGACCCTTGGCCATGTGCTCGGCGAGCGTAAAAACAGCGACAAAGAGAGTGAAGACGACCGTCTTGTACAGTGTGGGATAGATCAGGGGCTTGTGCTCGAAGCCGCGGCCGAGGCGGAACACGGCCCCGATCATGATGACCTTCGCAAGGATCAGGGCTTCGATCACGGCAATCCAGTAATTCGTGTACGTGATGTCGTAGGCAGCCAGAATGATCCTGCGGTACTGCGTGAAAGCGGCGAACACGAGGGCAAGATAGATGACGTTGACCCAGTACTCGACCAGCTCCTCGAACAGGAATTTCTTCCAGTTCCTTTTTTTCTTATCCGGGCTGCTCATGAATCCGTAACCCTCCCATGAAATCCGTTACCCCTGTCAGGGTGAGCCATGTCACGCTTCACTCGGTTGTCGCGAAGAGCCCCCGTTCATCAATTCGCCAGCAGGAGCGTGTGATAACGCGACAGCATCCCGCCGGAGAGCGTTCGCGCCTTGAACCCGTTCTGCAGCAGCAGGCGCGTCGCGTAGTAGGCGCGCCCGCCCGAACGGCAGATCACATGGATCTCGCGGTCGCGGGGCAGCTCGTTGAGACGCCCCCGAAGCTGGCCCATCGGGATGTTGACCGCCCCCGGCAGCTCCTCCACGGCCAGTTCAAAGAGCTCTCGCACGTCGAGGAGGAATCCCTTCCCGACTTCATCCCAGTGAGTGATCGGCATGTCGCCGCGCAGGACGCCGGCTGCGACCATCCCCGCGAAGTTGACGGGGTCCTTCGCGCTTCCGAACTGGGGCGAATAGCAAAGCTCGGCTTCCTCGAGATCGTAGATCGTTGCGCCCATCTGGATCGCCACGGCAAGCGCGCTGATGCGCTTGTCCACGTTGACCTCGCCGAGTGCCTGTGCGCCGAGGAGGCGTCCGTCGGATTTCCGGAAGAGGACCTTCAACGCGATGGGCCTCGCCCCGGGGTAATACCCCGCGTGGGAATTCGGGTAGAGGTAGACCTTCTCAAAATCCTTGTCGCCGATCCGGTTGAGCGTCTTTTCGCTGGCGCCGGTCCACGCCGCCGCCGCGCCGAAGAGCCCGATGATCGAGGTGCCCTGGGTGCCCCGGAAGCGCGAGTCGCGCCCGGAGATCACATCGGCCGCGATGCGTCCCTGGCGGTTTGCCGGCCCGGCCAGCGCGATGAGGCTCCACTGGCCCGTGACGAAGTCCCTGACCTCGATGGCGTCGCCCACGGCAAAGATGTCAGGGTTGCTCGTGCGCATCTGGTCGTCGACGCGGATGCCGCCGCGCTCTCCGATCTCGAGGCCTGCCGACTTCGCCAGCGCGGTGTCCGGCCGCACGCCCAGCGAAAGGATCACGATGTCCGCCGGGTACACCTTGCCCGATTTCGTTTGAACCTCCAGCGATCCGTTTGCGGTCTGCTTGAACCCGGACACCCCGTCGTTGAGCGCCAGGCGCAGGCCGTGCCGCTCCACGTAGCCCTCCACGACGCGCGCTATCTCCCGGTCGAGCGGCGCCAGGATCTGGTCGAGCATCTCGACGAGGGTGACGTCGAAGCCGCGATGGACGAGATTCTCCGCCGTCTCGAGGCCGATGAACCCGCCCCCGATGACCACGGCGCGCGTCTTGGGCCTCACCGTCTGGAAGCCGGAGTATCGGTGCATCCCTGCAAGGAACAGCGACCCCCGCTCGATCCACTCGCGGATCGCCTTCGCGTCGGGGACGGTCCGGACTTGGAAGATCCCCGGCAGGTCTATGCCGGGCAGCGGCGGGCGGACGGTGACGGCCCCGGGCGACAGCACCAGCTTGTCGTAGGACTCGGTCGTCACCTCGCCGGTTGCGACATTGCGCAGCTCGACGGTTTTCCGTTCCGGTGAGATCTTGACGGCTTCGCAGCCCGTGCGCACATCGATCGCAAAAAACGCGCGGAACATCGCTTCGCTGGAAACGAGAAGGCTCGACTCCTTTTCAATCACGCCTCCGATGTGGTAGGGCAGCCCGCAGTTCGCGTACGAGACATAGGGGCCTCGTTCCACCATCAAGATTTCCGCCTTTTCATCCAGCCTGCGCAGGCGCGCTGCACACGACGCACCCCCTGCTACTCCGCCCACAATGATTACTTTCATGATGCGATCTCCTCTTCTCTCATTGTTTATCAGCAGACTCCGGCGGCAGAGCCGGAGGTATTGCGATTGTCAGCATCTGTTCAGGCCTTCCGCCTTATCTGCATCAGTGTCTCGACACCCTCCCATTTTGCGTCACTGCCCAACTGGATTCTTGTCGACTGCCCCAGCGTCTTGATCGCGCCGAGCAGTGCGCTACCACTAGTGGACTTGACGTAACCCTCGAAGCTTTCCTGCCCGTTCCAGTCGCTGGAAAGGACATAAACCTCATCGTCTTCCATGTCCTGGGATACACGACATTTCAGGCACCCCTTCTCCTGGCGCATCGTGGGAATGAGCGCTTGCAGGGTCTGATAGAGTTCACTGATTTTTCCGGGTTTTGACTTGACTTCGATTGTCAGCGTCATCATCCACCTTCCCTTTGCCTGCTTGTCAGTCCCTGGCATCAAGCTCTTCATTCGCAGGTCATCCAAAAGGATTCCAAGAACCGTTCCGCTAAGGCACGGAAAGACATATTCACATTTAACATCTTGATTATGTTCAATTATTATTGATACAGCGGTAGGGATGGACGGCGGGACAATGCACAAAAACCCTCGACATTTCGCGGAACCGCGACATATCGAGGGTCATCTGTCGTGGGTAATGATTATTCTCGGTGGCGTTTAATGGCCAGTTTCTTGATGCGGGAACGCAGCGTGCTAGGGTTGAGATTGAGGATTTTGGCTGCGCCTTTCTGCCCTTCTATCTTCCACCCCGTGTCGCGGAGGACCCGGACAATGTGTTCCCGCTCCATGGCGGCCAGGTCCCTCGGGGTCGATTCGGCCGATTCAGCACCCCGGACAGGCTCCAGGCGGTCCACCAGCTGCAGCACGGTGCCTTCCGTCGTGATCACGGCCCTCTCGATGACATGCTCGAGTTCCCTGACGTTACCCGGCCAGGAATACTCCTGCAGGGCCGTCATGGTGATCTTGGGGATCGTCTCGATCTGCCTGCCGATCTTTCTGGAATATTTGTCCGCAAAAAAGCGTACCAGCTCCGGGACATCTTCGGCCCGCTCCCGGAGCGGCGGGATCGTGACGGGAAACACGTTGAGCCTGTAAAAGAGATCCTCCCGGAAGTTCCCGGCATGGACCTCGTCCTTCAGGTTTCGGCTCGTCGAGGCTATGACCCTGACGTCCACCTTGACCGTCCTGGCGCTGCCCAGCCGTTCGAACTCGCCGTCCTGCAGCACGCGCAAAAGCTTCGACTGGAGCTCCAGCGGCAGCTCGCCGATCTCGTCGAGAAAGATCGTCCCCTTGTCAGCCGCCTCGAAGCGTCCCGACTGCCTGGCGTGCGCCCCTGTAAAGGCCCCCTTTTCCCGGCCGAACAGCTCGCTCTCGATGAGGTTGGCCGGCAGGGCGGCGCAGTTCACCGTGATCATCGGCCGTTCCTTGCGACGGCTGAGGCCGTGGATGGCGTTGGCGACCATCCCCTTGCCCGTCCCGGTCTCGCCGAGGATGAGGACCGTCGCGTCCGTGGGGGCCACCTGCCCCGCCCGGAACAGGATATAGTTGAGGGCTTCGCTGCTTCCGATGATCTTCCCGAAGCCCCTTTCCTGCCTGAGCTCCTCGCGCAGGACGATGTTCTCCTTTTCAAGCCGCTGCTGGAGTTCCGCAATCTCCTCCAGCTGCTTCCTGAGTTTCTCGTCAGCGCGTTTCCGGGCGAGCACGTTGATGAAGACCTGGGCGATCAATTGCAGCCGCTTCAGCAGCGCGCCGGGCCAGTCACGTTCCGACCGCGTGGTGTTAAATCCCATGGCGCCGATGGGCAGCTCGCCGCCCACCGCCAGGGGGACGGTCACGTTGGACTTGATCCCGAAATGCCGAAAGGAGTCCGCGTCGCGGCCGGCTTCCGGCGGCAGTTCTTCCAAAGCGGAAAAGGCAACGACGCGCCCGGCCAGCAACTGCTGTTGATACCAGGGAAAGGACTCGGATGCCTCCATCCTCTCGGGAAGCGGTGCTTCCACCGTGCCGTAAAGATGGGTGAGCAGGAGGGATCCCGGGGCCTCGTTCGACCACTGCCAGAGGCCCGCAACATCGAGTCCGAGACTCTCGCAGATGCTGCGCTCGGCATCCATGATCTCGCTGTCCACCCGGTCGGCAGGCAGGTTGACAAAGCGTCCCGAGATCTCGGCCAGGACCATTTCGAAGTTGAGCTGTTCCTCCAATTCCAACCGGTTCTCCCTGCGCTCCAGGGCATTGACAAAGATCTCAACCAGCAGCCGAAGCCGGGGAAAGTATTGTTCCGGCCAGACCCGCTCGCTCCTTACGGAACTGGCATAAATAACGTAAACAGACTCGCCGATCTGGATGGGGATGTTCAGATAGGACCGAATACCCCTTTCGACGCATGTCTGCCTGTCTGCGGCAGCCTCGGGCGGCAGATCATCAAGCCTCGAAACAGACACGACCTCGTGCTTATCCGCCAGTTTCGCGTACGCCCACGGGTAAAGGGAGCTGGGCAGTTCGACCCCTGCGGGTACAGGCGGAACGTGATCCGAGGAGGCGGCATGGGTGATCTGATATGTGCTCCTGGCCGGCCATAACCGAAGCAATGCGCAGCGGTCGATCTGGAATAATTCGAGAATCCGTCTCAGCCCGTCCTCAATGTCAGAATCCACCCGATCGGGAGGGATGTTCACGAACCTTGCCGAAAGGTCCGAAAGCAACTCCTCGAACTTCAGGCGCTCCCCCAGGGCCTCCTCCGCCCGCCTGCGCTCCGTGATGTCCTCGACAAACCCCGAGTAAAAGGTCTGTCCATCCGGACCGGTTGCGAGCCGGGTGCTCAGTGAGACCCAAATCTCGCTCCCGTCACGGCGCCGGAACCGGCACTCGTGTTTCAGAATAACGCCGTGCTCTTCCAGCTTCTGAATATAATCTGCCCGTTCCTGTTCACTGACCCATACGTCCTTTCCGATATTCGCGACCGTTGTCATTAATTCTTCCGGCGAGTCATAGCCCAGCATTCCGGAAAGGGCGGCGTTTGCCGTCAGGGGTTTCCCATCGGGTGTCGTCTCGAAGATCCCTTCAAGGGCGCCCTCAAAAATTCTCCGGTACTTTACTTCCGCCTTCTTCAGGGCCTGTTCCGAATTCCTCCGGTCCAGGGCATTCACCAGGATCTCGCCGAGAAAACGCAGCCGGGGAAAGTATTCTTCCGGCCAGACCCGCTCGCTTTTTGTCGCATTGATGACAATCGTATAAACAACGGATCCGCCGGTAAATATCGGGATGAGCAGGGTCGATCGGGTCCCCCGTTCGATCCAGGACTGCCTGTCCACCTGTGCCTCCGGAGGCAAGTCGTCTGTACTCGAAAAGGCCACTACCTGTCTTTTTTCGAAGAGCCGTTCGAAAGCCCATGGGAACGTCGCGCGGCTCACGACGGTGCCCACGGGAACACGCATAACGTGATCGTCTACGTAGTGGACATGGGTGACCTGCAGTGCCGATCTGTCCTGCAATGTCAGAAGCAGACCGCAGCGGTCAACGTGGAAAAATTCCAGGACGGCTTTCAAGGCACTCTCGATTTCGCCGTCGAGCCGGTCCGCCGTCACACGGACAAACCGCGCAGAAGTATCCGCCAAAAGGCTTTCGAAGCACAGGCGCTTCTCCAGTGCCTTCTCGATCTTTTCTTGCTCATCCATGATTTTCTTGGTCATTTCGATATGAAAGCTACATAAATCGTTTTGCTGTGTCCTTCCCCTCTTGAATTCATTACATCTTTTTACTCCAGAAGTGAATTGGACTTTGGTCCAATCCGCACTGGACCTTGGTCCTATGCGAACCCGGAAAGAGAGATGCGCGATCTTTAAGAGGATGAGCGAAGCGGTCAGGACTGAAAAAGATCCGCCCGCCCTGTCAGAAAAGAAATGACACTCCGAGTTCCACCCGCTTGTCGTAGGTGCTGGGCACGCCCTCACCCCACAGGCTTGTCCCGAGCATCATCCACATGCTCCAGTGACGGTTGACAATCCAGCCTAGTTCAAGTTCCAGCACCGCACCGGTTTTGGCATCCTGCTCCCAGTCGATTACGGGTTTCGGCGTCAGTTTAAGCCAGAACAGGTTCCGCCACGTGTCTCTCAGGGCCAACTCAAATTGCGTGTAATTGATGTTCTTTCGGTCCTCATCTCCCGCCACGGAGACGACCTGCTTGACGAGCGGCGAGAAGGTCATTTTATGTGACTGAGACAACGGTTCCGAGAGGGGGATCCTGACAGTGGGCTGGATTCCCGCCGTAAGCTGATATTTCCCGCTGCCGAGACTTTCCGGGTCTGCTGTCGGAAAGGTGACCTCCAGAAACGTCGAAACCGGGATCTCGTCGATGTGAAAGGGACGGAAGCCGGTGCGGACCTTGATGTCCCCGAGTCGCGGGTTAAACGGGTCGCCCTCAAAGCTCGTCTTTTCGTCCGGAAACGGCACCTCGAGCCGGAGCAGCGATACGAACCCGTCGAGATATGCATCGGTTTTCAACTGTGTCTTTGTTGTCTCCTCTGGAGTGCCCCGGTTCGTGGCCTGGCGCTTCAGCTCGATCTTGCCGCGCATCACCTCCTTGCCGCCGGCCGCATCCTGGCTGTTCTCTGCAGCCCGGCTGTCGCCCGGCAGGGCCGGCATGAGAAAGGCGACAAGAATGATCCAGAAGAGGGTTTGCGCCCTTCTCATGATTTGGAATCGTTCTCCCTGCGCGGCATTCTCTTCATCTGCTGTCCCGTACACCTCTTTTTCAAGGTGATATCCGATTGCAGGTTTACCGCGTTTCGTCAAGGAGAATAGCAAGCCTGTCCGGGAGTCTCCTCCAGGAACAGTCCGCAGGGCAGGGATCCGATTCGTTACTTCGCGGCGGGTACTGCTGTTGCATCCCCTGCGCGCGGCGGGGCAGCTACGATCCTGGCCCCGGTGTCCTTCAGCAGCTTCTGGAAATCGGGCGACGCCATGATGGCCTTCCCCGCAGCGGCGCGCAGGCGGTCGACGGCCTCGTCCGGCAGGCTGAAAGACGTGGGCAGTTCGTTCAGGTAATCCAGTTCCGCCTTGTCATTCAGCGCGGCAAACGACACGTCGATGGCATAGATCGTCGCCTCCGGCGTGCGCAGCGCCGCCGCCACGGCCGGGTCCTTGTTCGCGGCAAATGCAGCCGACTCCCGGAGCAGCTTCATGGAGTGCCACCGCGCCTGCTTGTCCCTCAACAGCTCCGTCGCCTCGTAGGAATAGCGGTCGATCGGAACACCCGCCGCTTTCAGCAGGACATCGATCGTGCCCGGCGGGGATTCCGACTTGTCCCACTGCATTTTCGGCGTGGAGATCGAATTGACGACAACGATGACGATCCTGCGTATATGGTCAAGCGGTGTGGGCTGACCGATTAAATGCAGCGCCTCCAGGATCTCCACGGTATCCAGCACGCTTCGCATGCCGAGGTTGTCCGAGACGCCGCCGTCCACGAGATGGATGTAGGGCCGGTTGACGCCGTCCTCGAACTCCGCCTCCTCCTTTACGTGGCGGGTCGCGCGCGCGGCAGGCCGGGGCGGCTCGGCGGCGTCGACAAACGGCTTGATCCACGGGGGCAGTTCGTAGCCGCAAGAGCCGCCATAATTATTGAGCGTGACGGGCGAGAGCACCACCGGCACGGCCGACGATGCGGCAGCGGCGCGGGAGAGACGCACCGCACTGAGATCCGAGCAGAGCGCGTCGAAGGCGACCTGCGTAAAGGGCAGACGGGCGCCCGTCGAGATGTCGGTGGCCGACGCGATGATCATCGGGCCTTTCCCGCGATCGAGGTCGCCATACGTCGCGCCGTTGAACAGGATCTCGTCGTACAAATCGGCAGCCATCTCCGAACGGCCCCAGGTGCTCGACCACAGGGATGGCCAGTAGAACGGATTCAGGGTGCGGGAAGTGATCGCACCCTGCACGTCGCGCTTCAGGAAGCGCTTTTCGTAATCGTCGAACAGCTTGTCACCGTAGAGGCCGAAGGCGAGCGCCGTAAAGCTTCCGCCCGATATGCCGGTGATCGCGAAGACCTGGTCAAGCAGGCGAACCTTCTTGCCTTTCGGTCCGACAACTTCGGTATCCCGCAGGAACTCGAGGACACCATAGGAGAACGCGGCTGCGCGAGTGCCGCCGCCCGAAAAAGCGAGGATCATTATGCTTTCGCTGCCCGACACATACTGCGGGCGCGTAAGACCTCGATAGCCGGATTTCGGATCGGCATGGGTTATGGGCGGATTGATCGGCCGGTGGGCGCAGCCGACAAGCAGGAAAAACGCCGCAAGCACCAGCAAGGACGGTGCGCGCCATCGGGTCATGGATACGCCGGATCGGTTCATGGAGACCTCCTTCCCGGGCTGCCCGGGATCTGATTTTCCCAGCGAGATTGTAACATGGATTCAGCAGATAACGGGGTGCCCGAACCATGCCCCCAGCTCTTTCACTACTTTCCGGGTCCGCGGGCGAACGCGGCCCCCTTGCCCCCCTCCAGTGCCCTCCTGGCATCCAGCAGGCCGAAGAGTTGGATGGTCTTGGCCACGAGCCCGGTCCAGCCGGTCTGATGGCTGGCGCCAAGTCCCGCCCCGTTGTCGCCATGGAAGTACTCGTAAAAGAGGATGTAGTCGCGCCAGTGGGGATCCGTCTGGAACTTCTCCGTGCCGCCGTAGACGGGCCGCCGGCCCTGCTCATCGCGAAGAAAGATGCCGGCCAGGCGATCGGAGATCTCCTTCGCCACCTCGAAGAGGTTCATCATTTTACCGGAGCCCGTGGGGCACTCTATTTTGAAGTTGTCGCCGTAGTAGAGGTAGAAGTTCAGCAGCGCCCGGATGATGAGAGCGCTCACCGGCATCCAGACCGGCCCCCGCCAGTTGGAGTTGCCGCCGAACATGCCCGTGTTCGACTCTGCCGGCAGATAGTCCACCTTGTACTCCTGCCCGTTCACGTGGAAGATGAACGGGTTGCGCTCGTGGTACTTCGAGAGCGAGCGGATGCCGCAGGGGCCCAGGAACTCGTTCTCGTCGAGCATCTTCGCAAGGATCCGGCGGAGCCGCTCCGGGTTAACAATGGCAATGATCCCCCGGTCCGCCACACCGAAATACCCCGGGCCGGTAGGGTGCATAGTAGTCTTGAGTTCGGGTATCCGGCGCAGGCGTTCCAGTATGAAAGCCAGCGCCCTTGGGACGCGCTCCCGCTGCCACTTTTCGACGACCGTCGTGGCGCACAGGGGCAGCAGGCCCACCATGGAGCGCACCTTGAGCCGCTTAGCGCTGCCGTCGGGCAGCTGCAGCACGTCGTAGTAGAAACCGTCCTCCTCGTCCCACATGCCCTCCTGACCGGGCCGGTTCATGGCCCGGGCGATATAGTAGATGTGCTCCGCGAACTTTGGGATCATGTCCTCGTAGGTACGGTCGTGGGCGGCTATCTCGATTGCGAGTTCCAGCATGTTCTGGCTGAATAGAGCCATCCAGGCCGTGCCGTCAGCCTGCTCGAGGTGGCCGCCGGTGGGCAGCGGGGCGCTTCGGTCGAAAACGCCGATGTTGTCGAGACCCAGGAACCCCCCCTCGAAGACGTTCTTGCCGGAGCGGTCCTTGCGGTTCACCCACCAGGTGAAGTTCAGCAGGAGCTTGTTGAACGCTGTCTTGAGAAAATCCACGTCCGTCTCGCCGCGTAGAGCCTGCTCAGTGCGGTGCAGGAAGAGCGTTGCAAAGGCGTGGACAGGGGGGTTCACGTCGCTGAAGTTCCACTCGTAAGCGGGCATCTGGCCGCTGGGGTGCAGATAGACGCCTTTGAGCATCAGTTGCATCTGTTCCTTTGCAAAGTCGGGGTCCACGATCGAGAGCGGCAGCGTGTGGAAGGCCAGGTCCCAGGCCGCGTACCAGGGGTACTCCCACTTGTCGGGCATGGAGATGATGTCCTCGTTAAACATGTGGAACCACTCCGAGTTCCGGGAGGCGTGATATCCGGAGTGGAGGGGGTTGGAGCGGTGTTCGTCGAGCCAGTTGTCGCCGTCGAAGAAGAAGAACTGCTTGCTCCAGAGCATGCCGGCGATGGCCTGGCGCATGACGTTGGCCGCGTCCGGCGAGACAGTCGGCGGAGTCACCGAGCGGTAGAACTCGTCCGCCTCCTGCAGACGGGCAGCCAGGGTCTTGTCAAACTCCGGACCGAAAGGGGATGCGGCAACTTTGCTTTTCCTGCTCTCTCCGGCAGGGGCCACGGAGGTGAGGCGCAGCCGCAGGGTTGCCGAATCGCCGGGTTTTACTTTCAGCCGATAGTGCGCCGCGACCTTGGTGCCCCGCCTTTCGGGATTCACTGCACCCTGATTGCCCTCTACTACGCAGTTGTTGATGCCGTCTTTCACGTAAGTGCTTGCGTTCGGGTAGTCGGGAAAGAGTCGGGTGTTATTCGTTTCATTCTCGACAAAGAGCAGCGGCACCTCGCGCTCGCAGGAAAAGATGAATTCACCCAGCAGCGGATGCGTTGCGGCGACCGCGCTTACGCCCGCCGCTGCCTCGATCTGCTTGAGGTTCGGTTTCTCGGCTGCCCTGTTGGATTCGGCAATCCAGGTTGCCCAGTCATTCCGGAACCAGAGTGTCGGCAGCAGGTGCAGCTCGGCCGCGTCCGGTCCCCGATTGGCTGCAGTGATCCGCACCAGGATGTCCTCCGGAGCGGCCTTGGCGTACTCCACGAAGACGTCGAAATAGCGGTCGCCCTCGAAGATGCCCGTGTCGAGGAGCTCATACTCCATCTCGTCCCTGGAGCGCCGGCGATTCGTTTCCACCAGGTCGGCGTAAGGGAAGGCCGCATGGGGGTATTTATAGAGGTACTTCATGTACGAATGGGTCGGCGTGCTGTCGAGGTAGAAGTAGTATTCCTTGACGTCCTCTCCGTGGTTCCCTTCACTGTTGGTGAGTCCGAAAAGACGCTCCTTGAGAAGGGGGTCCTTACCGTTCCAGAGGGCCAGGGAAAAGCACAGTCGCTGCTTGTCGTCGGACAGGCCGGCGATGCCATCCTCTCCCCATCGGTAGGCCCGCGAGCGGGCCTGATCGTGGGTGAAGAAATTCCAGGCGTCACCCCCCTCGCTGTAGTCCTCACGCACCGTCCCCCACTGGCGCTCGCTCAGGTAGGGGCCCCATTTCTTCCAGGGAATATTCTGCTCCCGAACCTCTTCGAGTCGGATTTGTTCAGAGCTCATGAGATGCTCTCCTTTCTTCAGCCAATTCGAAGACTGATTTGAGAAATAACTTACATACGCTGTGCCTTGGTCCGCAATCATCGGATGATCATTGACTGCTACCGGGCAACCCCACTTGCATGCTACAGCAGCGCCTTGGCGAGCACTTTCAATATCTCCTCGATCGGCATCACCAGCGGAAGCAGTGGAAGCATGGGCGCCGCGGCGATGACGGTCAGTTTGATGATCTCCTGCAGACTGAACGGGAAGAGTTTCATCTGCCGTGCGAACTGATAACTGTTGCCCAGGTCGGCCAGTGATTGGATATCACTGCTGCCCAGAAGCGGTTCACCCTCCGGCGCCTTGCCCCGGATCCATTTTTCCGCAAAGGAATAGTTGTAAACGCCGGCCAGGGCGCTGAACTCCCGGAGGCCCTGCCTGCGCGTTCTGGCCAGCAGCGGGACAAAGACGAACAGGGGCCCCAGAAAGATCAGGTTGACCAGCACCAGATACGCGCCAAAGGGGATTTTGAAGGTCTCTATGTTGACGTCATGAAAGACGAGCAGGAACGCGGCGCTCCCGCTCAGGACGCTGCCCAGGGTGAAAGCCAGCAGGCCGAATACGACCTGTGTCGCGCCTAGAAAACCGAGGCCAGCCGCCTGATCCGGATGGGACACGACCAGCCGGAGGTTCAATCGGGACATGTCCCGCAGAAAACCCGTCCAGATGATCAGCCTCCAGATCCATCGGTAGAACATGAACTGCAGAAGGGGCACAGCCACCAGGAGATACCAGACACCGGCCATGGACAGCCGGATGCCGCTTTCCGTCCGGATGATATGCCAGCTCGTCTCCTGTCCCGCATAGAATGCCGCGGTCATGGACCATGCCCCGAATACGGCAAGGCCCAGGAGGATCAGCTCCGGCAGCAGGGCTTCCCTCCGTGCCGATGCCTTTTCAACGGCCGAGTCGAAGGCGGGATAGTCATCCTCCCTGACAAGGCCGGACTGGACGAAGTGAAGGCTGGCAATCGTCAGCCGGGGGCCGATGAGGCCCTCTGCGATGATCAGCATCGGGAATGCGACAAAAAACCTGGCATACGATGCAAAGTCCAGCAGAAACGACTGCTCCGGCGTCGGCCCCAGTGCAACGCCTTCGATGAAGGAAAGGACGAGCAGCGGTAGCCACGTCAGGGCCAGGAAGATGACGATTCTTCGGTTAATGGAAGGGTCATCCCCTTTGACCACGTTTAACCTCTGCATAAGCCTGTAGGCAGGCCCCCCTCTTTCAAAATATAGATGGGACGCGCTTGCCATTGCCGGTAGAGCCATGTCGATACCTCTCCAAGATGATGGGTTGGTCCGGTTGAAAAGTTAAATCTGGAATACGGAACGGGAACAGGTGTTTGAGAAGGACTGAAGCTCTTTGAGCAATGCCTCGTGAAAAAAAGATGAAAATGATGTATTTTCTATCCGTACAAATATATTTTGAATGAATTTAAAATTATTTTCAAGTGAAGGTTCAGCACATCCTTTGATCGGATGAAGGAGTGGAAGCGGCACGCTCATCGTCTTTGCTTTATGAACCAAAATCATCTATAGTAATTCTCAGGCCGACGTCTCAGCGAATCCACACATCACCCGACGAGTTGCAACCCGGAGAGGAGCTTATGGCGAGATCCGTGGTCATGATTGCCCTGCTGGGCGTCCTCATCCTGACCGGGTGCGCCGGCATTGGCGCCCCGGCCATTTCGCGCGATCGGTTCGACTACAACGTGGCGATTGCAGAGTCCTGGAAGAGCCAGATGCTGCTCAACATCGTGAAGATCCGCTACGCCGACACGCCGGTCTTCATGGACGTGACCTCGGTGATCAACCTGACCGGCATCCAGAACACGGTCAATGCGTCGGCCGGGTGGTCATTCCCGCCCAGCGCGAATTCGCAGAGCATCGGGGGGTCCACCACGTGGGGCGAGAAGCCGACGATCACCTACGCGCCGATCAGCGGGGACAAGTTCACAAAGAGTCTCCTCACACCGATTCCGCCCATCTCGTTTGTGTCCATGATGCAGGCAGGGTGGCCGGTCCGTTTCCTGTTCACCCTGTGCATCAAGTCCGTCAACGATCTGGACAACCGAACCTACGCGCCGGCCTTTGCGCGCAAAGAGGATCCCGATTACAGGCGGCTGATCGACCTGCTGGAGACGATCCAGAAGTCGGGGGCCGTGGGGTCGCGGATCGAGAAGAAGGACAAGCAGGAATCGGTGGTGCTCTTCTTTCGCCGGAAGGCGGACAGGAACATCGAACCTGAATTGTCGGAGGCCGGGCGATTGCTGGGCCTGAAACCCGGGATAGCGGAGTTCAAGGTCATCTATGGAAACGCGCCGATGCAGGAAGGAGAGATTGCCATCCTGACCCGCTCGGTCATGGACATCATCCTGGAGCTGTCCGCCCAGATCGAGGTGCCGCCCGAGCAGGCCTCCGAGGGCCGCACCTATGCCACGTCGTCTGAAATCGGGGAGGGAAAAGACCAGAGGCCGCCTTTCATCCGGGTCCGCTGCACGAAGGAGAAACCGTCCGACAGCTTTGTCGCCATCCATTACCGCAACCACTGGTTCTGGATCGACGACAGGGATCGGCCGTCAAAATCAATCTTTTCGTTCATGATGATTCTGCTGAGCCTGATTGAGACCGGACCGCCGCCGCCGGCTCCCCTGGTGACAGTCCCCATCAATTAATTACTGCAGGAATAGCCCTGCTTTTTTGCATTTCAATTGCAAATCTTCACGCGTCTTCATTGGAGCCATGAGGCAACGGACGATTACACCGGCCGAGCCGGGAGCAGGATGGAAAACATGCATGGCATCCATCATGGTTCATGCAACTTCACCCAGGAGGATAGCAGATGAAACGTTACGTGGTCGATGGTATCGCAGATGTGGGGGCCGTTCTCTTTGATATGGTATCGAAATATGAAAAAGCAGGATTTGCCGAGGCCCGGATGGTTCCAAAGGATCTTAAGACGGCCCGTCATATTGTCGATGGCTTCCTGAATTACGTGAGAGGACGACATCAACGAAGCAAGGTCATATTCAAACGCCTGAGCCTCGTCTTCGAAAAAGGCCGGGGCGATCAGATCGGGTCATTCATCCTTGGCATGGGAAACCCGCCGGCAAAGCCTGCCAGGCCTCGAAAGCCATCGTCCCGGTAGGCGGCCTCCACCCGGAAAAAGCTTAAAGGCCGCAAGGCTGCAAAGAATACCCGGGAACGCGTGCGGGCATAATAGGCCTTGTTGAGGCTGTCCAGCACATCGAGGACGGACCCCTCGAGGTTGAACCCGGCATAGACGCCCTTGCGGCCTCTATTTTTACCACACGCTCTAATCGGCCTTCTTCCAGGTCTTGTCCGGGTTGTAGACCTTCATGGACTTCGCCAGTTTTACCGTCTTCGGTCCCAGGTCTTTCTCATAGACAACGCCTTCGTGGTTCACGATGAACGTCTTTACACCGGAGACAGCGTATGTAGCCGGGTATGCCACGACTGCAAATCCGCCCACCATTTTTCCCTTCACCAGGTAGCTGTAAGCGCCGCCCTTGGCGCTTTTTCCCTGGGCGTTCAGGATCCGGTAGAAGTACCCATTATAAGGAGCAGGCCTTTCCCCCGTCACATAGCCCTCTCCCTGCGCCTTCGCGACAAGCGGCCCGAGCGGGCTCGGTTTCTCTCCCGGCTTGACCTGCCAGAACAAGCCGTCTGTTTTGCCTTTTGTGCTCTCGAACTTCTGCGCGTATGCCAGCAGGCCGTCGCCGTCACGGTCCAGGGCGGCATACTCGCGCTGCGCATCGACGATCGCCAGGCAGGTCTGGATGGTGTCCAGTTCATTCTCCCCGATACGGCGGTGGAGGATCTCTTCCTTGCCTTGCTTGGTGTCGAAGCGCCAGCTTCCGCCGGTCTTCACGATCGGAATCGGGAACGGCCAGTCATTCTTCCCCACGTGGACAATGACTTTCTTGTCCCCCGCCGGTTCGAGGTGGTTCGCATCGTCGTACAGCCTGACGAATTCGTCACCGCGTTCCCGGTCGTCCACCTTATCCCCCGACAAGATCAGTGGTTCGCTGCCGGGTCCGAAAATGGCAAGAAGCTCCTTTCCATTGTGGTCCCGCAAGGCCTTGATCAGGGCTTCCACGGCAACCTCCGGGGACTCGAAGGTTTTTTGTGTCGGTTTTGCCGCCAGGGCGGTTCCCTGAAACATCGCGACAACAAACAGGGTAAGCGCAAAGACCAGGAGAGTCCGGGATGACGGATATCGCATTCGAATCAAAACCATGGATCTTTCCTCCATCAATGATTTCTTGATCAGACCTCGTCGAATCGTTCCTCTCTCGACGGCTATCTGCGGCCTCTCCCGCCGCCCCCGCGAGATGCACCGCCTCCGGAAGGTCGGGATGCACCTCCGCCTCCGCCGTGGGACTTGGCCGAAGACATGCTCTGGCTGCCTCTCGCGCTGTCCCGTTGCGCTTGCCCCCCGCTGCGGTCCGACCCGTTGAAGGCATTGTTCTGGCTCTTTGCCCCGGAACTCGATCGATCGGGCGTTCTGTCCTGGGCTGTTCTATCCTGTTGGGCCGACTGCCTGCCCGCAGAGCGATCGGATGTGCCTGCCGACGGCTTGTCGTAACCACGATTACCCTGACGGCTGTCCACGGCTGCACGATTTGTCGGCGTGTACTTGTCTCGTGTGGCCTGGTCTCGATAGGCAACCCCTTGCCGGTGCTCCGGGTTGTGCTTCCATTGTTCTCCCCCGCCCCCTCCCCCGGGTCTCGTCTGGGGGCTTGCAGGCCTGTTGATCGTGACGTTTTTGTTGATGTTGACGGTTCCCCCATGCCAGTTGCAGCTTCCCCACCCGTGATACCATGCCGCACCAACTGCAACTCCCATCGCGAAAGTGAACATCGCGGCGCCCGGCGGGTAAGCATAAACCGGATAGGGCGGATAGGCCGGGTACGGCCATACTCCATAAACCACAGTAGGGTTGTAGGCGGGAACATAGATCACCTGGGGATTGGCAGACTCAATGATGATGATGTCGGCCTCCTTCTTCACGGCCAACTCATTTGAGCTTTTCAGGTTGCCGGCCTCGTTGGCTTTCCGGCGCAGTTTCTGCACCGTGTCCATGACATCCTTTTCCTGCTCCAGAAAAGCATCGCCCAGCTTCTGGGTCCAGTCGAGTTTGTCGCTCATCATGGCGAGGACATCGGGGAATGGTACAAGCGATTTCACGCTTGTGTCCCAGGTTTGTTTCTCCAGGGCTGATTTCAGGGCATCCCCTTTCAGGCTCTTGTTCTGTTTCACCCATCGGTCCGCCTGCACGACCTCGAGGGGATAGGTCGATGCCATGAGGATCTGGGCCAGAAGATCATCGGGGTACAGCGCAACGGGCGCCAGCAACTGGTCGAGTTCCTCCTGCTTGAACACCTTTGCCGGCGATGCCTGCGCGAAGAGCGGAGCCGGCAAAGCCACGCAGATCGCAAGGAGCCCGATCAACGGATACAGCCATAAGCCTTTCTTGTTCATCTTCTTCCCCCAGGATTTCTTCTTCCATCTGACATGCTGTCGATGTCCGCAGCATACGGACATCCCGACTTTTTTGGACGTCCCCCAACAGGGCAATTTTCGATTTTCCTGTTGCAAATCAATACCTCATCCCGGTCACAAGGGGAATTGGACCTTGGTCCTACCCGCACTGGACTTTGGTCCAGTAGAGACGAAATACGATTGACAGGATGTATTATGCTGCCTATGATTCAGCCTGTCAAAGCAAATCATTATCCGGTGAAACCCCGACCGAATGGCACGTTTACAGGAAGACATGCCGGAGGGCCCGGCGAACGTGCAGGACATCTCTTGAAGAAAACCGGATGCAGGCGCGGTACTTGCCGCACACGACTTCTATCTCCTATCCCAGTCATGGGGGACGCTTCGGCTATATGACCGGCACCGCAGAGAAAGACCGCTGCATCACGTTCCCGATCAGGACCTGTCGCTCGAGAGTCTCTTCGGCAGTTTTGACAATCTTGGTTGTCGCGATCTCGATTTCGCTGTCAGCCGTGCCGGCTGTCGCGCAACCGTCGACCGTCATCGGGACAAACGTTCAAAAGCTGGCCAACGGCCTGCTTACCCTGATGGGGTACAGCCTCGTTCCGGATGTCACGACGGGCTCCCTGTCCTTCAGCAATGCAGCAACAGGGAGTCCGGGTTTATCGATGACATCGCTGGGTGCCGGCTTTACCGTCAGCAAGGACTTTCCGCTTTACCTCGAGGGAACCGCGGCGTACAGCCGTTACGATCCCACTTTCCTGGTCTCCGACGGCACAAATTCGCGCGAGGTTCCGGTTAAATGGAACAGTCTTTCCGCCACGGCGGGCATCGGCTGGGACTTCCCCATCGTCCAGGACCTCGTTCTGCGCCCCATCATAAACTTCACGCTGGGAACCATCCAGAGCGATCTGAAGATTGCCGGGCAATACCTCGGGAATCAGACCGGGCAGGACCTTTCGTTCCTGGACAGGGGCCGCCTCGATGCGGCAGGGATTGGCGGTTCGCTGATGCTGGACTACGAGCGCTATAGGCCCGAGAACGAGATCGACATCGAGTTGCGCTATACGAACATTTACCTCCAGAGCATCAGCGGCTCGTCGGAGGCCGTTTCGGGGAGCGCAGACGCTCAGACCCTGAGCCTCTGGTCCCGGTGGCGCGCACCAACCGGCCTGACCGCGCTCAACAGGCCCTTCCGCTACGTGCTCGAGTTCTCGCACACGCAATTCCTTGGCGATCTTCGCGGCGTGATGGGATTCGATTGGCTCACGTCGCTTGGTGCCGGCTTTGAACTGGACACAGGCGAATATACCTGGCTCACCAGTCGCTGGCGCCTCCTGGGGCGATACAAGTTCGGCGACAACGTGCAGGGCTGGTCCGTCGGGCTTGCGTGCAGTTTTTAACCTCACACCCCCCGATCGTCAAGGATTCTCCTCTTGTACCGGTGCATCCCCGGCATCGGCCGACGCCGTCAGTTTCTCCGCCTCGATCACCCACCCGCCGCCCATGGCCTGGTAGACGGCAACGAGGGACGAGAACGTGGCCGCCCGCGTCTGCGCGAGGGTCAGCTCGGAGGGAAAGAGCTGCTGTTCGGCCTGGAGCACGGTGGAATAGGGGACGTAGCCGCCTTTGTACTGCAACCGGGCAAGCTTCGAATATTCCCGGTTCGCACGGACGAGGCGCTCCTGCGCCTGCTGCTGCACGACAAACTTCTGGTTTGTGACCAGCGCGTTCTCCACGTCGCTGAAGGCGCTCTGGACTGCAGCCTGGTAGCTCAGCAGGGCTTCCTTCTGGCCCGCCTCGGACTGCATGACCTGTCCGAAGATCGCACCGCCGGCAAAGATCGGCCCCGCGACAGACCCGCCGTAACTCCACACCCTTGCAGGACCCTTGAACAGGTTGGACAGATCGCTGCTCGCCGTGCCGTAGCCGCCGGTGAGCGTGATCGTCGGGAAATACAGCGCCCTCGCCGCGCCGATCTGGGCGTTGGCCGCCACGAGCTGCTGCTCGGCCTGCAGGATGTCGGGACGCCGCTCCAGCACCTGCGAAGGCACCCCGGACGGGACAGCGGGCATCGTGAGCTCCAGGATCGACTTGCCCCGCTCGACGGGCCCCGGGTTGCGCCCGAGAAGGATGGAGAGGGCATTCTCCGTCTGCGCGATCTGGGACTCGATCCCGGGAATGGCCGCCGCCGCCGTTTCGTACTGGGAACGAGCCTGCTCGACGTTCATCCGGGAGACGACTCCGTACTTGTGCTGCAGCTCGAATATCCTCACCGTCTCGCCATAAGCCGCAAGCGTCTTCTGCGAGAGCAGGAGCTGTTCATCCAGCCCGCGAAGCTGCAGATACGAGCTGGCGACGGAGGCAACCAGCGAGAGGACCACACCCCGCTTTGCGTGCTCCGTGGCCAGCAGGCTTGCCTGAGCGGACTCGGTCAGTCGGCGGATTCGGCCCCAGAGATCGATTTCCCAGCTTGCCGAACCGAGGACCTGGTAGGCCGTCTGCGGATTCGGCACGGCGGCGGACAGGGGTGTCGCTCCATACTCGGTGAGGCGTTGCCGCTCGGCAATGCCGCTGTAATTGAGCTGAGGGAAGATCGGCGAGCGGGTCTGGATGAGCAGTCCCGCCGCCTGCTCGATCTTGGCGGCCGAGATCTTGACGCTCTTGTTGTTCGCCAGCGCTTCGTCGATCAGCGCATCCAGGACCGGGTCTTCGAACTGACGCCACCACTCGGTATTGGCCGTGTCGCCCACATCCCTGGCTTCATACCGGTACGAGTCGGGAATCGTCAGGTCGGGCCGCTTGTAATCGGGCCCCACGGCGCATCCGGCAAGAAGGATCAGGAGGACCGGGATGATTCGCTTCATGTCAGCCTCCCTCCCCTGTCGTGTGGGCCTGTTCGTCCGCGGGAGGGCCCTTGGTCCCTTCGCCCTCTTTCGCCTCCGCCCTCGCCTTCTTCCTCTCCGCCAGTTTCTCCGTGAGCTGATCGAAGAGATAAAAGAACAGCGGCACGTAGAGCATGGCGAGCGTAGTCTCGCCGATCATGCCGCCGATGATGCCGGTGCCGATCGAGTGCCGCGCGTTGGCCCCGGCACCCATGGCCACGGCCAGCGGAAGCACGCCGAAGATGAAGGCGAGCGATGTCATGATGATCGGGCGCAGCCTCATCTCGCCGGCAAGTACCGTGGCCTCCATGATCGACTTGCCCTTCTTGCGCAGCTCCACCGCGAAGGTGACGCGCAAAAGCGCATTTTTCGCGCCGAGGCCGATCAGGACCAGGAGCCCGATCTGGAAGTAGACGTCGTTCTCGAGCCCGCGGATAAAATTGAACAGCAGGGCCCCGAAGATCCCGAAGGGCACGGCCGTCATGACCGCCCCCGGCAAGGTCCACGACTCATACTGGGCAGCCAGGATGAGGAACACAAAGATGAGGCCGAATGCGAAGGCGATGGCCGATGTGCCGCCCGCCTGCTTCTCCTCGTAGGCAAGGCCGGACCAGGCGAAGGCGTAGCCGGCCGGCAGTACTTCCTTTGCCACCTCTTCCATGGTTGCAATCGCCTGCCCGGAACTGAACCCGGATGCCGCATTCCCGTTGATCTTTGAAGCGGGGAAGCCGTTGAAATGAGGCAGCAGATCGGGCCCGGTCACCCACTCGGTGCTGACCATGGCGGAGAGGGGCACCATCTTCCCCTGGCTGGTTCGAGTATAGAGCCGCGTGAGGTCATCGGGCTTTTGGCGGTACCTCGGGTCGGACTGGAGGACCACCCACCAGACGCGGCTGTAATCGTTGAACTGGCTCACGGTCATGGACCCGAACTGGGCCTGGATGGCGCTGTAGACGTCCTGCACCGGGACGCTGAGCAGCGTGGCCTTGTCGCGGTCGACATTTGCACGCAGCTGCTGGCTTGTGGCCCGGAAGGTGCAGCTCAGGCCGCTCAGCTCCGGCCTGGTCCTTGCCTTGGCGAGGAACTGCTGGGTGACCGAGTCGAGCTTTGCCGGCTCGCCGCCTGCGGTGTCCTGGATCCAGAATTCGAAGCCGCCCGTCGTGCCGATACCGGGGATGGCCGGCGGGGCAATCGGGATGACCAGTCCCTGCTGGATGGCCTGGCTCTCCTTTCTGAGCTCCATCATCACGGCCCGCGCGTTCTCTTCCTTGGCCTTCTTCGTCGAGCCGTATCGCTCGTCGAAAGGCTTCAGCGTCGTGAAGAATGTCCCCGCATTGGTCTTGAATCCGCTGTCCAACAGGCTGTAGCCCGTGATCTCCGTCCGGTTCTCCACGGCCGGCATCTTCGCAAAGATGGCGTCCACCCGGTCGGAGACATCGGCCGTCCGTTTGAGGCTTGCCGCATCGGGCATGATGATGGCGCTCATCACGTACCCCTGGTCTTCGTTCGGGACGAAGCTCGTGGGCAGCACCATGAAGAAGTGCACGATGGCGGCGACCATGACGGCCAGGAGCGCGAAGGCCACGGTCATCCGCCGGATCACGAGCAGCACCGCCCGTCCGAAGGCATCGGTGAAGCGGGCGAACCAGCGGTTGAACTTTGCGAAGAAGCCCCGCTCGGGGGGCGCCCTGTGCCGAAGCAGGACCCCGCACATCGCCGGCGTCAGGGTGAGGGCCACGAAACCCGATATGGCCACGGAGATGGCGATGGTGATGGCGAACTGCTTGTAGAGCTGCCCCGTCGTCCCGGGAAGGAAGGCGGCAGAGATGAACACGGAGGACATGACCAGCACCGTCGCGATGACGGGGCTCGTCACCTCCCCCATCGCCCGGATGGTGGCCTCCCTGGGCGACAGGTGAAACTCGGACATGTTCCTCTCCACGTTTTCCACGACCACGATGGCATCGTCCACGACGATGCCGATGGCTAATATCAGGCCGAAGAGGGTCAGGAGGTTGATGGAGAACCCGAGGGCGATCATGCCGGCGAAGGTCCCGACCAGGGCGACGAAGATGGCCACGGTACAGATGACGGTGGCGCGGAAGTTCTGAAGGAAGAGATAGACCACGAGCACGACCAGCAGCACCGCCTCGAGCAGCGTTTTTTTCACCTCTTCTATCGATATGCGCACGAAATCGGTCGTGTCGAGCGAGATGATGTAGTCGATCCCGTCGGGAAAGCGGGATTTCATCTCCTCCATGGCCTTGCGGACCGCCGCCGACACCTGCAGGCCGTTG
>Ga0209450_10000270_pt1 | contig 28199 bp, 24 predicted proteins | sample FrelakmetLWP11LW_FD_187149 | JGI IMG/M metagenome (GOLD analysis project Ga0209450, IMG submission 187149) | Freshwater lake sediment microbial communities from the University of Notre Dame, USA, for methane emissions studies - LWP11 LW (SPAdes)... | ecosystem: Environmental > Aquatic >...
CTCAACCGGCCGGTGCGCGAGCTGGTCGAAGGCGCCGGGCTCGGGATCGACACGGTGCAGCACTACTACCTGAAGCGCGCGCCGCGCTTCGTCGGCTACCTGACCGAGGGGCTGGCCAGAAGAAGCGGATAGCGGATAGCGGGTCGTGAGGACGCAGGAGCGCGCGAGTCCGCCGCGCAGCGCCCGACGGGCGCTCGCCCGCCTGCGCCGCGTGCCTTACACTCGCTCGTGATGGCCTGCCACACGCTCCTGCCGACCGTCGGGCCGGCCGGGGCACGAAGGAGACTGCGATGAAACGGCGAGTTTCGGGCGCGGCGGTCGTCGCGCTCGCGCTGGCGACCATCACTGGCTGCGGCGTCCACTACCAGGACGGCGACACCGTCAGCCGCCAGTTCGGCTCCGACCATTTCGCTGCCGGCGGCCTGCTGAACCTCACGGAAACGGTCGACGGCGACGCCATCCTGCTGGGTGGCCGCGTGTCCACGGCCAGTGAAGTGAAAGGCGACCTCGTGGCCGTGGGCGGCGAGGTGTCGGTCGGCGGCGCGGCGGGCGACGATCTCTACGCCGCCGGAGGCAACGTGCAGATCGATGCCATCGTGCACGGCAATGCCCGCGTGGCGGGTGGCGACGTCACCGTCGGCCCGGCGACGATCGTGGCGGGGGCGCTGTCTCTGAACGGCGGACGCGTGACCTTCGAAGGCAGTGCCCGGGATTCCCTGCAGGCCGCTGGCGGTTCGGTGCGCATCGACGGCGAAGTGAACGGCGACGTCGAAGTGCGCGCGGAGGAACTCGAGATCGGGCCCGGGACGCGAATCGCCGGCCGGCTCGTGTATCGCGGACCGCTCGAACCCGAGGTGTCCGAAGGCGCCGTGATCGAGGGTGGCGTCGAGTTCCACGAGCAAAGCGTCGGCCGCTTCGTCGACGACGTCGGGCCGCGATTGAAAGACGCGGCGCACGGCGTCGGCACGTTCCTGTGGTTCGTCGGCGTGTTCGTCACCGCGGCCCTGTTCCTTCTGCTGCTGCCGGGTTTCGCGGGGGAGGCTGCGGCAACGGTCGGCCGCAAGCCGATGCAGTCGCTGGGCCTCGGCCTCGCGATCCTGGTGTGCGTGCCGTTCGTAGCGATCGTGCTGCTCGTCACCATCATCGGCATCCCGCTCGCGCTGCTGCTGATGTCGCTGTACCTGCTGGTGCTGTTCCTCGGCTGGGTCACCACGGCGCAGTTCCTGGCGCAGCGGGGATTGCAGGCGCTGCGACCCGGGCGGACGACGACCCGCGGCTGGCAGATCTTCGCGCTGCTGCTCGGCCTCGTGGCGTTGTGGCTGGTCAGGCAGATTCCGCTGGTCGGCGGCCTGATCGGCTTCGTCGCACTGCTCGCGGGCGTCGGCGCCCTGACCTGGAGTGCCTTCAACGGCCGGAGGGCGGCGATCGCATGAGTTATTGGCCGCACCTGATGGCGGCGCTCGTGGGTGCCGGGCTCACCGTCCAGGTGGGCATGAATGCGACGGTGCGCTTTGCGATCGGCTCGCCGGTACTCGCTGCGGTCGTCAACTTCGTCGTGGGCCTTGCGGCGCTCGCCTGCGTCGCGCTGGCGAGCGGTGCGCGCTGGGCGCCAGGCTCCGCGGCCACCGTTCCCGCATGGGCGTGGTTCGGCGGCTTGCTCGGAGCCGCCTACGTTGCCGCCACCACCGTGCTCGGGCCGCGGCTCGGCGCGGCGGCCCTGCTGGCGCTGACGCTCGCGGGGCAGATGGCGGCGGCCCTGCTGGTCGACCATTACGGGATCATCGGTTTTCCGCAGTCGCCGGTGACGCCGGCGCGCCTGCTCGGCGCCGTGCTGCTGGTCGCCGGTGTGCTGCTGATCATTCGTCGCTGAGGCGACGGGAGGCACTGCCATGGCGAGGACGCCATCCACGATGCTTGCGCTCGGCACGCGGGCGCCCGACTTCACGTTGCCCGATTTCGACGGCAGGCAGCACGCCCTGCAGGACTTCGCCGCCGCGCCGGCGCTGCTCGTCGCATTCGTCTGCAGCCACTGCCCGTTCGTGCGGCACCTGCGCGCCCAGTTTGCCGCGCTTGCGCGCGAGTACCGGCCACGCGGGCTCGCGGTGGTCGCCATCAATTCGAACGACCTGCAGGCCTACCCGCAGGATGGCCCCGACGGCATGCGGGCCGAGGCGGCCGAACTCGGCTACGGGTTTCCCTACCTGGTCGACGCGACCCAGTCGGTGGCCAAGGCCTACCGCGCCGCGTGCACCCCCGACTTCTTCCTGTTCGATGCGGAGCGCCGCCTCGTCTACCGGGGCCAGTTCGACGACAGCCGACCCGGCAACGGGCGTTCCGTGACCGGCGCGGACCTGCGCGCCGCGCTCGAGCAGACGCTGGCCGGCGGGGTGCCGGGCCCGGACCAATGGCCGAGCCTGGGCTGCAACATCAAGTGGCGGCCGGGGAACGAACCGGACTACGCCCGGCCCTGAGCTGCGTCGCGGAGCGCCTCAGGGCGCGGCGCTGCGCGCCGGGAACTGCCGCGTGATGTGGCGCGCCATGTCGATCACCTGGCGGGCGAGGTTCTCGGTCGAGGACGTACGGGTCTCCACGCTCACCATGCCGCGCCAGGCGAGACTGCCCGTCGCCGGGTCGTTGGCGAACACGACCACGGTGATGTCGCGCACGATTCTCTCGGGCGGCAGTTCCGAGGCCGCGGGGGGCCGTACGTTGCCCGGGGTCAGGACCTCGTTCGGTGACGGCGCGCCGATGCGCCGCTGGTCCGACTCCACGAATCTCGACGTGCCCGAGGCCTGGTAGCTGACCACCAGCTCGGCGCCGGCCGGATCGGTGCTCTCGACATGGCCCCGGCGGCGCAGTTCCTCGATGATCATGGCGCGCATGCGGGCCTCCATGTCGGCGGCGACTGCGCGCTGCGGCACGAGCGGCGCGGCTATTTCGCCCGGCTTGTAAAGGAAGCTGCGCTTGTCGGCCACCCTCGCATCCGGCGCCTCGAAGCTGTCCACCGCCCAGGGATTGACGGCGCACGCGGCCACCAGCGCCAGCGTCGCGAGCAATATCGTCGGCGTGCGGGTCATCTCGTCCTCCGGGGCAGGCATCGCAGTCCCTGCTCGTCGAACGAGTATACGGCGGGCACCGCGGGTTGCCAGTTCCACGCATTGCGGGGTCGGCGTGCGCGGTGCACGCTAAACATCAATCCCTAGATGAGGGGAGGTCACCATGAGCAGGATCCGGATCGTCGTCGCCGACCAGGCGGAAGCCATTTTCTACGACGCAGCCTCGCTGCGCGCGCGCCCGGTTGAGGTGGGTCGCATCTCCGACCCCGTGGCGCACCTGCACAACCGCGACATGATGAGCGACCGGCCGGGCCGCAGCTACGAAAGCGTCGGCGGGCAGCGCCACGCGATCGCGCGCGAGAACGACCCGCGCCAGCGGGAAGCCCTCCGGTTCGCGAAGCGCATCTCGCGGCGACTGGATGACGCCCGCCGCAAGGACGAGTTCGACGAACTGGTCGTCGTCGCCGGCCCGTCGTTCCTCGGCATGATGCGCGGTGAGTTGTCGCGGCCGACCCGGCAGCGGGTGGTCCATGAGATCCACAAGGACCTCGTGCACAGCCCCGTCGAGTCGTTGCAGCGCCACATGCCGGAATCCGCCGCCGAGGCACGCCCGGCCTGAGACGCTGTCGGCACCCGGTCACGGGTGAAATGTGACGGACCTCGCGCAGAACCGGGGTGCGTTGGTGCATGCTGGCGTCGGGCGCATACTGGGCGCCGGCCAGGCAACGTGACCCGTGTCGATGAAGACAGTTCTGCTGGCTTATGAACGCGACCAGGATCTCGCGGCGATCGAGACGTTGCTGCTGTCCAGGAACCACCGGGTCCTGAAGACGCGCTCGGGAGTCGAGGCGCTCGAGGTGGCCCGGCGCGAGTCGCCACAGGTCGTCGTGAGCGACGTTCTGCTGCCCAAGCTCGACGGCTTTGCGCTGTGCCGGCGCATCAAGGAAGACCCGGTGCTGCGGCACCTGCCGGTGCTGCTCCTGTCGTTCCGCATCGAGGGCGCGAAGTACGAGGCGTTCGCCGCCGAGGTGGGTGCCGAGCGGTTCTTTCCGCGCGGCTCGACCATCGAGGAACTGATCACTGCCATCGACGAACTCTCGCAGGGTTCGGGGACGATGCGCCTGCCGGCGCTGGTGCCCGAGCTGTTCGAGAAGCGCGAGCAGGACCGCCGCCGCGTCGGCGAGCTCGAGCGCCAGGTCAAGGACCTCGAGGGCACGCGGCAGCGGCTTGAGGTGGCGGAGCGCGTCGCGCGCGAAGCCGCGGAGCGGTTGGCGCGCGAGCGCGCCGAGATCGCGTCGGCGGACGCTGCGCGTATCCGGGAACTGGAATTCAGGCTCGCGGAGCTCGAAGCGCGCGAACGCAAGCTCGCTCAGGCCGAGACCGAGGCGCGCGGCGCTGCCCAGCAGTCGCAGGCAGAGCTGGCGCGCGTCAGCCTGCTCGAAACCCGGCTCAACGAATTGCAGACCGCCCGTGCCCGGGCGCAGGCAGCCGCGGTGGACGCGGAGCGCGCGTTCGCGGCGCAGCCGGTGCCGACGTGGCTGTCCGACCTCGAGACCAACGAGCTGCGGGCAGTCAGCGACTCGGCGGCGGCGCTGTTCGGGCTGGCGCCCGAGTCGCTGCGCGGCCGCTCCGTCCTGCAGCTGTTCGAAGGCTACGCCCCCGACGCCGAGGCGACCCAGCCTGCCGAGGCGACGCTGTTGCGCGCCGATGGTACGCGCCGCGCACTGGAGCTGCGCCGGCAGTCCGTGTCCTACGGCGGACGTGCCTGCTGGTTGACCACGGCGCGCGACGTCACCGACGAACGCTCGCAGCGCTCCGCCGACGAGCTGTCGCGGCAGCACGCGCTGACACTGCAGCAGGTGCCGCTCGCCACCTGCCTCGCCGACCCGGAAGGCCGGCTGCGGTATGCCAACGCGGCATTCCTCTCCCTGGTCGGCCTCGAGGCCGAAGCGCTGCCGGGCGCCCGCCTGCAGCAGTTCGCCGTGGATGACGACGGCGAGGGCACCATCCGCAGCCTCGCCGTCAGCGATGACGGAGAGGTGCTGTACCAGGGGCGCTGGCGCCGGTCCGACGGCGAGGCGGTCGACGTCGAGGTAGTTTCCGTCTCGCTCGACGGCGTGGCGGATACGCGCGCCGTCACCGTGCGCGACGTGAGCGGCCAGCGCCGGGTGGAGCGTCGCAACGAGCGCGAACAGCGCCGCGTCGCTGCCGTGCTGGATCTCACGCAGCAGGCCCATTCGCTGACCGAAACCGAAGTCCTCACGCGTGCCCTCGACCTGGCCGGGCAGCTCTGCGACAGCCCGAGCGCCTACCTGTTCCTGGCGCTGCCCGATGCCGGACAGCTCGAGCTCGCGGCGTTCTACGGTCCGAACGCCGAAGGCAAGGACCTCTCCGTGCTCACGCGCTGGCGAGGGGTGCCGCCGTCCGATTCGGCGCTCGACGAATGCCTGCGCTCGCTCCAGCCCGTCACCCGCGATGCGCTCGAAGGCATGGGCCTGCTGCGGCAGGCGGGCTTGCCCGGCTCGCTGCGCCGCCAGATGTGCGTGCCGATGCTCGACGGCGCGCGGCTCGCGGGCGTGATGCTGCTCGCCGACAAGGCGCAGCCGTACGACGACGAGGATCTGCTGCACGTCAGCCAGGTCGTGGACGGCCTGTGGAAGGTGCTGCGCCGCCGCCGCTCCGACGCGGAGGTCGTGAGCGCGATGGACCACATGGAACGAGTGATGCTCGGCGTCGTCGAGTCGCTCGCGACGCTCGCGGAGTCCCAGGATGCCTGCAAGTCGGGGCGCGCCCGCCGCGTTGCGGAGCTTGCGTGCGCGATCGGCACGGCCCTCGGCCTGCCGGGGCACACCGTGCGCGGCCTGCGCGTGATGGGCCAGTTGATCGACGTCGGGATGCTGCAGATCCCGCGCGAGATCCTGTGGCGCCCGGGCCAGCTGTCGCCGTCGGAATTCGAACTGGTCAAGACGCACGCCGAGCGCGGCTACGAGAGCCTGCGCCGCGTCGAGTTCCCGTGGCCGATCGCGCAGGTGATTCGCGAGCATCACGAGCGGCTCGACGGCTCGGGGTACCCGCGCGGCCTGAAGGGCGAGGAGATCCTGCTCGAAGCGCGCATCGTCGCCGTGGCGGACGCGGCCGAGGCGATGCTCGCGCCCCGCCCGCAGCGGCCCGCGCTGACGCTGGGGGCCTGCATCGAGGAGCTTCAATCGCAAGCGGGTCGCCGCTACGATGCGCGGGTCGTGAAGGCCTGCGTCAAGCTGCTGCGCGAACGCGAGTCACGACCCGAGAGCGAGGCGACCGTCGGCCAGCGGATCGCCTGAGGCGACCGCATGCAGCTCGAGTTCTACGGCGGGGCCGGCGAAGTGACCGGCTCCTGCCACATATTGACCGTCGGCGGCCACCGGCTGCTGCTCGATTGCGGCATGATCCAGGGCGGCGCGTCGCCCGGCGAGCGCAACCGCGCGCCGTTTCCCTTCGATGCGGCGCAGGTCGATGCGGTCATCCTCAGCCACGCACACATCGACCACAGCGGGCGCCTGCCGCTGCTGCGCAAGCGCGGTTTCCGCGGGCCCATCTACACCAACCCGGCGTGCCGCGACCTGATGCGCATCCTGCTCGCCGATTCGGCGACCATGCAGCAGCGCGACGCCGAGCGTGAGAACCGCAAGCGCCCCGGGCCCACCGGCAGGGGAACCGCCGAGCCGCTCTACACGCTGGACGACGCGCTCGATGTGCTGCAGCAGGTGCGCACCGTGCGCTACGGACAGCCGGTCGAGGTGCTGCCGGGCGTCGAGCTCACCTTTCGCGATGCCGGCCACATCCTCGGCTCAGCGAGCGCCTGGCTGACACTGCAGGAAGGAGCGCGCGTGCGCCGCCTGACCTTCAGCGGTGACATCGGCCAGTACGATACGCCGATCCTGCGTGATCCCGAGCCCGGTCCGGGCGCCGACCTCGTGCTGATGGAGAGCACCTACGGCGCGCGCCTGCACCGCGATCGTGCCGCGACACTCGGGGAGTTCGGGCAGATCCTGCACGACGCGAAGCGCGATGGCGGCAACGTGCTGATTCCCGCGTTCGCGGTCGGCCGCAGCCAGGAGATCCTCTACGAGCTGGCCACGCACTTCGACGAGTGGCAACTCGCCGACTGGAAGGTGTTCCTCGACAGCCCGATGGCCATCGAGGCCACCGCGGTGTACTGGAAACACGCCGAGCTGTTCGACGAGGAAGCGCGGGAGTGGCACGCGCGTGAACGGGCGCTGCCGGCCCTGCCGAACCTGACGCTGTGCCGCACGGCAGACGAGTCCATGGCAATCAACCGCAGGACGCACGGATCGATCGTCATCGCCGGCAGCGGCATGTGCACCGGCGGGCGCATCGTGCACCACCTCAAGCACAACCTGTCGCGGCCGGAGTGCGACGTCGTGTTCAGCGGCTTCCAGGCCGTGGGCACGCTGGGGCGAGCGATCGTCGATGGCCGGGAGTACGTGCGCGTCCATGGCGCACCGATCAAGGTTGCAGCCCGCGTGCACACGCTGGGCGGCTTTTCCGCGCACGGCGACCAGCACGACCTGATGCGCTGGCATGCCGCCATCCCGGGCCGGCCGCCGGTCTGGCTGGTGCACGGCGAGCCCGAGGCTGCGGCGGGACTGCGTGCCGCCCTGGTGGCGCAGGGTGTGCAGGCGGACATCGCGACGCCAGGCGCCGTGATCGACCTCGGCGCGGCGCCGTGAGGCGGCTGCTCGCGGGCGCGATCAACGCCCGGCCGCAGGAGCTCGCCGGCGCACTCGCGGCCTTCGCGACGGCGTTCACGATGTTCTCGGCTTACGCGATCCTGCGGCCGATCCGCGAGACGATGGGCATCACCTCGGGCGTGCAGACGCTGCCGGCGCTGTTCTGGGGCACGTTCGCCGGCATGCTGCTCGTGCAGCCGGTGTACGGCTGGCTCACCTCGCGGTACCGCCGCTCGGCATTCCTGCCGTGGGTCTACCTGTTCTTCGTGCTGAACATCCTCGGATTCCACGCATGGTTCAATGCCCAGGCGGACCACACGTGGATCGCGCGCGCCTATTTCATCTGGGTCAGCATCTTCGTGCTGTTCGTGGTGGCCGTGTTCTGGAGCCTGATGGCCGACGTGTTCAGCCGCGAGCAGGCGGGACGCCTGTTCGGCTTCGTGGCGGCAGGCCTCAGCACGGGCGGACTGTTCGGCCCGTTCCTCGCCGCGCGTCTCGCCGGGCCGATCGGCACGATCAACCTGCTGCTGGTCTCGGCGGTGCTGCTCGCCGCGTCGCTCGGCTGCCTGCTGCTGGTGCTGCGCTGGCACCGTCGGCACGGCGAGAACACCGCGCCGGGCGAGGATCGTGACGAGCGCCTCGGCGGGTCGGCGTTCGCGGCGTTCCGGCAAGTGCTGAGCTCGCCTTACCTCGCGCTGATCGCGCTGTTCGTGTTCCTGCTCACCTGGGTATCCACGTTCCTGTACCTCGAGCAGCAGGCACTGGTCGCGGAGGTGTTCACGGATCGCGACGAGCAGACGCGGTTCTTTGGCAGCCTCGACTTCTGGGTGCAGGCGGGCTCGCTGGTGACGCAGCTGTTCCTGTTCGGGCGGCTCTACCGCTGGTTCGGCTTCCGGGCGCTGATCGTCTCGATGCCGGTGGTGATGACGCTCGGGTTCGCCGCGCTGGCGCTGTTCCCGACATTCGCCGTGCTCGTGGCGGTGATGCTGGTGCGGCGCGTCGGCGAGTACTCGCTCACGCGTCCTTCGCGCGATACGTTGTACACGTCGGTGACGCGCGAAGAGCGCTACAAGGCCAAGAGCCTGATCGACACGTTCGTCTATCGCGGCGGGGATGCCACGTCGGCCTCGGCGCACGCGCTGGTGAAGGCGACCTTCGGCCTGGGCTTGAGCGGCGTTGCGTGGTGCGGGGCCTTGCTGGCCGGGCTGTGGGCCGTGGTCGCCTGGCGACTCGGCACCCGGCACGAGGCACTCAATCCTCGACGCTGAAGCGCAGGGTCGCCGACGTGCGCTGGGGGACCGGCCGGCCGTAGACCACGCGCGGGCGGAACTGCCAGGTTGCGACGGCTTCGACCGCCGCTGCATCGAACACGCCGCGCGGTGCGGCGGCCACGACCTGCACGTCGCGGGTGACGCCGCGCTCGGTCACGGTGAATTCCACCTCGACCCAGCCTTCCAACCCGTCGCGGAACGCGCCGGGCGGATAGGCTGGATCCGGCGTTGCGACGGGCTCGAGGTCGCGCTGCTGCGCGCCCGCCGCGCCCTCGGTGACGGGCGTCGCTGCAGGGACCCGTGTCGGCGTCACCTCTGCCGGACGCTGGACGTAACCGGCGATCGGCAGGCTCGGCACGGCGGGCAAGCCCGATCTTCGCGCGGCCGCGCGCGGCTTGGGGCCACTCAACGACGTGGGCAAGGTGCCGCCGACGACGACGGGTGCCAGAGGGTCGGGCCGCACGATCGGCGGTTCCGCGACGGTCCGGCTCGATGCTGCCGTGACGGGTGCCGGCAGCGGCCCCCTCGCAGGCGTCCTACCCGCCGCAAACGCGGGCTCCGGTGCCGTCTGCTCAGCAGGCGCAATCGCAGGCGGGGCGCGTGCGGGCTCGGGGCTCGGTGGCAAAGCCGACGCCGCGGGCGGCGCAGCGTCCGGCCGCGGCTTCGGTGCGAGGCTCGCGATCACGGAGCGCGCACCGGCGTGGTCCGCATCGACCTGCAGTACCCGCGCGGCGATCCGTCGTGCCTCTGCGACGTCACCGTCCGCGGCAGCGCGCTCGGCGTCTTCGAGCAGCCGCGCGATCGTGGTGGCGAGGCCTGCGCGAGCCTCGACGTCGTCGGGACTCGTGAGCAGCACGGCGGAGTAGAGATCGAGTGCATTTCGACCTGCCGGCGCCTCGAAGCGGCCGGCGGCCAGCGCCGCGCGCGCGCGCGACAGCACGGGGTCCGCGAGCGGGCCGGCCGTGTGCACAGCCACCGCTGGCGTGGCACCGCTTGCTCCGCCCGCCTCCAGCGGCCGGCCGAACTGCGCGACCAGCGCCGCCGCCAGCAGCACCAGGAACAGCGCGACGCCGGCGCCGACGAACAGCCACTTGCGCGGCTCCATGCGGGAGTGCAGGTCGCGCGCGAGCGGCATCAGTCGCTCCCCGGCGCGGCCGTCGCGCCGCTCGACGTGGCTGCGCATCGCCGCGTTGAGGAACATGCCGGCGCGCTTCGGCGACAGCGGCTTGTGCATGAAGCGATAGACGAGCCCGTCGCTGATCAGGCCGGCGAGCAGGGATTCGTCCTCGCGGCGGCCGGCCACGACGACGATGACGTCGGGAAACTGGTCCACGATCTGTTCGACCAGCGTGGCGGGCCGGGTCGAGACGGCCGCCAGGTCGATCAGCAGCACTCCGCAGCGCCCCGTCAGCAGCAGGTCGACCGACTCTTCCGCCGAACGCGCGCGCCATACCGGGTTGCGCTCGCCGACCGCGTTGCGGATCGCCTCGTACAGCGGGAGGTCGCCGGACAGCACGACCACGTCGACCATGACCGGCGCGGCCGGTGCCGGACGGGTGGCTGGCGCGGGCGCATCCGTCGGTACTTGCAGGGCTTGGTCGGTCACTTTCCGATTGCGCACCAGCGGCGGCCTCAGGTCCATCTCCATCAGGCAAAAACCTGAAGCAATTCAAAGTTCCGGGGCCGGGCAGCCGCGATCTGGACTGCGTCTCGTGAGGCGCCGCAGCAATCGACGTGGGGAGCCGGCTCGACAGCAGGTCCGCCCGCGAGCATGATCCCTCACCGATCCACAGAGGCCGGACCACCGGTCCGGCAGAAGAGGCATGAGGGAACCGGTCACGTTCACCTCGAAGGTTGCAATCGAGCATCGCAAGACGCTCGAGCGACTGCTGTTCTTCAACGGCTGCCAGGAACGGGTCGCGAGCGGCATCGTCGACGTCATCGATCGCTTCGGCCCGCCCGAGATCGAGGTGGACGGCGAGTGGCTGCGCGTGAAGGTCTCCGAACTCGCCTCCGGCGTGCAGTCGCTGTTCGCGGTCGAAGCCACCACCGGCCGGCCGCTGGGCGTCGCCGTCTACATGCGGGCCGACCTCGAGCACGTCACAGTGCTGCACGTCGGCCTGAGCGAGGAATACTGCGCGGGCGGCGAGCGGGAGAGCCTGAACCTGCTGCTGCGCCTGCTCAAGGAGATCCGCCGCTCGTCACGTCGCGTCAAGGGCGTGCGCCGGGTGAGCGTGGCTTACGGCGGGCCGCGCCAGCGCGCGCAGGCCTGAGCGGGGCACGGCGCCCGAACTGCCAAGCAGTACCGCGACGGGTGCGCCTCCAGCGCTCAATATCGCACCAGTCCGCGTCGATGGGAGCGAGCTTGAACGGTACCGCCTGGCGGGATCGCTACTTTGCGTCGGCCGACGGCCTGCGGCTCTACTATCGCGACTACTCCGCCGCCGTCGCGGGGCGCCTGCCCGTGCTCTGCCTGCCGGGCCTGACGCGCAACTGCCGAGACTTCGAGACCACTGCGTTGCGCCTGCAGCCGATGCGCCGCGTTCTCACGCCCGACCTGCGTGGCCGCGGCCGCTCGCAATACGACCCGCAATGGCAGAACTACCACCCGGGCACCTACCTCGACGACCTCGCGCGGTTGCTGCGGGATGCCGCCGTCGAGCGAGCGATCCTGCTCGGGACCTCGCTCGGCGGAATCCTCGCCATGCTGATCGCAGCGACCGCGCCGCAGGTCCCGGCCGCGGTGATCCTGAACGACATCGGTCCCGAGGTCGCGCCGGACGGCCTGCAGCGCATCGCGAGCTATGTCGGCCGGCATGTTCCGGTCGCCAGCTGGGAGGCGGCGGCTGCCCAGATGCGGGCGATGTACGGCGTGGCGATGCCGGACGCGTGTGACTCGGAATGGATGGCGTTCGCGCGGCGCAGCTACACGGAAGTGGACGGCACGCCGCGGCTGGACGTCGATCCCGCCGTCGGTGAGGCGGTGCGGGCCGCGCCGTCGAGCGGAGCCCCGGATCTCTGGCCGATCTATGCAGCACTCGGGACCCTGCCGGTGCTCGCGGTCCGTGGCGAGCTGTCCGACGTGCTGTCCGCCGCAACCTTCGAGCGGATGGCGCGCGACAAGCCCGACCTCGAGCGCCTGACGGTGCCCCGGCGCGGACACCCGCCGCTGCTCGACGAGCCCGAGTGCGTCGCGACGATCGACGCATTCCTCGCGCGGCTGCCTTGATGCCGCAGGTGCAGTCGGTGGAGGGCAAGCAGCACAAGAGGGTGACAGCGCATTGGCTCCTCGCCGGCCTGATGCTTGCGACGGTCCTCGCGCTGCTCGCGCCGCTCGGCTGGCCGTTCGAGCTTTTTGCTCACTTTCGCCTGCAGTACGCGGCGGCGGCACTGCTGCTCGCAGTGCTGCTCGGCTGGCGGCGCCGCGCCTGGGCGGCCATGCTCGCGCTCGTGCTGGCCGCCTGGCACGCCTTCCCCGGGGCGCAGGCGCTGATGGCTGCCACGCCGCCGGCCCGCTGCGACGGCCCGGCCGTTACCGTGGCGACGGCCAACGTGCGGTACTCGAATTCGCAGCACGAAGCGTTTCTCGCCTGGCTCGACACGGGACCCGCCGACGTCGTGATCGTCCAGGAAGTGACCACGGCCTGGGTGCAGGAGCTCTCCGCGCGGACGGGCTATCCGCACCAGCGCATCCTGCCGCGCGAGGACGCCTACGGCATCGGCGTGCTGAGCCGCCGGCCGCTCGAGTCGGTGAGCCTGGTGGACCTGGCGGGTGATGGGTTGCCGTCGGTCACGGGGGTGGTGGACATCGGCGGTCAGAGGGTGCGCTTCCTCGGCGTGCACACGCGCTGGCCCGTGGCGCCGCACCTCGCGCAATTGCGTGACGATGCCCTGCGGAGCGCGGCGCAGCTGGCGCAGGGCAGCGACCTGCCGACAGTGGTGCTCGGGGACCTGAACCTGACGCCGGACTCACCGGCGTTCGACCGGCTGCTGCAGGACGGCGGCCTGCGCGACGCGCTCGCGGGCCGTGACTGGCAACCGACGTGGAAGGCGGATTTTTGGCCGCTCGCGCTGCGCATCGACCACATCCTGGTCTCGCCGGGGGTCTGCGTCGAGCGCGGGTCCGCCGGGCCGCCGGTCGGCTCCGATCACCTGCCGGTGCTGGCGCGACTGCGCCTGCTTTAGGTGTCAGGTCTGCAAGATCTGCTTTAGGTGTCAGGTTTGCAAGATCGGCAAGATATCTGGCGATCCCAATCTTGCCGATCTTGCAAACCTGACACCTATTCGGGCGGACACCTATTCGGGCGCCTATTCGGGCGGCAGCATCTCGCCGGTGGGCGGGGCAAACTCGCGACAGCAGTCGAGCAGCCAGCCACGAAACCTCACGACCTTCGGCAGCGAGAAGTGCTCGGGCGGCGCGACGAGGTACCAGGCGCTCTGCTGCTGCACGCTCGGCATCATCGGCCGCACCAGTCGGCCGGCGGCGAGGTCCGCTGCCACCAGCGACCATCGGGCCAGGGCGACCCCCTTGCCCTGCTCGACAGCGGTGAGGGTCGCCGAGGCATCCTCGAGCATCGGCAGCATCTCGGCCCGGGTGGTGTCGCCGCCCACGCGTCGCAACCAGTCGACCCATGGCTCGGCGCGGCTGTGCAGCAACGGGTAACGCGCGAAGTCATTCAGCGTCTCGATGGGGCCGATCTTCGCGAGCAGCGCCGGGCTGCAGACCGGAAACACCCACTCATCGAGCAGTCGCTCCGACTTGAGCCCGGGCCACTGGCCGGTGCCGTAGCGGATTGCGGCGTGGAAGTCCTCGCGGCTGAAGTCGAGCGCGACGCGGGCCGGTCCGAAGCGTACCTCGATCTCGGGATGGCGGCGGGTGAACTCGCCCAGCCGCGGCAGCAGCCAGCGCTGCAGGAACTCGTTCGGCACGCTCAGGTTCAACATGCCGCCGACGCGTTCACGGCGGATGCGATCGACCGCGCGGCGCAGCTCGTCGAGTCCGCGCCGCACGCCCGGCAGCAACTCGGCGCCCTCCTGGGTCAGGGCCACCGCGCGCGTGTGGCGCCGGAACAGCGCCACCCCGATGTCCGCCTCGAGCGCCTTGATCTGGGCGCTGACCGCGGCCGTGGTGACGCCGAGTTCCTTCGCGGCGGCCGTGAAGCTGAGGTGGCTCGCGACCGCCTCGAAGACCCGGAGCGCGTTCAGCGGCAGACGATCGGTGGGCCCGGACATCGCGGATTCCAAATTAAGTATCCATTAACAATACGTTCAGGACCGGTTCATCGCAAGGGGTGCCAGGTGCCTCTGTCGAGGGAATCTGAAAAAACCGCACTCCTCGGCTATGCTGCGGACATGCCCGCACGAGGTCTATTCCCGACCCTGGTCTACGAGGCCCGGCTGCCGAGCGCAGGCTGGCGGACGTTCAACCAGCGCCTGCTGCACGAGTGTCTGCAGACCCGTGAGGACGACGTCGCCGGGCGGGCTTGGTCTGCCACCCGCTACCCGGGCGGCTATACGTCGTACGGGTCGCTGTGCCGCATACACACGATCTCACCCACCTTCGCAGCGCTCGAGCGCAAGCTGCGCCGCCACGTGCAGGCCTTCGCGCGGGCGCTCGAGCTCGACCTGGACGGCCGCGAGCTCGCGATGACCGACTGCTGGATCAACATCATGCCGCGGCTCGTGGTGCACGGCCTGCATCTGCACCCCCTGTCCACCATCAGCGGCACCTACTATGTGCGGACGCCGCGCGGTGCACCGGGGATCAAGTTCGAGGATCCGCGGCTCGACCGGTTCATGGCGGCCCCGCCCCGCAGGACCGATTGCCGTCCGGAACACCAGCCGTGGGTCACCGTGCCGGCATCGGCCGGCAGGCTGGTGCTGTTCGAGAGCTGGCTGCGCCACGAGGTGCCGCCGAATCCCGTCGCGGCCGAGCGGATCAGTATCAGCTTCAACTACAGCTGGTTCTGACGCGGCGCCTGCCCGGCCAGCGCGATCCGTGATCCAGCGGTAGCTGAATCTGTCGAGCCCGGCGTCGCGAACTGCCGCTCATTACGGAGACACCGCCATGGCCTCCGCCCGCCACGTCGGGCTTTTCGCCTTGACCCTCTTGCTCGCCGCCTGCTCCGCCACGCCCGCCATTCCCGTCGCCGAGCGCGTCGACCTCGAGCGCTTCATGGGCGACTGGTACGTGATCGCCAACATCCCGACCCGGCCCGAGAAAGGCGCGCACAACGCGGTCGAGTCGTATCGCCTGGACGAGGACGGCTCGATCGCCACCACGTTCACATTTCGCGAGGACGCCTTCGACGGTCCCGAGAAGGTGATGCGGCCGCGCGGTTTCGTGCGCGACCGGCAGTCGAACGCGGTCTGGGGCATGCAGTTCGTCTGGCCGATCAAGGGCGAGTACCTGGTCGCGCACGTGGATGCCGATTACAGCGAGACCATCATCGCGCGCAGCCGGCGCGACTACGTGTGGATCATGGCGCGCACGCCGACGATCCCGCCGGCGGACTTCGACCGCCTGAAGCGGAAAGTCGCCGATCTCGGCTACGATACCAGCAAGCTACAGCGCGTCCCGCAGCGCTGGTGAATGCGGCACGCGCCGCACGGTCGGAGGATCACATGAAAGTTCGCACGCTGACGTTCGCCCTGGTTGCCGCCGTTGCGGCGTCGTTCGTTGCGATGGCCGACGGGGAGATGGCGACGTTGTCGCAGGATGCGTTCGTTGCGCTGCCCGCGGCGGGGGACGCAGCGCCTTTCGTGCTCGACGTGCGCACGCCGGAGGAGTATGTCGCCGGCCACGTGCCGGGTGCCGTGAACATCCCGTACGACCAGGTCGGCGCGCGCCTCGCGGAGGTGCCGAAGGACAAGCAGGTCGTGCTCTACTGCCGCAGCGGCCGGCGCGCAGTCATGGCCAGTGAGGTGCTCGCCGCGAACGGCTACACGCGCCTGCAGCATCTCGAGGGCGACATCCTGGGCTGGCAGGAGAAGCAGCGTCCGGTCGAAGTGCCGCGCGATCCGTCCGCCTGTGCCGCGGCGCTCAAGGCAGGGAAGGCGCAGGCGGAGGCCTGCAAGCCGAACTGAGCGGCGTCAGCGTCCGAGTGCCTGGTCGAGGTCGGCGAGCAGGTCATCGACGTTCTCCAGGCCGACGGACAGTCGGATCAGGTTCGGCGGCGTTGCCGACCGGGGGCCTTCCATGGACGCGCGATGCTCGATCAGGCTCTCCACGCCGCCGAGACTGGTGGCGCGCGTGAACAAATGCGCGCGCGCCGCGACGGCCAGCGCCTCCGCCGCGCCGCCCGGAACCTGGAAGGACACGACCGCACCGTAGCCGCCGTGCATCTGGCGAGCCGCCAGCGCGTGGCCCGGGTGCTGCTCGAGACCCGGATAGTTGACCTGCAGCACGCGTCGGTGCGCAGCGAGGAACCTCGCCACCGTCAGTGCGTTGCCGGATTGCTGGCGCACTCGCAGCGGCAGCGTCGGCAGGCTGCGCAGCAACAGCCAGCAGTCGAAGGGCGAGGGCACGCCGCCCCCCGCGCCCTGGAACGTGCGAAGCGCCTCGAGCGTGGCCGACGGCGCCTCGCGCACGACCACCACGCCGCCGAGCACGTCGCTGTGCCCGCCGAGGTACTTGGTCGAACTGTGCATCACGAGGTCGGCACCGAGCGCGAACGGCTGCTGCAGGACCGGGCTCGCGAAGGTGTTGTCACAGCCGAGCAGCGCGCCGCAGGAGCGCGCGAGTGCAGCGAGCGCCGCGAGATCACTGACGCGCAGCAACGGGTTCGACGGCGTCTCGATCCACAGCAGGGTCGCCCCAGGCTCGAGCGCGCGGCGCACCGCGTCGAGGTCGGTCGTGTCGACGAACTCCGCGGCGCCGCCCCAGCGTGGCAGCATCTCGCGCAGCTGCTTGGCGGTGCCGTGGTAGCAATCGGACGAGCACACGACGCGGCCGCCCGCGGCGGCCAGCGTGAACACGGCGAGCGTGGCTGCCGAGCCCGAGGCGAACGCGACGGCCTCGCCGCCGCCCTCGAGCGCAGCGACCGCTCGCTCGAGCGCCGTGCGATTCGGATTGCCGCTGCGCGAATAGAAATAGCCCTGCGGGTAGCTGCCATCGGCGCCGCGCTCGAACGTCGTCGACAGCTGGATCGGCTCGCGCAGGGCGCCCGTCGCCGGATCGGGTGCGCGGCCGGCATGGATCGCCAGGGTCTCGAACTTCATCGCGGCGGCTCGTATTCCTGGAAGGCGACCACCAGCAGGCCCGGGCCGCCGTGCACGCCGAACGCAGTGCCGCAGGGCAGCAGGCGCCGGTAGACGACGTTGCCGGTCGTGAGCTGCTCGAGCAGCCACTGGCCGTCGGCCTCGCAGTTCGCGTGGCCTACCAGCAGGCGATAGGGGACGTCTTCGCGCATGCGCCGGCGCACGAAGCGCGCGAACTTTTCCTTGAGGCGCTCCCGCCCGAACAGTACGCCGCCGGCCGTGACGCGGCCCTTGCGGTCGTTGTGCAGGATCGGCATGAGCTGCAGCGCGTCGGCGACGTTCTTGACCCAGCCCGGTACGCGGCCGCCGCGCACCGCGTACTCGAGCGAGCCGACCAGGCCGAACGTCCAGGTGCGCGGGACGATGGCGCGCGTCGCCTCGATAACCCGCGCGGCGTCGTAGCCGGCCTGCGCGCACTCGGCGGCGTACATGGCGACCAGGCCCTGGCCGAGCGAGGCGTTCATGCTGTCCACCACCGTCACCTTGCCGTGCGTGCTGACGCGCGCGGCGGCGGCCTCCGCGGCGCCGCAGGTGCCGCTCACCTGGCGGCTGAGGTTCACCGACACCACCGAATCGAAGTGCGAGCCGAGGAACTCGAACTGGCGCCGGAAGTCGCCCGGCGGTGGTTGCGAGGTCGTCGGGTGCAACGGGTTGCGCTCGATTTCGACGAAGAACTCCTCGGCGGTGAGGCCCACCTTGTCGAGGTAACTGCGGTCGCCGAAGTGCACGCGTATCGGCACCATGTGGATGTCGAGGCGGTCCATCTCGTCGAACGGAATGTCGGCGGCCGAATCGGTCACCACCGCCACGCGGCGGCCGGTGGAGTGCGCCGAATGCTGCTGCCGCTGCATGTCGTCGGCCTTCTCGCCGCTGACCGCGCCGAAGCGTGCCGCGATGCGGAATACCTCCGCCGGGTCGTTGACGTGGATGTGCACGCGCACCTTGTGCTGCAGGCCGGCCACCACGAGGCTGCCGCCGATGATCGAGAGCTGCTCGCGCAGATGGCGCCGGTCCACGCGCTCGGCCGTGACCACGCACTCCGTGCAATAGCGGTACGCGAGGTCTTCTTCCTGGCCGGCGGTAATCTCCGCCAGGTCCGCTTCGGCCAGCACGGGCACGGTCACGACCGGATCGTCCTGCGCGCCGCTGACGATGTAGTCCGTCATGCCTTCGATCAGCTCGACGAAGCCCTGGGCCCCGGCATCCACGACGTTGGCCTTGCGCAGCGCCTCGAGCTGGTACGTGGTGCGCTCCAGCGAGCGGCGGGCCGCCGCGACGCCGCGCCGCAGCAACGAGCCGAAGTCGCGCACGCCCTCGTGCTGCACGCGGTGCACCTCGTGCGCGAAATCGGTGAGGACGGTGATGATCGTGCCCTCGCGTGGCTCGCTCAGGCTGTCGCGCGCATAGTCGGCGCCGCCGCGCACACCGTCGGCGAACTCGTCCGGGCCGAAGTTGCCGAGATGGCCGAGGCGGTCACCGAGTCCGAGGAAGAACTGCGCGAGGATGGCCCCGGAATTGCCGCGCGCGCCGTCGAGCGCGGCGTCGGCGATGCGCGTCAGGGTCTTGCCGGCGTGGTCGTCCGGCGCGCGCAGCAGGCTGCCCAGCACCGCGCGCATGGTGAGCGCGAGGTTCGTGCCCGTGTCACCGTCCGGTACCGGGAATACGTTGATCTTGTTGAGGTGCTCCTGCCGCGAGAGCAGGCGCGCGATGCCGGCCTTGAGCGCGTGCTTGAGGCGCAGGCCGTCGAGGCGCTCGGCGATCACTGCTGCGGAGTTCAAGCGCCGGCTCCCCGGCCTCAGTCCCGCGGCAGCAGGAAGCGATTGCCGCCGGAACTCATGATCACGCCGTCGCGCGTGATCTCCTCGATGCTCGCGCCCTCGGCGGTCGTGTCGCCCTCGTTGTAGCGGCGGCCGTTGATGAACACGGTGCGTTCCGCCGCGCGGTTCGAGTACACGTGCAGCTCGAGCTTCATCTCCGGGAAGCTGCCGCGCGCCGCCAGGTCGTCCGCCGTGGGCAGGTTGGGATCGGAACCGGTTGCGGCCGGCGCGGAGGGCGGTGGGTACGCCGTGGTCGGATCGGCTTCGGGCAGGGTCTGGTAGACGACCGAGCCGCGCCGCGTCGACTGGACCGCGGCGGGTCCCGGCGGCGCCGCCGCGGCCGCCGCGGCCGCTTCGGATTCCATCGCCGGGGGATACGACGCCATTTCGCGCTCGAGCGGATTGCCCTGCGCCGCCACCGGTGGCTCGGTTGCAGGGCGCAGCATCGGCGGTCGCTGGGGCTCGGGCAGAGTCTGCGTCACGCTGGCCTGAGGTGAAGGTGCGGCCGTGGTCGTTGCCGGCGCGGCGCCGCTCGCGCGCTCAGTCGCGGGCCTCGGGGCCGGCGTGGACGCCGGCTGTGCCGAGGCCTCGGGCGCGTCGTCGGACTTCATAATCAGCAGGATGCCGATCGCGACGAGGTTGACGAGCAGCAGCGCGATCGCCGCCGTGGCCCAGCGGTTGGTGGTCGGTTTCGGCGTGGCGACCGCCACTTCGACCAGCGCCGGCCCGGTCTGCCGCTGGCGCTCGTGCTCCGACTTGCGCAAGGCATCGAGGATGAATGACATGGCCGTCAGCCTCCCGCCGCCTGCGCGACGATCGTCGGCGACTCGGTCGCATTGAGCGCGGTGTCGAGCGCAATCTGCGTCTGCACACCGGCGACGCCGTCGACCGCGAGACGGTGCTGGCGCTGGAAGTCCTGCACCAGGCGCACCAGCTCGTCGTCGTAGAGATCGCCGCCCGACGGGGACGCCGGCAGGCCCTGCGTGGCCCGCAGGCTGTCACGCAGCCACTTCACGTCGGCGCCGCGCATGCCCGGCGCGAGCGACTTCACGACAGCGAGCGGCGGACGCCACAGCAGCAGGAAATCGCCGAACCAGTAACGCGACAGCGCGGCGATCGAGACTTCGCGCGCTTCGCCGCCGAGATCGAGCCGGGCCTGCTCGTCGCTGAGCGACGTGAGGACCACCTGGTGATTGCGGCCGAGGTCGTCGGTCAGCGTCAGGATGGCGGGACGGTTGAGCGCGCGCAGCTGTGCCCAGGAGCCCTTCTGGAACAGGCACTCGAGGCCCTGGCGGGAAGCCTGGTCGCAACCCTTGCCGCGCGCGGGGTCGTAGCTCGCACCCCACAGCCCGAAGATCTTGCCGAGCGCGGCCTCGGTCGTCGTGTCGTTGGCGTGGCGCACCAGCAGCTCGTCAAGCGGCACGGCTTGCGGCTGCGCGTCGGCGCCAGACGGTGCGCGCGCACCGGCGGACTCGACGACGGGCGCGGCGGAGGTTGCCGCCGGGGTCACCGGTGCCCGGCTGGCCGTGGCCGGGTCGACCCCGGCCGACGCGTCCGGCGCTGTCGCTGCCGGCCGCGATCCGAGGAACGTCCACGCGCCGACCCCGACGAGGGCGACAGCGGCTGCCACGGCAGTCGCGGTGGCCCACTTGAGCCACGGCGCCGGCACGGGCCGGCCGTACACCTCGGACGCCGCCTGGCGCACGAGCGCCCCGCCCACTCGATGGTCCTCCTGGGTGAACGCGCCGAGCAGGGCGCGATCGCAGACCACGTTGATGACCCGCGGGATGCCACCGCTCAGGCGGTGGACTTCCCGCAGCGCCACGGGCGTGAACACTTCGGCCGTCGCGCCGGCGACGCGCATCCGGTGCTTCACGTAGCCCGCGCTCTCGTCCGCCGACAGCGGGTCGAGGTGGTAGCGGCCCGTGATGCGCTGCGCGAGCTGGCGCAGGTCGGGCTGGTCGAGCAGCGCGCGCAGCTCGGGCTGGCCGATCAGGATGATCTGCAGCAGCTTGGTCGTGGCAGTCTCGAGGTTGGTGAGCAGGCGCACCTGCTCGAGCGTCTCGGTGCTGAGATTCTGTGCCTCGTCCACGATCAGCACGACGCGCCGGCCGCGGGCGTGCGTGTCGAGCAGTTGTCGCCCGAGCAGGTCCATCAGCGTCTTGGTGCTGCCGCGCCCGGGCTCGGGCACGTGCACGTGCAGTTCCTCGCAGATGGTGAGCAGGAATTCGGCCGGCGTGACGCGCGGGTTCAGGATCAGCGCGACGTCGGCATGGCCGGGCAGCTGCTCGAGCAGGCTGCGGATCACGGTAGTCTTGCCGGTGCCCACCTCGCCGGTGAGCTGGATGAAGCCGCCCGCCTCGTTGATGCCATACAGCAGGTGCGCGAGCGCCTCCGCGTGCCGCTCGCTGAGGTACAGGTAGCGGGGATCGGGGGTGATCGCGAACGGCTTTTCCTGAAGTCCGAAAAAGCTCGTGTACATGCGGGCTTAGGCCGGTCTCCGGCGCGTTGGTCGGTCGCCAATGATGCCTGCCCGGACGGGGTAAGGCTAGGCTTGCACCGCCGGCGTCGGCCGCGTCAGCGACTGCGCTTGCGGGCGAGGCCGTCCGGCGGTCCGGTGCGGGGTTCCGCTGGCCGCGGCAGGGTACTTGCCGGCGCCAGTGCCACCTTGCCGAAGCGCTCGCGGATCCTGTCCACCGCGGCGTCGAGTTCGCGGTTGCGGCTGGTCTGCGGCGTCGTGAACAGGTCGAGCTGCGTGGCCGACGCCAGGTCGCTCACGCCCACGCCCAGCAGGCGCAGGGCCGCCCGGGGCTGTGCAGCGAGCCAGCCGTCGAGCAGTTCCCTCGCGACGTCGGTGATCACCCGCGTTTCCTGCGTGGGTGGCTCGAAGTGCCGCTGCCGCGTGAAGGTCGTGAAGTCCTTGCGGCGGATCTTCACGGTGACGCAGCCCGCCGTGAATCCGCGCCCGCGCAATCGGCCGCTCACCTTGTCGGCGAGGCGCACGATCTCCGTGTGCAGCCGGGCGTGGTCGGCGATGTCGGTGTCGAAGGTCTCCTCGGCGCTGATCTGCTTCTCGTCCTGGTCCGGGACCACCGGGCGCGTGTCGAGGCCGGCCGCGCGCTGCAGCACGCGTTCCGTGTAACGGCCGAAGATCGGGCGCAGTCGCGCGGGAGTGGCCCGGCGCAGCTCGCCGAGCGTATGGATGCCGAGCGCCTCGACCTTCGGGGCGGTCCTGGCGCCGAGGCCGAACAGCCTGCGGATCGGCAGCGGATCGAGCAGCGCGGTGATCTCGTCGGCACGCACGACCACCAGGCCGTCTGGCTTGCGCAGGTCGGACGCGATCTTCGCGACCAGCTTGTTGGGCGCCACGCCCACCGAGGCGGTCAAGCCGGTGCGCTCGCGGATCCGGTGCTTGATCTCGCGCGCGACGTGCTCGCCATCGCCCAAGGCGCGCGTGCCCGCCGTCACGTCGAGAAAGGCCTCGTCGAGCGACAGGCCCTGCACCAGCGGCGTGAACTCGTGGAAGACCGCGAACACCTGCCGCGAGACGTCGGCGTAGTGGGCGATGCGCGGCCGGACGCAGACGGCCTCAGGACAGCGGCGCAGCGCCTCGTGCATGGGCATCGCCGAGTGCACGCCGTAGCGCCGCACCTCGTAGCTGGCGGCCGCCACCACGCCGCGACCGCCCGTGCCGCCCACGATGACGGGCCGGCCGCGCAGCGACGGGTCGTCGCGCTGCTCGACCGACGCGTAGAAGGCGTCCATGTCCACGTGCAGGATGGTGTGGTCGTCCACGCGGCAAGAATACCCGCGCGCCGGTCCTGCCGGCCCGCCGCCCTGCGCATCCAGTCGCCGGCCGGCCCCGAAACGGCGACAATACGCGGATGCCGCGACCCCTGCGGCCCGTCTTCCAGGAGACCCGACATGAGCCACCACATCGAACTGCCCCCGCTGCCCTACGCCCAGGACGCGCTCGCGCCGGTGATTTCCGCCGAGACGCTGTCGTTCCACTACGGTAAGCACCACAAGGCCTACGTGGACAACCTGAACAAGCTGGTGGCAGGCACCGAGCTGGCCGAGCAGCCGCTCGAGGCGGTCATCAGGGCGGTCGCTGGCCGGGCGGACAAGGCCGGCGTGTTCAACAATGCCGCGCAGATCTGGAATCACACGTTCTTCTGGAACAGCCTGAGGCCGGGTGGCGGCGGCGCGCCGACGGGCGCCGCGGCCAGGGGCATCGACGCTGCGTTCGGCAGCTTCGACAACTTCAAGAAGGAATTTGCCAACGCCGCGATGACCCAGTTCGGCAGCGGCTGGGCGTGGCTGGTCGCGGACCAGGGCCAGCTCAAGGTGGTCAAGACGCCGAACGCGGAGACGCCGTTCACGACGGGCCAGGTGGCGCTGCTCACCATCGACGTGTGGGAGCACGCCTACTACCTGGACTACCAGAACCGGCGCGCCGACTTCGTGGCGGCCGTGATCGACAAGCTGCTCAACTGGGACTTCGCGAACGCGAACCTGGCGCGTGCCGGCTGACGTCGGCGCGCCGCCTCACAGCGTGAGGGCGGTGTAGAACAGCAGCCCGAGGCCGGTGAAGATCAGGCTGATGAGATACGCGAAGCTCAGCAGCAGGTACTTCGGTACGGTCTTCCACCAGGCCTGCTCGTACACGCGGCGCATGGCCCGGAACAAGTACCAGGGCACGTAGAACACCAGCATTCCGCCGAGCACGCGTTCGGCGGCGGTGACCGCGGTGGCGAGGCTCCCGCTGGTCAGCGCGGACAGGCGTTCGAGCAGCAGAACGGCGATGCCGGCCAGGAAGAAGAATGCGTGGAAGTGCACCACGAACAGCAGGTGCTCCACGTAATAGCGGCCGGACCGCAGATAGAGCGCCGCCAACGCCATGGCGATGAGCGGCAGGAAGATGAACATCATCTTCGGGATGTTCTCGAACAGGGCGCGGCCGAAGCTCTGCTGGTCCGCGACGATCCTGCGGCACGCATCGCGCAGCCGTGGCTCGTACTGCTCCAGCACCGGCCCGAGCTGGACGTTCAGGGTCTCCTCGCTGCACGGGTCGGCGATCAGCCGGGCCGTTGCCGCGCGTTCCTCCGGCGTGGCCGCCGCCAGGCTGGTCTCGAGCTCGGCGCGCAGTTCCTTCTGGGCCTCGGCCGGCACGCGTTTCACGAGCTGCTCCACCAGGCGTCGCGCCTCGGCGTCCAGCACCGGTGCCGGTGTTGCCGGCTGGGCGGGGGTGGCCGCAGGTGCCGCGGGCGGGCCCTGCTGTGTCGCGGCTTCCGGCGCGGGGGCGCCCTCCGACGCGGTACCGCCGTCGCGCAGCAGGATGTTCGCGCCTTCCTCGTCGACCTGCACTGCGACCTCGCTGCCCGGGTCGCCGACCGACGCCAGGACGAAAAACACCACGCTCAGCACGAGGTACATGCGGAACGGCGGCGTATAGCTCGCCCGTCGCCCGCGCAGGAACTCCTGGGTGAGCAATCCAGGCCGGAACGCGAGCGGCCACAGCGTGCGCCACACCCGGGAGTCCGCGTCGAGCAGGTCGCCGACCACGTCCTTGAGCAGACCCCACAGCGAGAGCACGCGCACCCTGGCGGGCTGGCCGCAATGCGAGCAATGCTGGCCGGTCAGCACCTCGCCGCAGTTGAGGCAGTTCTCGGTGGAGACGGCGCCGCGGACGAATTCCTCGCGGTGCGGAAGCACGCGGCGTGCGGCGCTGTAGCGATTGCCGAAGCGCGCCACACCCTGCGACTGCATCCGCGACGCGTGCACCGTCAGGTATTCGTCGAGGGCAGCGCGGTCACGCAGCCGGTACTGCACGACGCGGCGGATGCGTCCCGGCGGCGCGGCCGCGTCCTCGAGGATCTCCGCCGAACGGAAGCCGTCGAGCTGCAGCATGTCCGCGACGTGGTCGCGCAGCCACGTGTCGAACGGGGCCGCGATCTCCGCGTCGGCCTCGAGGTTGACCTCGTAGACGACGCCGCTGTTTTCGAGGGCGGGCTGCACGGCGAGAGGTGTCAGGTTTGCAAGTCCTGCGAGTCGTTCACTGATTCGCCGCATGGACCAACGGCGGTACCACGATCCATCGTGAACGATCTTGCAAGACTTGCAAACCTGACACCCGTCATAACACCCGTCATGGAACCCCGGCCATGAGTTCTTCGGTGGTGAAGTCGTCCACGTTCACGATGTCCATCACCTTGCGGTCGTAGTCGGTGAGCAGCCGGGCCTCGGCCGCGCTCAGCAGCCCGATCGCCTCCGCCTGTGCGATCTGCCCCGGCAGGTCGAGCGCAGTCACCCGCCCGGTCTTCACGCCTTCGACCCGCAGCCGCTTCTCGAGCGGCTCGGCATTCACCGACAGCACCAGAGCCTCCTGCAGCAGGCCGATCGGGTTGCCCGGCTCGATCGTCTTGTAGATGCCGTGCGCCAGCCGTTCGCGCGCTTCCGTCGGCTGCATCAGCTGCTCGACGATCCGTCGGCCGAGGCGATCGCTGGGAGCGAAGTAGGTACGGCCGCGCGGGAAGATCACCAGCCGCATCAGGCCGGCCACCCAGCGGTTGGGGAAGTTGCGCAGGAAGCTGTGCAGCTGCTCCTGGGCCTCGTAGAGCAGCGTGCGGCAGCTCCACTCCAGCAGCGGCAGGTCGGCCTCCGGGCGCCCCTGGTTCTCGTGGTGCTTGAGCACCATCGACGCCATGTACAGCGACGACAGCACGTCACCGAGGCGCGCCGACAGGTGCTCTTTCTGCTTGAGGTAGCCGCCGAGGGTGAGCATCGCCATGTCGGTGGCGAAGGCGAACTGCGCGCTGAATTTGTTGATGTGCTGGTAGTAACGATGCGTGGCGCCCGCCGTCGGCGCGGTCGAGAACCGCGCCAGCGTGGTCGCCATCACGAACGAGCGCGCCGCGTTCGACAGCGTGTAGCCGATGTGCCCGAACAGGGCCGCGTCGAACTCGCGCAGGCTCCGCGCCTTGTCCTTCAGCTTCGCCGCGTTCATCTCCCGGAGCACGTAGGGGTGGCAGCGGATTGCCCCCTGGCCGAGGATCATCAGGCTGCGCGTCAGGATGTTGGCGCCTTCCACTGTAATCGCCACCGGCACGACCTGGTAGCCGCGGCCGAGGTAGTTGTTCGGCCCGAGGCAGATGCCCTTGCCGCCGTGCACGTCCATGGCGTCGTTTGAGACTTTCCGGGCGAGTTCGGTGCAGTGGTATTTGAGCATCGCCGCGGGCACGGCGGGCCGCTCACCTCCGTCGATCGCGCCGGTCGTCACCGAGCGCGCTGCGTCGACGATGTAGGCGGCGCCCGCCATGCGCGTGAGCGCGGCCTCGACACCCTCGAAACGGCCCACCGGCTGCGCGAACTGCTTGCGGATGCGCGCGTAGGCAGCGGAGGCGTAGATACCGGCTTTGGCGCCGCCGGCCGCGTTCGACGGCAGCGAGATGCAGCGCCCCACCGACAGCTGCTCGACCAGCATGCGCCAGCCCTGGCCGGCCATCTTCGGGCCGCCGATGATCGCGTCGAGGGGCACGAACACGTCCTCGCCCGACAGCGGACCGTTCTGGAACGGGATGTTGAGCGGGAAGTGGCGGCGTCCGATGCTCACGCCCGGCGTGTGGCGCGGGATCAGCGCGCAGGTGATGCCGTACTCGGTCCGTTCGCCGCCGAGCAGCCTCTCGGGATCGTACAGCTTGAAGGCGAGGCCGATCACGGTGGCCACGGGCGCGAGCGTGATGTAGCGCTTCGAGAAATTAAGGCGGATGCCGAGGATGTCCCTGCCCTCGTACGTGCCGCGGCACACGACGCCAGTGTCGGGAATCGACGCCGCGTCGGAACCGGCGCGCGGGCCGGTGAGCGCGAAGCAGGGGACGTCCTCGCCGCGTGCCAGTCGCGGCAGGTAGTGGCTCTTCTGCTCCTCGGTACCGTAGTGCAGCAGCAGCTCCGCGGGACCGAGCGAGTTCGGCACGGCGACCGTGGAGGAACAGGTGGCGCTCCTGCTCGCGAGCTTCACCAGCACGCAGGAGTGCGCGTACGCGGAGAACTCGAGGCCGCCGTACTTCTTCGGGATGATCATCGCGAAGAAGCCCTTGTGCTTAAGGTACTCCCAGACGTGGGGCGGCAGATCCGCGCGCCGGTGGGTGATGTCCCACTCGTCGAGCATGCGGCACAGGTCCTCGCAGGGGCCGTCGAGGAACGCCTGTTCCTCTGCCGAGAGCTGCGGTGCCTGCGCGGCGAGCAGCTTCTGCCAGTGCGGCTTGCCGGTGAACAGTTCGCCGTCCCACCACACCGTCCCGGCCTCGAGTGCTTCGCGCTCGGTCTCCGACATTGCGGGCAACATGCGCCGGTACACCATCAGGAACGGCTTGGTGACGTAGCGCAGGCGGAAGGCGTCGACGTTGAGCAGCGCCATGACGCCGAACGCCAGCCACAGCGTCGCGAGCCATGCCGTCGACGACCTGCCGAGGAGCATGTACCCCACCAGGGCGAGGGCTGCGACCCCCGTTGCAGTGAGCAGGGACGCGCGGCGGTATGCGAGTAACAGCGCGGCGCCGATGACAAGCAGCAGCCAGAGGAGGAATGTCAACACCACTGTCGTGCCTCGCCGTGGAGCGGGGCGGGGTACCCCATTGGGGCCGACTATGCCTGTCCTTGCTGCGCTGCCGCAATGCCCGGACGCTCAGGGCGTCAGCAGGCGGTTGACGAACGCGTCGATGATCTCGCGCAGCGGGCCGGAATCCCGGTCGGGCTGGCGCGCAGCGATCACCGCCAGTCCGTGGATGAAGCACTCGAGCAGGAACGCCCGCTTGGCCGCGACGTCGGGGGTCAGGCCGAGGCCGTCTTGCTCGCGGCTGCGCGCCATCCACGACTGCAGGTCGGCGAAGATGCGCTCGTCCGAGTTGCGCAGGGCCGCCCCGATCTGCGGGTCGCGGGTCGCCTCGGCGCTCATCTCCAGGAACAGGCCCGGGTTGACGACCGACGGGTCGCGGGCCTGCCACTTCTCGTAGGTCGCCAGGATGGTGGCGGCCAGGTCGGCCGAGGAGTGCAGCTCCGCCACGTGTG
>Ga0209450_10000271_pt1 | contig 28189 bp, 19 predicted proteins | sample FrelakmetLWP11LW_FD_187149 | JGI IMG/M metagenome (GOLD analysis project Ga0209450, IMG submission 187149) | Freshwater lake sediment microbial communities from the University of Notre Dame, USA, for methane emissions studies - LWP11 LW (SPAdes)... | ecosystem: Environmental > Aquatic >...
CATGATGTTTCTGGACTGAAAATCGCGGTGAAGAAAAAATCGATTCTCTGCCCGGCTCGCTTCTTCAATGAGGTGTTCAAAGCTCTTCTCCAGTCCAGGCCACTCTTTCCGGATTCCAAGGTATGTGCCCAGGAACGCTTCCTTGAAGTAGTCCACTTCATAGCGTCGCATGACCAGTCGATCATAGGTCTCCGTCTGGCAGGTCCATGCGGTGTTGAATCCCTCCGAGCCCCTGGTCTGCTGCTGAAAGAGGATCTCCACGACCGGCGCGTACAATGGGACCCTCTCTTTTGCCCGCGCACAGGCGGTCTGGAGACTGACCTCTCCGAAGTCCTCCATAATGAACCACCCTTTGCCCAGGTCAAAGCGGTGGATCTCGGGCAGAGGCAACCCTTTGCTTCGAAGGTGTCTCCCAATGTTCAAGTAGGCGGTATTTTCCCGCTTCGAGAAGTCATCCGTGGGAGCGTTTTCCATGGCGATGTACGAAACATCGGACTTGAGACCGCCGACCCGCCAGAAAACCCTCATGGAACCGTCTCCAGCTATGGGGCTGAAAGGGCCGGGTTCACCCAGGAATTCTCGGACGAACGCTGTTAGACCCTCTGTCGGGGCCTTCAAGTCGGCCATCTCTATGTTCACCTGGTCCTTCTTCGATTGGAGGCAACAGAATGCATGAAACTTAATCTACCACATTCAGGATCAAAGTGGTAACCTTTGCATAATTCCGGCTCCCGGCGAAAGCCGGGAGCCGGGGTGACGGCGTAGAGGACTTCTTGCGAAACCATCCCGTTTGGTTCAGGGAGCTAAGGATCGATGAGTAAATACCTGATGCTGGATGTCGGCGCCGGAACCCTTGACATGCTTTACTATGACGACGAATCCGGACTTCACTACAAAGCGGTTGTAAAATCCCCTGTCCTCACCGTGGCGGAAAAAGCCCGGCGTCTGCAGGGCAACCTCCTCGTGCGCGGCACAGAGATGGGAGGCGGCCCTGTATCCGAGATTCTGATTGCGCGGGCCAGGGAATTCCAAGTTCTCATGACGCCCTCTGCGGCTTTGACGCTCCACCACGACCTTGAACGAGTGAAAGCCTCGGGGATCAGAGTGGTCGATGAAAGCGAAGCCGCCGCGCTAGGAGCAACCGGCCGGTACGGCAATTTGACCCTCGGGGATCTGGAAATCCCCAGATTGCGGGGGCTTGTCGAAAGCTTCGGCGTACCCTTTTCCTTTGACGTTGTCGGAGTTTGTGCTCAGGACCACGGCATGCCTCCTCCAGGCATATCCCATCTGGACTTTCGGCACAGCCTGTTCAAATTGAGTCTGGACCGGGATCCTTTTCCTCATGCTCTCCTTTACGCCAGAGAGGAGATCCCTGCGCCTCTCAACCGGCTCAAGAGCATAGCTGAAAGCGCCGCAGAGCTCCCCGCCCATGAGGTCTACGTCATGGACAGCGGCATGGCAGCCATTCTCGGAGGGTCGCTGGATCCTCAGGCTATTTCCAAAGAGAGGATCATCGTGCTGGATCTTGCTACATCCCACACCCTGGGAGCGGCTCTGGAGGAAGGAGAGATTGCCGGATTCTTCGAGTATCACACGCGTGATATGACACTTCAGAAGCTTGAATCCCTCGTCGTGGAACTTGCCGAGGGAGCACTGGTCCATGAGAAGATTCTGCAACAGGGCGGACACGGAGCTTATGTGCGCAAGGCGTTCGGGTTTGACCGCAGCGAAATCCTCCTCGCCACAGGCCCAAAACGCAGGCTCCTTTCGAAAAGCCGTTTGCCGATTCGCCCCGGCGCTCCTTTCGGCGACCACATGATGACAGGAACTGCAGGCCTGCTTGAGGCGATCAGGCGACGAAAAAAGTTGAACCCGATCCCCACTTGGTGAGGCGACGGGGTGTAACAGTTTAGCTCTTTGAAATGGATGGCTCAGGCCATGGGGGTCCCTCTAAAAACAGAAAACGAAGAGTGTGCGGGAAAGACTCTGCAGATAAGGGGCAGCGAAGGCGGGCGGCAAGGCTTCACCGGCACCTGCCAGCTGGGTACGGCGTGGGGAGCTCCCCGGTAGCCCTCCGCCCGCCTCACCCATGGCCTAGAGCTTGCCATGGAGGTGTGGCGTCTTCGTTGTTCTGTTTTTAGAGGGATCCCCATGGCCTTTTTCTGTGTTTATTTCAAAGAGCTAAACTGTTACGAAGGGGTTTCTCAGAATACAAAAGATTTGCCATTGTTCTTAAGAGCAGGTAAAAGACGAGAACCCACCATGACAGGAGAACCGCAGGGAGGCAAGAGATGGAAGTGTCCCACGACTATTTCCTTTGTGACGGCTGCCAAAACAAGAACTTCACACGAATTCACAGTTTCTCCATTCGGTTCTATGGGGTCAACTTCTCTGATGATCTTGTTTATGACAAGCTGACCGATGAATTGTTCCAGTGCACAAAATGCGGCAAGACCTTCACGACGCTGCAGATCGAGAATGTGCTGGCAGAGTTCAAGAAAAAAAGAAGAGGCGGTACTGAGGAGTGATCACACGACAGTGGCCTCTTCGGCAAAAGCTAAATTTTTCAAAAGATTTCGGTCCGATGGAACCTGTTAGGCGCTTTTCACTTCCTTCTGATAGAACTGAAACTTGTGGGACCCGAGCTCGATCGTGTCAAAATCGTTGAGCGGAACACTGTCCTTGACGACCGCCCCGTTCACTTTCAATTTCGTCATTCCGCCTGCGAAGCTGATGGCATAGCCCGACGGCCTGCGGCTGATGGTCGCAGCCGTTGCCCCCATGAGGATTCCCGACAGCTTGATTTCAGAGGTTTCGGCTTTGCCTATCTTGGTCAGCTTCTTCAAAAGCTCAATCTCCCCAAGACCCGAATCATCGATAAAACTGATCACTCCAACCTTCACGGGAATCCTGGCGGTCGGGGGCGCGACTTTTTGCTTAGCGAGGAGTTCTCTCTGTTTCGCCGTGTCCAGCAGCATGGTCTTGTCCAGCGGCAGTTTCTTGTCCTTCCCTTCTCCTTCGATCTTCTCTTTTTCCGTGGCGACAAAGAGGATCACATGCTTGCCGATGACAATGTTGTCCCCGTGAGACAGCTTGTGAGACACGACTTTTTGGTCATTCACAAAGGTGCCGTTAGTGCTCTGCAGATCCGTCAGAATATACTCTCCCCCAAGCTTGTCGATTTTGGCGTGGTACCCGGATACGGCCAGGTTGTCAATGACGATGGCATTGTCGTCTTGGCGGCCCATGGTGATGCTGTCTTTGGCAAAAGGATACTCCTTGATCACCTGTTTGTTGAAGGTTAGGATCAGCTTGGCCATGGTTTTTTCCCCCGTTTTTCGACACCCTGCATGTTTATTTTATCCAAATCTTTGTTAAAATAGCAAGATCAAATAAAGCTAAAGCCCAAGCTTTCTCTTTATTAGGTTCGCACCCGTTAGGGCATCCGCCACCAGACTCCCCAGTCTCCCCAGGGAGGTTACTCGCCTTTTCTCCACTTGATCGAGAAACACACTGACCACCGTCGTATTGTCAGGAGCCCCCCGTTCAAGAGCCAGATCAATCAGCCTTCGGGTCAATCTCTGCGAGTCTGACTCCTTCAGAGCAATTCTCAGAATCTCCTCGTCTGTTGCGAGATCCGTAAGTCCGTCCGAACACATAATGAAGAGATCTTCACTGGACGGTTCAATTTCGAAGACTTCGGCATCCACGTTTTCGGAAGATCCCAGGTTTCTTGTCAGAATATGCCTGAGAGGCGACCGTGCCGCCTCCTCTTCCGTCATCACACCCATTTCCACGTGCTCGGCAACGATCGTGTGATCTTTGGACATCCTCTCAATGCGGTTGTCCCTCACAAGGTACATTCGGCTGTCTCCCACATTGGCAGCCACAATGCGCCCGGAGCCGACCAGCAGACTGACGATGGTTGTTCCCATCCCATTGTACTGCTCATATTCGCTGGCCATTTCGTAGATCACCCGGTTTGCCAGCCTTATGCTCCCCAGGATGTAGTTCCCTTCACGGCTCAGAGACTCATCGGGGAAGCCGAAGATTTCATCTGGAGGAGCCTGGATCTCCGACCATTTGCCGAAGCTCTTGTTAATGATCTCCACAGCGACCCGGCTGGCCACTTCACCGGCCAGATGGCCTCCCATGCCGTCCGCGACCATGTAGAGGCCAACGGTGTCCTGAACGGAAAAAGAGTCCTCGTTTCTTTCCCGCTGAAGGCCCACGTCCGTCATTCCAGAGGATTTTATCAGCAATTCAGCTCCGATCCTTTGTGAAGTTCAATGTCTTGCCTCGTTCCTTACCCTGAATCACCCCACTCTCAACTCCTCGGTGCAGCTTCTTTCTCCGCCATCTTCTTCTGCTTCTGATCCACTTTCAGGGCGAGAAGCCTCAAGAGCTTTGCCATTTGTCCCGCAGTTTGAAATCGTTCGTCCAGGTTCTTGGCCAAGGCTTTGTCGATAATCTGCTCGCAGGCCACAGGAATCCTGGGGTTGAAACTTCGCAAGGCCGGATGCTTCACCTGGGTGATCTGGTAAAGCAAGCTGCTCAGGTTGTCTCCCTGGAAGGGGAGTTCCCCGGCCAGCAGTTGGTAAAACACGACCCCAAGGGAAAAGAGGTCGGAACGGGGGTCTATTTTTTGCCCCATGATTTGCTCGGGCGACATATAGTTCGGTGTGCCCAGGATGACCCCTGTTCGGGTTCTGGAGGATGATATGGCCTTGGCGATCCCAAAATCCGTCACCTTCACTCCGCCTGTCTTGAGGAGCATAACGTTGGCCGGTTTGATGTCGCGGTGGATCACATCCGCCCGGTGGGCGAACTCCAAGGCATCCGCGACGCTGGCCACCACATAAAGCACTTTCCTCAGAGGCAGGAGGCTTTTCTTGCTGATGAATTTCTCCAGGTTCTCCCCCTCCAGATACTCCATGGCCATGAAGGTGAGATCCTGATCCTCCCCCATGTCGTGGATGGTCACAATGGAAGGATGAGAGAGCTGGCCTGCAATCTCCGCCTCTCTGAAAAATCGTTCTTTGATTTCTTGGATGACATCTTCATCAAACTCATCGGAAAACCGAATCGTTTTGATAGCCAGCAAACGGTTGATCTTCGGATCAAGGGCCTTGTACACAAGCCCCATGGAACCTCTTCCCAGGACCTGCAGAATCTCGTAGCGCCCGATTTTTGTTAATTCCTCGGGTGCTTCTTCTTCGAGGACGCTCGGCTCACGCCCTCTGAGGTGGCTTCCGATCGTCGAGGACTTGTCCACCTCTTTGAGCTTCGGGATCCTCAGATCGAGATCGCGAAAACCTCCCCCCCGGTTCACGTACTCGTAAACGGAAAGCGCTTTATTGATCAACCTTTTCTGCTCATACTCGAGCCCCAGATTGTAGATCAAGTCTTTGGTTTCCGGATCCAGAGGCAACCTCCTGAATTTCTCAAGAGCGAGATCAAGAAGCCCCTGGCTCTGGAAGTTGAGCCCGAGGAGTCGATTGGTCTCGATGGATTCCCTCGACATCTTCACCCTTAAGAAGAACTGGTTCACGGACACGGCTGCGTACATCACGAGCAAGCCTATGAGCACGGTGCTCATTCTGAACCACATTTCCCACCTTGCCAAGAGCAAAAATCCGGGACCCGCGATGGCTGCGGCAAGCACGAGGGTGAAGATCAATCTCGGGATTTGTCCAATCCTGGGAAAAAAGAAAACCCCCATCAGGCCAAGCAGAAAAAGGGCTGCCATTTCAACGAAAACCATAAAGGCCGGCCTGGAGACACAGCGTCTGTTGAGAAGGTTGTCCAGAATAAAGCCGTTGAACTGATCTTCAGAAATCGTTGCGGATACAGGCGTTCTCAGTGTCCTGCGGGCATCCCCGAAGTTCGTCCCGATGAGGGCGATTCTCCCCTTCATGGCCGGCCTTTTCTGACCCTCCAACACATCGGAAAAAGAAACCCTCTCAAGCTCAGAGAACCCCCTGAGGAACTTGATTAGGATTTTCCCTTCCCAAATAGGAATCGACTCCCCCCTCAGTCGGAGGTGTTCTCCTTCGACCACCGCTTTGGAAGGACTCTGTTCCCAGTAGGCCAGGGCTATTCGGAGAGCATAGGAGGGGAAAGGAGATTCTTTCCAATGGAGGGTGAGAGGCGAGGCCATGCCTTCGGTCCCTTGGCCCTTCAGCAACTCATCATGTCCGAAGCCCACGGCCGCCTCGGCCAGTCCCTGAAAAGGAAGATGGAGTTCCTGGCTCCCCCTTCCCGACCCAGAGGCCGGAAGAGGATCCTTCTCGCTCAGGAGATTGGCTGACAGGAGGCTGCCTTGGCTCCATCTCCCTTTCGCTTGCCCCGCAGGCAGGTGGGTCATCGCCGGCAGAATCACGTTACCGGCTTCCTTGACTGCTTCCACAAGTTCCAGATCGTGATTGGCCTTTTCTTCCCTTTCCGCCAGGGTCTCTTGAACCCAGTCAGCGAGCGCATCGTCTCGCCGGCTGAGAGCGTAGGCCGACAGGGTTTCTCTCAGCGCCTTCATCTCCCGAAGCCCTGCATTCTTCTCCTCGTCGAGCAAAGGGACATTCAGGCCGATGACCTTGGCTCCACTGCCTTTGGCCAGATGGACCATCCGGGCGATCAGGCCGCGCGGCCAAGGCCACGAGCCAAGCTTGTCGAGACTCTTTTGGTCGACCTCTATCAGGAGGATTCGTTGATCAATCGGAGTTTCAGGCAAAGCCAACCTCGTCATTGCGTCATACGAGATTCTCTCCGCCTGCTCCATGAAGGGAGGGGAATAGTAGGCGAGCCCTATGAAAGCAAGAGCGATCAGACCAGCGAGAAGAGAGTTCAGGCTCAGGCTTCTTTTAACCATTTATAACGAAAATATACGTATATTTATACAAAATATTATAATTTTTATCAAAATAATTGAATCCTGTCAATTGAAAAACAGTTCTCCTTTGCTTCAGCCCCCGTATCAAATGGAAATCTCATACTGTTCGATGTGGAGGTTATCTTTTTCCTGGATGATCACCCGTCTATTGATTCTCCGCTCCAGATCGATCACCGACTGCTGCTCTTCCTCTTTGAGCACACGGGCAATATCGGGATGCACATAAACGAGAACCTGGGCAGCTTGACCTGTAAGGGTGGTTTCCCTCTCCAGATCCCGGAGGACCTCATAGCAGATGGTTCTTTTTGTCTTCAAGGACCCCCTGCCCTCGCAGTAGAAGCAGGGTTCGCTCAGAAACCGGTTCAGATTTTCGCGCGTTCTCTTCCTGGTCATTTCGATCAAACCCAGCTCGGACATCTTCAGCACATGGGTCTTCGCCTTGTCTTTGGTCAGGGACTCCTTCAGCGTGGTGAACACTTTTTCCCTGTTGGGTTTTTTCTCCATGTCAATGAAATCAATGACGATCAGTCCCCCCAAGTTCCTCAAGCGCAGCTGGTAGGCGATTTCCTTGACTGCCTCGAGGTTGGTTTTGAGGATCGTTTCCTCCAGGTTTCTTGTGCCCACATAGCTCCCCGTGTTGACATCAATCGCCGTCAGCGCCTCTGTGAGCTCGATGACGATGTAGCCTCCTGACTTGAGCCATATCTTTTTCTCCAGAGCCCTTGAGAGCTCCATCTCGATCCCGTAGAAATCGAAGAGGGGTTCAGGGCCTTCATAGAACTCGACGGAATATTTCAGCGCAGGGACGAAGGTTTCAATAAATTCCATGATGGCTCCGTATTCCTCTTTCGAATCGATCACCAGACGATCCACTTCGCGTGTGAAGAGATCTCGAACGGATCGGAGCGAAACGCTCAGGTCCTTGTACAGCAGTCCCGGAGAGGTATGCTTGCCCATTTTCTCCTGGATGCTCGTCCAGAGCTTCTGCAGAAAGTCCATTTCGGACTTGAGTTTGTTCTTCTCCGAGCCCTCGCTCGCGGTTCTGACGATGAACCCGAGATTGCCCTGCCTGATCTCCTGCACCAGGTTTTTCAATCTCTCTCTTTCCACGGGATCTTCGATTTTGCGGGAGATGCCGATGTGATCCACATTGGGCATGAGGACCAGATGCCGGCCGGGCAAAGAGATGTGAGACGTCAGTCGCGCGCCCTTGGTCCCAATCGGCTCCTTGGCGATTTGAACCATAATGTCCTGCCCTTCGCGAAGCAGGTCTTCGATGTTCATCGCGATCCCTTTCGGGTGCTCCACCAGCGTGTCTTCCTGGTCCTGGGACAGGTCCGCCTCCGGTTCGGCGCTGTTGCCCAGCATCATCCGCTCCAGTTCCAGGAGATCCTGGTGAACGTCGGAGACGTAAAGAAACGCGCTTCTCTCAAGCCCTATGTCCACAAAGGCAGCCTGCATGCCCGGGAGGACCCGCACCACCCTTCCCCGGTAGATGTTCCCCATAAGCTCCTGTCCCGTTTTTCTTTCAATATGGAGCTCGACCACCACCCCGTTTTCCACGAGAGCCACCCTCGTTTCATGGGGTCTCGAATGAATGATCAACTCGCTTGCCATATTTAACCCCGAAATTCAGACTCCTTCGAGTCCGGGATTTCCATGATTTTCAAGACACCTACTCCATCAAGGTCTTCATCGCTTAGGTGAAACATCCCCTGGATGATCTCCACAGGTTTGAGCGCCGGCCCTTCCATGGGTTTGAGGGCCAGGTGCATTGTTGATCCTGTGTTGAAATAAGCCGATTTCACCTGGGCGCGTGCATCGATTTTCCGGTCTCCTTTCTTCCCTTTCTTGGTCACGGGGAAGGAATCGGAGGCAAGAAATTGCTCAAGACGATCCTCTCCCGCTTTCACCCCATGGAAGGAGATTTCGTATTGAATCTCCTTGCTCTTAAGGCTTACGGCTTCGCGCTCCAGAACCTCGAGAGTCTTGATTTCAAGGCCCGAAGGGAGTTGCTCACCGATCTTGTCTCTGAGCGTCCGGCCGGAACCGGAGTCGTGCCACTGGACCTCCAGGGTTTCGTGCAAGCTCTCGGTGCCCACCGGCAAAGCGGCGGCAAAAGAGAGCTTCGGCATGGGGTGATATCCTTTGGAGTAGACGAGGCTCACCCCGGCCCTTTTGAAGGCCCTCACAAAAGCACGCACCAGTTCGAGGTGGCTCAGATATTTCGCAGGGCCTCTCTTGGAGAAAGTGATCCGGATTTTCCTGGCCTCCTCGCTTCCCCCTGCGGCCGTGGGCACTTCCTTCTTTGGAGCCGAGGTCCACTCTCTGAAAAGAACGGGTTCCACTTCTTTGTGGTCACAGACCCCGCAGTCCAGGCATTTTCTCCTGCAATCCGGAGTCCACTCCCCTTCCAGGGCCTTCTTCCACTCTTTCTCAAGATATTCCTTGCTGACCCCGCATTGGATATGATCCCACGGAAGAACTTCGCTCAAGGATCTCGGTCGTTGGAGGTAAAAGCCCGGGTCCACCTGCGTGTCTCGAAAAGCCTCCTGCCACACGTCCAGGCGGAAGTGCTCGCTCCAGGCATCAAATCTCGCTCCCTTTTTCCAAGCCCTCACCAGCACCGGGGTCAGCCTTCGGTCTCCCCGCGCAAAAACCCCCTCGAGCCAGCTCATTTCCGGCTGATTCCACTTGACCCGTATCCTCGGGTCTTTAATGGATTTCTGGATAAACTGAATCCGCCGACCGCTTTCATCGAGCGAGATCTGAGGCAACCACATGAAGGGGGTATGAGACTTCGGCACAAAAGCGGCGACACTCATATGGACCTTACCCCGTTTGTTCGAGGCCCTTGCCACTTTCCCTGCGAGCTGGATCATGTCCTCCAGATCCCTGTCCTCCTCGGTAGGAAGGCCGATCATAAAATAGAGCTTGATCAGCTCCCATCCTGCCCCATAGATTTCTTTGGCCATGAACAGGATCTCTTCATCCGTCAGGCCCTTGTTCAGGATTCTTCGGAGCCGGTCGTTTCCCGCTTCGGGAGCAAGGGTGAACCCTGTTTTTCGAACCCTTTTGATCTCTTCAAACCATGTGGAATCCAGACTGTCCACCCGCAGGGAAGGGAGACTCACGGCGATCCGGTCCCCTTCCTGCTGGTCCATGAGAACCCGAAGCAGCGGTCCCAAGCAGCCGTAGTCCCCTGAACTGAGCGAGAGCAGGGACATCTCCTCGTATCCTGTGAAGCGCAGGCCCTGTTCCGAGTGTCGAATCACGGCTTCCGGATGCCTTTCGCGAACAGGCCTGTAGATCATTCCTGCCTGGCAGAAACGACAGCCCCGGGTACACCCTCTTGAGATTTCAACGGCGAGCCGGTCGTGGACCAGCTCCGCGAAAGGCACCACCTGGCGCTCCGGAAAGGGAAAGGCATTGAGGTCGGGGACAATCGCCTTCGCGATCCGCGTGTAACCGGAGAGCAAGGGTTCCATCTCCTGGATCGTGCCGTCCGGTCGGTAGTGGGCCCTGAAAAAACCCGGCACATAGAGGCCCCGAATCCGGCTCAACGCCTGAAGCGTTTCCCTCTTCGTCGCATGATGCTTTTTCGCCTCCCGCACGGTTTCACACAGGTCGAGGGCAGCTTGTTCCCCGTCGCCGATCACCATCGCATCGAAGAGGAGGGCCACCGGTTCAGGGTTGAAGCAGGCCGGCCCTCCGGCCACGACGAGAGGGAAAGACGCCTCTCGCTCCTCCGCCCGAAAGGGGATGCCGCACAGGTCGAGCATGCTGAGCACATTGGTGAAGGAAAGCTCGTGCTGGAGGCTGAAGCCGATGACTTCGAATTCGGTCAGGGGCCGACCGGACTCCATCGCCGTCAGGGGAAGACGACGCTCCCTCAGCTGTTGCTCGAGATCGGTCCAGGGACAGAAGACCCTTTCAGCGGCCAGCCAGGACTGACGATTAAGCAGGTCATAGAGGATTTTGAGCCCCACGTGACACATGCCCACTTCGTAGACGTCGGGAAAAGCCAGGGCGATAGAGACCTCTACCTGAAAAGGATCTTTCTTGATCGCATTGATTTCATTCCCCACATAGCGGCTCGGGTGTTGAATGCGGGAAAACCATTTTTCGTTCAGCACGTTCATCGGTCTCTTTTCGATATCAGGGATTTGGCTTGTCTTAGGATACTCGGTTTGGGCGGATTTTCAAGCGGATTGGCCTAGAAAGGGATCGAGCCATACCGTGATCTCAGCCCCGCCGTCGGGATGGTTTTTTCCGGACACCCTCCCCTTCAACCCCTCGACGATTCGCTTCACAATGGCCAAGCCGAGCCCGGATCCGCCTTCCTTGGTGGTAAAAAAGGGAGTGAACAGAAACTGGAGGCCTTTGCTGCTGAATCCCTCGCCCGTGTCCCGGAAGATGATCTGCGCCATTTTCCGCTGCCCTGCCTGTGGCTCCGCAGGGTCCACAAACCCTGTACGAACCGAGAGCAGTCCTCCCCCTCTCATCGCCTCCACGGCATTCAGAAAGAGATTCCACAAGACCTGTTTGATTTGTTCCGGATCGGATTCGATGTTCATGGATCCGTGGAATTGCGTTTCCACCCGGATCTTTTCCGTCCACTTGGCGCTGTTCTTGAACAGCTCCAGGGAATCCAGAATCAGCTGATTCAAATCAAAGGTCTGCACCGAAGACGGCTTCGGCCTCGCAAAAAGCAAAAAGTCGCTCACCAGGGTATTGAGACGGTTGATCTCCCTCAGCATGATGTCCATGAGCTTGGTTTTGACATCGTCCATTTCCAGGCTCTCTTTCAGCATTTGAATCGAGCCGCTGATCGAGGCCATGGGGTTTCGAATCTCATGGGCAATTCCGGCTGCGAGCTCTCCGATCAGAGCCAACCCTTCCACCCGCTTCATCTCCTCTTCGATCTCTCTCATCTTCGTCATGTCCTGGAAGAAGAGGATTCGCCCTCCCAGCGCTCCGCCCGGCAGACGGAGAGGAGAAACCGAGCCCCTCAGGAAGATCTTTTCTCCGCTCGGACGGAGATAGGGCAGGTCGATGAAATCCTGATGCTTGCTGCCGTGGGGACTCCATTCGTTCTCTCCCAAGCCGACATGGCCCTTGAGAAAGGGAAGCGCCTCCAGCAGTCTCTGCCCGGTACAAGCTCCCGATGGAATGCCGAAAAGCGCTTCAGCCGCCGGATTGAAAAGAAGAATCCTTCCCTGATCGTCCAAAGTGATCAAGCCCGAGGTCATGCTTCGGATAATCCATTCGTTGAGCGCCTCCAGCTTGATGATGTCTGCTTGTTTGGCTTTCAGTTCATCCCGGCTTTTCCTCGCCTGCTCGGAGGGATAACTGCTCAGGAAGGCGACGAGGTAAAAGGCTGCAATGTTGACCAGGATCATGTAGAAGATGTAGGAACTCTGGTAGTCCGCAGGGTAGGCCAGCCGGCTTCCCAACGGCTCAATCACCCGGTAGTAGTGGAGATCAATGAGGAGACCGTAGAGGATGCTGCAACTCGAAGCGGCGATCATTCCTCCTTTACGGTAAAGGATGATGCTGCCGTTGATGATCGTGAGGATGTAGAGAAAAGAAAAAATGCTCTCGATGCCGCCGGTCGCGTAAATGATCGCCGTCACCAGGAGCGTGTCGACCACCAACTGGAGGTAGGCAAAGTGAAACAGGTTCTGGAGGCGTTTCAGCAGGAGGACATAAACAACTGTGATGCAGTAGATCGCAGCGATCAGGAGGTAATGATAGGTCTGGATATCGCCGAAAGCGGTCTTCGTTTCTTTCACTTGCACGAAGACGGAGGCTCCCAGCAGCAGAGAGATGAGCAGAACCCTCAGAAACATCAGTCTCTGAAGGCGTCCGAACAGCTCTGATCGAGGAATGCGAAGGGGGTCGCCAGAGGCCATGAGATCGCTCTAGCCGCCCATGGCTGCCGCCATCCCAAAGATGGGCAGGTACATGGCAATGACCAGTCCGCCGATAGACCCGCCGAGAAAGAGCATCAGGAGAGGCTCCAGCATGGACGTGAGGGCTGCAACCGCTGCGTCGACCTCCTCGTCGTAGAAGTCCGCGATCTTCTCCAGCATGGAGTCCAAAGCGCCTGTCGCCTCGCCTACGGCGATCATTTGGATGACCATCCCCGGAAAGATGTCGTTTTCCGAGAGGGGTTCGGCGATCGTCTGGCCTTCTGCAATGCTTCCCCGCACCTCGTAGATGATTTCCTCAATCACCACGTTCCCAGCGGTTTTCGCAACAATCTCCAGGGCGTCCAGAATGGGAACCCCGCTGCTGATCATGGTGCCGAGGGTTCGGGTAAACCTCGCCACAGCCGTCTTCTTGAGCAGATTCCCGAAAATGGGCAATTTGAGAAAAAGGGTGTCCGTCTGCTTTCTTCCGGAAGCCGTATTCCTGTATCGCTTAAAACCGTAAATCAAGGCACCCAGGCCAATGATCACCCAGTGAATATTGCCTTTCAGAAAACGGCTCATGTTCACGACGATCTGGGTCGGAGTGGGAAGGGCGGAACCGAAACTCTTGAACATGTCTTCAAAAACGGGAATGACGAAGACTAGGATGACCGCGATCACGAGGATGGCAATGGCCATGACCACGATAGGATAAGTCATGGCTCCCTTGATCTGGCCTTTCAGTCTTTCCGCCTTTTCAATGAACTGAGCCAGACGGCGCAGAATCGTATCGAGAATACCGCCCACCTCCCCTGCGGCCACGAGGTTCACGAAAAGGGAATCAAAGACCTTGGGGTGCTTTTTCATGGCCTCCGCCAGGGTGGATCCTCCCTCCACATCCTTGGTGATTTCTTTCAGAATCGCCTTGAAGGTAGGATTTTCGGCTTGCTCCGCAAGAATCGTGAGCCCTTGCACCAGCGGAAGACCCGCGTCGATCATCGTGGAAAACTGTCTCGTGAAAACCACCAGGTCTTTGTTGCTGACCTTGGGTTTGAGAAAAGAAATGTTTTCGAAGAGATCCTTGGGTTTGAGTTTAAGTTTCTTGACCGTGAAATTGCGTTTCTTGAGCATGCTGAGCGCTATGGCTTCAGTCGCGGCATCGATTTCCCCTTTGAGATTTCTCCCCTTTTTGGTCTGGGCAACCCACACATAGACGGGCATCTATCTTATCCTCCTGTGGCCTTCCCCCATCGGTCCACTTTGCTCGAAAAAAGTGCAGAATGCTCTTCGGCTCGGCAGACGTGCTTATAATCTTAGTGAAATATGGAGGTTATGTCAAGCATTCTCTGGGGACTGCTCCGGGGACTTTGGCAGAATATGAAGGCGAAGGCACTGGAAGGGCGGAGGGGATAACTCTTATCCAGGACAGCAAATTACTCTTGACAAGGGACGTTCACTCAATGTTATATGGGGACCGCGATTAATTGGAACTTCTACGAAAAAGGAGGATTTGGATGTGATTGAGGTTAATGCTCCAATGGCAGGAAAAGTCATCGATGTGAAAGTGAAGGTGGGAGATGCCGTGAGCGAAAATGACGAGGTGGTGATTCTGGAAGCGATGAAAATGGAGCTACCGATTGTAGCCACAGGTTCCGGCACTGTCAAAGAGATCCGATGCAAAAAAGGGGATCCCGTTGAAGCGGATGCCGTTTTGATTGTTCTGGGATAGGAGATCGTGACTCCCGGGTTCGGCCTTGATGATCCATCGCAAAAAATCCATCAATTTTCAGCATGCTGTGGGTATCTGGACCTGCCGGTTGTCAGCGGGTTGCCAGGACGCGGTACTCTCTCGGTGTAGCAGCGCCTAATTTCGACATTCAAAGAATCGGATGATGCAGAAAAGCTCGGTTCCTTTCCGGAATCGGGCTTTTTTGTGGATGGCAATGAACCGTTCGACTGACTAAAGAAAGGCCGTCCGTTCTATAGCTTTGAAAGAGATTGACAGTTCTCCGTGTCATGGATTAATTTTGAGGTGTTTTTTCACACCCACTGGAGGATACAACATGGCAGATAGAGTCGATACGGATTCCCTGACGAAGGCTGTAGAGAGCTGGACAAAGAGTGTGGAAAGCAAGCTCGGAAAAAACCCCGAGAGAAAAAAGGAATTCCTCAACACCTCGGGCATTCCTGTGCACCGCCTTTACACCCCGGCCCATACGAAGGACGTGGATTATCTCACCGATGTCGGGTTTCCCGGTTCCTATCCTTTCACCAGGGGCGTCCAACCCACCATGTACAGGGGCCGACACTGGACCATGCGGCAGTACGCAGGGTTCGGAAACGCCGAGGAGTCCAACAAGCGCTACAAGTTTCTCCTGGACCAGGGACAAACCGGACTCTCCGTCGCCTTTGATCTGCCCACCCAGATCGGTTACGATTCAGACCATGACATGGCCATGGGAGAGGTCGGGAAGGTGGGAGTTGCCATCTCCTCCCTCCAGGACATGGAAACGCTCTTTGACGGGATCCCTCTGGATCAGGTGAGCACCTCCATGACGATCAACTCCCCGGCAGCCGTTCTCCTGGCCATGTATCTGGCCGTTGCCGAGAAACAAGGGGTTGCTCCGGAACAACTCCGGGGAACCATCCAGAACGACATCCTTAAGGAGTACTCCTCAAGAGGCACGTACATTTTCCCCCCTAAACCCTCCATGCGCATTGTGACGGACATCTTCGCCTTTTGTTCGGAGAAAGTCCCTCAGTGGAACTCCATCAGCATCAGCGGATATCACATCCGGGAGGCGGGATCGACAGCCGTGCAGGAGGTCGCCTTCACGCTCGCTAACGGAATTGCCTATGTGGAAGCCGCGTTGCAGGCCGGTCTGGACGTGGATGCCTTCGGCCCCAGGATCTCCTTCTTTTTCAACGCCCACTTGGACTTTTTCGAAGAGGTGGCCAAGTACCGGGCGGCCAGACGCCTCTGGGCAAAAATCATGAAGGAACGGTTTAAAGCCAAGGATCCCCGTTCCCTGATGATCCGCTTTCACACGCAGACTGCGGGCTGCACCCTCACGGCCCAGCAACCCAAGAACAACATCGTGAGGGTCGCTTTTCAAGCCTTGGCCGCGGTTCTCGGAGGGACCCAGTCCTTGCACACCAACTCCATGGATGAGGCCCTCTGCTTACCCTCCGAAGAGGCGGTCCAGGTTGCACTCCGGAGCCAGCAGATCGTCGCCTATGAGACCGGTGTTTCTGACACGGTGGATCCCCTCGGAGGGTCTTACTATGTGGAGGAACTGACTCGCGAGATCTTCAGCCGCGCCGAGGCCTACATCAATAAAATCGACGAGATGGGCGGTGCCGCAGCCGCGATCGAGAAAGGATTTATCCAGAGGGAAATCCAGGACAGCGCCTACCAGTATCAGCGGGAAATCGAGCGCGGCGAACGAGTGGTGGTGGGATTGAACCGCTTCCAGGTGCAGGAGGAGAAACCGAAAAATCTTTTGAGAGTGGACCCTGCGCTGCGCCTTTCGCAGATCGAAAAACTCAAAAAGATGAAATCTCAGCGCGACCGGAGGCTCGTCGCCGAGGCCCTCTCCGTCCTCAAAAAAGCTGCCGAAGGGAAGGACAATCTCATGGGGCCGATTCTCCGGGCCGTGAAGACTTACGCCACGCTCGGCGAGATCTGCGATACCCTGAGACAAGTCTTCGGAGAGTATCGGCAAGTAAACACCCTGGGGAGGTAGGGATTGATCATTGGACACTGGACATTGCGGGTGGGCACGCTCCTCAGCGGGTCCCTTCAATGGTAAATGATCAATGGGAAATGTTAAATGTTCAATGAAGAGGTTGCGGCCAAAGGCCTACATCAATTTACTTGAAACGGAGCGTTGACCATGAATGTGGAGAAAAAGATCAGGGTCCTGGCAGCAAAGCCGGGGCTGGACGGTCATGACCGAGGCATCAAGGTCGTGGCCAGTGCCCTTATGGATGCCGGGATGGAGGTCATCTACACCGGACTTCGGCAAACGCCTCGCCAGATTGTCGAAGCCGCCGTTCAGGAAGATGTGGACGTCATCGCCATGAGCATCCTCTCCGGAGCCCACGATTACCTTTTCCCAAAGGTCATGGAACTGTTGAAGGAAAAAGGGGTCGAGGACATCATGGTCATCGGTGGCGGCATCATCCCGGACGAGGATGTCCCTAGCCTCAAAGCCTGTGGAATCGCCGAGATCTTTGGCCCTGGAACGAGCACTCAAGATATCGTGGGATTCATCAAGGCCAACGTCAGGACATAGCGCCCCTTCCCGGAAACAACGAGTAGGCAGCCTGCAGTAGGGAGTAAGCAGCAAAACCAGCGGGAATGACGTTGTTCCCTTTGACTGCTTACTGCCTACTGCTTACTGATTTACTGCGGGTTGTGAAGGACGGATCAGGGAGGCTGCCGTCTGTCTGACTTGGGGATCCCGATCGCGGGTACACTGCTCCAGAACTTGAGCGGCACGAGGGTCGTGGATGAAAGACAGAGCGACGGTGGCTGCGACGCGAATGGGCGAAAGGTGTTTCTTCCGTCTGGACAAGAAACTCTGAACCGCGAGCACCCGCTCAAGAAGATCGATCCCCCTGGGGTCTCCTATTTGGCCTAAGGTGTGGCAGCAGGCGACCAACCGTTCTTTGTCCTTCGCGGTTTTCATCAGAGACCCGATTTTGTCGAGAGCCGCTTGCGGCCGGAGGCTTCCAAGGCATTTGATGGCATCTGCGGCCACCTCGCCTTTCATGCTGTCCGCGCGCTCAAAAAGAATCTTCTCCACCTCATCCGTGTTCAGCCGCCGTGCAAGCTTGAAAGCCTTAGCCCTCACCTGCTTATTGTCGTCATCGAGCGCCTTGACCAGCTCGGCCTTGAGGTCCCGGGTGACGCTGTCGACGACATCCAGGATCTGGAGCCGTTCTTCCGCTGTGCTCTCCAGCATGAACACCCGTTTCAGCGACTTTGCCGCTTCATATCCCTGCTCGGAAAGGAGGCTCGCCGCAAGTTGCCTGATTCTGAGATCCGCGTCCCCCTTGACGACCTCGATCAGCAACGGAGAAGCCACTTTGCCCAGGCTCCCGAGGAGCTGCACCGCATTCTGCTGCCGCAGGGTCTCCTTGGAGTGAAAATCCTGGAGGATCAGTTCCTGGGCCTTTGGGTCCAGGGGTTTCATCAGGATGTCTTCGAACATCTTGGCCTGCTCGCTGTTGGCCTCGAGAAACTTCCGGTACCGCCTCTGGAGATGTAACAAAATCTGGGTGGCCACAGGGTATTCCGCAAACTGAACCAGGAGAGTGGAAAGGCGATAGAGCAGGTTGGTCAGATCCCGCAGCACAGCAGGGTCTTGTTCCTGGGAAAGAACCAGAAGGAGCGGCTTGGCAAGAATTTTCGCCAGCTGGTTTTGAAGCCCTGTGATCAGATCTTCAAAAAGATTTTGGCAACGACCGATCACCTTCTGCCGCACCTGGGGATTGGACTTGAGATACCCGTGGAAGATGCGCTTGATCATGGAGGTGATCTCTTTTTCCTCGCCTTCCAGAAGAAGATCACCTATCTCTTTAGGCATCCGTTGCAGAAGACGGTCAAAGAATTCCTCGTCCACCGCAAGACTTGGGGCTACCCCCTGCCCCTGGACTTGCTTCCTGACCATGCCCCGGGCGCCTGCCACAATCTGAAAAGCCCCGCTGTCGCGCGCGGTCGCCCCGATCCTGGTCTCATAAAAGCGGTAGTCAAAAAGGATCCCTTTGAGACCTTGCTCCTTTGACAGCCTGCTCCAGTAGTCCTTGTCTTGGGCCCCTGAGGGAAGATCCCCGACTGCCCCAATGAAAACCCTCATTTCCTCGGGAGTGAGGCTGGGGAGAAAAGTCATGCTCTTGAGGCCGAGAGAGTCGAGAAACTGGAGAAAGCTTTGCCCCACGAGGTCCAGATCGGAGGAAGTCACCTTTTGATCATTCACGAACAGCGAATCCTCTACTCTGGCCATGGTCAGATGGGCTTCCCTTTTCAACACGCGGTGCAGCCTTTTCAAAGCGATCTGGATCGCGCTCTCGGTGGCCTTGCTTTTCAAGGGGTAGAGCTTAATGCTCTTCGCCGCATTGAGCAGTCCCTTGATGACCTCGGGGATCAAGGACAGGGTGTCTCTTGCCGGTTCCTCCTCTGCCGCCTCCTCCTGAGCTACTGCGCCGGCCGGAAATTCCCCCGTGCTGTCCGGACCCGGGATTTCCCCCTCCCCTCGAATGGCATAGTGCACCTGGGACATCTCGACGTGGCTCAGTTTCTGCTCTTCAATGAAGCGCTGCCAGAACCCCTGCTCAATGGCCTCGGTCTTGGTCCTCACAAAAGCCTCCAGCAGGGTGGTCAATTCCTCCATGGACAGGCCTCGCTTCAGAGTCACGCCTTTGAGTTCCAGGCGGTAGAGAAGTTGAAGGAAAGAGGCGGCAAAGGCTTTGAACTCAGCGATCTCCACCCTCTTTCCGTTCACCAACAAGGCTCGTTCCACCTGGAAAACCGTCAGGGTGTCGTTTCGTTCGAGGATCTTGTCTATCGCCTCCTTGGCTTTTTCATGGGTCACCGTGATGGACTTGCTTCCGGCAGGGTAGAGCGTCGTGTTCCGCACGGCCAGCAGAAACGTTCGGAACACATTCGGAAGCAGGGCGACGCTTTCCGCATCAAGGGGAAGCTCTTTGGGCTTGAACTCGGCCGGCCCTTCGCCGGTGTAATACACCGCTTCTCCCGCATTGAACACCATGCTGTTCTGCGTCACTTGAAGCTGTTCATAGACGCGGGCTTTCTCCTGGTTGGCCGAACGTTTGAAATGGTAAGCCAGCGTCGCCGCCGAAGGCAGGAGGTCTTTCTCGTAGAGGGATTCCTGGTAGGCTCCCACCTTTTCATGGAGTTCCTGCCTCGTGTTTTTTTGAATCGATCCATAGGCGATGTCCTGGACTCGCCTGCTCAGGAACTGGACCGTCTCATCGTTGAGCTGGAAATCAGAACTGATCAGCCCTTGGGAAATCGCCTTATCCAGGAATTCCAGGATCTTGGCCTCGCTCTTGTCCGAACTCCCGGTCAACATGCTGAGAGACACCTGGCCCCCGAACACGGAAGCCTGATCCAAAACCCCGCGGCTTTCTTCATCCAAGGCCGCGATCTTCTGCCGTACGATTTCCTCCAGCGACCTGGGGAGATATCCTTCTTCCAGCGGGCTGACCACCCACTGCTGACCGCTCAGGGAAATCTTTCCGTCCATGACGAGCTTGCGAACGATTTCATTCAGGAAAAGAGGGTTTCCCTGGGTCGCATGCTCCATGGCCTTGCTAAAATCCTTGGGCAGACTGATCCTCGGGAAAATGGCGTGAAGGTGCCTGACCACATCACCCTCGGCAAGCGGCGAGAGAGCGACTTTTCGTATGCCTATCTCCTTTCCATGGGCGGCGCAGAAACGACCCAGCGTATCTCCTTGCCCGTCTCTGGTCTCCGTGGAAACTTCCGTTGCCGCACCGCAAACAAAGAGAGGGACTTGGTGCCGCGTCATCATCTGGCGAATAAAAAGAAGCGTCGCCTCGTCACTAAAATGCAGGTCATCAACGACCCAGATGGACGGGGCTCCGTCCATGATCTTGGTCGTCACCTGCAGCAGAGTGTAAAAGATTCTTTCTCTCTGAGCCTTGTCCTCTTTCTTTTGCTCGTGCTTCCCCTCGGAGAGCTGAGGAAGGATGAAGGACAGATCATTCGTTGCCTCCGGGGAAAGGCCTTTGAGAATTTCAGCTCCCTTTTCTTTTCTCGCCTTCAATAGTTCCGAGAGTATGGCGGCCACCAGATAATAGGGCCGGTAGAGCTCCTGCGGCTTTCCTGCCGCCTTGATCTGCAGGATCGACTTGGTCTGGGCCAGGCTCCGCTGAACGGTTTCCAGGAACATGCTCTTCCCCATCCCCGGACCCCCTTCTGCAATCAAAAACTGGCTCTCCCTCTGGCTGAACTTCCGCAGCGCCTCGGCGACTGCAGAGAGTTGGGGTTTGCGTCCGGCGATCGCAGCCCTCTCCAGCTGGAACATGGCGGTCTTCACGAACACGTCTTGCGGAACAATCTCGGCCACGGTGGCCAGGCGGTCACGGCCTGCTTTCTTGGCATAGTAAAGGGCAGTGTCCGCTTTGTGAATCAGGGCCTTATCTCCCTTGGCATCCTCCGGAGCGCAGGCCACTCCGATGCTCAGCGTGAGGTCCAGGGGTTTGCCCGAATCGTCCAGGCGCATCGGTTTCGAATGGGACAGGCTGATCACTTTTTCCGCCAGGCGGACGGCGATTTTCTTGCGCGACAGAGGCATCAGGATCATGAACTCATCGCCCGCATAACGGATGGGAAGATACTTGTCTCCGGAAGCTTCTCGAAGCATGTTGGCCACCCAGATCAGGGCCTGATCCCCGACATCGTGGCCATAGCTGTCATTGATTCTCTTGAAATAATCCACGTCCATCATGAGAAGGGACAGAGGATTATCCTCCAGGGCGTTCCAAGGGATGTTTTGCTGGAAGTAGTTATACAGGAAGCGGCGATTGTAAAGACCGGTGAGTTCGTCCTCGAAGATCAGGCGTGAAGGATCTTTTCCGACGACTTGGAGGTGATTCAATAACTCATTGTAATCCATTGCACCGGTCCACGGAGCCAGGGACAAAAGCTTTTTTTTCAGTATTATAAATAAGATGGGGCTCTTATGTCAAGACTTAACCTCACGATTCCTCAAGCTATTTTCACCTTGGCTCAATATTCTCATGAAAAAACACCTGCCGGAGGCCCGCTCCCCGCGACGACCTCCGGCAGAAAGATCCTAATGAACTAGGATTTATGTAACAGTTTAGCTCTTTGAAATAAGCACAGAAAAAGGCCATGGAGGTCTCTCTGAAAACAGAACAACGAAGACGCCACACCGCCGTGACCAGCTTTAGGCCATGGGTGAGGCGGGCGGAATGCTACCGGAGAACTCGCCACGTAATACCCAGCTGGCAGGTGCCGGTGAAACCTCGCCGCCCGCCTTCGCTGCCCCTTATCTGCTGAGTCTTCCCCGCACACTCTTCGTTTTCTGTTTTTAGAGAGACCTCCATGGCCTGAGCCATCCATTTCGAAGAGCTAAACTGCTGCGAATTTATTCATCTTTCCAAACGGGTTTCCTCTTCTCAAGAAAGGCCTTCAACCCCTCCTGCGCATCGTGGGATTTCATGAGCTTGTTGAGATAAATCTCCTCGATGGGCCTGAGAGACGATTCCAGGTCATCGTGCAATCCCAAGACAATCGCTTTTTTCGTTTGCCGCAGCACTTCCGCACTCAGACCCAGATAGGGCTTGAGAAAAGCCTCTGTTTCTTTCTCCAGATCCTGGTCTTTCACCACTTTGTTGATCATTCCCATCTGAAGGGCTTCGGCAGCCGTTACAATACGGCCGGACAAGATGAGGTCCATAGCCGCCTTTCGCCCCATAATCCGCGGCATGATGTGAGCGGCAATGGGCGGAAACACTCCCACCTGAATCTCCGGCTGGCCGAACTTGGCTCCTTCTCCGGCAATGACCAGGTCGCTGAAAACCGCCACCTCACAGCCCCCGCCCAAACAGGAACTGAAAACCGAAGACACGGTCGGGACCCCGAGCTTGTCCATGAGCCGGAAGATGCGATGAAATGCCTCGATCATTTTCGGGGCCAGGTCCCCCATGTGCTCGCCCACATCCACGCCCGCTGAAAAGCACTTGCCTTTGGCGTTGAAGAGAACCACCTTCAAATCCTTCTTGCCCTGCCAGCCCTTGAGCACGTCATTGATCTCTTCCATCATCGCAATGTTCAGCACATTGACAGGAGGGCGATTCAGCGTAATGGTGCCGAGCCCCTGTTTGAATTCCGTCAGAATGTGTTGGTAGGCCATAAGAATACTGCCTCCTTTCCTTAGAGTGTCCTTGTTCCGAATAAATGAAAATGGCAGGCGGGCCTGCCTTGACGGCCCTGCCTGCCAAAGACGCTTCCAGAAAATCAAAACTACTTTTGCGGTTTCCCAAGAACTCCTGCAAACATCTCCATATCCCACGCTTTGCAGACAGCGATTTCCTGGCGGAACTTGATGAAGTTGATGGTATCCTGGCCCGTGATCTTCTTGGAATTGAACGCGCCAAAGCCCAGGAAGGCCTCACCGCCCATGTTGGCGGCCAGCCAGTGCCGGTGGGCATTCTTCATGGTATCCCAGAAGAATTTCTTCTTCTGGCGCACACTGTCAATGGACTCGATCAAGCACCCGGGGAACAGATTGGCAAAAGTCCAGTTGATTTTGTCCACTTCCTTGTCCAGAAGCTCAAAGTCCGCCTTGTCCTGGTACTCCTTCAGCATGGCCCGGCCCTGTTTGAGCTCGTCACCGGTCTTGTACTCGCCGTACACGATCTCGCCGTCTTTCACGTACTGATCGGTGATGATCGTGGGGTTGCGGACCCACTTTCCGTCGATCTTGAGAACGGGCACGGCTTTGCTGATGAGGTTCTTGGCCTTCATCTTGTAGGCGGACCACATCTCGCAGGACACGCAGTTCCACATGGCATCCTCGGCGCTCAAATACCAGGGCAGAAAGTCCGAGGCCCCGCCCACCGGAGCGGACCCGTGTCTCGGTCCCGCCTGACCGAAGATGGCCAGGTCCGAAGCAAGGGCGATATCGCAGGCCATGCCGATTTCCTGGCCGCCGGCCACTCTCATGCCGTTGACCCTGCAGATGACCGGCTTCTTGCAAGCCAGGATGGAATCCACCATGTGGTTGAAGAGCTCCATGTACTGGCCGTACTCATCGGGTCTCATGCTGTAGTATTCGCTGTACTCTTTGGTGTTACCGCCCGTGCAGAAGGAATAGGGACCGGTGCCGGTGAAAACAACGGACACCACGCTGCGGTCCAGAGAAGAGTTCTCGAACCCGGCGATCACGCCCTTGACCATCTCCGTGGTGTAGGAGTTGTACTGGGCCGGGTTGTTGAGGCGTATCCAGGCCACAAAAAGCCCGTCCACGTCTTTGCCCGTGTTGGGGTCTTTCAGAGGCCTCTTCTCGTAAACCGTGCAAGGAGCCTGTGCTCCCCAATGCACGCTGGTGTGCAGCGCATGATCCTTTATTCCATCCTCTCTTGGCAACCATTCCAAACCTTTCAACTGTGGCATACGTTTTCCCTCCTTTGGTAGAATAAACTGTTTGTTCTCATCCCGTTTTATCGGGACCGCCCTCCTCCCTAGAAATCAGGAGTGAGCACGATTCGCTTCATCGGTGGTGATTTGTGAGCGCCGGCAAAGGTCTCCGCAATGCTGCTCATAGGCCGGACTTCCACAAACTCCTCAATGTTGATCTTCTTGCTGAGCACCATGTCCAGAACTATGGGATAGTACTCTGGCAGGCATCCCCAGGTTCCGATGATCTCCGCATCAAAAGCCATCAATCGGCCGATGGAATACTCCGTCTTCGCCATGGTAAAGCCCACGACAATCAGTTTGCCTGTAAAACTCAGCAACCCTAGGGCGATTTCCTGACCCGGTTTGGATCCCGACACCTCAAAGATCTTCCATCCTGTAGCCGGCAGACCCCTCTCCTTGCAGAGGCCTCGAAATTCCTTTGAGATCGCCCCGGCATCCTTGTCCGTCGAATTGATCACCACGTCCGCCCCAAATTTGAGCGCCCGGTTGAGCTTCTCCTGATTGCGGGCGATACCGACCACGGTCTTGGCACCCAGGGCTTTGGCCATCTGCCCCATGTACTGGCCAACGCCGCCGGTGATTCCGATCACCACGACATTGTCCCCGGGCTGGAGATCCGCTCTCTTCGCAGCCTGATAGGGGGTGGTCGCCGCATCCGCCACCACGGCCAGATGAGACAGGGGAATGTTCCCTCTGTTCTTCACTTCGCAGAGGTCGACGCTCGGAACAGGGATGTGGCTTGAAAATCCGCCGTAAGACGCGAGGCTGTTGCCGGGCATCTTTTGATCGAGACAGCGATTGCCTCGTCCTGTCTTGCAGAGAATGCATTTGCGACAGGGCATGACGGCGGGGACAATGACTTCTTTCCCGATCCAGGCCTGTTCCCCGGCCACCACGATTCCTGAAATCTCGTGCCCCAGGGTGAGCGGCGGTTTGGATACCGTGGGAACCCCATCATAAAAGTAACCGAGGTCCGTGTGGCAGACCCCACAACCAGCGACTTCCACAAGGACCTCTCCGGGCTGAAGCTGGGGTGCTGGAATCTGCTTCTTCTCAAGCTTGCCCGGTGTGGTTTCTTTCGTCTCCTTGTTGAAGGACGCGGGTTGAACCATTTGCCATGTCCATATCATGTTCACTACTCCTGCCATGTTGTCCTCCTTTGTGATTCTAAGGTTGATCGTTTGATTGAATCGGTTTTGCCCCGGAACCGTTTATCTGTACGTTCAGCGTCTTTTGACCTTTCTCAAATCATCCCATAGCCGCCGTCGACCGCAAGGAGCTGGCCCGTGATGTAGTTGGCGTCGTCCGAGGCCAGAAACACAAAAGCGGGCGTCAGCTCATCCGTTTCGCCGAACCGTTTGAGCAGGATCCTGTTCATGTAAATCTCTTTGAGCTTTTCATCCGTCGTGATTTTCTCGCTCATGTCGGTGGGGACAATGCCCAAGGAGATGACGTTCGCGCAGATGTTGTTTCGGGCCAGTTCTCTGGCCATGGACTTGGTCATGCTGATGACCCCTCCTTTGGCCGCACTGTAATTGATCTGTCCCACGGTCCCCACCATCCCGGCCACGGAGGTCACGTTGATGATTTTCCCGCTGTTCTTTGCGATCATATGCGGCGCTGCGGCCTGGGCGCACAGCCAGGCGCCTTTCAGGTGGATGTTGACCACCGCGTCCCACTGCTCTTCGGTCATCTTGAGCATCATGGCCGGCCGCGTGAATCCGGCGTTGTTCACCAGGATGTCGAGCCCTCCGAAGGCATCCACCGTCGCCTGCACCAGCGCTTGCGCCTCGGCCTTCTTGGCCACATCGGCTTTGAATACCTTGGCTTGTCCTCCCATCTTCTGAATGGTTTCCAGCACCTCGTTGGCGGCCTTCTCGTTGGAGGTGTAGTTGATCATCACCTTGGCGCCTTCCTTGGCAAAAGCCAGGGCAATGGACTTCCCTACCCCTCGACTGCTGCCCGTCACTAGGGCCACTTTATCTTTCAATTTCATAGGCGTCTCCCCTCTTTTTCTTGGACTGAGATCGGTCAATTCGCGTCATTAAACCGGCAGAAGAAGTGATTACAATATAGTTACAATATAGTTACTCGGCGCACTTTAAAAAAACCCCTTGGCCATGTCAACAAAAAAATAGGCAAGAGCAGGAGAGGCAAACCCACTGCAAAACACGATGCGACCGTTTAGCATGCATAAATTAGATGCAATCAAACAAATTCTATGTTAATATCCTATGAAGTTAATTTCAGGAGTATGACCTTTGAGATCTTCCGAGCAATTCTCTTTTGTGAGGAGAGCTTTTATTCAGGCCAAGGACTTCCTTCTCGTCCTCAGAAAGGAGAGAATTCTAAAACTCCTCGGCGCCACCTGTGCGATCATCCTGCTGGGAGCGACGAGCATCTTCATCGCCGATCGCTATTACGCGACAAAGGGAGCCGCCGGCATCCTGGATGCTGTCTACTGGGCCGTGGTCACTATCGCCACTGTGGGGTACGGAGATGTTGTTCCCAGCTCTCCAGTGGCGAAGTTGCTCGCCCTGGTCATCATCCTGAGCGGCCCTGCCTTGCTGTCGCTTCTCACCGCTTCCATGGCATCCATGCTGGTGGAGAAAAAGATTAGGGAGGGAGAAGGGTTGGAAACGATCAAAGACAGAGATCATGTCATCATCTGCGGGTGGAATGATAATGGAGAGAAGGTCTTAGACGGCATCCTGGTTCAGCTCAAGGGAACCAAGCCCAAGATCGTTCTTGTCAACGAACTCGAGAAGGAAGATATCCAATCCATTCAATACCAGTACAAGGATTGTGACATCGCCTTTGTACGAGGGAACTTTGTCAAGGAGGAGGTGTTGGCCAGAGCCAATCTTCCCAGGGCAAGAGCAGCGATCGTGCTGGCCGATCTGTCCGGAGGAAGAACCATGGACAAAGCGGATGAACGGACCATCTTCGGCACCATGGCCATCAAGTCCATGGCGGCCAAGGTCCGGACTTGCGCCGAACTCATCCTTAGCGAAAACAGGGAGCACCTGGTGAGGGCCAATGTGGACGAGATCATTGTCCGAGGCGAATCTGCAGGGGCCTTGCTGGCCACCGGAGCCGTCTCCCCCGGACTGGCGGATTCCGTCAAGTCCCTCGTCAACAACCAGGATCCCAACAAGCTCTGGCGGGTGCCTGTGCCTTCCCGTTTTGCGGACAAGACCTTCGGAGAGCTGTTGCCCTACTTCAGGGAAAATTTCCAAGCCCTCCTGATTGGCGTGGTGAGAGAAAAGGAAAGCATTAAACTCGAGGATATTCTTTCAGGCGATTCCACCTTCATTGACGATTTCATCAAGAAGAAATTCGAGGAATCCGGGAAAGACTTCTTTGGCGGCAAGAAAGATGTATCGATACTCGTGAATCCCCCGGACGATTACTTGCTCAGCGCCAACGACTGGGTCATTGCCATTGCTAAGGAAAGACCGGTGGAAGCGGGGTTTGTCGAACGACTGGTGGGAGGGGTTTCCTGAGTCTATGGGCGATATCCGAGAGACGGTCCGAAAGGCATCCATCTTCAAGAACCTCGAAGATGAAGAGATTTCAGAGGTCTTGAACATCACGACGGAGAAAAGAGTTCATAAAAAAGACCTGATCATGCAGGAGGGCGATCAGGGAAGCACCATGTACATGCTTCTGGAAGGAGAAGTGGAGGTATCCAAAGCGCTGACCATGAGATTCGGCGGCGAGGACATACGAAAAGCCGAGAAGGTCTTGTCCACCCTGAGGGCCCAGGATCACGTCATCCTTGGTGAGATGGCTCTCATCGCCAAGGAGAAGAGGTCGGCATCCATCTTGGCCAAAACCGATTGCGTGCTTCTGGAGATTCGGAGAGACGATTTTATGAGACTCATCAAAACCAAGCCATCGCTAGGAGTGAAAGTGCTGCTTAACCTTGCAGAGTTGCTGGCCGCCAGACTCAGGCATTCGGATGAAAACGTCATTCGATTGACCACGGCCCTATCCATTGCTTTGAGCCGATGAAGAGATTCCCCCGGCTGTAGCCGTTTGGCTTCTTGAAATTGTCGCAGAAAAAGGCCATGGGGGTCCCTCTCAAAACAGAAAACGAAGAGTGATCGGGAAGAACTTCGCAGATCAGACGCAGCGAAGGCGGGCGGCGAGGTTTACCCGCCT
>Ga0209450_10000272_pt1 | contig 28095 bp, 21 predicted proteins | sample FrelakmetLWP11LW_FD_187149 | JGI IMG/M metagenome (GOLD analysis project Ga0209450, IMG submission 187149) | Freshwater lake sediment microbial communities from the University of Notre Dame, USA, for methane emissions studies - LWP11 LW (SPAdes)... | ecosystem: Environmental > Aquatic >...
ACCCCGAAGCCTTCAAGGCGATAGTGGAAAAGGTAAAACAATAAAAAAAAGCGGGCAGAACCCGCTTTTTTTATTTTCGATTTTCGATTTAGGGCTTTCCCCATTCGACATTCGCAAATCGCAAATCGCAAATTATCTCCTGGCTCCCTTGAAGAACCTGTTGAATCTTATCTTCTTAATACCAGTCGCCTCCTTGTCAATCGAGAGCCACACAAAGACCGGCCTGCCAACTATATGGTCCTCAGGTACAAATCCCCAGAACCGCGAATCTGACGATCCGTGCCTGTTGTCACCCATCATCCAGTAATAGTCCATCTTGAAGGTGTAACTGTCTGCAGGCTGACCGTTGATTAATATTGTACTGTCCTTCACCACGATGTCATTTCCCTCGTAAACATCTATTATGCGGTCATACAAAGCAATGTTTGACATATCAAGCCTGACAGTTGCACCGGCTGACGGTATCCACAGCGGCCCAAAGTTGTCTTCATTCCACCTGTAGTTGGCTGGGTCATGCGGGAAGATCATCGAGTTGTAATCCCCTGCCCTCTTTATCTCAGGGGTGATGCCGGTGACATTGGCAAAACCCGATATCGTCTCCGCATTCTTCACTGTCAGCGGAAGATGGTACACTGTGCCGGAGAGCATAAGTGACTGATCAGCCCTTGAGACATCCATCCTTTCGAAGGCCTTCGGGTTTATTCTTGTGCCGTTGGTCCTGACAAAATATGTTGTCTGTTGAGTGCCATTGTCAACTTCAGGTATTCCGTTGACATAGAGCTGCCCCTCTTTAATAGTGACAGTATCTCCGGGGATACCCACGCATCGTTTTACATAATTGTCACGCCTGTCAACCGGGCGATAGATAATATAATTCTCTTCCCATACAAGCTGCCTGGCAGCGGAGTGGTAATCTTCACGGCTCTTCAGAGGTCTGTTGGACCGCAGATCTTCTGATGTCAGCATCTCAGCACGCTGTCTTACGATTTCGTCATAGGCTACCGCCTGGTTTTCTATCACAACCGTATCTCCGGCCGGGAAGTTGAACACCACGACGTCATTGTTCCTTACCTTACCGAAGCCGGCAAGCCTTTTGTAGTCCCAGTGAACTATGTCAGACCATGATTTGCCTTTTCCTTTGGTGAATGGAAGAGTATGCTGCGTAAAAGGAAATGCTACCGGTGTGTTTGGCATACGCGGGCCATAGGCCACCTTGCTGACAAAGAGATGGTCACCCACAAGCAGCGATTTCTCCATTGAGGGTGATGGTATGCGGTAGTTCTGGAACAGGAAGATGTTTATCAGCGTCACGGCAACAACAGCAAATATCAGTGCATCAAGCCATTCGATGGCAATATGATTCTTGCCCACCCTCTTCTTCCAGAAAGCCCAGTTGACCTTCTTGCTGACATAGATGTCAAATACCACGGCCAGTCCGAGCAAAAGCCAGAAATTACCAACCCATATGACCCATAAAATGTAAATGACTGCTGCTATGCCGACCCTGACATACCTGTTATCGAGTAATTTATTCATCTCTCTTTTTTTTCGCTGCAAATCTAGCTATAATTATAAATTCAAAACGTCACTCATCGTATAAACACCTTTGCGTGTCATTATAAAAGAGGCTGCCAGCAGGGCGCCAGCGGCAAAACCCCTTCGGTTAAAAGCCTCATGTCTTATTGAAATCATATCATTCGAGGAGGTCCATGTAACAGAGTGAGTCCCCGGCACGGCACCCTCCCTCACCGCTTTTACGGTGAGCATCTTGCTCATTGCATCAGTTTCATTATCAGACAGCACCCATCCGTCATAATCATGGTGGTGCCCTGTTATCCCTCCCGCCAGGGCAATTGCCGTACCGCTCGGAGCGTCAAGCTTATAGATATGGTGGATCTCCTCGACGATAGCCTTGTATTCAGGATGTGAGTTCATTATCCTGGCCAGTTCGGCATTAAGCCTGAACAGCACATTTACCCCGATGCTGAAATTGGAGGAATGAATGAAGGAGCCATTTTTTTCAATGCAGAAGGCAGCTACTTCTTCATAACGTGCCATCCAGCCTGTCGAGCCTGAGACAACCGGAACACCAAGACTTATTGCCTTTAAGATGGTTTCTGCTGCCGCCTCCGGTCCTGTAAACTCGATGGCCACATCACATCCTGAGGCAGCTTCAGGGCTGAAATCTTCCAGGTTATCGCGGTCAATCCTGAGCACAATCTCATGACCCGCTGACACCGCAACCTGTTCAATCTCGCGGCCCATACGGCCATAACCCAGCAAAGCAATCCTCATTTACTCAACCTCCAGTTTGACAGCTGCAACTTTCTCCATATCAGACACATAATATCTCGATCCTATCAGGAAGAGTAATGCTCCCAGCACCAGTGAGAACGGCAGGATACTCATCGCGGTTTTGATATTTGTCAGGTCGGAGATTCTCCCCAGTACTATCGGGGCAGTAAATGAACCCAGCAGGTTCTGCACAAGAACGGCTATCGCATAAGATGTCGCCCTCAGTCCCGGATGGATAACATCCTGCGTGACAGCTGCGGCACCTGAAATGAAAAGCATGATAAATATCCCGAAAACAAAGAGTGTCACAAGCTGCATCGGGCCTTTGAAGATGTAAAAGGCAAGGAACAGAAGTATGGCAGAGATGAAGGTTGTAATTGCAGGGAACAACATTCTTGCCCTGGGTTCTGTCTTCCTCCAGCGGTCAATGATATATCCGCCCGCCGGAGCGCCTATAAGTGCAAGCATCATCACAGCGCCTGCAAGGGTGCCTGCTTTTTTCGGATCCATGCCGCTGCTGATCTCAAAGAATTTCGGGAGCCAGACAATCATAGCGGTAGTAACGAATACTATCGCTGTCATGCCAAAATATGTAAAAATCACTGATGGTTTCTTCAGGAACTCCCTTATCATGTCTTTCCTCTCCATCTTCACCCTTTTGTTGCTGCTGTCAACCCTTGAGAGGTCCACGGTTTTGTAGTCCTTCACGAAGAGGAACAGTATCGCAATAATCAGTCCCGGGATCGCCACAATCCCGAAGGCATGCTTCCATCCCCATGAGCTGGCTATTATACCGCCCATTGTGACTCCTATTGCTGAGCCCAGTGGTATCGAAGCGTTCCACAGCCCCATCATTTTTGAGCGCTTCTCAATCGGGTATAACCCTGATATCAGGGCACTTCCGCCAGGTGCATACCCAGCTTCGCCAAACCCGATGAGAATGCGGGCCATGAAAAGCTGAACATAGTTGCCTGTAAAAGCACAGAGCAATGTGGCAAGGCTCCATACAATGGCCATTATGCCGATGGTTTTCGTCCTGCTCCACCTGTCTATCACAAGTGACACAGGGAAGGTCAGCAATCCTATTGTAAGATAAATGACTGAAACAAGCCAGCCGGACTGGAAATCATTTATGCCAAGATCTTTCTGGATGTATGAGAACATCGAATTGACCACCATCCTGTCTGCATAATCAAAAAGATAAAGGAGGAACAGCAGAATGAATACATAATTGGAATAGCTCTTGGAAAAAAGATACCCCGGAGGAATTGTGTTCTTTTTCATGATGTCAAATGTTGGAGTTTAATTTCATGGGTTTACTGGGACCTAAAGTAATGTCATTTTTTTTAAATTGCGCGAGTTTTACGAAATGATTAACATGAAAAACGCCATTCTTAACATTATGATAGCTGCCCTGCTAACCTCGTCCGGCTGCCGGGAGACCGAAAAGGCTGACCTCGCTATTTTAAATGCAAAAGTATTCACAGTAGATACACAAACACCTTATGCAGAGGCTATTGCTGTAAAGAATGGAATTATTTTGGCGGTTGGGAGTAATAAGAGCATTGAGAAGTATATTGACAGCACGCTGACAAGGGTAATTGACGCTGATGGAAGAAGTGTTATCCCCGGCTTTAACGACGCCCATGCCCATTTTGGACCCGTAGACCCTGATTATATTGAACTCAGGTATGTCACTGATCCGGCAGTCATAACGAATAAGGTGAAGGAACAGGTTGCGAGGAGCGAAAAGGGGCAGCTCATTTTCGGTGGCCACTGGGAGCATGAGATGTTCACCACCCGTGAATGGCCTTCAAAAGAGCTCATTGACGGCGTGTCTCCCGAAAATCCTGTGATTTTACGGCGCACCGACGGCCACAGCGCGCTGGTGAACAGCTATGTACTGAAGGAGTCAGGGATAACAGCTGACACCCCTGACCCGTTCGGCGGTGAAATAATGAAAGACCCCGTTACCGGTGAGCCTACGGGCATACTTAAAGAGAGCGCCATGGGGCTGATAAAAACCGGAGGCAAGAAGATTAAGCGGAGTGCGGAAGAAGAAAAAGAAAGAGAATGGCGAGGATATATCACTGCCCTGCAGCAGGCAGCCGAATATGGTATAACCAGCATACAGATCCCCGGTAGCGCTGACTTTGCCATGTATGATACCATTATGGCAAAGGGATTGCTTACTTGCAGGATAGACATTGGGGCAGAACTTACTGCTGACCCGCACAAGCTGGAACAATACGACAAACTGAAAGAGAAATATCCTTCATCGGGCAACTGGATCAGGTTCGGGTACCTGAAAGACTTCATGGATGGCACCCTCGGATCAGCCACTGCAATGATGTTCGAGCCCTTTGATGATGAACCCGACAAGACTGGTCTGCCGCAAATGAGTTATGAAGAGCTCGAAAATAGGATAATCGCTGCTGACCGGATGGGCTTCCAGATCGGCATTCATGCCATTGGACCCAAAGCCAATAACTGGATACTCAACGCATATCAGAAAGCCCGCGAGGTTAACGGCGTCCGCGACAGCCGTCACAGGTCGGAGCATGCCCAGATACTCATTGAAGATGATATACCCCGTTTTGCAGAGCTTGGAGTGATAGCATCAATGCAGCCGACACACTGTATAACCGATAAGCGCTTCGCTGAGAAGCGTATCGGAACAGATCGCAGCAGGTGGGCCTATGCCTGGAAAAGTCTCGCTGACAGCGGTGCACAGATTGCATTCGGGACCGATTATTCCATTGAGCCTCTCAACCCCATGGAAGGTTTATACGCAGCAGTGACACGCAAGGACCGCAAGGGGGAAGAGGGAGACGGATGGCTTCCGATGGAAAAGATAACAATGGAAAAGGCCATTGAATACTACACCCTGGGAGCCTCATATGCACAGTTTACGGAAGACAGGAAAGGGGTGCTGAAACCAGGTTATCTAGCTGACATAACAGTGCTCTCTGAAGATATCTTTGCCACTCCTGAGGACCGGATTATGGCCGTAAAGGCAGATTACACAATAACCGGCGGCAGGATAGTCTTCGAAAGAAAATAGCTGTCAGACCAGCGATGAGAGTATCCTCATTGCCTCGTCACGGTCTCTGCCGCAGAACTCCGGCTCCGCCATGAAGGCTGCGCATACGGCTGGTCTGTCATCCCTTCCCCAGATAGCGCATTCGTACTCTTCGGTGAGATGGATACACCTCACCCCTGCCGGTTTTCCTGATGGCATTCCTGGTATGGGTGATGATATAGAAGGGGCAATGCAACAAGCCCCGCATCCACTCCTGCATTTCATCTTAAAAATCATATAAAATCAAACTCTGTCTGAACCGGGCAGGGTAATAAAATCCGAAGGGCATCCTATTTGGTTTTGTCCTCAATTGTTGCACCATGGGCATTCTTCTTCACTGAAACAATGCCGTTCTCGCAACTGGCCTCTGATTCATTCATCTCACTGCTTCCAATGACCTGGCCGTTTGATGCCTTGAGGTTGAAATGAAACTCACCGTTTTTTCTTTTCGTAATCACAGACTTCCCCATGACTTCTGTATGTGTTTAAGGTCAAAATGATTATGAAGCACTTCAAAAATACGTAAAAAAAATATTGTAGTTTTGCACATTCTGAAAGTTTATGCGTATAGATATAATTACTGTTCTTCCTGAGCTTTTGCGCAGTCCTTTCGATGAGTCGATAATAAAAAGGGCCAGAGCCAGGGGTATTGCAGAGATCAATATCATAAACCTGCGTGATTACTCGAATGACAGGCACAGGAGTGTCGATGATTATCCCTTTGGCGGCGGGGCAGGGATGGTTATGATGATAGAACCTGTATATAACTGCATTACCTCTCTCTCGTCGCAGCGCAGTTATGACGAGGTGATCTACACCTCGCCCGACGGCACTCAGTTCAGCCAGAGAATTGCCAATGAACTTTCGCTGAAGGATAACATAATAATACTGGCCGGGCATTACAAAGGGATAGACCAGCGCATCAGAGACCATCTTATTACACGCGAGATCTCAATAGGTGATTATGTGCTCACAGGCGGTGAACTGCCTGCCGCAGTGATCACTGATGCTATTGTCAGGCTCCTGCCCGGCGCCATCTCCGATTCGGAATCTGCCCTCTCCGACTCTTTCCAGGATAATCTTCTGGCCCCCCCGGTATATACGCGACCGGCGGAATTCATGGGATGGAAAGTACCCGATATCCTTACCGGGGGAAATACTCCGGAGATAGAAAAATGGCGGTTTGAACAGTCTATGCTCCACACCCGGAACAAGAGACCTGACCTTCTCGACGGAGAATCATGATTCTTGGTTTTCTTTTTGTCGAAAAACCTTTGTAAAATTGCCATCCTTACAGAAACACTATAAATTACAATATATGAAAACTCATGATTACATCGAGAGAGAAGAAAAATTCGGAGCACATAACTATCATCCGCTGCCCGTTGTGCTTGAGAGAGGCCAGGGTCCATATGTCTGGGACGTGGAGGGTAAAAGGTATTACGATTTTCTTTCAGCATACTCTGCAGTAAACCAGGGACACTGCCATCCCAAAATCACTGCCGCGCTGGTTGAACAGGCTCAGAAACTGACCCTTACATCAAGAGCTTTCTTCAACTCCGTGCTGGGTGAATATGAAGAATACATAACCAGATACTTTGGTTATGACAAGGTGCTGCCAATGAACACAGGGGCAGAGGCAGATGAGACAGCACTGAAGCTATGCCGCAAATGGGCATATCTTAAGAAAGGGATCAGTGCAAACCAGGCGAAGATCATCGTTTGTGAAGGTAACTTCCACGGACGGACAATCACCATCGTTTCAATGTCAACAGACCCTGATGCTCGTAAAGATTATGGACCCTTTACACCCGGATTCATAACCATACCATATAACGACATTCCGGCACTGGAGGCAGCACTCACTGACCATAACGTTGCAGGTTTTCTTGTCGAACCGATTCAGGGTGAAGCCGGCGTTTTTGTCCCGGATGAGGGATATATTAAAAAAGCGTATGACCTGTGTAAAAAGAACAATGTACTCTTTATTGCCGATGAAGTGCAGACAGGAATTGCCCGTACCGGTAAGCTCCTTGCCTGCGATCATGAAGGTGTAAGGCCTGACATACTCATACTGGGCAAAGCTCTCTCAGGAGGCGCCCTGCCGGTGTCAGCCGTTCTCGCCGACGATGAGATAATGCTTACCATCAAACCCGGCGAGCACGGATCAACGTTCGGAGGCAACCCCCTTGCAGGAAAAGTGGCCATTGCAGCTCTTGAGGTCGTGAAGGAAGAGAAACTTGCAGAGAAGGCCGAAAAACTCGGGAAGATATTCCGTGACGAAATGAGAGCCGTCAAATCTGACATGATTGAACTGGTAAGGGGAAAGGGTCTTCTTAATGCCATAGTCATCAGGCCAAAGAACGGAAAAGAAGCATGGGATGTCTGCCTGGCAATGAAAGAGATGGGGGTTCTGGCAAAACCGACGCACGGGCATATAATAAGGTTCGCTCCTCCCCTTATCATTACAGAGGAGCAGCTTAGAGATGCTATATCCCTGATAAAGAAAGCCATTCTGCAGTTTGCATGATTTAGTACTTCTTATCAATGTTGCATATATGATAGCCTGAGGTTGGTAAAAGATTGCTACTTTTACCGGCTCAAATGATTTCTTTATGAGATACCTGAACATAATTGCTTTTATATTTATTCTCGCACTCACTTCATGTGCCGGTACTAGCCGCAATCCAAAGATCACCCATGACGAGCTGGTCCAGCTGACCACTAAACTTACCTCTGATGAATTTGCCGGAAGAGGTACAGGCACTGCCGGAGACTCGCTGGCTGCTCTCTATATCCGGAAGGAATTGAGGAAGGCAAAACTTGATCCGTTCATCGGTGATGGCCTTCAGAAGTTCAGAGTCACCGTCTCTGCACAAATGGGTGAGGCAAACAGACTGAATATCAATGGCAATGAATATGTCGCCGGGACTGACTTCGTACCACTTGCCCTGACATCAAACAATGCCCTGAGCGCCGGAGTGGCATTTTCGGGTTATGGCTTCATGGTTGCAAATGATTCGATGCAGTGGAATGATTATCAAGATATTGATGTGAAAGGCAAGTGGGTTATGGTGCTCCGCGGATACCCCGAGTCGAATCCTGCTGCATCTGATTACAGTCCGTTCAGCACAGACCGTATGAAGGTTCTGACAGCAAGGGAGAACGGCGCGGCAGGGGTCCTTCTCGTGTCAGGTGAGGTATGGGATCCTGCAGATAACCTCGAGAGACCCTCCAGAGGTGAGAGCAGCGCCGGAATACCTGTGCTGCAGATAAAGAGAAGCCTTGCTGACTCTCTCCTGAAGCCATCAGGAAAAACTGTCTCCGGGCTCGAGACACTTGCTGCAAAAGAGCTCGCTCCTTTGAGCTTTATTACATCTTCATCTGCCGAGGGTGAGGCTGAAATGATTGCAAGGGAGGCTTCGGCCGCAAATGTGGTGATGTACCTTGAAGGAAACACATTGTCAGATGAATATATAATTGTCGGTGCTCATTATGACCATCTCGGCATGGGAGGCCCGGGCTCAGGAAGCAGGGCTGTCGACACAGTCGCAATACACTACGGTGCTGATGACAACGCATCAGGTGTTGCACTGATGGTAGAACTGGCGGAGAAACTGGCACACTCAAGAATAGGATTAGCCCGTAACATTCTGTTTGTGGCATTTTCAGGAGAGGAGCTGGGACTGCTCGGATCAAAGCACTTCGTTGAGAATATGGGTATAGAACCCTCAAATGTAAACCTGATGGTGAATCTTGACATGGTCGGAAGGCTGAAGGAAGGCAACGGCGTTCAGGTAGGCGGCGTAGGAACAGCTCTCGGTTTGCGGGACAGTGTAATAATATTCACAGACACCACCATGCTCAGCCTCAGCTTCACGGACGAGGGCTACGGACCTTCAGACCACTCTTCCTTCTACGGGAAAAATATTCCCGTGCTGGTGTTTACAACAGGTGCACATCTGGACTACCATACTCCGGCTGACACGCCGGACAAACTGAATTACGCCGGCATGGTCAGAATCGGAGAGCTGCTGACAGAAATAGTCACAAGCGCAGCCAATGATACGGAGAGGCTTGCCTTCCGTGAGGCAGGGCCCAGGGGACCGTCACAGTCGATGGGAAGACGCAGAGGTGTCACCCTCGGATTAATGCCTGATTTTGCCGGCAATGGGAAGAACGGTCTCAGGGCCGACTTCGTGACACCCGGTAAGCCGGCTGCCATGGGCGGAATGGAAAAGGGAGATATTATTGTTGCCATCGAGGACAAACCGGTCAATAATATCGAGGACTATATGTTCAGGCTTAGCCAGCTCAAACCGGGCCAGACAATCACCGTTGAGGTCATTCGTGACGAAAAGAGGGAACTTCTGCTTATTCAATTGTAAAACTTACTATCACACACTTTATGAAAAACTTCATTTTCTGGACCATTGCCGTTCTGATAACAGTCTCGGCTGCGATGTATCAGCGCATGACCGGCCCCACATACCCGAAAAGAACTAAAGTAACCATCGAAGGTACCGAATATAAGGTCAGTCTTAAGAGAAGCCAGACCAATACCCATACCTGCAAGATAAAAATTGAGTTGCCGGCAGATATTTCAGGGAAAATACACTTCAAAAGATTCAGGATCGAAGAAGAGTGGAGTGTCTCAGAAATGATACATGACGGCACTCATCTTGTCGGCGAACTCCCCTCTCAGCCTGCTGCAGGCAAACTGGAATATTACATTGTTCTCATGACACCCTCCGGTTCATTAACCGAAATACCCGCAGATAAACCTGTGGTGATCAGGTTTAAGGGGAACGTTCCGGCGCTGGTCATGATACCCCATATTTTAATTATGTTCTTCGCCATGCTCCTGTCCAACCTTGCAGGTCTCAATGCCGCATTCGGCAGGCCTCAGCAGAGAAAGCAAGGCCAGTGGGCACTGTGGCTGCTGCTGGCAGGGGGAATGATCCTCGGGCCGGTTGTACAGAACTATGCTTTCGGCGACCTCTGGACCGGGATACCTTTCGGATGGGACCTTACAGATAACAAGACCCTCATTGCAGTTATCGCCTGGATAACGGCGGTAGCCATGAACCGAAAGAAAGAACGGCCCGGCTATACCATCGCCGCAGCAGTGCTATTACTGCTGGTATATTCAATCCCTCACAGTCTTTTTGGGTCTGAGCTCGACTATGCGACCGGAACTGTGACACAGGGCTGAAAACTTTTTTTTATCCGCTTACAGCTTTTTTTTATCTTGTATGCAGCATTCGCGCATTGGTTTCGTCATTGTTATGAATAGTTCAAATGCGTGGGTGCAGCATCATACATATATGAATCAGATCTTGAAAGAAAGATGGAAAATGTTGAAGCAGCATTCAGGAACATTCACCAGGACCTGATTGACGGGTGCCGAGAGGGCGACCAGAAGGCTCAGTTCCAGGTTTATAAGCTGTATTACAAGGCCATGTATAACACCAGCCTGCGCATTGTAAACGACAGCATGGAGGCAGAAGATGTGATGCAGGAAGCATTCCTCTCAGCCTTCGAAAAAATAAATACTTACTCGGGCACGGTAAGCTTCGGAGCATGGCTCAAGAGAATAGTGGTCAACAGATCACTCGATGCCCTGGGAAAGAGAAAAGCGATCTTTGAAGATATTGAAAGTCACACCGGCCTCCGCGATGACAGCCACGAAGAGAAAGCATACAACGAGGAGGTGGAAGCCAGGGTCGAGGAGGTCAAAGCCGCCATCGAACAGCTTCCTGAAGGATACCGGGTGATACTCTCTCTCTACCTCATCGAAGGTTATGACCACGACGAGATAGCAGAGATGCTCAACATCTCAAGCAGCACCTCAAGATCACAGCTCTCGAGGGCCAAGCAGAAGCTGGTGAGTGAATTAAAGAACAGAAATGTATACGAGTTATGAATAGACTGGAAGAGATAATCAGAAAAGGAAAAGGGCAGTTTGACGACAAAGAACCGTCAGACGGACACTTCGAAAGGTTCAGCTATAAGCTTGCCACACGCCTTCATGCCGGCCTGGCAAGAAAACGAAGCATCGTTCCCTACCTGCTCAAAGCTGCAGTGGTGACCCTCCTGGTGACACTCTCGTCACTCTGGTCGTATGACCACTTCATCAGGCCGAATATCAGAACCACAATGTCTCTGAGCCAGGTCTCACCTGAATACCGTGAGGTAGAAAAATACTATGTACAACAGGTCAACCTGATGGAAGACGAATTCTCTTCAATCGATCTTACTAATCCCGAACAGAAGGATATGCTGATTAATGAACTGGAAAGCATGGACTCAGCTTATATAGAACTTAAAAAAGAACTGAGAGCCAATCCGGACGACCAGCGTGTCATCGATGCAATGATTAAACATTACCAGACCAAAGTTGAAGTAATGAGCTATATACTTGAACAGCTCAAACAGATAAAAGCAGAAGCAGAAACCGATAATACAGGCAGCCATGAAAAAGTTACTATCTAAGCACGGAGCGGCAACACTCGCAGTATTGTTCTGCGCAGCCACCCTTACTTCCTATGCGATTGAGGTCAAGAAGGAGTTCAACAGGACAATGGTCCCCACTGACAACACTACCCTTACCGTCATCAACAAATACGGTTCTGTCGTCACGGAGACATGGGCTGAGAAGAATATCGTCATTAACGTTACCGTCAAAGTCGAACACTCCTCAGCAGAGAAAGCACAGAAACTACTCGACATGATCGAAGTCAAATTCACGGAGTCAGGCGGAAACCTGACCGCAGAGACTGTCTTCAATGATGACTTTTCATCTTTCAGCTGGAAGGGCGATAATAACAACTTCAGCATACATTATGCTGTCAAAATGCCTGCCTCCATCAACCTTGACGTAAGCAACAAGTATGGGAATACGGTTATTGACGAGGTGGCCGGACTGACGAAGCTTACTGTAAAGTATGGCAACCTGACGGTGCATAAGCTTACCAGGGGCAATATCAAGCCGCTGAACAGGGTTGACGTATCCTACGGCAAGGCATCTGCCGACGAGCTTGGATGGGCAGAGATCTACGCACGTTACTGCGGACAGTTTGATATTGACAAGGCAACAGCACTGCTTGTTGACAGCAGGTATTCAAAGATCACAGTCGGCGAGGTGAGCTCACTGGTGGCAGACAGCAAATACGACGGTTACAATGTCACTTCAGCTAATAACATAGTCATTGTCAGCGGCTACACCAACCTGAACTTCGAGAAGGTCGTCAAGAAACTTGATGTGGAGACCAAATACGGCAACCTCTCGGTCAATAATATCCCTGCCGGATTTGAGAAGCTGACCGTCAAGGCAGGATACTGTGCGGTCAAGCTTGCGATCGACCCTGCGGCGTGCTATAAGGTAACGGCGAACAGCTCATACGGAAGCATTAAGGTTGATGACGCTAATTTCTCGCCCGACAAGAGGATAATCGGCAATACCTCATCAGAATTGTCAGGCAAGGTTGGCAGCTGCAGCAACCCCGCTTCCGAGGTAACAGTCACCACTTCATACGGGTCTGCAAGGCTCTACTAATTTACTGGATTATACTACTCAATGAACGCGGCGCCCCGAAAAGGGCGCCGCGTTTTTCTTTCAGTCCGCCGTAACTGACGGAGCAGCTGCAGGAGGAAGCAAAAGATCTATCTCCATAATCGCCTTTATGGCACGGTCAGAAAAGAAATCGCACGCGGGAAACAGTGAGAACCTGCCAGCTCCCTCATAGTTATCACGGTCGATAATCAAAATCTCCTGCTGATCATTCCTGTTCACTATCTCACTCAGGGTGAATGCCGCCCTGTAACCGTCAATGCCGGCAATAACTGCCATTCCGCGCTTCAGAACTTCCGATGAAAGGGAATAATGACCGGCAAGAATGTCATTAAGCTTTGCCCCTGTAAAGGGGGTGGTGCCGTGAATGCCCAGCCCCCGACCATAAAATACTGTATTATAAGTCATTAATCTTGAATCTGCAGGCAGACTTGTCAAACTCTCAAGGAGCTCATTGTTGACACATATCTTCATCTTTGCAGAGTACAGCGGGGTGATGTCCCTGTCTATCCTGTATTTGCTGTCAAGTGATTTTACTGTGATCCGGACGGGATCAGAGATATTCCTGACCGTAACCAGATCATTGCCGGCAACAAGCCTGGTCTCTCCGGGCAACGGCCACAGCTCCTTGCTTTTTGATGGAACAATCCGGGCAACCTCTGTAGCAATGAGGATACGATGACGGTTGACCGGGTAGTAAATCTCACCCCATGAGAATACCACGCTCTCTCCACTGCCATTTGACACCTCAACATAGAGATCTATTATGGGAGGGAACTCAGCCTCGTTCTTCTTCTTCAGGATGACGCTGTTAAGGATATCGTAAAGCGAATACCCGTCATACCGGTATGCGCCCAGAAATTTGACCTCCCCTTCAGTGAGAGTTGTCTCTTTTACAGTAATGCTGTGTTTTGTGAGAGTGTTGAGATCGATGTTCATATCCCTTTCAATTTCACCTGTTATCTGAATAATACGGGTTCCCGTTAGGTGGTTTGAAGGTGCATCGTCATAGAAATCGTTCGTCTGGGCACTTAACATGGCCGCGGCCATGATCATGACCGCTGTGGATGAAATTCGAAATCTGCTCATAGGTTGGTTTTTCGTTATGCAAATCTATGCATTTCGAATTATGTACTAAATGATCATTGTCATCATATGGATCACCTTTTTCCCCCGGCGAAATTCACACGTCCAGCTCTACTACGGTGATGCCTGCGCCCCCGCGTTCGACATGCTCGTCCATAACGCTGCTTACGGCCCCGGTCGACTCAAGATACTGGCGTATCATCTGTCTCAGGATACCATTTCCCTTGCCGTGAAGTATGCGCAGATGCCTGAACTGTATCATCATCGCTGTGTCAATGAACTCCTGCACCGCCTGCAGCGCCTCCTCCGTACGCATGCCCCGCACATCTATTTCCGGATTGAACTGGTTTCTTCTCACATTCAAGGACCAGTCTATTTTAGGCTGCGGACGCCCGCTGCCCGCCGCCTTCCTGTATTCTGCCGCACTTACTGGCTCTGTCCTGTCAATATCCACACTCATCTTCAGATTGTTTGAAATGAGCTGAAGCTTTTTTCCCTTTACCTCAGTCACCTCCCCTACAGTGTCGCTGCCTGTGATCCTGACAAAGTCGCCGGGAGAGACTTTGTCAGGCTTCTTCTTAACAACAGGTTTAGGTGTCTGTCTGCTTATGCGCCTTACAATGCCGGCTGTGCTGCTTTTGAGCTGCGGAGCCTCAGGAAGGGTTACTGCGGGTTGTTTTTCTGTAACGGTGAGATGTTCGCGGAAGGAGTCCAGTTCCTCCCTCACCTCCCTGGTCTTCTCTTTTTCAGCCTGTGCCTCGCGGATAGACCGGATGGTATTCTCTATCATCCTGTTGGTGTCACGCAGCAGTTCTTCGGCCTTGTTCTTCGCCTGACCGATGATCTCTTTCTGCTTTGTCTTTATGTCACCCAGCTGCGACTCATAAGATGAGATCAGCTCCTCAAGCCGCTTCTCATGTCGATGTACAGCCTCGCGTTTGCGCTCCCAGTAACGCTTGTCGCGGGCAATCTCCCTCAGGTTACGGTCGAAGTCGACATTGCCTGTGCCTGCCCTGGAGGCTGCATCGCTCAGTATCTCCTGCGGCAGGCCGATCTTCTTCGCGATCTCGAAGGCAAACGAGCTCCCGGGCTTGCCCTGGTCAAGACGGAAGAGAGGCTGCATCAGCTGATTGTCAAAAGCCATGGCCCCGTTACTTATCCCCTCCTGTGAGGTGGCGAAGTGTTTGAGGTTGGTGTAGTGGGTAGTTATGACACCAAATACCTTGCGGGTGTTCAGTTCGGCCAGGATAGCCTCGGCGATGGCCCCGCCGATGACAGGCTCTGTGCCTGTGCCGAACTCGTCTATCATCACCAGCGAGGTATCGTCAGCGTATTTTAGCATCTGTTTCATGTTGATGAGATGCGAGCTGTATGTGCTCAGGTCGTTTTCGAGACTCTGCTCATCGCCAATGTCAATGAAGAATTTACCGAAGATGCCCGTCTCGGTACCCTCCGCGACAGGTATTGTCATGCCGCTCTGCAGCATATACTGAACCAGCGCCACGGTCTTGAGACAAACCGATTTGCCGCCTGCGTTCGGGCCTGAGATGACCAGTATGCGGTCGCGCCTGTCCAACCTGACTGTAAGAGGAACAACCTCCCTCCCGCTGCTCCGGGCAAAAGCAAGTGTAAGCAGGGGATGGCGGGCATTGACCCAGCGTATGTGAGGCGTACCTGCAACCGGCGGCATGATGCAGTCAAGCCTCTCGCCGAAGAGAGCCTTGGATCGGATGAAGTCTATCTCTGCCAGAAAACGAAAGTTTTCTGACAGGTCATCTATGTAAGGTCTTATGATGTCGGCCAGAGCAGTCAATATCCTTACTATCTCCCTCCTCTCCTCATGCTCCAGCACGGTGATCTCATTATTCAGCTCTACCACCTCCGCCGGCTCTATGAATACCGTCTTTCCCGTGGCAGATTCATCATGAACGAATCCTTTGATGCTTCGCTTGTTTGCCGCACTGACAGGTATCACACCCCGTCCGTTGCGCACTGCCACGGTGATGTCACGGTCGATAATGCCGTCAGCCTGTGCCTGCCTCAGCACAGAATGAAGCTTTCTCACGGCAGCAAGATTCTTTGATGAAAGATCGGCGCGAATGACTTTCAGTGCCGGCGAAGCACTGTCACGCACTTTTCCCTCCTTGTCAATTATGCGGTCAATGGCCTCACTGACAAAAGGATAGTAATTGACTGCCATGGCTTTTGCACTCAGAGCCGGGTACTTGCCGTCCTTCCTGTTTTTGAAAAAACCGATGATCCGTCTTATGGTATCAAGCGACCCCCGTAGGGCCACGACCTCATCAAGCTCAGGGAATGTGCCTTCTATCCTGAGCTTATCAAGCATCACCGCAGGATCATTGAAGTTATCTGTCGGGAACTGCTCTCCGAATCTCAGTATCTGTTGAAACTCATCAGTCAGGGTAAGATGCATACGTATCTCTTCCGCTGACCATAACACCTTCATCGCCTCCACCATGCGCACGCCTGCGGGACTCAGGCAGGCATTTACAAGATGCTCCCTTATCCGGTCAAATCCGATCTTATTTTGATATGTATCAGGGTAGATCATCCTGCGAAGGTCTCTTGACAAAAGTAAAGTTAATTAATGTTAATGCTTCACAGCGGTTGATTTTATGCTGATATATTTAGCCTCCAATAAACAGATACTGATACCAAAATGAAAAAAGTAAGATTTGTCCTGATCACGGTATTTCTTTTCGCCATCTCGGTGACAGCCTTCAACCAGGAGGTTGCCGTGGACCTTGGAATGGTCTACAAGATAAGGCAGGAAGGACTGCGGAATTCTGATATTGAGACACTTGCATTTATTATGACCGACCTGGCAGGTCCCAGGCTCACAGGGTCGGCAGGGATTGACCGTGCCAACGAGATCGCCAGGGCCAAGCTGGCAGAGTACGGTCTCTCGGAAGTACGCATTGAGCGTGCACGTGAGTTCCCCCGCGGCGGATGGGACTATTCGAAAGCTTACGCCGCAATGACGAAACCCTGGTACAACAACTTTGCAGTCACACCTGTGGCATGGACAGCCGGTACCAAAGGACTGATAAAGGGTGAGGTTGTTCTGGTAGATATCAAGAAGATTGAAGATATTGAGCAGTACAGGGGGAAACTGAAAGGAAAGATCATTATGACCCCTGCCACCTCGCAGTACGAGGTAAGATATGAGCCTCTTGCGGGCAGGTACACTGAGGAGGAGCTCATCGAGATTGCCATGTCTCCCGTCGGCGGAGGGCAGGTCCGCAGGGATATGGGCGACTGGCAGGCACAGCGCGAACTGCGCTCAAAAGTGAGCGATTTCCTTCGCAGTGAGGGTGTTGTGATGATGATCAGCAACGGCAACCCTTTTAATATACCCCGTTCAACAGGCTCTTCATATGACGGCAAGAGCAAGGAACCGGTGACTGAGATCAGCATCGCACAGGAAACTTACGGGCGGATGGAGCGACTCCTTAAGAAGGGTGAGAATGTTGAGGTTGAGGCTGAGATTAAGGCTGAGTTCACCCCCGGCAAGGAAGTTTACAATGTTATTGCAGAGATACCGGGCACTGATCCCCTGCTGAAGGACGAAATTGTACTTCTCGGCGGACACATCGACTCATGGCATGGGGGAACCGGTGCTGCAGACAATGCATCAGGCTGCATTGTCATGATGGAAGCCATACGGATTCTCAAGGCCCTTGATGCCAGGCCGCGCCGTACAATACGCATTGCCCTCTGGGGAGGCGAAGAGCAGGGGCTCAACGGCTCACGCGGGTATGTTGAACAGTATCTGTATGACAATGTCAAGGCAGAGAAGAAACCTGGTTTTGACAAGTTTTCGGTCTACTTCAACATGGATAACGGTACCGGAAAGTACCGCGGGATATACCTGCAGGAGAACAACCTGGCGAGACCCCTTTTCGAGGCATGGATGGAACCTGTAAGTGACATGGGATTCACCACCGTGGCGCTGCGCAACACCGGGGGTACTGATCATCAGGCGTTTGACGGAGCAGGGCTGCCGGGATTCCAGTTCATACAGGATGAGATAGAATACGGGCGCGGTTACCATACCAGCACAGACACATGGGAAAGGCTGTTGCTGCCTGACCTGAGACACAACGCAATCATAACGGCATGGTTCGCATACAACGCAGCCATGATGGATGAAATGTTCCCGCGCAAGCCGGCAATGAAATTCAAAGAGCCGGCAAGGCGCTTCTGATTTGCTTTTTTGAATCTGTTTTAAAGAGAGAGGCTGACATGTTGCATGTCAGCCTCTCATATTTCAACATCGCAGGTAAGTGTCCGCCCCGCAATCCTGGTTTCTTATTCCTTTATACCCTCAAGATCAAGCATAAATGCAAATTCCAGTGCAGTTGTCTTCAGGCGCTCGAAGCGTCCTGAGGCACCGCCGTGACCTGCTGTCATGTTTACATCCATGATGAGTATATTATCATCGGTCTTCTTGTCCCTCAGTTTTGCCACCCACTTGGCAGGCTCCCAGTATTGTACCTGTGAGTCCCAGTAACCGGTGGTAACCAGCATGTTAGGGTACTCCTGCTCCTTCACCTGGTCATATGGCGAGTATGAGAGCATATAATCATAATACTCCTGCTTGCGGGGATCGCCCCATTCATCCCATTCAAAGGTTGTAAGAGGAATAGATGCATCGAGCATGGTGCTTACCACATCAACGAAGGGAACCTGGGCGATGATGCCGTTATAAAGCTGAGGCTCCATGTTGGCTATTGCGCCCATGAGCAATCCGCCGGCACTGCCGCCCATGGCATAAAGGTTCTCAGGTGAGGTATATTTCTCATTGATGAGGAAGCGTGCACAGTCGTTGAAATCGGTGAAGGTGTTGATCTTTTTCAGAAGCTTGCCATCCTCGTACCACTGCCGTCCCATCTCGCTGCCACCCCTTATATGTGCCAGGGCATAGACAAATCCGCGGTCAAGGAGGCTGATGATAGATGAGCGGAATGAAGGATTGGTGGATGAACCGTATGAGCCGTAGGAATAGAGCAACATTGGTGCGCTGCCATCCTGAACGAAGCCCTTGCGATAGACAAGCGAAACCGGAACCTTCGTTCCGTCAGCGGCAGTGGCCCACAGACGCTTTGACTCATAGTTGTTCTTGTCAAACCCGCCAAGCACGCTGTCCTGCTTAAGGAGCGTCTTTGTCCTGGCTGCCATGTCATAGTCAAAAACCGAATTGGGTGTGGTAAGCGATGAATAGCTGAATCTAAGCAAGGGAGTATTGGCGTTGGGATTTATGCTTATGCCCGCTGTATATGTCTCCTCACCGAAATCGAGGAAATGTTCTGAACCGTCAGCCATGCTTATGATGCGAAGGTTTGTAAGTCCCTTGATCATCTCGTGCGCTACAAGATAATTGTCAAAAACCTCGAAATTCTCAAGCAGAACATCGCTCCGGTGCGGGATTACTTCCTTCCAGTTGGCCATACCAGTCTTGTTCTCAGCACATGACATCAGTTTGAAGTTCTTGGCTCCGTCGGCATTGGTGTAGATGAAGAAATTGCCGTTCAGGTGCTCAACAGAATAGAGGTGATCAATCTTACGGGGTTCAAATACCACTACCCGGCCGTCAGGTTTGTCGGCTTCAATAAGCCTTACTTCGGTAGTGAGAGTCTGGTTTGAGACGATGGTAATGTATTTCTTACTTTTTGTCTTGCCCAATCCTACTGCGAATGTTTCATCAGACTCGTCAAAGATGAGCTTGTCTTCTGATACAGGAGTACCAAGAACATGCATCATAACCTTTGCTGCCCTCAGTGTCTCGGGATCCTTGGATACATAGAAAACTGTTTTGTTGTCGTTGGCCCATATAGCCTCGCCGGTGACATTTTCTATCCTGTCACCCAGCAGTTCGCCACTGTTCAGGTCCTTGAAGAACATCGTGTACTGCCTGCGGCTGACGTGGTCAACAGCATAGGCGAGAAGGTTATTGTCAGGCGAGACTGACAGCCCGCCGACACCTGTATATTTCTGTCCTTCAGCAAGACCGTTTACATCCAGGAGCACCATGGCACTGTCAGCACCCTCCTTCTTTCTGTAAAAGACAGGGTACTCTTTACCGATGAAGTACTTCGTCTGGTAATAATATCCGTTATCAAGATAAGGCACAGAGGCGTCGTCTTCCTTGATTCGCCCCTTTATCTCTTCAAAGAGTTTCAGCTGCAAAGCCTCAGTGTGCTTCATCATCGCAGTGGCATAGTCATCCTCTGCGGTGAGGTACTTAACCACTTCAACAGTCTGTGAGTCAGGCGACTCAGCATTCTTTTGCTCATCGCTGAGCCTGAGCCAGAAGTAGTCATCATTGCGTTCGTTGCCGTTGCTTTCAACAGTAAAAGGCTTCTTTGCAGCCACAGGTGGTTGCGGCTTCTTGTCGGCGCATGATGCCAGAATCAGCATCACTGCCGCCATTGTTAAAATTCCGATTCTTCTCATAAGTTGTTTAAATTAAACTAATAAAATAGTGTGTGTTGTTTGTCCTTATTGTCTGATGGTATCAGTATCCCTGCCCCTTGCACCTTGCACCTTGCACCTTTTACCCTGCCCCTTGCCCCTTGCCCCTTGCCCCTTGCCCCTTAACCTTTAACCTTATTAACTCCTTTCATCGACAACTGTATCCTTTTCCTTGCAAGGTCAACGCTTACCACCCGTACTGTCACCTGCTGATGAAGCTTCACCACCTTTGCAGGATCGTCAACATACCTGTCTGCCATCTGTGAAACATGAACCAGCCCGTCCTGTTTGACGCCGATATCAACGAAGGCACCGAATTTAGTAATATTTGTTACAATGCCGGGAACTGTCATACCCTCTTTCACATCCTCAATGCTGCGTATTTCAGCGAAGGTGAACTCCTGTATTGAGGAGCGCGGGTCACGTCCCGGTTTGGCAAGCTCCTGCATGATATCCTTGAGGGTCGGAAGACCAGCCCCGGGAGAGACATACCTCTCAATATTCACACTCTTTCTCTTTGCCTCGTCGAGCATCAGGTCTGCCACTGAGCATCCGGCGTCGGCAGCCATTCTCTCAACAATGTGGTAGCTCTCAGGGTGCACTGCCGAAGCATCGAGCGGATTCGCCGCATTGCGTATCCTGAGGAACCCGGCTGCCTGCTCGAAGGCTTTGTCGCCCATGCGCTTGACCTTAAGGAGCCCGGAGCGTGACCTGAACGGGCCATTTTCCGAGCGGTATTCGACGATGTTCTGTGCCAGCTTGGGGCCAAGACCCGATATGTAGGTAAGCAAGTGGGGGCTGGCGGTATTTACCTCCACTCCCACTGCGTTCACGCATGACATTACTACCTCGTCAAGACTGTTCTGCAGCCTGGTCTGGTCGACGTCATGCTGGTACTGTCCCACACCTATTGATTTCGGATCTATCTTCACAAGCTCTGCCAGCGGATCCATCAGCCGGCGGCCGATAGAGACTGCGCCGCGGACAGTGACATCATGATCAGGAAACTCGTCCCTTGCGGTCTTTGATGCCGAATAGACAGAAGCGCCAGCCTCACTCACAACGAATACTTTTATGCCACTGGCCGGAGGGAGATACTGCTTTATGAAATCTTCAGTCTCGCGGCTGGCAGTACCGTTTCCAATTGCTACTGCTTCAATGCTGTATTTCTCTATCAGCGTCAGCAGCTTGCTGACACTCTTTGCAGTCTCATTCTGTGGTGGATGAGGATAGATTGTGTCATTATGGAGTAAGGCACCCTGCCTGTCAAGGCATACGAGCTTGCATCCGGTGCGGTATCCCGGATCGAGGGCCAGAACGCTCTTCTCACCCAGCGGGGGCGAAAGCAGCAGCTGGCGCAGGTTGTCGGCGAAGACACGTATGGCCTCCCCGTCAGCCTTTGTCTTTGACAGGGCCCTGAATTCCGTCTCCATCGCCGGACCCAGCAGACGGCTCCAGCTGTCAGCCAACGCTTCCTTCACCTGTCTTGCAGCCTGATTCTGGGTTTTGACAAACTGTCTCTCCAGCAGCTCTCTGGCCTCGTCATCGCGAGGCATGACTGTCAGTCTGAGGAAGCCCTCCTCTTCACCCCTGCGCATGGCAAGCAGACGGTGAGAAGGACAGCGGCGCAGCGGCTCTGACCAGTCAAAGTAGTCACTGAACTTATTCCCCTCTTCCTCCTTGCCTTTTATGACCCTGGAGGTTATAACGGCTTCTTTCTCAAACAGAACCCTCATGGCGCCTCGCACCTGCTCATCCTCGTTGATTATCTCGGCAATTATATCCCGTGCACCGGCAAGTGCATCACTGATTGTCAGCACCTCCTCGCCTGTATATTTTTCCGCCTCACCCTCAGGGTCTCCCGGCAACTGTCTGAGCAGCCACAGTGCCAGCGGCTCGAGGCCCTTCTCACGCGCCACTGATGCCCTCGTGCGCCTCTTGGGCCTGTAAGGCAGATATAGATCCTCGAGCTGCGACACCGTCAGTGCAGCGTTGATCTTTTCAAGAAGCACAGGTGTCATTTTCTCCTGCTCCTCAATAGACTTAATGATGGCCTCTCTCCTCTTCTCAAGCTCCTTCAGCCTCCCGTATTCATCACGTATCCCGGCAATCTGAACCTCGTCAAGACTGCCCGTGACCTCCTTACGGTACCGGCTTATAAAGGGTATCGTGGCTCCGTCATCAAGCAGACGCAGTGTGTTCTCAACCTGCCAGTCATGCAGTTGAAGCTTTTTTGCAATTATCTTTATGTAGGCTGCCGGGTCCATAACTTTATTCGATATATAGGACCAGTCCCTTAAGATATTCACTCTCAGGATGATATATGCTGACCGGATGATCCGGAGGCTGGCCTGTCTGATGCAGTATTCTTACATTGCGCCCTGTGTTCGCTGCTGCCACAAAAACCGAACGGCGGAAATCTTCACGGCTTACCACCTGCGAACAAGAGAAGGTAAATATTATTCCTCCGGGTTTTATTTTCTCAATTGCTATTGCATTCAGTCGTCTGTAGCCCTGGAGAGCTTTGTCGAGCGCGTTGTGATGCTTGGCAAATGCCGGCGGGTCAAGCACCATAAGATCATAATCGCGGTTCATCTCAGCCAGGTAGGTGAATGCGTCAGTTGAATAGCTCCGGTGGCGTGCATCATCACCGTAATTCATTTTTACATTCTCATCGGCCAGGGCTATTGCTGCGGCAGAGCTGTCAACGGTATGGACGGTGTCGGCATTCTGCATTGCATAGACCGAAAAACCGCCTGAGTAGCCAAACATATTCAGTACCCTGCGTCCCTTGCTGTATCTTGTCAGCAGACTGCGGCTGTCGCGCTGATCTATGAAGAAGCCTGTCTTCTGTCCGGTCTGCCAGTTAACACTGAATTTCATTCCGTTCTCAGTGACGATGGCACCTGGGCCGGCATCCTCACCGGCCAGGTATCTGTTAACAGCACCGAGCTTCGCCATGTAAGGGAGGGTCGCTTCGCTCTTGTCAAAGACTGATGTCACAGAGCCCTGCAGTATTTCAATTATCAGTTCGGCAATCATCGCCCGTATATGCCAGAAACCTGCTGTATGGGCCTGCAGCACGGCTACACTGCCGTATATGTCAACAATCAGACCCGGCAGACCGTCTCCCTCACCATGTATCAATCGCCACACGTTGGTGTCGCTTCTGCCGGCAATGCCTGCGTTCAGCCTGAAGGCATAAGCATCAGAGAGCTTCTTCCTGAAGAATTCCCTGCCGGGCTCGCACTTGCTGAACGAAAAGATGCGGACGGCTATTGACCCCGGAGCCCAGTGCCCTGTTGCCAGGTAGGTACCGTCAGAAGCGTATACCTCAACAACGTCACCCTCAGCAGGTGAGCCTGTTGTTTCTGATATAGCACCGGAGAATATCCATGGATGGTAACGCCTTACTGACTGGTCTTTGCCTTTCTTCAATGAAACCCGGGCTATTGTCATGGTTAAGTATAAAGTTAAAAGTCAAAAGTTAAAAGTCAAAAGTTAAAAGTCAAAAGTCTAAAGTCAAAAGTCTATTGATAAAATTCTTTTCCGTTGATAGTGAAATATATACGCCGGCAGACCCATGCATCAGTGGCAGCATAGGTCATTTGTGACTCTGTAAGTGCAGGGGCCTCCCAGTTTGAAACCTGCTGTGATTTTGAGATGGAAAAGCCAAGTACGAGTGCTGACAGCTTCTTCAGCCCAAGCTGTTTGATGCCGTGCGCAGCAACCACCGTCTGAAGGTCAATAAAGCCACCGGGTTCAAAAGGTCTTAGATTTCGCAGCGCCTTGATATCATCATGTATTGCCACTCCAACCTTGATAATGCCAGGGTCGGAAAGCATGGCTGCCAGTTCTTCGGGCAACCCAATAATGTTCAGCCTGAAGAGCCATGCATTGCGGTCATCGGCGAATTGAAGCAGTGATACCTTGTGTCTCTCCCCCTTCCTGAATGAGGGCCTGGTCTCAGTATCAAATCCCAATACCCCTGGTTTGTTCAGCTGAGGCATTACCTTATGGAACTTCTTCATGGTATCCACAAGGGTGACTCTCCCTTCAAACTGTGATACAGGAAGGCTTTTTAATTCTTCGTCAGATACGCTCTCGTTAAACTGTCTCGTCATCAACGGCTGATTCATTTGTCTCTTTCTCATCGCTCTCCGAGTAGAGAACGGTGTGAATGGCATTGAGCACATTCAGCAGTTTCTTGCCCCAGAACTCCTCAAAATTCATGAGTACCTCCCATACTGCATCATTCATTACCTCATCTGTGCCTGTCCTGTAGTTCACAACAAAGTCCTTCAGATCCTGATAAATATCTGTAAGGCTTTCTGCTATGCTGCCGGTATAAAGTCCGTCTGCAGGGTCACCCATATCCACTATGACCGGGTAAGGGTCATTATTCCCTGTTTTGGCAAGGAGGGTATCATGCATTCTTGTCCAGTCGAACTCGGTCACTGTCTTTTCGTTTCCCTCCTCCATCAATGGCTCAAGCATTGGCAGCAGCGACGCCCTGAGGTAAATGAAGGGAAGGAGGCGCTGCATAACCTTGAGTATCTCAATGCCGTTTATTTCCTTGATTCCCTCCAGATATTTGCAGTATTCGTTGGCAGACGCAACAAACTCAACTACCTGGCGTGAATAGATGATCTTCTCCTCTTGTTCCATTGGCTTTGAATAATCGACAAAATTACCTATTTCAACAACAATACAGCCAAGGTGTTCAAAAAAGGAGGATCAGGAGTGTTTCCACGACAGTTTGTGTTCCTCATCGTAATGCAGCTTTTCATGATCGAGCAGCCATCTGATCACCCTGGTGCTCTTTTCGGCAGGAAACTCCATCGCAGCGGCAAGCTGCTCTGCTCTGAGCGGATTAACAAGGAGCAGATCTTTTATCTTGTCTATTATAATGTCAAATTCATACTTGCTCAATTCCAGTTCATTTCTCTCCATACAGGTGTCACACAGACCGCAGCGGCCGTTCTCCTCACCGAAGTAATGGGTCAGGAAGGCTGAGCGGCAACGGGTTTTGTTCTCAGCGTATTCGGTTATTTTCTCCACCCTGCCTATATAATTTTCCTTCACACGCAGATACACATCAGGAGAGATTGTGAGGTGACTGCGATCAAGCCTCTCTTCGGTAAAGATCACCAGCGGGCTCTTCTTACCCGGGATAAAGTGTATTATCCCCTGTGATGTAAGCCTCAGCAGATACTGGTAAATGGCCTCGCGCGTCAGCCCGGATCTGTTTGCCAGCGACTCTTCATTTATTGGCACAAAATCAGAGAACATGCCGCTGTAAGTCCTAAGAAGAAGCTTAATGAACCTGTCATACTCCTCATTGGCTACCTGGAATTTGTAGAGGTCGTCACGGCTCACCACGAAGTGTACACGTGAAGGGTTGTTTATCTCATCGGTGAACTCAAGATATCCCTCCTTCTGAAGGAAGACAAGGCTGTTATATGTCTCTGTAACAGAGAACCTGAAGGCTGTTACGAACTTCCACAGGTCAAAGTCATGGACACTGTTCTTTCCGGAGCCGACAGGCAACTGGTAATAGTTGCCTATTGCCTCATATATATCCTTTATTCGTTCTACAGGAGGAAACTTGATACGCACCGAGTCTGCAAGGCGTCTCTTTTCATCTTCTGACCATAGCAGTACGGCAAATGCCGGCTTACCATCGCGCCCTGCCCTGCCGGACTCCTGGTAATAGGCCTCTACAGAATCAGGAGAGTCCCAGTGTATTACAAACCTGACATCTGCCTTGTCTATCCCCATCCCGAAGGCATTTGTTGCAACTATAACCCTTGATTCTCCGGTAGTCCAGGCATGCTGCTTCCTGTCTCTCATCTCCTGCGGCAGGCCGGCATGATAAAAATCTGCGCTGATCCCTTTTGACAGCAGCATCTCAGCCACCTCCTTCGACCTTTTCCTGCTGCTGACGTATACTATGCCGCATCCGGGCTCCCTGCTCAGGCTTTTTGTAAGATAGGCCCCCTTGTCTTCCACCTCCCTGACAACATAGGTGATGTTCGTTCGCTTGAAACTTGACTGCAGGATCAGCGCATTGCGCATCTTAAGCCGTGCTGTTATATCCTTCACCACCTCAGGGGTGGCTGTTGCCGTAAGGGCCAGGAAAGGAACCCCGGGGCTGATCATGTCACGGATATCAGCTATAGCGAGGTATGAGGGTCTGAAGTCATAACCCCACTGCGATATGCAGTGTGCCTCATCTACAGCGACAAAAGTGAAGTTAAAGCGTGCAACGCGCGACCTGAAGACAGGGGTCTGCAACCGTTCCGGGCTGACGTAAAGGAGCCTGTAATCACCGTACAGGCAGTTGTCAAGAGCAATCTCCACCTCCTCGCGGGTCATGCCGCTGTGAATGGCCATAGCCTTGATATTCATCGACTTCAGCCGATTGACCTGGTCCTTCATCAATGCTATCAGAGGGGTGATCACCAGACACAGTCCCTCACGCGCAACGGCAGGCACCTGGTAGGTTACAGACTTGCCTCCTCCGGTAGGCAGCAGTCCAATGACATCCTTCCCGGAGGCCACTGCGCCGATAATCTCCTCCTGCAACGGCCTGAAAGAGGTAAATCCCCAATAGCGGGCAAGGGTCTCCCTGTAAATGTCCGGTAACATTGTTATGCAGCCTCCTTCATGCAAAAATAGTAACTCAAACTCATTTTTAACCTTTTATTGACATTTTAGATATGCTGGTGCTCATCATTTTTTTGTAATTTTCGCCCCAAATAAAAATCTGCCCGATGTCATTCTCTGAAGATAAGTTGATGTTTGAAGGTCTTACCTTCGATGATGTGCTGCTTCTTCCGGCCTACTCGGAGGTTCTGCCGCGCGACGTTGACCTCAGATCGCGCTTTACACGCAACATAATCATGAATACGCCCATCATCTCGGCAGCGATGGACACTGTCACCGAGGCTGAACTGGCCATCGCCATTGCCCGTGAAGGGGGCATTGGCGTGATACACAAGAATATGTCTATAGGTCAGCAGGCGGCACAGGTGAGGAAGGTCAAGAGAGCAGAGAGCGTAATGATCTTCGACCCGGTGACCATAGGTGATACCGCTACCGTGGCTGATGCACTGGCCCTGATGAAGGAGTTCAGGATTGGCGGGATACCTGTCATCAATGACGACGGAGCTCTTGTTGGAATCGTTACAAACAGGGACCTTCGTTTTGAGGGTGACTATTCAAGGAGCATTAGTGAGGTCATGACACCCCTCTCAAGGCTGATAACCATAAGTCACCAGACCGACCTGGCAGCGGCCGCGGAGATACTGCAGAAGCACAAAATAGAAAAGCTTCCTATTGTGGATGACAAGGGAAGGCTTAAGGGGCTTGTTACATACAAAGATATGACCAAGGCCAAGGACAGGCCCAATGCGTGCAAGGACGAGAGGGGAAGGCTCAGGGTTGCTGCAGCAGTGGGCATAGCTGTAAATACCCTCTCAAGAGTGGAGGCACTCGTAGGGGCGGGCGTTGATGCCATTGCAATTGACACAGCCCATGGTCATACCAAAGGTGTCATTGA
>Ga0209450_10000273_pt1 | contig 27954 bp, 24 predicted proteins | sample FrelakmetLWP11LW_FD_187149 | JGI IMG/M metagenome (GOLD analysis project Ga0209450, IMG submission 187149) | Freshwater lake sediment microbial communities from the University of Notre Dame, USA, for methane emissions studies - LWP11 LW (SPAdes)... | ecosystem: Environmental > Aquatic >...
AACGGGGAAATCGAATGCAGTTTCTCCTGGGCGTCCGGCAACAGGAAGCAGGCTTTCGCCTGGAACAGGCTTTCCAGGTGGTGCCGGGCTGTTTCCACGATCTGCTCCGCCATCAGGGCGCCGGCCAGCTCCTTGCCCAGTTCGTTGAGCGCTCGCGTGCGGCGCTCCCGGTACATGGCGATGCGTGCCTGGTAGCGTAGGTTGGCGGCCAGGGTGCTGATGGTCAGCGCCACCGCCAGCATGATGAAAAAGGTAAGCAGATAACGGGTGTCGGCGATGGTGAGCGAAAGCCGGGGCGGAACGAAGAAGAAGTCGAAGGCCAACACGCTGAGCACGGATCCCAGGATGGCCGGCCCCCGCCCGTAGCGCGCGGCCACCCAGACCACCCCTACCAGGTAGAACATGATCAGGTTGGCCAGATCGAAATAGGGCAACACCAGCTTGGCCAGCACCGTGGTCAGGGCGCAGATGCCGCCTGCCCATGCATAGCCTTGCAGTTTCCACCCGCGCGCGGGCTCCAGCTCCAGGTCGAGCGGCATGACGACCCTCTCGCCGGCGGGCGCCACCTCCTCTTCGTGGGCCACCACGTAGACATCCACGTCGCGGGCCAGCGCGGAAAGCCGGTCCGACAGGGGCGCGCGCAGCATCCGCGACAGCCCGGTACGCAAGCTCTTGCCCACCACCAGCTTGGAGACATTGCGGCTGACGGCATAGGCCAGCAGGGTCTGCGTGTCCTCCTGGCCGGCCAGGGTCGCGGTCTCCGCACCCAGCTCACGGGCCAAGGCCAGGGTTCTGAGTATTTTCTCGCGGTTGGCCTCGGACAGGCGCTGCAGCGCCGGGGTCTCGACGTAGACGGCGATCCAGTCGGCACGCAGGTCCCCCGCCAGGCGGGCCGCGGCGCGCACAAGGCGGTCGCCGCCGGCGCCCGGGCCGACGCAAACCAGAAGGCGTTCCTTGGCCTGCCACACCGTCTCGATGGCCTGATCGGTGCGGTATTCGCGCATCTGCGCGTCCACCCGGTCGGCGGTGCGGCGCAGGGCCAGTTCGCGCAGGGCGATCAGGTTGCCCTTGCGGAAGAAGTTGCGAATGGCGCGCTCGGCCTGTTGGGGAAGGTAGACCTTGCCTTCCTTCATCCGCTGCAGCAGTTCGTCCGGCGTCAGGTCCACCAGGACAACCTCGTCGGCCTGCTCGAACACCCGGTCTGGCAGGGTCTCGCGCACCTGGATGCCGGTGATGCCGCCGACGATGTCGTTGAGGCTTTCCAGATGCTGCACGTTGACCGTGGTCCAGACGTCGATGCCGGCCGCCAACAATTCCTCGACGTCCTGCCAGCGCTTGGGATGACGCGAACCGGCGACGTTGGAATGCGCCAGTTCGTCGACCAGGATCAGCGCCGGCTTGCGCACCAGTGCCGCATCAAGGTCGAACTCGCGCAGCTCACGGCCCTGATAGGCCACGAGCTTGGGCGGCAGCAGCTCCAGGCCTTCCAGCAGGCGGGCAGTTTCGGAACGCCCATGCGTCTCCACCACCCCCACCACCACCTCGCTACCCTGTTCGTGCAGCGCACGAGCGGCACTCAGCATGCCGTAGGTCTTGCCCACGCCGGGGCAGGCGCCAAAAAAGACCCTCAGCTTGCCCTTCTTTGCACGTTCGGCCTCGGCCTCGATGCGGGCGAGCAGCGCATCGGGATCGGGGCGGGTGTCTTGGTCGTTGGCAGACATAGGCTCAGTGTACTTTCTAGTGCCTGTCCTGCGCACGCAGTGAGTAGGCTTCAAGGAGTTCCTTGCGTATTCGGCGACGGCGTTCCGACTCGCAATTGCAGGAACAGCTTAACTGGCGTCCCCAGGACACCGACTGGCGAGCCGGGTTCACCGCGTGTTCCTTGCCGCAGACAGGACATACGTGGATCGTCATTGAACCTTCACCGTCAGATAGCACGTTCTGCATAGCTAGCGAGGTCCGATGCAGCGCCAAGGGTTTGCGTGGAAACGAGGAACACTTCTCGATCATGCGGCGTGCCGACGGCCAAAGCCAGGCCGAGAGCAGTTGCTCCGGCTGTGGCCACGGCCAGTCTCAATGGCGTCTGCGAGTCGGTTAGGTAACTGAGTAGCGCAGCAGTGCCGACAGGGCCAGCCGGGAAGCTGCCGTGTGCAATCTCGCGGCCACCCGAGCGTGCGGCCACCCGGATGTACTCCCTATCCAGGGTGATGCCGATACATACCTTGTCGCAGTATGCGAATGGAGTTTCTTTGTGCCGAGTGATATTCATCCCAATTCCTGTCATTGCGATGAAGTCAGCCTAGTGAAAGCCAACTCAAAATGTCGTAAAGATTGGATACCGGACCATTTAAGAATTGCCAAGGAAGTTCGAATGTCTTGCTGATGGGGACGATTAGCCGGCCATGGGCGCCATGGCCGCCAACAGGATGAAGGGGTGGAATGTGGTTGAGTGCTGCAGTTTCATTTACTTGATTGCCTTTCATGCTTCCGTGATTGCGTGTTAGCCAAGCTGTTCACGACAACCCAAGCAACAAGCAAGCGGACTACCAGGGCAGCGAGCGCCATCAGAGAACTCAGAAATTCCACGGAATTCAAGGTTTGGTTAGACGCTCCAGCGCCAGGTTCAGACTCAGCACGTTGACCCGCGGCTCGCCCAGCAGGCCGAGCTGGCGTCCCTCTGTGTGTGCGTCGATGAGCTTGCTCACTTCGGCTTCGCTCAAGCTGCGGATACGGGCGATGCGGGGAACCTGCCAACGAGCAGCAGCGGGGCTGATGTGAGGATCGAGGCCGCTGCCGGAGGCGGTGACCAGATCCACCGGGATCGGCACGGTGTTGGCCGGATCGGATGCCTTGAGCGCATCGATGCGTGCCTTGACTGCATCTTCCAAGGCAGGGTTCAGCGGCCCCAGATTGGAGCCACTGGAGGCACTGGCGTTATAGGGAACCGGACCGGTGGCTGACGGGCGACCCCAGAAGTGCTTCGGATCGTGGAATGACTGACCGATGAGTTCGGAGCCGACCACCTTGCCGTTCTGCTCGATCAGGCTGCCGTTCGCCTGGTCTGGAAACAGGCTCTGGGCGATGCCGGTAACCAGCAGCGGATAGGCGACGCCGGTCAGCACCGTCATCAAGGCCAAAATGAGCAGCGCGGGTTTGAGTTCTTTCAACATGGTTTGCTCCTTATGCGAGGTTCAAGCCGACCAGAATCAGGTCGATGGCCTTGATTCCGATGAAGGGAACGATGAGTCCGCCCAGGCCATAGACCAGCAGGTTGCGCTGCAGGATGGCCTCGGCGCCGAGCGGGCGGTACTTCACGCCTTTCAGTGCCAATGGGATCAGGGCGACGATGACCAGCGCGTTGAAGATCACCGCCGACAGGATCGCGCTAGCAGGCGTGGCCAGTCCCATCACGTTGAGCGAATTCAGCGCCGGGTAGGTGGTGGCGAAGGCGGCCGGGATGATGGCGAAGTATTTGGCGACGTCGTTAGCGATCGAGAAGGTGGTGAGTGAGCCGCGCGTCATCAACATCTGCTTGCCGGTCTCCACCACCTCGATCAGCTTGGTCGGGTTGGAATCGAGGTCGACCATGTTGCCGGCCTCCTTGGCCGCCTGGGTGCCGGTGTTCATGGCTACCGCGACGTCGGCCTGCGCCAGCGCCGGCGCGTCGTTGGTGCCGTCGCCGGTCATCGCCACCAGCCGGCCTTCGGCCTGGTATTCGCGGATCAGCTTCAGCTTGGCCTCGGGTGTCGCCTCGGCGAGGAAGTCGTCCACGCCCGCCTCGGCGGCGATGGCGGCGGCGGTGAGGCGGTTGTCACCGGTGATCATCACGGTCTTGATGCCCATGCGGCGCATTTCGGCGAAACGCTCCTTGATGCCGCCCTTGACGATGTCCTTCAGCTCGACCACGCCGAGTACGCGGGCATGGCCGCCGGCGGACTCGGCCACCACGAGGGGGGTGGAGCCGCGCTTGGAGACCTGCTCGACATGCATTTCCACCTCCGGCGGGAAGTGGCCGCCCTTTTCGGCGACGTAGGCGCGCACGGCGTCGGCTGCGCCCTTGCGGATTTCACGGCCGTCCAGGTCGACGCCGCTCATGCGGGTGTGCGCGGTGAAGTGCACGAAATGGGCGCCCAGTTCCTGCACGTCGCGGCCACGCAGATTGAAGCGCTGCTTGGCCAGGACCATTATGCTGCGGCCTTCCGGGGTTTCATCGGCGAGCGAGGCAAGCTGGGCAGCGTCGGCCAGGTCCCGCTCGCTCACACCGGAGGCATGCAGGAAACTGCTGGCCTGGCGGTTGCCGAGCGTGATGGTGCCGGTCTTGTCGAGCAGCAGCACGTCGACGTCGCCGGCCGCTTCCACCGCGCGGCCCGAGGTGGCGATGACGTTCTTCGCCATCATGCGCCCCATGCCGGCCACACCGATGGCGGACAAGAGGCCGCCGATGGTGGTGGGGATGAGGCAGACCAGCAGCGCGACCAGCACGGTCACGCTCACCGGCGCGCCGGCGCCGGCTGCACCGACGCTGAACAGAGAGAACGGCAGCAGGGTCGCGGTGGCGAGCAGGAACACCAGGGTCAGCGCCACCAGCAGGATGGTCAGCGCGATCTCGTTCGGCGTCTTCTGGCGTTTGGCGCCCTCCACCATGGCGATCATGCGGTCGAGGAAGGTCTCGCCGGGATTGACGGCGATCTTCACCACCAGCCAGTCGGACAGCACGCGGGTGCCGCCGGTGACGGCGGAGAAATCGCCGCCCGCCTCGCGGATCACCGGGGCCGACTCGCCGGTGATGGCCGACTCGTCGACCGAGGCGACGCCTTCGATCACCTCGCCGTCGCCCGGGATGAGTTCGCCGGCGGTGACCAGCACGAAATCGCCGCGGCGCAGGTCCTCCGAATTGACCACATGGGTGATGGCGTCGTGGCGCGGCTCCTTCAGCTTCTTCGCCAGCACGGCCTTGCGCATGCCTTTCAGCGCCGCCGCCTGGGCCTTGCCACGGCCTTCCGCCACCGCCTCGGCGAAATTGGCGAACAGCACGGTGAACCACAGCCAAAGGGTAATGGCGAGAATGAAGCCGGCCGGGGCCTCGCCCTCGCCCAGCAGGGCCTGGACGAACAGGCCGGAGGTCAGCAGGCTGCCCAGCCAGACCACGAACATCACCGGGTTCTTCAACTGGTGCCGGGGCGACAGGCGCTTCACCGCGTCCCAGGCCGCCGCCTTGAGTAGAGCGGCGTCATACAGCGTTTGTGTTTTGTGCATGGCGATTTCCTTATTTGATCGAGATCATCTGCAGGTGCTCGACCACCGGGCCCAAAGCCAGGGCCGGCACGAAGGTGAGCGCGCCGACGACGATCACGGTGCCGATCAGCAGGACCACGAATAGCGGGGTATGGGTGGGCAGGGTGCCCGCCGAGGCCGGAACGGTCTTCTTGGCGGCGAGCGCGCCGGCGATGGCGAGTACCGGAATCATCACCCAGTAGCGCGCCAGTAGCATGGCGAATCCCAGCAGCGTGTTGTAGAAGGGCGTGTTGGCTGACAACCCACCGAAGGCGCTGCCGTTGTTGTTGCCGGCCGAGGACAGGGCGTACAGAACCTCCGAGAACCCATGCGCGCCCGGGTTGAAGATGCCCGCCCGGCCCGCGTCCAGACTCACCGCGAGCGCCGCACCGACCAGCACCGCCAGCGGCGGCACCAGGATGGCGACGGCAGCCATCTTCACCTCGAAGGCCTCGATCTTTTTGCCCAGGTACTCCGGCGTGCGGCCGATCATCAGGCCGGCGACGAACACGCCGATGAGGGCGAACACCAGCATGCCGTACAGGCCCGAACCGACGCCGCCGTAGATCACTTCGCCGAGCTGCATCAGCCACATGGGCACCATGCCGCCGATGGGGGTGAAGGAATCGTGCATGGCGTTCACCGAGCCGTTGGAGGCGGCGGTGGTGGCGGTGGCCCACAGCGCGGAGTTGGCGATGCCGAAGCGGGCTTCTTTGCCTTCCATGTTGCCGCCGGCCTGGATGTCGGAAGCCTGCGTGGCCAGACGCAGGCGCTCGAACAGCGGGTTGCCCGATTGTTCGGCGATCGCCGTCACCGCCAGCAAGGCGGTGAACACAATGGTCATCGCAGCGAGAATGGCCCCGCCCTGGCGCATGTCGCCGACGAAGCGGCCGAAGGTGAAACACAGCGCGGCCGGGATGATCAGGATGGAGAGCAGTTCCAGGAAGTTGGCCAGTGGCGTCGGGTTCTCCAGCGGATGCGCGGAGTTGACGTTGAAGAAGCCGCCGCCGTTGGTACCGAGCTGCTTGATGGCGATCTGCGAGGCAGCCGGGCCGACGGCGATGATCTGCTTTTTGACGGCAACCTGCTCCATGACCGGCTGACCCTGGGAATCCACCACGGGCTGACCGTCAGCACCGGTCTTCGGTTGCTCGTATTCAACCGACTCGACCAGTTGCGCCTTCTGGTAAGGCGAGAAGGTCTGCACCACACCCTGGCCCACCAGCGCCAGCGACAGGACGAACGAGAGCGGCAGCAAGATGTAGAGCGTGGAGCGCACCATGTCCACCCAGAAGTTGCCGATGCCACCCGCTTCCTTGCGCGTGAACCCGCGCATCAGGGCCACCAAGATGGCCATGCCGGTGGCGGCGGAGAGGAAGTTCTGCACGTTGAGCCCCAGCATCTGGGTCAGGTAGCTCATGGTCGTCTCGCCGCCATAGCCTTGCCAGTTGGTGTTGGTGGCAAAGCTGACGGCGGTGTTGAAGGCCGAATCGGCGGTGGTGTTGGCCATACCTTCGGGATTGAGCGGCAGCCAGACCTGGAAGCGCTGCAGCGCATAGACAGCCAAAAAGCCCATGAGGTTGAAGGCGATCATCGCGAAGGCGTAGCGGGTCCAGGGCATGTCGTCGCCAGGATTGACGCCGCACAGTCGGTAGAAACCATTCTCCACCGGCTTGAGCCAGCGGACGAAACCCGGCAGCTCGTCGCGATAGACGCGGGCCATGTAGACGCCCAGCGGCCATGCCAGGCCGATCAGGGCGATCAGATACAGGCCCAATTGCATATAGCCATTGGCAGTCATGAAAAGTCCTCCGGGTAGAACAGCACGGCCAGCAGGTAGGCGAAAACGCCTACCGCGGCGATCAGGGCGACAAGGTAGAGGATATTCATCAGCGTCTCCTCAGCCCATCGAAGACGGACACGAGGACAGCCGTGAGGGCGAAGAAGCCTACGCCCAGGGCGATGTAGAGCAGATCCATGGCATTTCCTTCCAATGTGAACAGGAACACCACGGACTATAGGCAAACGCCGATAAAGATGGGGCTAAGACTGGGGAGGAAGGCGTTAAGAAAACATAAACTCAAGGATATGGCTGCTAAGCACTGCTTTGCGGGCCAAGCTGGTGCAGTCGCCTTCGACAGCTAAGGCCGAATTCCGGACAGTCAGAGCCAATGCAATGCCCCCGCCTATTCACTCCTGAAGCGTTACTTCTCCGCCTTCACCCACGAATCCTTCAACGTCACCGTCCGGTTGAACACCGGCACGCCCGGCTTCGTATCAACCCGATCCGCGACGAAGTAGCCGTGCCGCTCGAATTGGAACGACTGCTCGGGCGCGGCGTCCTTGAGTGCCGGTTCCAGTTGCGCGCGGATCACCTTCACTGAATCGGCGTTGAGATCGTCGAGGAAGTTGCCGGTCTCGGCGCCGGGCTGCGCGGTCTTGAACAGGCGGTCGTAGAGGCGCACTTCGGCTTCGTAGGCGTGCGCTGCGCTTACCCAGTGAATGTTGCCCTTGACCTTGACCGAATCAGCTCCCGGCGTGCCGGATTTGGTGTCGGGCAGGTAGTCGCAGTGCACCGCGATCACATTGCCGGCGTCATCCTTGTCGCAGCCTTTGCAGGTGACGACGTAGCCGTAGCGCAGCCGCACTGAATTCCCGGGGAAGAGTCTGAAATAACCCTTGGGCGGGGCCTCGACAAAATCCTCGCGTTCGATCCACAGCTCGCGTGAAAACGGCACCGCGCGCTTGCCAAAATCGGGTTGCTGCGGATGGTTGGGGGCGAAGCAGTCTTCCGACTGGCCTTCGGGGTAGTTGTCGATGACCAGTCTGACCGGGTCGAGCACGGCGATGCGGCGCAGGGCGGAGTCGTTCAGCACATCGCGCTGGCAGGCCTCGAACACGCTGTAGTCGATCCAGCCGTCGGATTTGGAGACGCCAATCTGGTCGGTGAAACGCCTGAAGCCGTCGGGCGTGTAGCCGCGGCGGCGGGCGCCGACCAGGGTCGGCAGGCGCGGGTCGTCCCAACCGTCGACGTGCCTTTCCTCGACCAGTTGGATGAGCTTGCGCTTCGACAGCACGACGTAGGTGAGGTTGAGCCGGGCGAACTCGATCTGCTGCGGAACCGGGCGCGGAAAGAAACCACCCTCGGCGAGTTTGTCGAGCAGCCAGTCGTAGAACGGCCGCTGGTCCTCGAATTCCAGGGTACAGATCGAATGGGTGATCGATTCGACCGCGTCCTCGATCGGGTGGGCGTAGGTGTACATCGGGTAGATGCACCATTTGTCGCCGGTGTTGTGGTGATGTGCGCGCTTGATGCGATAGATCGCTGGGTCGCGCAGGTTGATGTTGGGCGAGGCCATGTCGATCTTGGCGCGCAGCACGTGAGCGCCGTCGGCGAATTCACCTGCCTTCATGCGGCGGAAGAGGTCGAGGTTTTCCTCGACGCTGCGGCTGCGGTAAGGGCTGTCCTTGCCCGGCTCGGTCAAGGTTCCGCGATACGCGCGCATCTCGTCGGCCGACAGCGAATCGACATAGGCCAGTCCGGCCTGGATCAGGTATTCGGCGCAGGCGTACATGGTGTCGAAATAGTTCGACGCGAAATACAGGTGCTTGCCCCAGTCGAAGCCCAGCCACTTCACCGATTCGATGATGGCATCGACGTATTCCTGTTCTTCCTTCTCCGGGTTGGTGTCGTCGAAGCGCAGGTGGCACACGCCGCCGTAATCGCGGGCGAGGCCAAAGTTCAAGAAAATCGACTTGGCGTGGCCCAGGTGCAGATAGCCGTTGGGCTCGGGCGGAAAGCGCGTTTCCACGCGGCCGCCCCATTTGCCGGCAGTCCGGTGCTCGTCGATGATGTTGCGGATGAAGTTAGTAGCGGGAGCGGGTGCGTCGTGCGACATGATGGGCTGTGATGCGAGAAAGCGTGAATTGTAGCGGTTTCACATTATGATGCCGCCGCCGAGGCACACTTCACCGTCATACAGGACCACCGACTGGCCCGGTGTCACCGCCCATTGCGGGCCGTCGAACGCGAGTGCCAGCTTGTCGTCGTCGAGCCGCGTGATGCGGCAGCGCGCGTCGGTCTGGCGGTAGCGAGTCTTGGCGGTATAGGACTTGGCCGGATCGGGAGCAACGCCACTGATCCAGTTGAGCTGGCCTGCGGTGAGGCTGGAGCGCTGCAGCAGCGGATGGTCATGGCCCTGCACCACGATCAGGGTGTTGCTGGCCATGTCCTTGGCAGCGACAAACCATGGCTCTGCCGTGCCGTCCTTCTGACCGCCGATACCCAGACCCTGGCGCTGCCCCAGGGTGTAATACATCAGGCCCAGATGCTGGCCAACCACGTGGCCATCGGGCGTTTTCATCTGGCCGGGGTCGCGCGGCAGGTAGCGCTCGAGGAATTCGCGGAAGTTGCGCTCGCCGATGAAACAGATGCCGGTGCTGTCTTTCTTGGCGGCGTTGGGCAGGCCGATTTTCTTCGCCAGTGCGCGCACTTCCGGCTTCGGCAGGTGCGCCAGCGGAAACAGGGCAGGTCGGAGCTGCGCCTGGCTCAGGCGGTAGAGGAAATAGCTCTGGTCCTTGTTGGCATCGGATGCTTTCAACAACGTGGCGCGGCCGGCGGCATCCACGCCCTTGCCGACGTAATGACCGGTGGCGATGAATTCCGCGCCGCGCGCCATGGCGTCGTCGAGAAAGGCCTTGAACTTGATCTCGGCGTTGCATAGCACGTCGGGGTTGGGGGTGCGACCGGCCCGGTATTCGGCGAGAAAATAGCTGAACACGCGTTCCTTGTACTCGGCAGCGAAGCTGACCGCCTCGACCTCGATGCCGAGCACGTCGGCCGCCGCCAGAACGTCGAGAAAGTCCTGGCGCGCCGTGCACTGTTCGGTGTTGTCGTCGTCGTCCCAGTTCTTCATGAAGACGCCGAGCACGTCGTACCCCTGCTGCTTCAGGAGATAGGCGGCGACGGCGGAATCGACCCCGCCCGACATCCCCACGACGACGCGTGTGCTCATGCGTGGTGCACGAAGTCGAGCGGAAAGCGGCGCCCGGCCAGGTAATCCTGCACGCAGCGCATTACCAGCGGACTGCGGTGGGAGATGGGGCTTGCGGCGAGTTCCTCCGGCGTCAGCCACACCGCGCGCACGATGCCGTCGTCGAGTGCGCGCCCGGCGTCGAAGCCGGTGACGTTGCAGACGTAGGCAAAGCGCAGATAGGTGATGTCGCGGCGCGGGTAGTGGGTGCTGTAGCAGCCCAGCAGCGCGAGCGGTTCGACGTGATGCGCGGTCTCCTCCAGCGCTTCCCGCCGTACCGCGTCGAGCAGCGTTTCACCGCGCTCCCAGTGGCCGGCGGGCTGGTTGAGGCGCAGACCTTCAGCCGTGTGTTCTTCGACCAGCAGAAATTTGCCGTCGCGCTCGACAATCGCTGCGACGACCACGTGCGGTAGCCAGGGCGTGTTTAAACTAGGCTCGGACATGCCGTTCCTCCCATTCTCCCGGTTGCAGGACGCCCAGGGTCCAGTCGCCTACGGCGGCACGGATCAGCCGCAGCGTCGGGAAGCCGATCTTCGCGGTCATGCGGCGCACCTGGCGGTTCTTGCCTTCGTTGATGGTGAGCTCGAGCCACGTTGTGGGAATGTTGGCGCGGAAGCGGATCGGCGGGTTGCGCGGCCACAGCCCCGCCGGTTCGTCGATGAGGCGCACCTTGGCCGGGCGGGTGACGAAGTCGCCGATATCGACGCCGTGGCGCAAGGGGTCGAGGTCGGCTTCGGTCGGCGCCCCTTCGACTTGCGCCCAGTAGGTTTTGGATAGTTTGTGACGGGGATCGGCGATGCGGCTTTGGAGTTTTCCGTCATCGGTTAAAATCAGCAGACCTTCGCTGTCCGCATCCAGGCGTCCGGCTGCGTATACACCCGGCAGCGCGAGGTAATCCCGCAAACCCTGCCAGCGGCCTTCGGCGGTGAACTGGCTGAGGACGCCGTAGGGTTTGTTGAACAAAATAAGACGCGACACTTCGGTGGGGACAAAGTCCCATTTTATCGTTTCGAGACATTATGAGCACACATATCCAGATTCCCGCCGCAGGCAGAAAAATCACCGTCAACGCTGACAACTCACTGAACGTGCCGGATACGCCCATCATCCCCTTCATCGAGGGCGACGGTACCGGCGTCGACATCACCCCGGCGATGCGCCGCGTGGTCGATGCGGCGGTGGCCAAGGCCTACGGCGGAAAGAAGCAGATCGCCTGGATGGAGGTGTATGCCGGCGAGAAGGCGGTCAAGGTTTACGGCGGCGACCAGTGGCTGCCGGACGAGACCGTGCAGGCGGTGAAGGACTTCGTGATCTCGATCAAGGGCCCGCTCACCACGCCGACCTCGGGCGGCATCCGTTCGCTCAACGTGGCGCTGCGCCAGATGCTCGATCTTTACGTGTGCCTGCGCCCGGTGCGCTACTTCACCGGCGTGCCCAGCCCGGTGAAGTCGCCGGAAAAGGTCGACATGGTGATCTTCCGCGAGAACACCGAGGACATCTACGCCGGCGTCGAGTGGGAAGCCAATTCCGAGGCGGTGCAGAAGGTCATCGCCTTCCTGCAGCAGGAAATGGGCGTGACGAAAATCCGCTTCCCCGAGTCGTCGGCCATCGGCATCAAGCCGGTGTCGATCGAAGGCTCCAAGCGACTGATCCGCAAGGCGATCCAGTACGCGATCGACAACAAGCGCAAGTCGGTGACCCTGGTGCACAAGGGCAACATCATGAAGTTCACTGAGGGCGGTTTCAAGAAGTGGGGCTACGAACTCGCCGCGCGCGAATTCGGCGCCACGCTGATCGATGAAGGTCCGTGGATGAAACTGCCGAACGGCATCGTCATCAAGGACGTCATCGCCGACGCCTTCCTGCAGCAGATCCTGCTGCGCCCGGACGAGTACGACGTGATCGCCACACTGAATCTCAACGGCGACTACATCTCCGACGCGCTGGCGGCGGAAGTCGGCGGCATCGGCATCGCGCCGGGCGCCAACCTGTCCGACACCGTGGCGATGTTCGAAGCCACCCACGGCACCGCGCCCAAATACGCGGGCAAGGACTACGTCAATCCGGGCTCGCTGATCCTCTCGGCCGAAATGATGCTGCGCCACCTCGGCTGGGTCGAGGCGGCCGATTTGATCGTGGCCAGCATGGAAAAGGCCATTGCCGCGAAGACCGTGACCTACGACTTCGCGCGTTTGATGGATGGCGCGACCGAGGTGAAGTGTTCCGCGTTTGCCGAAGCGATGGTCGCGAAGATGTAGCCCGGCTTTTTGGCCAATAAAAAACCCCGCCGAAGCGGGGTGCCGAGACCAGAATGAAAAACCCCGCCGAAGCGGGGTTTTTTGTTTCAGCTCAACAACTCAACCCTGGGGCTGGATGTTGGAAGCCTGCTTGCCTTTCGGGCCCTGGCTGACTTCGAAAGAAACCTTCTGGCCTTCTTTCAGAGTCTTGAAGCCGTTGGTCTGAATGGCGGAGAAATGTGCGAACACATCTTCGCCACCATCATCGGGGGTGATGAAACCAAAACCCTTGGCGTCGCTGAACCACTTAACAGTACCTGTTGCCATTAAAAAATCCTCCTTGGCGTAATGCAAAAACACAACCGCGTATGCGGATAACAGGACGGTGAACCGTCAGTCTGAATTCAAGCGCGATACGCGGAAATGCCGGTACTGCAAGGTTCTTGAAACAAACTTTGGGCTTTTTACTCCTGCTTGGATTTTTTTACAAGAAAAATTTGAAAAATTGCAAGCTGTTTTGATCCGGCCCGAAACAGCCCTGTATTCGCGTCTGGAAAAACACAAAAAATACCTCACCAGAAAGGGATGCCGGGACTCAAAATCAAGCTTGCCCGAGAGGGAACGGCGTGCTGCAAGTCGGACGTGGCCTTCCCTGAGGCAGCCGCGGCCAGGTCCGGATGCGGTAGCATCGATTTCATGCGCAAGAGCTGGGACATTTTTTGCAGCGTCATCGACAACTATGGCGATATTGGCATTGCCTGGCGTCTGGCACGACAGCTGGTCGCCGAGCATGGCCTGACGGTTCGTCTCTGGGTCGATGACCTGGAGGCCTTCCACAGGATATGGCCCGAGATCCGTCGTGACGCCGACATTCAGCATGCCTGCGGGGTCGAAGTCAGAGCGTGGCACGGGTCTTTTCTGCTGGCTGATCCGGCGCAGGTGGTGATCGAGGCGTTTGGTTGCGCCTTGCCGGAGGACTATCTGCAGGCCATGAGCACACGGTCGCCCGCTCCCGCGTGGATCAATCTGGAGTATCTCAGCCCCGAGTCCTGGGTGGTTGATCACCATGCTCTGCCCTCGCCGCACCCGCGCCTGCCTTTGACCAAGTACTTCTTCTTTCCCGGCTACCTTTCAGGTACGGGCGGGATTCTGGCCGAACGCGATCTGGCGAGCCGCCGCGAACGCTTTCAGCGCGGGGAAACGACCGCTTTCTGGCAGCAACGAGATATCCCCGAACCCGCCGCCGATGAATTGCGCATCTCTATGTTCGCCTACGAGAATCCGGCCGTTGCTGGCCTGCTGGATGCCTGGGCGGCGGGGCAGCGCGCCATCACCTGCCTTATCCCCGAAGGCAGGATCGTGCCGCAGGTGGTGGCCTGGTCGGGCCGGCCTGAATTCAAGCCGGGTGACGTTTATGAACGTGGAAGTCTGATGCTACGCATCCTGCCCTTTCTCGGTCAGGATGATTACGACCGGCTGTTGTGGGCCTGCGACATCAATTTTGTCCGTGGCGAGGATTCCTGCGTGCGGGCGCAATGGGCCGCCAAGCCGATGGTGTGGCAGGCCTATCCGCAACCGGACAATGTGCACTGGGCCAAGCTTAACGCCTTGCTCGAACGCCATGTGGCGGGGTTGCATGCAGCGGAAGCCGCGTCGCTTGGACGCTTGTGGCGAGCCTGGAATGGCATCGGTGGCCATCAGGACATGCACCGAATCTGGAGCGAATATCTGCCCTGCCTGGAGGCGCTCACCCGCCATGCGGCGGCGTGGAGCGAGACGCTCGCTGCGGCGGGCAACCTAGCGGACAACCTGGTTGAATTTGTTGAAAATCGAATATAATGCCGGGTTTTCCGAAACCCCAGCTCTCAAGGCAGGAAAGTCATATGAAAATCGCTCAGGAACTCCGCGCCGGCAACGTCGTGATGATCGGCAAGGACCCGATGGTGGTGCAGAAAGCCGAATTCTCCAAATCGGGCCGCAATGCCTCCGTCGTCAAGATGAAACTCAAGAACCTGCTGACCGGCGCCGGCACCGAATCGGTCTACCGCGCCGACGACAAGTTCGACACCGTCACGCTCGACCGCAAGGAATGCACCTATTCCTATTTCGCCGATCCGCTTTACGTGTTCATGGACAGCGAATACAACCAGTACGAGGTCGAGGGTGAAAACCTCGGCGACGCGCTGAACTACCTTGACGACGGCATGCCGGTCGAAGTGGTGTTCTACGACGGCAAGGCGATCTCGGTCGAGATGCCCACCACCGTCATCCGCGAGGTCGAATACACCGAGCCTGCGGTGCGCGGCGACACCTCGGGCAAGGTCATGAAGCCGGCGCGCATCAAGCCCACCGGATATGAACTGCCGGTCGCGGCTTTCGTCGAAATCGGCGACATGATCGAGATCGACACCCGCACCAACGAATTCAAGCGCCGCGCCAACTGAATCCCGGTGAGGGCTTGGGCAAAAAGGCAGCTTCGGCTGCCTTTTGTTTTTGTTGGACCACTCCTCCACGGCGGTAAAATGACAGGCTGAATTCTTCCTGCTCCGCCATGACCGACCCACGTTTCATCCACCTGCGCCTGCACACCGAATATTCCATCTCGGACGGGCTGGTACGGGTCGATGAGGCCGTCAGGCGAGCCCGCGAGACGGCCATGCCTGCGCTCGGGCTGTCCGATCTCGGCAATACCTTCGGCTGGGTGAAGTTCTACCGTGCAGCGCGTGGTGCCGGGGTCAAGCCCATTTTTGGCTGCGATGTGTGGCTGACGAATGCGGTCGACAGAAACAGGTCCTCGCGCTTGCTCCTCTTGGTGCAGCACCGCGAAGGCTATCGTCGCCTGTGCGAACTGCTCACCCGCGCCTACCAGGAAAACATGCATCGCGGTCGCGCAGAGATCGACCCGCAATGGCTGCGCGACGGCACCGATGGCCTGCTGGCCCTGTCCGGCGGCGATTCGGGGAATGTGGTCCAGGCGCTGCTCGATGACAAGCCCGAAGCGGCGCAGGCAGCGGCGGCCGACTGGTCGGCGCTGTTTCCCGGCCGCTATTATCTTGAACTGCAGCGTTTCGGGCAGCCCCATGCGGAACGCGTGATCGACGGTCTGCTCGACATCGGCGCGGCGCTGAATCTTCCGTCGGTCGCCACCCATCCGATCCAGTTCATCGCACCGGACGACTTCAAGGCGCACGAGGCGCGCGTCTGCATCGCCGAGGGCATGATGCTGGGCGATCCGCGCCGACCGCGGCCCTACACCGCCGAACAGTACTTCAAGACGCCGGACGAGATGGCGGCGTTGTTCTCCGATCTGCCGGAGGCGCTTGCCAGCAGCGTGGAAATCGCCAAGCGCTGCAACCTCACCCTGGAACTGGGCAAGAGCAGATTGCCCGATTTTCCGACCCCCACCGGCATGGGTCTCGACGACTACATGCGGCAGCGTTCCTTCGAGGGGCTGCATCAACGCATGGCCCACCTTTATCCCGATGTGGCCCTGCGCGCGGCGAAGCTGCCGGAATACACCGAACGGCTGGAGTTCGAACTCGGGACGATCATTCAGATGGGCTTCCCCGGCTACTTCCTCATCGTGGCCGACTTCATCAACTGGGCCAAGAACAATGGCGTACCGGTCGGACCGGGCCGCGGCTCCGGCGCCGGTTCGCTGGTGGCCTACAGCCTCGGCATCACCGACCTCGACCCGCTGCGCTACGACCTGCTGTTTGAGCGCTTCCTCAACCCAGAACGGGTATCGATGCCCGACTTCGACGTCGACTTTTGCCAGGACGGGCGTGATCGCGTGATCCAGTACGTCAAGGACAAGTACGGCCATGCGGCGGTGTCGCAGATCGCCACCTTCGGAACCATGGCCGCCAAGGCGGTGCTGCGCGATGTCGGTCGCGTGCTCGACCTACCGTACAACTTCGTCGACAAATTCGTCAAGCTGGTTCCCAACGAACTGGGCATCAGCCTCGCCGAGGCGCGCGAGAAGGAGCCGCAGATCGACGAGCGCGCGAGGAACGAGGAAGAACTCGCCGAATTGCTGCCGCTGGCGGAAAAGCTCGAAGGCATCACCCGCAACGTCGGCATGCACGCGGGCGGCGTGCTGATCGCGCCGGGCCGGCTCACCGACTTCTGCCCGCTGTATCAGGCCGAAGGATCGGATGCGGCGGTATCGCAGTTCGACAAGGACGATGTCGAGGCGATCGGCCTGGTGAAGTTCGACTTCCTCGGCCTGCGAACCCTGACCATCCTGGCGGAGGCGGTGCGCTTCGTGCAGCGGCAGCCGGGGCGGGAGACCTTCCGGCTTGAGGACCTGCCGCTCGACGATCCGGCGGTCTACAAGCTGTTTGCCGACGGCAACACCACGGCCGTGTTCCAGTCCGAATCACGCTCCGCCAAGGACCTGGAAAAGCGTCTCAAGGGCGACTGCTTCGAGGACATCATCGCGCTGATGGCGCTGAACCGCCCGGGACCGCTCGGTTCCGGCATGGTGGACGACTTCATCGCGCGCAAGCAGGGCAAGCAGAAGCCGGAATATTTCCATCCCGACCTTGAGCCGGTGCTGAAGTCGACCTACGGCATCATCGTCTACCAGGAGCAGGTGATGCTGGTGGCGCAGATCCTGGCGGGCTACAGCCTCGGCGGTGCTGACCTGCTGCGGCGTGCCATGGGCAAGAAAAAGCCGGAGGAAATGGCCACGCAGCGCACGATTTTCCTCGAGGGCGCGGCCAAGCGCGGAGTCGATACCAAGGTCGCCGAGCGGCTGTTCGACCTGATGGAGAAGTTCGCCGAATACGGCTTCAACAAATCCCACTCGGCGGCCTACGCGCTGGTGGCGTATCACACCGCCTGGCTCAAGGCCCACTATCCGGCCGAATTCATGGCGGCGACGATGTCGTCGGAAATGTCCGACACCGACAAGGTACGGGTGTTCTGCGAGGACTGCCGCGCCAATGGACTGGTGATGCTGCCGCCCGACATCAACCTGTCGGGCTATCGTTTCGAGCCGGTGAGCCAAACCGAGATCCGCTACGGTCTGGGCGCGATCAAGGGTAGCGGCGAGGCAGCGATCGGCGCGATCGTCGCCGAGCGCGAGGCAAATGGCCCCTACCAGGGCCTGTTCGATCTGGCGCGTCGCGTCGACAAGCGCTACCTCAACCGCCGCGTGCTTGAGGCACTGGTCAAAGCGGGTGCCTTCGACAGCCTGAACGATCATCGCGCCAGCCTGATGGCGTCGATCGGAGCGGCGCTCGAAACGGCAGACCGTGCGGTGCGGGGCGGAGGGCAGGTCGGGCTGTTTGGCGAAGAACTCGGGGGCGCCAGCGAGGAACTGATCGACTCGCCGCGCTGGCCGGATCAGGAAAAGCTGCTGCAGGAAAAATCCGCCCTGGGCTATTTCTTCAGCGGCCATCCCTTCACTTTTTACATGAAGGAGGTGTCCGGCTTTGCCAAAAAGCATCTCGCCAGCCTGGAGCCGGCGCGCGAGTTGACGATGCTGGCGGGAATCGCGGTTTCGCTCCGAACCCAGATGACCCGACGCGGCAAGATGGTGATCGTGCTGCTGGACGACTCGACGGCCCAGGTCGAGGTCGTCGTGTTCAACGAACTGTTCGAGCAGAATCGCCACCTGCTGAAGGAAGACGCTCTGCTGGTGATCGAGGGCAAGGTCAACCGCGACGACTATTCAGGGGGGCTGCGTGTCACGGCGGAACGGATTTATGACCTGGCAGGAGCGCGCACGCGTTTTGCCCAGGGGTTGCGTCTTGCCTGCAACGGCCAATCCAGCGGCAACAAGCTGAGCGAACTGCTGGCGCCCTACAAGGTCGAGTCCGGAGGCTGTCCGGTGTGGATCGAGTACTGCAACCAGTCCGCCCGCTGCCAGGTACGCTTGGGCGAAACTTGGCAGGTTCGGCTGGATGACAGGCTGCTGGAATCCCTGGGCGGCTGGTTGAAACCTGAATCGGTGAATGTGGTTTACTGATCGATTTGTTGTATTTTCGCAAATCACGCTGTAGTCGATCAGGATATCCAAATATTGCTTGACAAGGGATCTCTTATATTAGAAGATACTTATAACACTGAGAGGCCGCAATGGCGCTTGGTGTTGTCTCCTCCAATCCTCCTCCTTTGGTGGATACTCAGCCCGGCTTTCGAGCCGGGCATTTTTTTGCCCGGATTCCTTGTCTGGCTAGGCGCTGGGTAAACGCTCAAAAACCGTGTAACTGCCCGAACCCTGGGTCACCTCGACGCGCTCCACCCTGGCACGCTCCGGGCCGCGACTTGCCCAGGCAATCAGGGCATCCACCGCGTCATCTTCGCCCTGTACGACGGCTTCCACCGTCCCGTCACTGCAGTTCCTCACCCAGCCGCCGACTTTCAGTCGCAGCGCCTCCCGGCACATCGATTCGCGGTAGAAAACGCCCTGTACCCGGCCGTGGATCAGCAGGTGGAGCGTTTTCATGCGCGGGTCACTTCACCTTCATTCCCGGCAGGGCGCCGCTGTCGGGCGACAGGATGAAGAGTCCGGGCGCGTCGCCCGAGGCGGCCAGCACCATGCCTTCGCTCATGCCGAACTTCATCTTGCGCGGCGCGAGGTTGGCGACCATCACGGTAAGACGACCCACCAGCGCTTCCGGCGCATAGGCCGACTTGATTCCGGCGAACACCTGGCGGGTGCCGAGTTCGCCGAGATCGAGCGTCAGCCGCAGCAGCTTGTCGGCCCCTTCGACGTGCTCGGCATTGGCGATTCGCGCGATGCGCAGGTCGACTTTGGCGAAATCGTCGATCGAGATCGTGTCGGCCACCGGTTGCGCAGCGTGCACCTGGGCTTCAGCGTGGCGCACCGGCGACGGGGCGGGCGTTGCCTGAGTGGTTGTAGCAGCGAGGTTCTGCTTGTTGGCGTCAACCATGGCTTCGATGGATTTGGGGTCGATACGGGTCATCAGGTGGCTGTATTCGTTGATGCGGCGGCGGATGAACAGGCTCTGGGAATCGTCCCAGGTCAGCGGCGGAACGTTGAGGAAGGCCTCGACCTGCTCGGCCAGCTTCGGCAGCACCGGCTTCAGGTACAGGGTCAGCAGGCGGAAGCAGTTGAGCGCGACGGTGCAGACCTCGTGCAGGCGATAGACGGCTTCGGGCTTCTTCGCCAGTTCCCAGGGCTTTTCGTCGGCCACGTACTGGTTGGCGCGATCGGCCAGCGCCATGATTTCTCTCAAGGCCTTGGCATAATCGCGTGCCTCGTACTGCGCGGCGATGGTGCTGGCGGCGGCCTGGAAGTCGCCGATCAGTTCGAGGTTCGCCACGCCGTCGGCGAGCTTGCCCTCGAAGTTCTTGTGGATGAAGCCGGCGGTGCGGCTGGCGATGTTGATGAACTTGCCGACCAGATCGGAATTCACCCGCGCGACAAAGTCGTCGAGGTTGAGGTCGATGTCCTCCATAGAGCCGTTGAGCTTGGCCGCGTAGTAATAGCGCAGCCACTCGGGATTCAGCTTCTGCGCCAGATAGCTTTCGGCGGTGATGAAGGTGCCGCGCGATTTCGACATCTTCTGTCCGTTGACGGTCAGAAAACCGTGGGCGTAAACCGCCGTCGGCAGGCGGTGGCCGGAATACTTCAGCATCGCCGGCCAGAACAGGGCATGGAAATACAGGATGTCCTTGCCGATGAAGTGGACCAGCTCGGCCTTGGAATCCGCTCCCCACCAGGCATTGAAATCAAGGCCGTTGTCCTTGGCATATTTGGCGAAGCTCGCCATGTAGCCCACCGGGGCGTCGAGCCAGACGTAGAAATACTTGCCCGGCGCGCCGGGGATCTCGAAGCCGAAGTAGGGTGCGTCCCGGCTGATGTCCCAGTTGTTGAGACCCGAGGCAAACCATTCCTGCATCTTGTTGGCGGCTTCGCTCTGCAGTGCGCCCGAGTTCGTCCACTCGCGCAGGAAGGCCTCGCAGGCGCCGAGCTTGAAGAAGTGGTGCTCGGAATCCTTGTGCACCGGCGTCGCGCCCGACACCGCCGACACCGGGTTCTTCAGCTCGGTCGGACTGTAGGTCGCGCCGCATGCCTCGCAGTTGTCGCCGTACTGGTCCAGGGCCCCGCACTTGGGGCATTCGCCCTTGATGAAGCGGTCCGGCAGGAACAGGTTCTTCACCGGGTCATAAAGCTGCGCAATGGTTTTGACCTCGATCAGCCCGGCGTCCTTCAGCGCCAGATAGATTTTCGACGCAAGCGCGCGGTTCTCCTCGGAATGCGTCGAGTAGTAATGGTCGAAGCCGATGTAAAAGCCGGCGAAGTCGCGGGTGTGCTCGTCCCATACCCGGCCGATCAGGGCTTCCGGGGTGATGCCTTCCTTCTCGGCGCGCAGCATGATCGCGGTGCCGTGAGTGTCGTCCGCGCACATGTAGCGGCAGTCGTGACCGCGCATCTTCTGGAAGCGCACCCAGATGTCGGTCTGGATGTATTCGACCAGATGGCCGAGGTGGATGCTGCCGTTGGCGTAGGGCAGGGCAGAGGTGACGAGGATTTGGCGGGACATGAGGGAGCCAGGGGCCGAAAAGCCGCCATTTTACCCGAAGGCACCGAAACCCCGGGCGGCGTGAATGCAGGCTAAAAGCGCGAGCCGGGCTGTTTCAGAAACTCGAGTTCGTCCGCTGTGGAGGGGCGCCCAAGAATTGCGTTGCGATGCGGAAAGTGGCCGAAGCGCGCGACCACATCGCGATGCTTGCGCGCGTAATCGAGGAAGCCGTCGAACAGCGCGCGTTCGTCGGCAGCCGCCTCGCCTGCCAGTTGTTCATAGAGCGTGACGGAACGCTCCTGCATGGCGAGCGATTCGGCGTGCTCCAGCGGCAGATAAAGAAACACCCGCTCGATCGGTGCCAGCAGACGGTCTTCGCCTGTTGCCAGCGCAGCCAGGCTCAGGGCCAACGCCTGCGGGTCGGTGGCGAAGGCCTGCGGCCGGTCGCGGTGGATGTGGTGCGGAAACTGGTCGAGCACGATCACCAGCGCCAGCCGTCCGCGCGGCGTATCCGCCCAGCGATCGAGCTGGCCTGATGTTGCAGCAACCAGCGTGGCGGAGAAATGTTCGATGACCGCCTGATCGTTGGCGGGCGACTTGCCGAACCACAGTTTGCTTTGGCGTCCGGCGACCTCGGCCGCACTGCCTGGCGGGCCGAACCAGAAGCTGAGCACGCGTTCCGCCTGGTCGGTCACGGCGCGGTGGTCCGATTCAGAATATGTCGTCGGGCAGGTCGTTGTGCGTTCCGTCGCAGAACGGCTTGTCCTTGGTGTGCTTGCAGTTGCACAGCCAGACCGTGGTCTTTTCCTTGATGACGAAAGATACCGGCTCCAGTCCGGTGCCTTCGTGCGAGCCATCGCAGAATGGCTGGGTAATCGAGCGGCCGCAGGAGCACCACCAGTATTCGCCGGGCTCGAGTTCGACTTCGGCGGGGTTGCGGTCATACACGACGGGATCGGACATGAGGTTTCTCCAAGATTCGGTGTGGCGGACGATGGTTTACCGGCTCAGGCGAGCAATTGCCCCAGCACGAAGGGCAGGATCCCGCCCTTGCTGTAGTACTCGACCTCGATCGGCGTGTCGATGCGAAGCTTGAGCGCGACACGTTCGGTGTGGCCGTTGGCGCGGTGGATCACCAGCGTGACATCCTGCTGCGGGGTGATGCCGGATTCCAGGCCTTCGAGGTCGAAGGTTTCGGATCCATCGAGTTTAAGGCTGGCTGCGTCGACGCCGTCCTTGAACTGGCAGGGCAGCACGCCCATGCCGGCGAGGTTGGCGCGGTGGATGCGCTCGAAGCTCTTGGCGACGACCGCTTTTACCCCGAGCAGCGTGGTGCCCTTGGCAGCCCAGTCGCGGCTGGATCCGGTGCCGTATTCCTCGCCGGCAAAGATCATCAGCGGCGTGCCCTCGGCCTGATATTGCATCGCGGCGTCGTAGATCGGCATTTCCGCCCCGTTCTTCAGCGTGATGCCGCCCTCGGAACCGGGGATCATCAGGTTCTTGATGCGCACGTTGGCAAAGGTGCCGCGCATCATCACTTCGTGGTTGCCGCGGCGCGCGCCGTAGCTGTTGAAGTCGACCTTCTGCACGCCGTGTTCGTTGAGGTAAAGGCCAGCCGGCGAAGTCGGCTTGATGCCGCCGGCGGGGCTGATGTGGTCGGTGGTCACCGAGTCGCCAAAAATGGCCAGCGCGTGGGCGCCCCTGACGCTGCCGCTGCCGGCCTTGCTGCCGACGAAGAAGGGCGGCTCCTGAATGTAGGTGGAAGCGGTGTCCCACTCGTAGACAGCTCCGGTGGGCGCCGGCACGCTGTCCCACAACGGGTTGTCGGCGCCGACGTCGGCGTAGCTTCTGTAGGCGGCGGCATCGGTGGAATGGTGCAGCAGGGCGGCGACTTCCTCGTCGCTCGGCCAGATGTCCTTCAGATACACCGGGCCGTTCCTGCCGGCGCCGATGGGTTCCTTCTCGACGTTGAACGGCACGCGCCCGGCCAGCGCGAAGGCCACCACCAGCGGTGGCGACATCAGGAAGTTGGCCTTGACGTTCTGGTGCACGCGCGCCTCGAAGTTGCGGTTGCCGGACAGCACCGAGCAGGCGACGAGGTCGTTGTCGAGAATGGTTTTCTCGATCGCTTCCGGCAACGGCCCGGAGTTGCCGATGCAGGTGGTGCAGCCGTAGCCGACCACGGAAAAGCCCAGCTGTTCGAGGTAGGACAGCAGACCGGCGGCCTTGAGGTATTCGGTCACCGCGCGCGAGCCGGGACCGAGGCTGGTCTTGACGTGGGCCGGAGTGTAAAGACCGAGCTCGACCGCCTTCTTGGCCAGGAGGCCGGCAGCGATCATCACGCCGGGGTTGGAGGTATTGGTGCACGAGGTGATCGCTGCGATGACGACGTGGCCGTGGCGCAGTTCGCCGCCGCCTTCGACGCTGAAGGTGCGCCGCAGATCCTCGGCAGTCTTGCCGTAGCCGCCGTCCTCCTTCGGCTTCTGCATCAGCGATTCGAACGTTGTCTCGATTGCGCTCAGGGGGATGCGATCCTGCGGCCGCTTGGGGCCGGCGACCGAGGGTTCGACGGTCGAGAGGTCGAGTGCTAGCGTCTGCGAGTAGTCGATTGCACCTGCCCTGGGTAGGCCGAACAGGCCCTGTGCCTGGTAGTAGGCGCGGATCAGGTCGACTTGATGCGCTTTGCGACCAGTCGCGCTGAAGTACTGGCAGGTCGCTTCGTCGACCGGGAAGAAGCCCATGGTCGCGCCGTATTCGGGCGCCATGTTGGCGATGGTCGCGCGGTCGGTGACCGGCAGCGCGGCGGCGCCCTCGCCGAAGAACTCGACGAACTTGCCGACGACCTTGGCACGACGCAGCATCTCGGTGATCGTCAGCACCACGTCCGTGGCGGTGACGCCCGGCTTGACGCTGCCAGTGAGGTTGACGCCGACGACATCCGGGGTGAGGAAATATACCGGCTGGCCCAGCATCGCCGCTTCCGCCTCGATGCCGCCGACGCCCCAGGCGACGATGCCGAGGCCGTTGATCATGGTGGTGTGGCTGTCCGTTCCGACCAGCGTGTCCGGGTAGGCCATGCCGTCCTTCTCCATCACGCCGCGCGCCAGGAATTCCATGTTGACTTGGTGCACGATTCCTACGCCGGGAGGTACCACCTTGAAGGTGTCGAACGCCTGCATGCCCCACTTGAGAAACTGGTAGCGCTCGAGGTTGCGTTCGAATTCGATTTTCATGTTGAGGTCGAGCGCGTCCGGGGTGCCGAACCTGTCGACCTGGATCGAGTGGTCGACCACCATGTCGACCGGCACCAGCGGCTCGATCTTCTGCGGGTCCTTGCCGGCGCGGGAGGCGGCGGAGCGCATCGCGGCGAGGTCGGCCAGGAGCGGCACGCCGGTGAAGTCCTGCAGGATCACGCGTGCCACGGTGAAGGGAATTTCGTCGGTTCTTTCCGCGTTCGGCTTCCAGTTCGCCAGCTGCCTGACGTGCTCGGGTGTGACCTTCACACCGTCGCAATTGCGTAGCACCGACTCCAGTACGATGCGGATCGACACCGGAAGCCGCGCCAGCGAGACGTCCAGAGCGGCTTCGAGTTTTTTCAGCGAGGCGATATGGAGGGCGCCGGCGGGGGTGGAAAGGCTGTCGAGGGTGTTGAACGGGTCGGACATGGTGGCTGGCTGGGGAAAATGGCTCGGAACCGTTATTCTATCGCAGTCCTCAACTTGGTTTTCCCCACCTCGCCATGTCCGACCTGAAGAAAAAAGCCCTCGATTACCACCGCCTGCCCAAGCCCGGCAAGCTTTCGGTGGAGTCCTCCAAACCCTGCGCCACCCAGGAGGACCTGTCTCTCGCCTACACCCCGGGTGTCGCCCAGCCGGTGCTGGAAATCGCCAGAAATCCAAAGACCGCCTACGACTACACCAACAAGGGCAACCTGGTCGCGGTGATCACCGATGGCACCGCGATCCTCGGCCTGGGCAACCGCGGGCCGCTCGCCGCCAAGCCGGTGATGGAAGGCAAGGCCGTGCTGTTTAAGCAGTTCGCCGGCATCGACGTCTACGACATCGAAGTCAACGCCAAAACGCCGCAGGAGTTCATCAGCGTGGTGGAAGCGATCGCCCCGACCTTCGGCGGCATCAACCTCGAAGACATCGCCGCACCGCACTGCTTCGAGATCGAGGCGGCGCTGAAAAAGAAGCTCGACATCCCGGTGTTCCACGACGACCAGCACGGTACCGCGGTCATCATCTGCGCCGGCCTCATCAATGCCCTGCACGTGCAGGGCAAGACGCTGGAGACCGCGAAGATCGTCTGCCTCGGCGCCGGTGCGGCCGGCATCGCCTCGCTGAATCTGCTGGTGGCGATGGGTGCGCAGAAGCGCAACATCCTGCTGGTCGATTCGAAGGGCGTGGTGCACAAACAGCGAACCGACCTCAACAGCTTCAAGAAGGCCTACGCGCGTGCGACCAAGCTGCGCACGCTGGATGAGGCGATGGCTGGCGCCGATGTGTTCGTCGGCGTCTCCGGCGCCAACCTGGTGAGCCCGGCGATGGTGAAGCGCATGGCCGACAAGCCGGTGGTGTTCGCGCTCGCCAACCCCAACCCGGAAATCCTGCCGTCAAAGGCCCATGCTGCGCGCAGCGACCTCGTCATGGCGACCGGACGATCCGATTATCCCAACCAGGTCAACAACGTACTCGGCTTCCCCTTCATCTTCCGCGGCGCGCTCGACGCGCGCGCGAAGGAAATCACCCAGGCCATGCTGATCGCCGCGGTGCACGCGCTGGCCGAACTGGCGCGCGAGCCGGTGCCGGCGTCGGTGCTGAAGGCCTACAAGCTGAAAAAGCTGGCCTTCGGTCCGGAGTACATCCTGCCCAAGCCGTTCGACCCGCGGTTGGTCGAGCGCGTCCCCGTGGCGGTGGCAAAAGCGGCCAAACGCGGAAAGTGAAGCGGCGTAGCCAATAAAAAGGCCGGTCGCCGACCGGCCTGGCTGACGGGGTGTTGCGGGATTACTTCAGCGCCAGTACCCAGGCGATTATCTGCTTGAGTTCCTTGTCGCTGATCTTCGGGTTGGGCGGCATCTTCACCGTGCCCCAGTTTCCGCTGCCGCCCTTCTTGACCTTGTCGGCCAGCATCGCGGCCGCATCCTTCTGGCCCTTGTATTTGGCGGCAACGTCCTTGAAGGCTGGGCCGACAACTTTTTCCTCGACGGAATGGCAGCCGAGGCAGTTGTTCTTCTCGGCCAGGGCCTCACTCGCCTGCACGGAGGGCGCCGCCAACATCAGTGCGGTGATGGCGGACAGGGCAAACAATTTCATGACATTGCTCCTTTGTTAGGGAAATAAAGTGGTCTTGCGGCCACCAATGACAACCGCCCTGTCGGGCAGTTGAAGCTAAACTAGCACGTCGAACTTTCCGCCACAATCAGCGAGCTTCAACATGGCCGAGCGGCCCGTTTTTCTGAACCTGCTGCGCATCTGTCTGCCGCCGAGCGGCTGGGTCTCGATCCTGCACCGGATTTCCGGTGCGCTGCTGTTTCTTGGCCTTCCGCTCGGGGTGTGGGCCCTGTCCGTCTCGCTGTCGGGCGAGGCGGGATTCCGCAGCATCGCCGAGCGGTTCGCGCATCCGCTGGCCCGGCTGTCGCTCCTGCTTCTGCTCTGGGCGTTCGCCCACCATTATCTTGCCGGCTTGCGGCATCTGGCGCTGGACGTGCATTGGGGAACAGACCTGCAGCACGCGCGGCGGAGCAGCCTCGCGGTTTTGCTTGCTGCGGGGCTGGTGACCCTGCTCGCCGCCTGGAGACTGTTCGCATGAAATCGGCCAGCGGTTCGCATACCGGGACCGGCACCTGGCTGCTGCAGCGCGCCACAGCGGTGGCGCTGGTGCTGGCGCTGCCGGGGTTGATGATCTATTTCCTGGCTGCGCTGCCAGCCGATTTTTCCGGCTGGCAGGCACTGTTCGCGCCGCTGTGGCTGCGCCTGCTGATGCTGCTGACAGTGGCGGCACTGGCGCTGCATGCCTGGGTGGGGATGCGCGACATCTTGATGGACTATGTCCACCCGACCGGTGTGCGGCTGGCGCTGCTTCTGGCGGTGATCGTCACCCTGGCGGGCAGCCTGGCGTGGCTGGGTGCGATTTTGTTTGGCGCGACGTGGGGGGCTTCATGAATACCCGCCGCTTCGACGCCCTGATCATCGGCGGCGGTGGTGCCGGACTTCGCGCGGCGCTGCAGCTGGCGCGGTCGGACTACAAGGTCGCCGTGGTGTCCAAGGTGTTTCCGACGCGTTCGCACACCGTGTCGGCGCAGGGCGGCATCACCGCCGCGCTCGCCAACGTCGACGACGACCGCTGGGAATGGCACATGTACGACACGGTCAAGGGCGGCGACTGGCTGGGCGACCAGGACGCGATCGAGTTCATGTGCCGCGAGGCGGCCTCGGCCGTCTACGAGCTCGAGCACATGGGATTGCCGTTTTCGCGACTCGACAACGGGAAAATCTATCAGCGGCCGTTCGGCGGCCAGTCGAAAAACTTCGGCGGAGAGCAGGCCACCCGCACTTGTGCCGCTGCCGACCGCACCGGTCACGCGCTGCTGCATACGCTCTACCAGCAGAACATCCAGCATCGCACCCAGTTCTTCGATGAATACTTCGCGCTCGATCTGTTGCGCGATGCCGACGGCTATTGCCTCGGCGTCACCGCGATGGGCATCGAAACCGGCGAGCCGCTGCTGATCGAGGCGCGCGCGACGCTGCTGGCCACCGGCGGGGCAGGGCGGGTGTTCGGCAACAGCAGCAACGCCATGATCAACACCGGCGACGGCCTCGGCATGGTGCTGCGCGCCGGCCTGCCGCTGCAGGACATGGAGTTCTGGCAGTTTCATCCCACCGGGATTGCCGGCGTCGGTTGCCT
>Ga0209450_10000274_pt1 | contig 27939 bp, 29 predicted proteins | sample FrelakmetLWP11LW_FD_187149 | JGI IMG/M metagenome (GOLD analysis project Ga0209450, IMG submission 187149) | Freshwater lake sediment microbial communities from the University of Notre Dame, USA, for methane emissions studies - LWP11 LW (SPAdes)... | ecosystem: Environmental > Aquatic >...
CCGCGGTCACGCGCCAGGGTGTGGAGAAGGTCGCTGCCGCATCAGGAACGAAGAGCAGGACGACAGTCGATACCAGCACGAAGCCGGTCAGTGTGGCCATCACGGCAAACAGCGGACGGCTGCCGCGCAGCATCCAGCAAACCCAGACCAGCACGGCAAGGCGCGCGACATTGCCCGCGTCCAGCCAGGAATCGACCTTGGTGTGATGGGGAATGCGCTGGTTGGAAAGAATATCGATGGCCTGCCGCCAGGTTTCGGGCGAAGTGGGCGCGAAGGCATAGGCCTGATAAATGCCCAGCGGCGCCAGCAGGGCCGCGAAGACGATCACCGGAACAGCCGCCCTGAGGAAAGGCGTCTTCTGTCGCAGCGCCAGCCAGAACATCACGACGAGTATCAGTCCGGCGGTCATCAGATAGGCGCCCGGGTGAAACAGTACCGCCACGGCCAGGCACAATGCTGCCGGCAGGTTGCGATTGTCGAGCATGAGACGGATGGCGAGGAGTACGAATACCCCGAGCACGCAAGGCTGGATGTAATGGTCGAGGATGTACTGCTTGGCGACGCCATCGAGCAACTCGTCATTGAGCGGCGTGAAATGCAGGAAAACGAACAGTGCCGCGAAAATCCACGCCGTACTGCCTTCGAGACCTGCGGGATGGACTCGACGGATGATGCCGATGACCGCCCAGGCATACACCGCGACCAGGATGGCGAACAGTGCGTGGAAGGTCCCTGTCGGCAGCCAGCGATAAACGGCTTCCACCAGGGCGGTGAAAACCGGCAGCGGATCCAGCGTGTTGGCGGTCCAGTCGGCGCCGAGCTGGCCCCAACCGGCGCTGGCCGCGCCATGCAGGAACTTGGTGTTCTGGTTGTCCGTATAGAGCGGCGCCTGCGGATAGAGGGCGGCGAACAACAGGACCGCAAACCACAACGGCTTGCCGAGGAGCGAAAATTTCAAGACGTCGGCCCCTTCTTGTCTGGTGTCAAACCCTGGCCATTCATCGGTCCGCTTCCGCCAGTCGGGTGTAGATGGCCAGCGTGGCGGCGAGCATGTTCTGCAGGGTGTAGGGGTGCGTTTTCGGAATCGCGGGCGGATTGTCCAGCCATCTGGCGGTCAGGGCAGCCAGCGTTGCCGAGTCTCCCAATGCGACCCGGCCTTCCGGCAGCATGGCCTTGAGCTGCTCGCCGACGCCGCCGTGATCGTAGCCGATCACCGGAACGCCCAGGCTCAGCGCTTCCAGCACGGTGCGGCCGAATGCCTCGGGTTGGGTCGACAGGGAAAAAACGATGTCGGAGCTGGCCATGATTTCGCGCAGGTCGTTGCGCTGTCCGGTAAAGGTGACCGCCTGTTCCAGCCCCAGCTTGCGGGTGAGCACGCGCAGCTCGTTCAAATAGGCGGTTTTTCGCGGCTCGGCGCCGCCGACGATCAGGCCGTGCACCGGATGCCCATCGGCAACCAGGGTCGCAATAAGCTGGAGGAAATCCTCGTGACCCTTGAGCCGGGTGATGCGGCCGGGAAGAACCAGCAGCCTTTTATTCGCCAGTTGGGGTTGGCTTCCCAGCCAGCCCGCCAGCCAGTCGCCTGGCGGACGATAGCCAAAGGGGTAGTCATGGCGGCTGACTCCGCGAGGAACGACGACGACGCGGTCGGGCGCGGTTTGCGGGTAATTCTGCAGAATGTAATCGCGTATGGTTTCGGAAACGGCGATGACCGCCTCGCCCTGGGCCATGATGGCGCTGTAGGCGTTGACCGAATACATGCCGTGCACGGTGGTGACGAAATGCGGCCGGTTCCCGGGGTCCATGCCTTTCCAGGCCAGATGGCAGACCCAGGCCGGCATGCGCGAGCGCACATGCAGGATGTCCACCTTGTTGTCGGCCAGAAAGCGGCGCAGACGCAGGACCAGCCGGAAGGTCGACAGGCGCTTGCGGCCGATGTCCCAGGCGACGTGCTCGCTGCCTTCGCGCAGCAGTTGCTCGACCAGGCGGCCGCCGGCCGACATGACGATGGAACGGTGGCCGTGCTCCACCAGGTGCTTGCCCACTTCGAGCGTCCCGCGTTCCACGCCGCCGGACTCCAGTGCCGGCAGAACCTGCAGTACCGTCAGTTTTTGTTTTTCAGCCATTCGAGCATCACGGTGGCGCAGCGGTCGGCTTCCGCCAGCGGGTGGAGGTTGGGGTGCAGTTTGCCATGTGCGCACCAGTTCACGAAGCGGGTGATGCGCTGCCCGTCGGCGAGATGCGCGATCGCCCAGCCGACACGGCTTTTCGGATTGACCGGCAGGTCGAACACGCCGACATCCGCGCCAGCGGTCAGCGCCTCGTACACCATCGAGGCGCTGTCGGGGGTGACCCACACCGTGCCGCTGCGCCCCAGCTGTTCCGGCAGCCAGTCGGGCGGCGTGGCGGTATGGGGCACGACTTCGAGATTGTCGGTGGACGGCAGCTGTGCCAGAAAATCCGCCGGGGTGCGGCGCGAGGTGGTGAGCATCCAGCGCATCCCGGGCGTGCGCGCGAGGATGCTTTTGATCTGGATCTGCACGGCGTCGCTGTCCCATGCGAAATGATCCGAGATGCCGCCAATCAGGATCAATCCGTGGCGCTCGTGACCTGCATCACGCCTGACCACAGGCCGAATGCGGTTCAGCGCCCCCTCGGTCAGTAGCGTATGCGCGTCCGGGGCAATGCCGTCATGCCGGGGGACGAGGCACAGATCGAACCAGCGCCGCGGCAGGCTCGGCTTCATCAGCACCACGGCGCGTGCGCCCAGCGCGCGCCGCATGGCGAGCAGGGTGAGGTGGGTGGCGTGCCCCGCGCCGACGATCAGGTCGGGTTTGGGCAGGTCACTGGAGGGTGGGCGTTTCAGCAGCAGCGCCAGCGAGGCGCGCCAGACGGGGAGGGCGGGGAGGGTGACGATCGCGGTGGACGTGGCGCGCGCCAGCGCCTCGGCCAGCCCCAGCGACTGATTGACGTGCCCGGGTTTGCCGTCGCTGACGATCCAGACAACCAATTGGGGACGTTTCCCAGCGGTTTCAGTCAACGGCAAGCTCCGCGCTGACGACGCTCACGCTCAAGCCTTTGCGTATGCATGTGGTTTCACGATGCCGGGAGAGGCATTGAGCGGAAAGCGGGTGCGCTTGAATCATGTCGGCTACGCAGGCGCTGCATGAAGTCGGGTGCGCGAAGTGTAAACCATCCCGGGGTGGCCGGCCGGCGGGCGGTCATGCGGATTACAGGGATTCCGTCCACCCGCGTTGCAGTGCCGCCTGCCAGCGATAAGGAGTGGGATCGAGGACCGGGGTCACGCCTTCCATCAGATCCAGCAGCAGTTCGGCCGCAGCCGGCGCCATCGTCACCCCGTAGCGGAAATGCCCGGTGTTGACGAACACATTGTCGAAATCGGGATGGCGGTCGATGACCGGGATATTGTCCGGTGACCCAGGGCGCAGGCCGGCCCAGTGCCGTACCGGTTGTGCATCCGCCAGCACGGGCAGCAGTCCGGCCGCTTCGGCATGCAGGCGCTGGCGCGTGGTGTCGTCAGTCGATTTGTCGAATCCGGCATCCTCCAGCGTGCTGCCCACGAGGACATGGCCATCCCGGCGGGGAATCAGGTACAGCCCGTTGCGGTACAGAATCGTATCGAGCGCGCCCGGTTCGAGCCTGAACAGCAGCATCTGGCCGCGAATCGGACGCAGGTTCGGCACACCCCGCAGGCCCGGCAGTCCCAGCCCCGACCACGCTCCCGTCGCCAGCACGAACTGGTCCGCCTCGAACGCCCCCTGCGCGGTGCGGACGGCCGTTATCCGCCCCGCCCGGGTGGTGACCGATTCGGCTGCGCAGTGCGTGCGGATCACCCCGCCCAGACTCACAACGGCCTCGCGCAGCGCCGCCACCAGGCGCGGATTGCGGACCTGGGCGATATCGGGCAGCCAGAGGGATTCCCCGTTGTCCGTGGGCTCGAAACAAGCCGCCAGCCCATGCGAGCCGCACCAGGCCAGGGCCGCATCCGGCGGGTCGATCCCCAGCACGCGCATCCCGCAGCGCCAGTATTCTGCGACGCAACCCGAGCCCGCCTCGATCTCTGCCACCCAGTCCGCATACGCGGCCATCGAACGCAAGGCCAGCGCGGAAACTGCCTCGGCGTAATCCCAAGGCAGCAGCGGCGACAGGATCCCGCCTCCCGCCCAGGACGATTCGGCGCCGACCTCGCCGCGTTCCAGCAGCGTGACGCCATGACCGCGCTTGAGCAGGGCAAGCGCCGCACTCAGTCCGGATACGCCCGCGCCGAGAACAAGCACGGACGTCTTCTGTCCTGACGCACCCGGCTCAGGCATGGGCTGTCCCTACCACTAAAGTTGTATAGATAGGCCCCCGACGGAGGAGCAAGCTGACCCCCACACACAAACAAGAGGGGGAGGGGAAAATGGACAGGCGTGGATTCACACTGGTGGAACTGCTGGTTGTGCTCGCGGTGGGGTCGATTTTATTGACGATTGCCATTCCCGGCTATGCATTTCTGGTAAATGGCAGCAGGCTGACGGCCGCGACCAATGATCTGGTTTCCGCCCTCCATCTGGCACGATCCGAAGCGATCAAGCGGGGGCTGCGGGTGACGATCTGCAAGACCGACGACCCAACCGTCGCATCCCCCGCCTGCGATACCACCGCCAACTGGCAGCAGGGCTGGCTGGTGTTTGCCGATGGCGGAACAAAAGGGGTGATCGATTCAGGCGACTCGGTGCTGTGGGTACAGGGCCGACTCTCCAGCGAAGCCAGCATCACGACCAGCAACTACAACAGCTATATCAGTTATCTGCCCAGCGGAAGAAGCCAGGGATCCAATGGGCTGGCCAATGGCACCCTGCGCATTTGCGTGGCAGGCAACCGGCGCGACATCATCATCAATTCCACCGGCCGTCCCCGATTGAGCTCCACGACCTGTTGATCGACGCCACAGGCTCAAGTTAACCGCATTCGCGACGTTAAGCATCGTGGGCTCCTGAAGGCGATGGGGGGAGGGGCGGGCCGTTCGTAAACCCAATCCCGCCATTCGTCATCCAGCGCTGGACATCCCCGGCCCACCTTATTTAACGTGGAAGTGTGAAATGCGAGAACCTGAACACCATGGCTGACGCCCCGGTCGCAACGCGCGGTTTTACCCTGATTGAGCTGCTGGTGACGCTCAGCATCGCCGCCATATTGCTCGCGGTCGCCGTGCCGAACTTCATCACCTTCGTGCAGAACAATCGTTTGGTTAGCCAAGCCAATGACTTTGTCACCATGCTGAATTACGCCCGCAGCGAGGCGGTCAAGCGAAACCAACGAATAACCGTCTGCAGCCGGGCATCGGATACATCCTGTGCCGGCACGACTACCTGGGACAGCGGTTTGCTCGTTTTTGTCGATACCAACGGGGATGGAGTGGTTGATGGGGGTGAGGATGTCCTGCAGGTCAGGCAGGCTCTGGAAAGCGGCAATACGCTCCGGGGTCCGCGCACACGTGTCACCTACCAATCCACGGGCTTCAGCCCCGGCTTCAATGGCACCTTCAGGTTGTGTGATTCGCGCGGGACAGCAAACGCCCGGAGAATCATTGTCTCCCTGCAGGGGCGTGTGTCTACCGGTGGAGTGACAGCATCATGTCCTTAAACAAGAAACAGTCTGGCTTTACCCTGCTTGAAGTTCTGGTCGCGATCGTCGTGCTTTCGCTCGGGCTGCTTGGCCTCGCCGGGTTGCAGGCCGCCACTCTGCGCAACAACCAGATTGCCTACTACCGTTCCATCGCCATCCAGCAGACCTATGACATGGCCGACCGGATACGGGCCAATCAGGCAGGAGCAGCGGCGTATGCAGCGGGAACCGGGGTCGATAATGGTTGTGTCAGCAGTGCGTGCAGTCCTCAGGACATGGCAGAAACGGATATCTTCCAATGGAACAACAACACTGCCCGCATGCTGCCGGGTGGCGGAGGCGTTGTGGCCGGTGCCGGCGGCGGGAGCTTCGATATCACGGTTTCCTGGAACGAAAACACCGAGGCTGGCAGCACGGCACAGCAATTCGTGACGAGGGTGGTGCCATGAGCAATAAACCCCTTTTTTCCCGCCATGGTGGGCCAGGCGTGCGTGACGGTCGCCCGGCCCCGACAAGCCAGCGAGGCCTGACGCTGGTCGAGTTGCTGGTCGCAATGACCCTTGGGCTGCTGATCCTTCTCGCTATCAGCTCGATCTACATCGGCAGCCGGCAAACATTCCGGATGCAGGAAGAAAATGCCCGCCTACAGGAATCCGGGCGCTATGCGCTGGAAGTGCTCGGACGAAGCATCCGCCAGGCCGGCTTCTGGAATATGCCCATCAGCCCGGTTGCCACCGGAACGGCATTTGTCGGCACCGCGATCACCGGAGTCGACGGCGGTGCCGGAGCGGATACGGTCACTGTCCAGTACGATGGCCTGGCTGGAGACCGCGACTGCGAGGGCAATACGCTTGCGGCGAATGCTGTCGTCCAGGATGCCTACCGCCTCAACAGTGCCCAGCTTCAGTGTGATGGAAACGCGGACGGCACGGTCGATCACCAGGCATTGGTTGCCGACATCGAAAACGTACAAGTTCTTTATGGTATCGACACCAATGCCGATCAGTCTGCTGATCGCTATGTGGCCACGCCTGCGAACTGGGGCCAGGTGGTCTCCGCCCGGGTTTGCGTCCAGGCACGTTCGGCCAACAGCGTTAACAACGCGCCGCAGACCTTTCTGAATTGTGGTGGTGCCCTGGGAACGCTTACCGGTGCGGCTGCCTTCACTACCGCGGCGGCAGGGGATTTTCGTCTGCGCCGCTCGTTTGTCGCGACCTATAACCTGCGCAACCGCGTCAGCCTCGTGCCAGGGCCATGACCATGCATAACGTAGCCACTCTTCGTCCGGGCCACCATCAGCGCGGTGCCGCCTTGCTGACCGGCCTGATCTTTTTGGTCATCCTGACCCTGCTCGGCATTACAGCCGCGCGCATGGCCGGACTCGAGGAACGCATGTCCGGCAACATGCGCGACCGCTCGCTGGCCATGCAGGCCGCCGAGATGGCGCTGCGCGATGCCGAGCGGGATATTCTCGGGGCCGCTGCCGGTTCCACCCGCAGCCCGGCCATTTCCGGCCTGACCAATTTCGTGCCTGCCTGCACCAACGGACTTTGTTACAACGGGGTAGCGGGCTATGGCACGCCAGTCTGGACCACCGTCAGCATGACTGCGGCCCCCAGCGTCGAGTATGGAGCCAACACCGCCGCGGGTGATATTGACGATGTCTCGTCTGATCCGCGCTATCTCATCGAAGGCATCCGCAAGACCCCGCCGGGTGGCGGAGAGGATTTCTATTACCGGATTACCGTACGCGCAGTCGGTGCCAATCCCAACACGGTGGTATGGCTTCAGGAAATATTCAAACCCTGATGCCTGATGCAATGGAGAACAATCATGTTTAAGCCCTGCCAGTCTCTTCTGAAATGGTTGGCGTTGGCCTTGCTGGCCGTCGCGCCCCTACATGCCAATGCCCTGACGCTGGCGCAGGAACCCCTGTTCCTGACAGGCAGCGTCCAGCCCCAGGTCATGCTCGACATTTCCAAGGATCAGCAGCTCTACAAGCGGGCCTACAACGATTACTCCGACCTCGATGGCGACGGGCAGCTCGAAACCACCTACAAGCACAGCATCGACTACTACGGCTATTTCGATCATCACAAGTGCTACTCCTACAGCAGTGGCATCTACGTACCCGTATCCGTTACGACGGACAAATACTGCTCGGGCCAGTGGAGTGGCAACTTCCTGAACTGGGCCACGATGACGCGCATGGATGCGGTGCGCAAATTGCTCTATGGCGGCAAGCGCTCCACCGACAGCAACACCGATACCGTCCTGGAGCGGGCCTACGTTCCGCCAGATGCCCATTCCTGGGCCAAGTATTACAACGGCGACGACATCGACCAACTTACGCCTTACGACCCGCCGATCACCCCCTCCAAGATCGAGACCGGCGACTCCAACAACAGCGCGGGCATTGGCACTGGCCTGAAGAAATTCAGGGTTGGCGGCAACACGACCGCCTTTTCGGTTGGCGACCAGGTCGTCATCAGGGATCACGACGACTATGACAACTACATGATCGGAGCCGTCAGCTGTGTCGATGGAACGGGCATAAGCATGTACAACACCATCGCGGCCAATGCCAATGTCTGCGATGGGTCAAAAGACGAGATCGCCGTGGTTGTGGAGAAAACAGGCGGAGCGACGGGCGGCACCAACAAGGAATGGCATATCTACAATTACACCCAGACCGGCATCACCATCTGCAACACCACCCTGGGTGGCTCATCTCCTCAGAATGTGTCCCAGACCAACACCAACCCGCCCCTGATGCGCGTCGCCAAAGGCAACTTCGCCCTGTGGGCGGCGAACGAGCGCTGGCAGTGCCTGTGGCGCAATGAGTCCAGTTCCCCCGGGGAGGACACCGGCAGCCTGACGGGTGCGACCCGGACCAACGGCAACCGCGCCGCCATCACCGGACTGTATGCCAGCAGCCTGGGGCCCAATACCAGCAGCGCTACCGGGAAAATCGATAACACGCCTACCAGCGACTATGGTGATTTCAATGTCCGAGTCCGCGCCTGCGTGAGCAGCCTGATCGGCAAGGAAAAATGCCAGGCCTATCCCGGCGCAAATGGCGTTCCTGGCGATGCCGACGACACCTACAAACCCATTGGCCAGCTCCAGGTCTATGGCGACTCCGACCAGATCGAGTTCGGCCTGATGACGGGCAGCTATACGAAAAACATTTCCGGCGGGGTGTTGCGCAAGAACGTCGGCACCTTCACCAACGAAGTGAATACCAATACCTATGGCACATTCAAGGATGATATTGACCCGATAACATCTGGGCTTCAAGTTGGCATCGTCAAGACCCTGGACCGGATGCGGATTTATGGATACAGCTATGGCGACGGCACCTACCTTGGCAGCAGTGGCGACAACTGCGGTTTCCAGTTGACCAGCATCACCGAAGGCAATTGCACCAGTTGGGGCAACCCCATGTCGGAGGTGTACTACGAATCGCTGCGCTATTTTGCCGGCAAGACCCCCCTCTACAACTACACCGACTCGGGCAGCAAGGATGCGGTTCTCGGTCTGCCGCAACCGTCATGGACGTCCTCTCTCAACAATACCAATTACTGTGCGCCGCTCAATGCTCTGGTGTTCAATGCCAGCGTCTCGACCAATGATTTCGACCTGGCGAACACCACGATGACCGCCATCAACAGTGGATCCTCGGCGGCGGCCTTGGCCGACCTGGTGGGGTCGGGCGAAGGGATCGCGGGCGGCAGTTATTTCGTTGGCGCCAACGGTGGCGTCAACAACGAGCTGTGCAGCGCCAAGACCGTCGGCAACCTGGGCAGCATATACGGCATCTGTCCGGAGGGCCCCACCTTGCTGGGTTCCTACCTGATGCCGGGAATGGCCTATCACGCGCGGACCAACCGGATCCGTACCGACCTGACCGTGCCCGCCACGGATACCCGCTCACTCAAGGTAGCCACCTACGGCGTGCAACTGGCCACCAATGTGCCCCAGATCCGTATCGCCCTGCAGGGCGAAACCCAGCCCCGGGCCATCATCCAGCCAGCTTACCGGCTTTTCAATAGTGCGCCTCAGGGCGGCGGCTCCCTGGTGGACATGAAGATCGTCGACCAGGTCGCCACCAGCACTACGGCGAGGGGCATGGTCTATATCAACTGGGAAGACAGCGAGCAGGGGGGGGACTACGATCAGGACGTATGGGGCGTGCTCACCTATTGCCTGACCACGGTGACCGATGGATGCGGAACCGGGACCACGGCCGACAGGATTTATGTAACGACCAAGGTCATTGCCGAATCGACCAACCAGCCGCAGGCTTTCGGCTACATCATCAGCGGCACGACTGAGGACGGCCCGCATTTCCACTCCGGAATCGAGGGATTCAACTTCACCGATCCAGCCAGCATCAGCGTGACGGGAGGCTCCGGTCACATCAACGCAAGTGGTGGTTGCAGCAACTGCCAACTCGCTGACGCGCCCTCAATGGCCACGTTTACTCTGGGCAGCAACTCCGCGAGCGCCCTCAAGGACCCCCTGTATTACGCGGCCAAGTGGGGCGGCTTCACCGATGTTGACAAGGATGGCACGCCCAACTCGACGTCGGAATGGGACATTCTGAAAGCCGACGGCACTCCTGGCTCGGACGGCAACCCTGACAATTATTTCCTGGTGAGCAACCCGCTGGGGCTGGAACGGTCGCTGAACGCAGCCTTCCTCAAGATCCTGAAGGATTCGTCAGCCTCTGCCGTGGCGACCAACTCCTCGTCCCTGAATACCGGCAGCCGCATCTACCAGGGACGTTTCAGCAGCAGTTCCTGGAGCGGCCAGTTGCTGTCTTACCGACTGGACAACACCACCGGCAGCGTGCTTTCAGCCAGCACGCCTCCACCGAACTGGGATACCTCCGAGCTGCCTTATCCTGAATGGGATGCGGGTCAGAAAATCAATGCACAGCTTCCCGGTGATCGCCTGATCCTGACGATGGGCGCATCAGGAACGGGGGCGGATTTCGCCTATGCCAACCTGGGTGCCGGCCAAAAATTCTTCCTTGATCGGGATGCCTATTCCAATCTGGATGACTGTGGACTTGAACGCGTGGCCTATCTTCGCGGCGACCAGACAAAAACCGGATCGGGAACATTCACCTGCGCCTCGAGCAACTCGATTTTCAGGTTCCGCACCCGCAGCGTCAGCGTTCTGGGTGACGTGATCAACTCCAACCCGGTGTTCGTCGGTCCTCCCGCGGCGGGTTATGCCGATGCCGATCATCCGGGCTACGCGGCGTTCCAGGCGAATTTCAAGGATCGCAAGCCCGTCGTCTACGTGGGGGCTAACGACGGCATGCTGCATGGCATCGATGCTTCAGTGGACACATCTACCAACACACCGACTGCTGACGCAGGCAAGGAGGTGATCGCTTATGTACCGTCCATGGTGTATGGCAACCTGAGCCGGTTGACCGACGGCAATTACTCGGCCAATGGCAACCATCGCTACTTCGTCGACAGTTCGCCCATGGTGGCCGATGTCTGCACGGAAAACTGCGCAACCGCTGCAAGCGCCGTGTGGAAAAGCATACTGGTGAGCGGGCTCGGTGCGGGCGGCAAGGGATTCTTTGCACTGAACGTGACCAACCCCGATGTGGCGGCGCAGAACGGCGCCAATACGCCGCAGTTCAACGTGGGGAACGCGGCCAACCTGGTGCTGTGGGAGTTCAAGGACGATGCCGACCTGGGTTATACGTTTAACAATTCGCCCACCAAGCTGAACAACAACCAGGCCAAGCAGATCGCGAAATTCGAAAATGGCCGCTGGGGGGTGGTGCTGGGCAACGGATACAACAGCGTGAACGGCAAGGCGGTGCTGTATGTGGTGTTCGTCAACGGTCCGACCGGTACGGGTGGAGTATGGCAGGCAGGCGGTGTGGACTATGTGCGGATCGAAGCCGACGCAGGGCCCAATAATGGCTTGTCCGCGCCTGTGCCCTTCGATGCGGACGGGGACGGTCTGGCCGATACGGTGTACGCGGGCGATCTCCAAGGAAATATGTGGAAGTTCGACCTAAGCAGCGCAAGTGCGGCCAGCTGGACCAGCGCGAGCCTCGTGTATGTGGCGCAGGATGCCTTGGGCAACCGCCAGCCGATCGTCAACGCGCCGGAAGTGACCTTGCATCCCACCTCAGGAAAAATGGTGCTGTTCGGCACTGGAAAATTCATAGAGCCGGGTGATACCACCTCGACTTCGGTACAGACCTTCTATGGTGTCTGGGACAACGGCTCCACCGTGGGTGGGCGCAGCGCGCTGGTTCCCCAGACCATCTCCACGGTCTCGGTACCGCAGGCGAACCCGCTGAATCTGACCCCGCCGCCCGCCGACGTCGATTACCGCATCGTCACCAAAGGCTGTGGCACTTCGCCTGCGTGTCCCACCGCCCCGCAAGGATGGTATGCCGACCTGCCGACCACGGGTGAAAGGACGACGGGCACCCCCAAACTGGTTTCAGGAAACGTCTTCTTCAACACCTTCATTCCTTCTGTCTCGCCTTGCGAGTTTGGCGGAACAGGCTGGCTGATGTCCCTGAATTACCTGACGGGTGCGATGCCCTCGCCGGGGGTCTTCGATTCGAACAAGGATGCGAAGATCGATGGGTCCGACACGCCAGTCAGCGGCGCCCAGATTGGCGCGGCACTGGGCGGCACGACGCTGATCAAGGGCTCCGGTGCGGTCACAACCGGTGTCGGCGTGTCGTCCACCACCGAGGGCAAGACGCCGACGATGCTGATCAACTTCGGTGCCGGGTCGCGTGGGCGGATCACCTGGCGCGAGATTGTTCAATAAGGGGATGAACCATGACAAGTATTGAGCAAACGTGCCAGAGGCGGCATTGCCAGTTGCCGGATCGACAGTCGGGCATGACCCTGATCGAACTGATGATCGTGGTGCTGATCATCGGCATCCTGGCGGCCGTCGGGTATCCGAACTACACGCAGTATGTCCAGCGGGGGAATCGGGCGGAGGCGCGTTCCGTCCTGCTGGAGGCATCCCAGTTTCTGGAACGGAATTACACTCTGGCTAATCGCTATGACCAGGACAGTGCGGGCAATGCCCTTAACTTGCCGGCTTCTTTGTCGCAGTCGCCCAAACAGGGAACAGCCAAGTACAACATCGCTGTCAATACTGCTACTCGAATTGCGGGTGCTTGCGCAGCAGGTCAGTGCTTTACTCTGACTGCCACCCCGGCTGGGGTCATGGCTGGGGATGCCTGCGGGAATCTTAGGCTTGATGACGCGGGCGCCAGGAATGCGACTGGCGGGCTAGGAACTGATGCCTGCTGGGGACGCTGAACACTAACCCAGGCCTTTCGGCAAGGCAAAGGCGACTTTCTCCTGTGCGCCATCAAGGTTCTCCACCGAGCCGATACCTAACTGCCCCAGCTTATCGATCACCTCGCGCACCAGGATTTCCGGTGCCGAGGCTCCGGCGGTAAGTCCGACCCGCTCCCTCCCGGTCACCCATTCCGCCCTGATCTCGCTGGCGTTGTCGACCATGTAGGCCGGCACGCCCAGATTCTCGGCAACCTCTCTCAGCCGGTTGGAGTTCGAACTGGTGGGCGAACCGACCACGAGCACCACGTCGCACTGCGGCGCCAGCGCCTTGACCGCGTCCTGGCGGTTTTGCGTGGCGTAGCAGATGTCGTCCTTTTTCGGGCCGACGATGTTGGGAAAACGCGCGCGCAGGGCGTCGACCACTCGCGCGGCGTCATCTACCGACAGCGTGGTCTGGGTGACGTAGGCAAGCTTGTCGGGGTCGGTCACCTTTAAAGTGGCGACGTCATCCGGGGTTTCGACCAGATACATGCCGCCCTGCGACTGCCCCAGGGTGCCCTCGACCTCGGGGTGCCCCTTGTGGCCGATCATGATGATTTCGAGTCCCTTCTCGCGCATTTTCGTGACTTCGACATGCACCTTGGTGACCAGCGGACAGGTGGCGTCGAACACGTTCAGACCGCGCGCGTCGGCTTCGGCGCGTACGGCTTGCGAGACGCCGTGGGCGCTGAAAATGACGGTGGAGCCGGGGGGCACTTCGGACAGTTCCTCGACGAAGATGGCGCCTTTGGCCTTGAGGTCGTTGACGACGAAGGTGTTGTGGACGACTTCATGCCGCACGTAGATCGGCGCGCCGAATTTTTCCAGCGCGCGTTCGACGATGGCGATGGCGCGATCGACTCCGGCGCAGAAGCCGCGGGGGTTGGCGAGAAGGATCGTGGGCGTCATGGAGTGTCTGTCGCTTTGTGGATGGCCTGAACCTCGACTTCAAACTCGATCGGCAGATCCGCCAGCGGATGATTGAAGTCCACCTTGAGTTCGTTCTGGCCAATCTCGAGGATATGGCCAGCAACCGTCTGCCCGTTGGGCATGGAAAATTCGACCAGGCTGCCGACGTCGAACGTCATGCCGTCAGGCAGATCGCTTTTCGGCAGGGTCTGCACCAACTCGGGCTGGCTCGATCCGAAAGCCTGCCAGGGATCAAGCAGGAACACGTGGCGTTCGCCGGGATGCAGCCCGATCAGCCATTGCTCGAGCATGGGCGCGAGCGTTCCATCGCCCAGCGTCAGCGTGTCGGGCTCGGGTTCATCGAAATTGGAAATGATCTCGGTGCCGTTGCGCAGGCGGATCGCATAGCGCAGGCTGAGGGTGTCGCCCTGATCGACGGTGCGATCAGTCATGGACCTTGGCTCCGGCGGGCTTGCCACGCAGGCTGTCCCAGATCAGCAGGGCGGCGCCGACCGAGATGGCGGAGTCGGCGACGTTGAATGCGGGCCAGGCAAAGCCCTTGTAGTGGAAATACAGGAAGTCGACCACATGGCCCAGCACCACGCGGTCGATGACGTTGCCGAGCGCGCCGCCGAGCACCAGCGCCAGGGAAAATGCGAGGCGCGTTTCATGCGCGTGGCGTTTCAGCAGGCGCACGATGATGACGGTGGCGATGATGCCCACGGCGATGAAGAACCAGCGCTGCCAGCCGCCGGCGTCGGCCAGAAAGCTGAACGCCGCGCCGGTGTTGTGCACCCGCACCAACGAGAAGAACGGCAGCACCGGGATGAACTCCTGGAAGTCGAGCGTGGCCGACACCCACCATTTGGTCAGGTGGTCGAGCACGATGACGGCGAGAGCGAGGCCCAGCCATTTGCGCATGGCTGGGTTCAGGGCATCAAGCATGGCTGCGCGCCTCCCCCGCGCCGTACAGGTTGCTGACGCAGCGTCCGCACAGGCCCGGATGCTCCGCATGCGAATCGACATCGTCGCGATAATGCCAGCAGCGCTCGCATTTCTTCGCTGCGCTCGGGGTGACTTCGATGCGGTCGGTGTCGGCCGCGACCACGCGCGCCTGCGAGGTGATCAGGACGAAGCGCAGGTCGTCGCCCAGGGGCGCCAGCAGCGCGCGGGTGTCGGGACTGGCGTGCAGGGTGACTTCCGCCTGCAGCGAGGAGCCGATGCCGCCGGCGACGCGCACGGTTTCGAGTTCCTTCTGCACGTCGGCGCGGATGGCGCGGATGCGGGTCCAGCGGTCGAGCAGGGCGGCCTCGTCGCTCTCCGCCGGCAGTTCATGCCAGGTATGCAGGAACACCGAATCCTCCTCAGCGTTTATTGTGACGCCCGTTCGCCCTGAGCTTGGCCTGTCCTGAGCTTGTCGAAGGATCGAAGGGCCTTGTGCGGCGCTGGGGGGCTTCGACAGGCTCAGCCCGGACGGAGTTGAAACTTCACCATCTCGGGTTGCCAGTTCCGCCCATACCTCCTCGCCGGTGAAGGACAGGATCGGCGCCATCCAGCGCGCCAGCGCGTGGGTCAGATGGAACAGCGCGTTCTGCGCCGCGCGGCGTGCGCGGCTGCCGGTGCCGCCGGTGTAGAGCCGGTCCTTGAGGATGTCGAGGTAGAAGCCGCCGAGGTCTTCGGAGCAGAAAGACTGCAGCTTCTGCACGATGAAATGGAATTCGTAGGCGTCGTAATGCGCCTGCAGCTCGCCCTGCAATTCACGGGTCAACGCCAGCGCGTAGCGGTCGATCTCCAGCCAGTCCTCGACCGGCAATGCGTGCGCTTTCGGATCGAAGTCCGACAGGTTGGCGAGCAGGAATTTCAAAGTATTTCGAATCCGGCGATAGCTTTCCACCACGCGCTTGAGGATCTCGTCCGAGATGGTGAGCTCGCCGGAATAGTCGGTGGTCGCCACCCACAGCCGCAGGATGTCGGCGCCGTACTGGTCCATCACCTTCTGCGGCGACACCACATTGCCCTTCGACTTGCTCATCTTGTGGCCCTTGCCGTCGACCACGAAACCGTGGGTGAGCAGGGCCTGATAGGGCGCGCGGCCATCGGTCGCGCAACCGGTGAGCAGGGACGACTGGAACCAGCCGCGGTGCTGGTCCGAGCCTTCCAGATACAGATCGGCGGGATGCGCCAGTTCGGGGCGGCGCTTCAGCACGCAGGCGTGGGTGACGCCGGAATCGAACCAGACGTCGAGGGTGTGGCCGGTCTTGTCGTAGTGTGCTGCGTCGTCGCCCAGCAGCTCGGCGGGGTCGAGCGCGAACCAGGCCTCGATGCCGGCCTGCTCGACGCGCCGGGCTACAATTTCCAGCAGTTCCGGCGTGCGCGGATGCAGTTCTCCGGTTTCCCGGTGGGTGAAGAAGGGCATCGGCACCCCCCAGTTGCGCTGGCGCGAAACGCACCAGTCGGGACGATTCCTGATCATCGCCTCCAGCCGCGCGCGACCCCAGGATGGGAAGAATTGCGTCGCGTCCACGGCCGTCATCGCGCGCTCGCGCAACGTGCCCCCCTGATCCCTGACTCCTGAATCCTCGCCTCTGCCGACATCCATGCCGATGAACCACTGTCGCGTGGCGCGGAAAATGATCGGTGTCTTGTGGCGCCAGCAATGCGGGTAGCTGTGCAGCAGTTTTTCGTGTGCCAGCAGGTTGCCGCTGGCGGCGAGGGTGTCGACAATCAGCGGGTTGGCCTGCCAGATGCTCATGCCGCCGACCAGCGGCACGCTGGCGTAGAAGCGCCCGTCGTCGCCCACCGGGTTGTCGACCTTGAGAGCATAGCGGCTGCCCACCACGTAATCGTCCAGACCGTGGCCTGGCGCGGTATGCACCGCCCCGGTACCGGCGTCGGCGGTGACGTGGTCGCCTACGATCACCGGTACCTGGCGCTCCTGGAACGGATGCCACAGCAGCACGCCTTCGAGCACCTGGCCCGGGGCGCGCGCCAGGATTTCAAAATCGTCGAGTCCGTAGCGCTTGACCGCGGCTTCGACCAGGCTGTCGGCCAGGATCAGCAGGCCCTTGTCGGTGCTCACCAGGGCGTAGGTGAATTCGGGATGCAGCGCCACCGCCTGATTGGCCGGCAGGGTCCAGGGCGTGGTGGTCCAGATGACCACCTGGACCGGCTCGTCGATCGCCGGCAGCCCGAAGCGGTGCGCAAGATCGGCGCGGTCGGCCACGGCAAAGCCGACATCGATCGCCGGCGAACTTTTGTCCTCGTACTCGACCTCGGCTTCGGCGAGCGCCGAGCCGCAATCGACGCACCAGTGCACCGGCTTGGCGCCCTGCACCAGATAGCCCGCCTGCTGGATCTGCCCAAGCACGCGCAAGGTGTCGGCCTCGAACTGGAAGTCCATGGTGCGGTAGGGATGATCCCAGTCGCCCAGTACGCCGAGTCGAATGAAGTCCGCTTTCTGCCGGTCGATCTGCACGCTGGCGTATTCGCGGCATAGCGCGCGGAATTTTGCCGCGGGGATGTCCTTGCCGTGCTGCTTTTCCACCTGCAGTTCGATCGGCAGGCCGTGGCAGTCCCAGCCCGGAACATAGGGGGCGTCATAGCCCGACAGGGTCTTCGCCTTGACGATGATGTCCTTGAGGATCTTGTTGACCGCGTGGCCGATGTGGATGTCGCCGTTGGCGTAGGGCGGGCCGTCATGCAGGATGAACTTGGGGCGCCCGGCCGCGACCTTGCGGATCGCCTCGTAGCGCTTCTTTTCCTGCCAGCTTTTGACCCAGCCGGGCTCGCGCTTGGCGAGGTCGCCGCGCATCGGAAAAGGAGTGTCGGGCAGGTTGAGGGTGTTCTTATAGTCGGCCATGGCTCAGGCAACGTGGCGTTGCGCCAGAAATTGTTTTGCGTTGTCCACGTCGCGGCCTATCTGCGCGACGAGGCTGGGGAGGTCGGGGTATTTTTCTTCGTCGCGCAGCTTGTGCAGGAAGTCGACGCGCACGCGGCGGTTGTAAATGTCGGCGTTGAAATCGAACAGATGCACCTCGAGCACGGGCGCGGCGTCTGCGCCCTTCACCGTCGGACGTACGCCGAGACTGGCGACGCCGGGCAGCGGCTGGCCGTTGAGACCATACAGCTCGACCGCAAAGATGCCGAGGAGCGGCGGGCGGTTGTGCTTGAGCTGGATGTTGGCGGTGGGGAAGCCGATGTCGCGTCCCAGCTTGTCGCCATGCACCACGCGCCCCGAAATGCTGTAGGGCCGTCCAAGCAGGCGTGCGGCATGTTCGAGTTCGCCGGCAGCGAGGGCGGCGCGCACCGCGGTCGAGGAGGAACGCTCGCCGGCTACTTCGACCGTGGGCAGGAACTCGGCATCGAACCCGTGCCGCTCACCAGCGCGGGCGAGCAGCGCAAAATCCCCGGCGCGCTTGGCGCCGAAGCGGAAATCGTCACCCACCAGCACGTACTGCGCCTGCAGGGTGCGGACCAGCACCTGTTCGATAAACCGGTCGGCGGACAGCGCCGAGAAGGCGCGGTTGAAGCGGAATACATGCAGCCGGTCGATGCCGCGCCCGCGCAGCATTTCGGCCTTTTCACGCAGGCTCGAGAGGCGCGCGGGCGCTTGAGTGGGCGAGAAAAACTCGCGCGGATGCGGCTCGAAGCTCAGAACGCAGGACGGCAAACCGCGCGCCTTGGCAACGTCGAGCAGGCGGGTGAGCATGGCCTGATGCCCCAGGTGCAGGCCATCGAAGTTGCCGATGGTAACCGCATGGGGCATGCCGGGCGGATAGAAGCCGTGGGTGATGCGCATCCGGGAAGTGACGCGGAAAAAGGCGCTATTTTATCTGAATCGGGGCTTATTCAGCAGCGCGGCGGTAGAACTGGCGGGGACGGAAACCCATCAGCCAGAGCGCAATGAAATAGACCGCGATGCCGCCCGCGACCAGCATGGACAGCCGCAACACGCGGACGCCAAAGGACTGCGCCAGCCACCACTGCGCCTCGCCCATGAGCAGCCCTAGCAGGGCCGACATCAGACCGACGGCCAGGACTACCCGCAGGATGTAGGCTGGCCAGCCCGGTTGCGGCTGATAGATGGCGTGCTTGCGCAGCAGGTGCAGCAGCAGTCCGGCATTGATGCAGGCGCCCAGACCGATGGCGAGCGCCAGCCCGGCATGCTTGAACGGTCCGATGAAGGCGAGGTTCATGGCCTGGGTGGCGATCAGGGTAAAGATGGCGATCTTTACCGGGGTGCGGATGTTCTGCCGGGCATAGAAACCGGGCGCCAGCACCTTGACCAGGATCAGACCGAGCAGGCCGAGGCTGTAGGCCATCAGCGCCTGGCGCGTCATCCACACGTCGTTTTCCTGGAAAGCGCCGTAGTGGAACAGGGTGGCGATTAACGGCACTGCCAGCACCGCCAGCGCCGCGGAGGCGGGCAGCGCGAGCAGCAGCGTCAGGCGCAGGCCCCAGTCGAGCAGTTTCGAATAGTCGATCGGGTTGTCGTCGGCGTAATGCTTGGCCAGGCTGGGAAGGAGGATGGTGCCCAGCGCCACCCCCAGCATTCCGGCCGGAAACTCCATCAGGCGGTCGGCGTAGTACAGCCATGACACGCTGCCAGTTTGCAGGAACGACGCGAAGATGGTGTTGATCAGCAGGCTGATCTGGGCGACGGAAACCCCCAGCGTGGCGGGCGCCATCAACGTGAGAATGCGCCTGACACCGGGGTCGCTAAAATTGAGTGTGGGGCGCGGCAGCATGCCGAGTCGGGCCAGGTGCGGCAGCATCCACGCCAGTTGTAGCACGCCGCCCAGCGCCACGCCCCAGCCCAGCGCCAGCACCGGGGGGTCGAAATGGGGCGCCAGCCACAGGGTGGCCGCGATCATTGCCACATTGAGCAGCACCGGCGTGAAGGCCGGGACGGAAAAGCGGCTCCAGGTGTTGAGGATGCCCGCCGCCAGCGCGACCAGCGAGATGAAGATGATGTAGGGAAAGATGATCCGCAGCAGGGTGACGGTGAGGGCAAATTTTTCCGGGTCGGCGCGGAATCCCGGAGCGCTGATCATGGCCACCCAGGGCGCGCCGACGACGCCGAGCAAGGCGACGGCCACCAGTGCCAAGGTCAGGGCCGAGCCGACCTGGTCGATCAGGTTCTTGGTGGCGGCCTGTCCCTGCCGGTTCTTGTATTCTGCCAGGATCGGCACGAAGGCTTGGGAAAAGGCCCCCTCGGCGAACAGGCGGCGCAGCAGGTTGGGGATCTTGAAGGCGACAAAAAAGGCGTCGGTGAGCATCCCGGCGCCGAAAGCGCGGGCGATGACGACATCGCGCACGAATCCCAGGATGCGTGAGAGCAGGGTCATGCTGCTGACCGCAGCGAGGGCTTTGAGGAGGTTCATCGGGGGTCCAGGTTTGCGCGCATTGTGCGGGTCGGCGGACTTGCCTGCAACAGCCGAGCAAATTGGGCTTGATCGCGCGTGGAGTTTTCCCTATAATCCTGCGCTCGTTGATCTGTCCTGGAATGTGCCGGGACAGTCGGGCAGCAATTTAACTGGAGCAGAAACATATGGCGAACTCCGCCCAGGCGCGCAAACGCGCCCGTCAAGCAGTAGAACAGCGCGACCACAACATGAGCCTGCGCTCGCAGTTCCGCACGGCGATCAAGAAGGTTCGCAAGGCGATTGAGGCAGGCGACAAGACCGCCGCGCAATCCGTGTTCCAGTCGTCCATGAGCGTGATCGACAGCGTGGCCGACAAGAAGATCGTTCACAAGAACAAGGCCTCGCGCCACAAGAGCCGCCTCGCGCAAGCCGTCAAGGCCATGGCCTGAGCCGGTTCGGACAGACAATAAAAAACGCCGCTGATGCGGCGTTTTTTATTGTCTGCATTTCCCGCTCATTCGTCGTTCTCGGTCAGCAGCTCATTGTTCCGCGCAAAATCCTGAAGAAAACGATAGGCGTGGGGGTCGATGGCTTTCATCCTTTTGTCCACCTGCACGCACTTGATGCCGTCCAGCGTGGTCGGCTGCACGTAAGGAGAATAGTTGGTGCGGTTGTTGGGGTCGATGACGGCAAACGCCCCGGCCAGGCGGTCAGCCCAGTCGCTCGGGCGGAAGTGTGCGCCGCGGCTCGTGATGCCGCGAATGATGAACGGCTTGTCGGCAGAAACGTCGGCCATTTGATCGGGTCTTGATGGGCTTGTAGGGTGGCGCGATTCTAGCACGTTGACCCTGCAACGCCGTCTCACAAGGCGGGTGCTTGCACCCGTCGAGCTATTTGGCGATACTTGCGCTGCTTATCCGAGTAATTTTATCAACTATTAGAGGAGGACGACTATGAAAAATCCGCTGGACTCACTGTGGGGAACGGTCATCGCCGGGGTGGTGCTGACGGGGGTGCTGTACGTGTTCGCCAACAATTTTCTGATCGGGGGGTAATTGGACATGGAATATTCAATGGGGATTTTCCGCTGGGTCCATTTCATGGCGGGCGTGATGTGGATCGGTTTGCTGTATTACTTCAACTTCGTTCAGGTGGCCGCCTTGAAGGCCGCCGCCGCAGACGGCACCGCCGTCGGGATTTCCAAGCATGTGGCGCCGCGCGCGTTGCTGTTCTTCCGATGGTCGGCCGTGGTGACCTGGCTGGCGGGTGCCGCGCTTCTCGGCCCGCGTTTCGTTCCGGCCTTTACCCTGCAGCCCGAGACGGCCTTTATCGGTATCGGCGCCTGGCTTGGCACGATCATGATTTTCAACGTGTGGGTACTGATCTGGCCGAACCAGAAGAAAATCCTCGGCATGGTGTCGGCGACCGACGACGAGAAGAACAAGGCACGCCGCGTCGCGTTCCTGGCCTCGCGCACCAACACCATGCTGTCCATTCCCATGCTGTTCTTCATGGGCGCGGGAGTGCACGGCTTCTGATAGCCCAAAAAACGCGAGCGTAGTAAAATCGCGTGACTACTACGGCGGCTCAGGCCGCCGTATTGCTTTCGATGACTTGATTTAGCCCTTGCAGAGGCAGAAGAGCCATGTCCGAACACTTGATGAATACCTATGCCCGCCAACCCGTCGCCTTTGTGCGCGGAGACGGCGCGTACCTGTGGGATGAAGCCGGCAAGCGTTATCTCGACGCGGTCGCCGGGGTCGCGGTGAACGGCCTCGGCCATGCGCATCCCCGGTTGGTTAAGGCAATTGCCGACCAGGCTGCGACGCTGATCCATTCGTCCAACCTGTATCGCGTGCTGCGCCAGGAAGAACTGGCCGAACGCCTGTGCGCGATCTCCGGAATGGACCGGGCCTTCTTCTGCAATTCCGGCTGCGAGGCCAACGAGGCGGCGATCAAGCTGGCGCGTCTTTATGGCCATGGCAAGGGGATCGAGGTGCCGACCATCATCGTCATGGAAAAAGCCTTCCATGGCCGCACCATGGCGACGCTGACGGCGACCGGCAGCCGCAAGATCCAGGCAGGATTCGAACCGCTGCTGTCAGGGTTTGCTCGGGTTCCATTCAACGACCTCGACGCGATCCGCCATGTCGCGGAACACAACAAGAGCGTGGTCGCGGTGCTGGTCGAGGTGGTGCAGGGCGAAGGCGGCATCAATCTGCTGGCGCCCGATTACCTGGCCGAATTGCGCACGATCTGCGATGCCCAGGGATGGCTGCTGATGCTTGACGAAGTGCAGACCGGCATTGGTCGCACCGGTACCTGGTTCGGCTTCCAGCATTCCGGCATCATGCCGGACGTGATGGCGCTGGCCAAGGGCCTGGGTGGCGGAATGCCGATCGGCGCCTGTCTGGCGCGCGGTGCCGCGGCCGAGGTGTTCACCCCCGGCAGCCATGGCTCCACCTTCGGCGGCAATCCGCTGGCCTGCGCCGCGGCGTTGGCGACGCTGAAGGCCATCGAAGAGGAAAACCTGCTGGAAAATGCGCGTCTGCGCGGCGAGGCCATCCGCGCCGGCCTGCGCGTGGCGCTCGCCGGCGTGCACGGCGTGGTCGACATCCGCGGCGAGGGCATGATGATCGGCATCGAGCTCGATCGTCCGTGCGCCGAACTGGTGGCGGTGGGGCGTGAGGCCGGCGTGCTGATCAACGTCACCGCCGACAAGGTCATCCGCCTGGTGCCGCCGCTGATTTATGGCGCGGCCGAGGTCGACGCGCTGGTTGCGGCGGTGTCGGGCGTCGTCAAGAACTACCTGCAGCAGGCGGCGTGATGCCCAGGCATTTTCTGCAATTCAAGGATCTGTCGCGCGACGAACTGACGTACCTGTTCGACCGCGCACGGTTGATCAAGAGCCGGTTCAAGCGTTACCAGCCGTATCACCCGCTGGTCGACCGCACCCTGGCGATGATTTTCGAGAAAAGCTCGACCCGCACCCGGCTGAGTTTCGAGGCCGGCATGCACCAGCTCGGCGGCTCGGCGATCTATCTCAACACGCGCGACACCCAGTTGGGCCGCGGCGAGCCGGTGGAAGATGCGGGCGAGGTGATCTCGCGCATGGTCGACATCGTGATGATCCGCACCTTCGAGCAGGACATCATCGAGCGCTTCGCCTCGCATTCGCGCGTGCCGGTGATCAACGGCCTGACCAACGAGTATCACCCGTGCCAGATCCTCGCCGACATCTTCACCTTCATCGAACATCGCGGCTCGATCCAGGGCAAGACCGTGGCGTGGGTCGGCGACTCCAACAACATGTGCAACACCTGGCTGCAGGCGGCCGAAGTGCTCGGTTTCAACGTGCACGTGTCGACCCCGCCGGGCTACGAAGTCGAGCCGGAACGCGCCAACCTCTACGGCACCGACCATTTCGAAAGCTTTGCCGACCCGATGGATGCCTGCCGCGGCGTCGATCTGGTGACCACCGACGTGTGGACCAGCATGGGTTGGGAAGCGGAGAACGACGAACGCCTGAAGGCCTTCGCCGACTGGCAGGTCGACGCCGACATGATGCGCGTGGCCAAGCCTGATGCGCTGTTCATGCATTGCCTGCCGGCGCACCGCGGCGAGGAAGTCACCGCCGAGGTGATCGACGGCCCGCAGTCGGTGGTGTGGGACGAGGCCGAGAATCGCCTGCACGTGCAGAAGGCGCTGATGGAATATCTACTCCTGGGAAAAATCGAATCATGAATATCGCCTACTTCAAGGACATGGATTCGCTCTATGTCGAAATCAGTCCCGAAAATCCCGCGCAGGCGTGGGAAGCGCACGAGGGCATCGTGCTCAACCTGTCCGAGGACGGCCGCGTGGTCGGCATCGAAATCGAGAAGGCCAGCCTCGCCACCAACCTCGACATCCTGAAGATCGGCGGCTTCCCCGGCCAGGTCGAAATCATCGACAAGAACCAATCCGGCTCCACTCACTGACCCACACCACCATGAGCGACATCAAGAAAGTTGTGCTGGCCTATTCCGGCGGCCTCGACACCTCGGTCATCCTGAAATGGCTGCAGGACACCTACGAATGTGAAGTCGTCACCTTCACCGCCGACCTCGGCCAGGGCGAGGAACTCGAGCCCGCGCGTGCCAAGGCCTTGCAGTTCGGCATCAAGCCGGAGCAGATTTACATCGACGACCTGCGCGAGGAGTTCGTGCGCGACTTCGTCTTCCCGATGTTCCGTGCCAACACCGTGTACGAGGGCGAATACCTGCTCGGCACCTCGATCGCGCGGCCGCTGATCGCCAAGCGCCTGATCGAGATCGTCAATGAAACCGGCGCCGACGCCATCTGCCACGGCGCCACCGGTAAGGGCAACGACCAGGTGCGCTTCGAGCTCGGCGCCTATGCGCTCAAGCCCGACATCAAGGTGATCGCGCCGTGGCGCGAGTGGGACCTGCTCTCGCGCGAGAAGCTTCTGGCCTACGCGGAGACCCACGGCATTCCGGTGGACATGAAGCACAAGGCCGGCGGCAGCCCCTATTCGATGGACGCCAACCTGCTGCACATCTCCTACGAAGGCCGCCACCTCGAAGACCCCAATGCCGAGGCCGAGGAAGACATGTGGCGCTGGACCGTGTCGCCGGAGAAGGCACCGGACCAGGCCGAGTACATCACGCTCGACTACGTGCACGGCGACGTGGTGGCGATCAACGGCGTCGCCATGCGCGCGCACGAAGTGCTGGCGAAGCTGAACCAGCTCGGCGGCAAGCACGGCATCGGCCGCCTCGACCTGGTGGAAAATCGCTACGTCGGCATGAAGTCGCGCGGCTGCTACGAAACCCCCGGCGGCACCATCCTGCTGAAGGCGCATCGCGCGATCGAATCGATCACCCTCGACCGCGAAGTCGCGCACCTGAAGGACGACCTGATGCCGCGCTACGCCAGCCTGATCTACAACGGCTACTGGTGGGCGCCCGAACGTAAAGCTCTGCAGGTGCTGATCGACCACACCCAGCAGAACGTCAATGGCAGCGTGCGGTTGAAGCTCTACAAGGGTAACGTCATCGTCGCCGGGCGCGACTCGAAGACCGACTCGCTGTTCGACTCGACCATCGCCACCTTCGAGGACGACGCCGGCGCCTATGACCAGAAGGATGCGGGCGGCTTCATCAAACTCAACGCGCTGCGCATGCGGATCGCAGCGAAACTCGACGCACGGAGAAAATAAACCATGTCCCAGTTCGATAATGTCGCCGTCATCAAGAAGGCCAACGTCTATTTCGATGGCAAGTGCGTGTCGCACAGCATCACGCTTGCCGACGGCAGCAGGAAATCGGTCGGGGTGATCCTGCCGTCCACGCTCACCTTCAATACCGGCGCTCCGGAAACCATGGAGACGGTCGCGGGGTCGTGCAAGGTGAAGCTGGCAGGGGAGAGCGAGTGGAAATCCTACGGGGTCGGCGAGTCGTTCTGCGTGCCGGGCAACTCGAGCTTCGAAATCGAGGTGTCGGGCGAGCCGTATCATTACATTTGTCACTTTGCCTGAGCCATGACCACCGTCACTGTCGTCAGAAAGGATGGCCGCATCGCGATTGCGGCCGACACGTTGACGAAGTGGGGCAACGGCAAGGAGTCTTCCGACTATGTGGCGAACTACGAGAAGATCATCCGCGTCGGCGACAGCCTGATTGCGATTACCGGATCGGCGACGATGAAGCTGATTCTGGCGGACTATTTCGCCGGGCTGGAGACGCCGCCGCAACTTGATTCGGCGGCGGACATCTTCCGCGTGTGGAACACGCTGCACGGCGTCCTCAAGGAGCAGTATTACCTGCAGGCCGGCGAGGACAAGGAAGACGAGCTGGAGTCCAGCCGCATGGATGTGCTGATCGCCAATCCGCGCGGCATTTTCGGCGTGGCGGCGCATCGCACGGTGCAGGAATTCTCGAAGTTCTATGCTTATGGCAGCGGCAGTCCGTATGCCCTCGGTGCGATGTACGCGGCCTATCGTGCACCTTCGCTCGATGCCGAAGCGGTGGCGCGTCTGGGGGTGATGGCGGCGGCCGAATTCCACGACGAATCCGGCCTGCCGGTGCAATCGTTTGTGATGCAAGCAGAGGAGTAACCAGGATGCCGAGTTTTGATATCGTTTCGGAGGTCGACAAGCAGGAAGTGCGCAATGCGGTCGACCAGGTCAACAAGGAAGTGTCCACCCGCTTCGACTTCAAGGGTTCCGACGCCCGTGTCGAGCAGGCCGACTATGTGCTGACGGTCTACGCCGATACCGAGTTCCAGCTCGACCAGGTGCAGGACATCCTGGCGCAAAAGCTTGCCAAGCGCGGCGTCGACGTCAATTGCCTGGACGTCGGCAATGTCGAAAAAGTATCGGGCAACAAGGTCAAGCGCAGCGTGACGGTGAAGACCGGCGTGGAGACCGAACTGGCGAAGAAGATCGTCAAGTGCATCAAGGACAGCAAGCTCAAGGTCCAGGCCAGCATCCAGGGCGACAGCGTGCGCGTGTCCGGCGCCAAGCGCGACATCCTGCAGGACGCCATCGCGCTGGTACGAAAGTCCATTACCGATTTTCCCCTGCAGTACCAGAATTTCCGCGACTGAGAAAACAGGAGGCGCATATGGCCAAGGTTCTGGTTCCCCTGGCGGACGGCTGCGAAGAACTCGAAGCCGTCACCATCATCGATTTGCTGCGCCGTGCCGGCATCGAAGTGGTGGCGGCCGGACTCAGGCCCGGCATCGTCAATGCCAGCCGCGGGGTGCATCTGGTACCGGACGTGACGCTCGACGTGGCGCTGCAGGACGACTACGACATGGTGGTGCTGCCGGGCGGCATGCCGGGCGCGACGCATCTCGGAAACGACCCGCGGATCATCGGCTTGCTTAAGAAGATGGCGGCGGCGGACAAATATACCGCCGCCATTTGCGCCGCGCCGGCGGTGCTGGCCGCCGCCGGTGTTCTCGATGGCAAATCGGCGACCAGTTACCCCGGCTTCCTCGATGCTTCGCCGGCACCGGGCATGCAGTATCGTGCCGATGCCGTGGTGCACGACGGTCGCGTCGTCACCTCGCGCGGACCGGGCACGGCCATGGACTTCGCGCTGACGCTGGTTGAACTCCTGTCGGGCCATGCAAAGCGCGCCGAGGTCGAAGCGGGCCTGGTCAGAGGCTGAACGGCGACGCCTTGGCGCGATTATCATTATCACCATTCAATAAGCAGTTACCGGAGACCCTTATGCAGATTCGCGAAATTCTAACCCTCAAGACTGATGAAATTCACAGCATTGCGCCAACTGATCTGGTCTCCAGTGCGGTGGCCAAACTGGTCGGGCTGGGCATCGGATCGCTGGTGGTGTACCAGGAAGGCAAAATGGTGGGCCTAGTGACCGAGCGCGACATCGTTCGGGGCATGATGAGTCACGGCTGCGACCTGAAGGATGCTCAGGTCAGCACGATCATGGTGACCGAGCCGGTGGTCGCCAATGCCGAGGACTCGGTCGATTACGCGCGCGATGTGATGACCAAGTCCCACATCGGGCATTTGCCCATCCTCGAGGGCGAAAAACTGCTCGGCATCATTTCCTTCCACGACGTCGCCCGCGCCTGCCTGAAGGAAGCCAACTTCGAAAACAGCCTGCTGAAGCGGTATATCAAGCACTGGCCGGAGTAAGACG
>Ga0209450_10000275_pt1 | contig 27890 bp, 31 predicted proteins | sample FrelakmetLWP11LW_FD_187149 | JGI IMG/M metagenome (GOLD analysis project Ga0209450, IMG submission 187149) | Freshwater lake sediment microbial communities from the University of Notre Dame, USA, for methane emissions studies - LWP11 LW (SPAdes)... | ecosystem: Environmental > Aquatic >...
ACATAGACCGTTGATTCATATCAGACATATTTGTATTTAGCACTACTATGTATCACATGTTATCAATTGTTCGTCCATAAGTAAACATCCACAGATTATCTCATGTGGTGTCACTCTGTGTGTTTCAAGTTTATAGAAAATATAAAAATACCTATGGATCATAATAAAATATTTATTTTTAAAATAATCAGATACTACATTGATAGATATGACTCAAAATGATTTACTGGAAAAAATAGTAAATCACTTTTGAATTTTTTTACCAATGTTGTATTTCTGGACACCTCTTAATAAATATTGATGCTCCAGTGGATCACTCGGTTTTTCAAGGGAAAATATAAAAACTGACTATTCGCACATATTGTATGGATATTGATCAATATAACCATACATCTTATTATCGCACGGTAACAACATTTGTGGACACAAATCTTAAATGTATTAAATTAAGAAAAATTGATTATAATTCAGCTAAATCTTTCTTTTATTCATTTCAAAATTAAACAAGATGGTTTGCATATGGTATCTTTTATGGATAGTTATGTCAATTCTATTTTCGATGATATTATCATTCGGTCTACTCAAAATAATTGAATATGAAGGTAACAAATGAATTTGTCAAATTAAGGTTTCAATTTACGGAACAGTGTCTCAATTTATGAAACAGTATAATGGTCTCTGAAATTAAATTACACAAACATAATTCTATATAAATAGAAATCTGTAATATGATTATAAAATGTTGTGGTTAATCTACGGAAGTAAAGGATGGATTGGTGGGCAAATCAAAGAAATACTTAAACAACAAGGAGAAATTACACGTGATGGAATATCACGTGCTGATAATTATCTTGAGACACTCAATGAAATCCAAAATGTTAAACCTGATCGTATCATATGTACACTTGGACGAACAAGTGGTAAAGATTGTCCAAATATTGATTACTTGGAACTACCTGGTAAATTGCCGGAAAATCTGAGGGATAATTTACAAGCTCCAATTAATTTAGCGATAATTGCACAAAACCTAAATATTCACTTGACATACATAGGTACCGGTTGTATATTTTCCTATAACAACGAACATCCCATCAATAGTTCAATTGGTTTTACTGAAAGTGATGCACCAAATTTCACAGGATCACATTACTCATCAGTCAAGGGGATTACTGATCAGTTGATTTGTCACTTTGAAAATGTATTGAATTGTCGCATCAGAATGCCGATAAGTGACCAAATCAATCCTCGTAATTTTATTACAAAAATTGCCCATTATAAAAAGATCATTTCAATTCCTAACTCTATGACAGTTTTACCAGAATTATTACCTATTATGATTGATATGGCAAAAAACAAGAAAATCGGGTCAGTCAACTTCACCAATCCAGGTGCAATTTCTCACCAAGAAATTCTGGATATGTATAAACAATATGTTGATCCTGCATTTGAATATGAGATTATGCCCTTGGAAGATTTGCCAAAATATACCACTGCACAGAGATCTAATAACTACTTGGATACGACAGTATTGACTAATTTATACACAGTTACACCAATCAAAGAGGCTATCCGTCAAATATTGATAAATATGGCAAAAAGAATGACGTAAATATTATTGGTAACAACTAGGAAAATTTCCTAGACCACATTTTTTACATATATATTCAGTATGTTCACTACACACATATTGATCAATAATCCATTCATGTTCGCAAGTATGAAAAAGTTTAGTTTCAGTTGCATGCAAATCTTTCTTGAGTCGTTCAATTTCCACGTAGAGTAATGCGATTTTTTGATGAAGATTATGCGTTTGTTCAATGAGTTCCTGACTTGACATGGATGAATAAATGAATAAATTATTATTCACGGAATATTGCATGATCAAATTTTATCGTGAATTAAATCAGTAAATAATCCGATTGTTATGTCATTTTCACTAATCATTTCATCAATCTGTCGTTTGATTTTAGTCAAATTGTTGTTAATTTTATTAATTTCTTCAGTTATTGATTTATTCTCGCCTCCAAATTGAGATCTCAATAAGTGACTTATACCGCAGCGTGTTTCCAATAAACAATGTTTGAGTTGTTTGCTTTGGTGTAAATTCTTATATGACTCAAGTTCTAGTTCAGTTTTCTCTAAATTGAGCAATAACAAAATAAATTTTTTTCTCATTCCGTCAGGTAGATGTTGCCTCAGTAAATTTATGTCTTGCTGGATGTATTCTAATTGTTGGATTTTATTTGTGAACATGACAAAATATATAGTTATATATATATATTAAGATTAAATGGCAGAAAAAAACAAGAAAAGTGCTGAAATTTTGCAAAGATTGCGTACAACCAAAGAAAACTTAGGCACATTAAATCAATTATTGACTGAAGCTCTAAAGAAATTAGAGGATGTAACAAGTAAGATATCAGATGAAACCAGATATTTACCGGCGGATATTGTCCAGAAAAATTGGATTAAACGTGAGGAAGCTGGTAAATTACTCGAAGCCCAAGCTCTATTGGAAGAGTGTCAAAATGAGATCAACGATATTGATAACGCAACCAAAGAAGTTGAGAAAACATTGGACCCTATTATGACCAAAATTAAATCTAAATAAATCATCTATTAGTTCCAATTTTGATATATATCAAAATTGGTGATAATTTTGGTCATATCTACATTCTTGAAAAAATTTACATCAAGGGGAACCCATGTTCCCCTCTTATCAAAGTTGTTTCAATGTAGATTACATTGAAATGATGGAATTGATGTTGATCAACATCAATTTATACCAATTATTGTCAACACCTGCTTGGTTTAAAATTATGCTTATGCCAGACCGGATAAAAAAGAAAAGAAATTATTTACAAATATATACATTATTTTCTGAGGGAGCATATAACCTATTCGCTATCAGATTCATCTGGATCTCTCAGTTCTATTCTCATATCGTCTAAAACGTCTGAATAAGAATTATATTTGGATTTTTTAACCAAAAAATCAATAATCTCGTCTTTTGTGAATTTATGATCAACATGAGTTGTGCGACAATATAAACATCCCTTGATCAACTTGTTATCTGCCCAACAATGATCGCAAAACACATTACCACATCGTTTGCATCTACAGTAATCAGTGTCAGGAAATGTCTGACTACAATCAATACATATTAGATAATCTACGCCCATTTTGATGTTACCCAATCAAATATATTTGATTGGACAAATCAAATTTATCACCTCCCTACGTTGATTGAAATGTTTTAATAGGTGCAGGAGCCACTGACTCATCAGATGACCACAAATATTCAAGCTAATTACAGTTTTGAGCAAAAGATGTCTCATTACAAGTACCACAAAAAATCAAAAATCTTTGTGATGAACACTTCGGACACTTTTCCATTTATATCTATTATCAATTTATCAGACTACTTAATTGTCATAGGTTAATCTTCGTCGTCATGTCTCACAGTTAAATGATTGGTATTGACACATTGATTACAATACCAATCGCCTTCATATTCATTACCTACATTGTCAATGATAATTCCTTCACCATCTGAAAATATACCACTCTTCTGCCAACAACATGCACAAAACCAATTATGACAATTGTCATACATCAAGCCTTTTTCAGTCCAAACTACTGTATGACAATTAGATGTTTTGCAATGAAATAGTTCATTTTCTTCCACATCACCAAAATCATCTCTTTCTTTCATACATTCTGGATGTTGGCATGACCAATGATAACCACATGGTGTTAAATAAAGTGCAGTCATTTATGTAATATAGTACATATGTGCATCACAAATGTAATCAATTTTTGACAAAGTATCACTCATATTTACATTTATATTAACTCTCAGTTGTGAGGCGACAGATATCTGAGTGAAGCTCCCCATTTTTCGGCTATTTCACAGAAATTTGGCGTTTTCTGGTCACTTGAATGATGAAAACAGACTGGAAATGGAATGATCTCACACCGTCTCAATAGAGAATCAGGAATCTTTGTCACATCATTAACACAGATAATGATATCAAATTCTGGACTGAAAGTCTCTACATCTTGTTGGTAAAGACGTCGGTAACTGATATGATTTTCACACAATAATTCCTTCAACCGTCCCCAATTTTCAGACAAATCTGTGTCTTCTTCGAGAATAACTATTTTTTTGTTAATGAGACAAGTTAAATCCTCGAGGCGATTACTGTGTAAAATAGCTGGGGAAATCGTGATACAATCATTACCCATTAATGTTCTAATAAAATTAAGCAGTGTTGTTTTCCCATTTCCTCCAGTACCTTGGAAGATGAACAATTTTCTATCTCGTGGTGTCCCGTTGACAAGTGTGATCAATCTTTGATATAAATTATCATATTGTTCATTATCTGGTAAAACTTGGCGTAAATAAGTTTTAACTTCTTCGGTATAATCAATTGGATCGGACGTTGTTGACATTTGTATCTCATAATACTCGAGAAACTAATCAGCCAAATCAATTTTTTAAAATTGATTTGGCTGATTGAATTCCATAATTGTGATTAATTCAAATGTATGTCACAACAGAAAGTGTCATTGCGTTATGTGCTTTTTCTCTTATGAATGTATTGGATTATTTCCATAGATACATACCAAGTGCAACAAAAACTTTAATTCAACAGGATCTACACTTGAGTGATTTTCAAACAGGGTTTATTTTCACAATATTTATCGTGTGTTATATGATTGTGAGTCCATTGATCGGTTGGTTTGCTGATAAAAATATATTAAAAGAAAATATCTCTTGGTAGGTAGTATATTATTATGGTCTGTCGCCACTAGCATTACTGGACTATGTAATAATTATTACATTTTTCTGGTTCCACGAATACTTTTTGGTGTGGGTGAAGCTATTTATGGTACACTTAGTTCACCATTACTCAGTGATTTTTATTCCTGCACATAGGAATCTGGTTATGGGGATCTTTAATTCTGCTATTCCAATTGGATGTGCTATTGGATACACTGTGGCAGGTCCGATGTCGCAACACATCGGATGGCGTTTGACGTTTGCCATCTTAGGTGCACCAGGTATCTTATCAATTGCACTATTATTCATCCGTGAACCAAATGTAGGTGAAAAAGATGTGGATTCCCAACCACTTATTAACAGTATTCAAGAGAATAACAAAAGTATTTTTAACAGAACATATGTCATATCTGTATTGGGTTATATTGCAGTTACATTTGGAATGGGAGGATTATCAGATTGGCTGCCCACGTTTTTCGTGCGTTATTATGGGATGTCTGTTGAAACGGCTGGATTAGTCAATGGATGTATTGTTGTTGCAGGTGGTTTACTCGGAGCTCTAATTGGCAGTTTACTCTCAGAATTCATTTAAAATGGGTGAGTGATCCCAGAGTATATTTTTAGTATCAGGTCTTAGTATGGCTATAAGTACTGTACTGGCTGGTTTGGCGTTGTTTTGTTGTCAACAATTGATACTTGTCCTCATTTTGTTCTGGGGTGCTACTTTTTTCGGGTGGTGGTATAATGGTCCCATCAATGGAACTATTCAAAATAGTGTATCATATAAATTGCGATCACGTGCTAACGGTATATGTATTTTATGTATTCATATGTTTGGAGACGCAATCAGTCCATCAATAATAGGTGTGATCTCAGATGCAACCCATAAGAACCTTCGTCTTTCCCTAATTGTTGTTCCAGTTTCTTTCGGTTTGTCGTCAATTATATGGATTATTGGATGGTTAGTGACGCCCACATCTAACAATGTGCGTAGACGTTAATGTTGATTAATTGGTTATAATGATTCTCTTTGGCTCTTTATATATGCAAGCTTTGGGAAAAATTGAATGAATTGTAGAATAATATCTGACAGATCGGTTCCATACGAAACTTCACAACAATGAAGTCAGCAAAGCAACATTTGATAGGATCCGGAACATATGGTAAAGTATTTTTACTTGATAAAAATAAGATACGAAAAGATATGGACATTCTTGATGAATCGAGTGAATTTTTATCCACTACAATCAATGAATGTGCTTTTATATCAACATTTTCCAATGTTCCTTTTATTGCCCATAAAGTATCAGTTACAATTCAAAATAAACAACTGTTTCTTGTTCAGACTAATGCTGGTATTGATTTACATAAATACATCAAAATATCATCATATCGACGACGATTATCATTATTGCCACGATTAATATGCCAATTGTCACGCATACTTATATGGATGAAGAAGGTCAGAGTCGCCCATATGGATATCAAACCTCAAAATTTATGTATTAAAGATGGTCACATGATAACATTAGTCGATTGGGGTTTCGTAACTCCTGTCCATCAATATTCTAATGTGAGTTGTGGTACATATTCATTTGCTGACCCGACATATATATGTTCCGAAAAGAAAGCGACATATGCATATGATATGTTCAGCGTAGGTATGGTACTCGTTTATTATTTGAGTCGTGAATTTATCGATAGGGAAAAATGGGTTAAATTAGGTGAATCTCCATCTCAAGAAGCTGTTTTAGATTTAATGAAAATTTTCAGACATAAAAACTCAATCATTAAGTGTTGTCCGAACGGTGGTAGAATTTTTGATATTATACTCAGAATGTTGGAAATAAATGAACATTTACGTATAAAACCGCTTGAATTATATACACAAAGCATATTCAGTGATTTATGGGCGGACTACCCCATATCTGAAATGGGGGAAATAATAGAATTCCCAGTCATTGATCAGATCATTAATATACAAGATGATATTAACCACAAAATGATGGTCATATTAATTGACTGGTTAATTGACGTCAATACACATTTCCACTTAAAATCATCACTCGGTCATACAATCAAATTAGTTTATCGATTTCTTGGGAAAAAACTAATCACGAGAAAAGAATTACAATTGGTCAGTATATGTTGTCTATATTTGAGTACGATGATTCAACAATCTGACATGATCTCATTGTCAGATTTGATATATATCTCGGATAATGCATATACTGAATGTGAATGTATTGTTATGATACAAATAATACTTCAAACTCTTAATTGGGAAATTTTCCCAATTAAGGGGTGTGCTGAAACATATCTTCGACATAAGTTACAAAAAAAACAGTGGAAAAAATTATACTTGGAGCGAAATGTTATGACAGAATTCGCGTTTTTACCAGAAGACATAAAAATCGGAGTACTCCATCAAAACGGGCTAGATCTTTATAAAATTGAGTAATTTTATAGTTTTAAAGGAATAAATTGACTCTCTTTGAAAGAGAGTGATGTACCATCACTGAATTCAATGATTAGCTGTTTTTTGACATTATAGATAGGATCTCCAAAATATCGATTAGATACTTTAAATAATGTACATCCGCTCATAATTATGGAAATAAATGTATATGTTACATCAATATATGTTCCATCCGCACCATATTTGACGGTTGTGATTAGATGATCTCGATAATTAATTGGACTCTTTGGTAAAATTTCTAATATGATTGTTTTCATTGTCTGTGTTAAATGTGGTAGTTGTACTAATAAACTTGCAAGTTCTGTTTGGCTTAAATAGTGGTAAGATTTATGCAGACCAACTGGTGAATGATGATAAATTTCTTCAACTGAGAAGGTCATGGCAATTTTACTTAGTGGCAATCTTTGTTGTGGAATTTTATTAACAAAAAAAAAGTCTTCATTTGATCCATCATACACATATTTTTCACATTGGTTATATTCAGTTTGACAAATATTTTTCATCGTTTCGACCCGTCTCAACGAGAATCCACCATTACCAACAAATTTGCCTGGACTCCATTGACGAGTCCACGGAGCCCCAATATAATCATATTGAAAGTAAAAATCAGGTATTTGCTTCAAAATCAAAGTATCTGTTTGAAAAATTAACACATACTCAGACTCAATGTATTCCCAAAACTTACTACTGGTAAGTAAAGTGTTGTAGTCATACAGTGACAGATTATCTTTGTGCAAATTAATTAGAGTAACACCACTCCATTGCGCGATAATATCCTTAACAAACATTTCATTTTTATTACCATGAAAAATGTAGAGTGACGCATTAGTACCACCATACACATAGGACATATTGTATAATACACCAGCCAACCATTCATGACATCTTGATTCTACTATTGCGATTGCTAACTTGTTGTTTTTAAGCTGATTCCACACACATTTTTCTTGACTTGGTTGTATAAATGATTTCACAACATTGCCCCACAATTCAGTATTAGAAACCATCACGTAATAATATGGATATAGTCATATGTTTCTATGATATAATTGTTACCAACAATATGGATGTCATCCCAAAGTAAATTTATTATATATAATCATATGTTTATTTATTCATCGTGAGACTCCGGTAGATCATCTTTTGCGGCAGGGGTGGGGGCACTGCTGGAGTTTCCACGGAAACCACCTCTACCACGTCCACCACGGAAACCACCTCTACCACGTCCACGGAAACCACCTCTACCGCGAGGTGCATAGGTGGCCTCTCTCGGAGTTTGGTCCTCACTTGTCTCATCACGTGGCTTACCTCTAATGGGTTTCTGTGCAAGTCTCTCCTTAATAGAGACCCAGGATTCCTTGTCCCAGTTCACAAATACGCCAAACTTATTCTCGGAATGATCTACTTGGTAACGACCAATGTGTGTGAAATAGACGAAAAATGCAGGGCCGTTCTCGTCACTGTGTTCTGAGTCAAGAAACTCTTGAAGACGAGACACAACATCACCTTTGGTTAGGAGGTCCTTGGCATAACAATTGCCGAATTTAATTTCGTCCTTGAATTTAAACTCAAAAACTCTTGCTTCATTTCGCCCATAACCCGCGTATTGCTTAACCTTATCGGGAACCAAACCCTTAATATGGTCAAACAGCTCATCACATCCTTTCTTGCGATTTTCACTAATCTTCGCGTCACGATCTGCGAAAACCTCATCCTTTTCTTGTTTAGCTCCAATATCCTTTGTTTCACGATAAGTTTGTACTAGACGTTTAACATCATTGATTAGACTACTCTTCTGTGACGCCATTTAAATTTCTGTTGTTGCTGTTGTTTGATATTTATTATATTACCAAATATATAAATTATAAGGATTAATAATTTCAATTTTTTTGTTGTATTCAATCACAGTACCACATGACAGGCAAGAGAATATTCACCATCCACAATTAAAATTGACATGGATAAATCGCGTTGATTGAAAATTGATTTCAATTGATAATTAATTATATTAAATAAATCAATTGATATAATTAATAAATGTCCGACGAATTATTTATCGACCGCTTGCGCACATTTTTTTATCCTGATATTTTTGGTGATTTTGAACTTGAGCAAATAAAAGAAATAATTCGAGATATGGTCGATATTGACGATCAAACGAGGATTAACCAGCAATTGGATTTTCTACACCAACATTTGAATATTAATACATTTGTCGAGGAAATATACCGTGACTGTTATTATGATATATATCATAAAGAAACACAATCACGACCTGAGAAAAATCGTCTTAATATTGAAATCACGGGTGCAGGAGACGGGGATGACTGCACCCGTATCAGATACTTTTATGCAAACCCAACAAACAACACAAGAAGTTCAGCAACAGTTGCCCATAAATAATATAGTTGTAACACCTGTGGGAAATCAACTCATACAAGAGCAGGAAATATCACGAAATGCCGTATCATTATCCACTGATACCGCACCAGCGCCGATCATTAATGTACCAACTACTTTTCAAGGTTTAGAAAGGGGTAGATGTCAGTCATTTACCAAATATGGGCGTCAATGTGCCAAATTTGCGACACATGGGCAAAAATACTGTGCACAACATAATAGGGACATTTCACGAGGCACAAATTCAATTCCTCCAGATACACACAGAGTATTAACTGCGATTCAGGACGAAATTATTCCAGAAAATCATGCACCTGCCGCAAATATTTCTCCTCCACATCAATTGATTGGGAAAGTTGAAATTTATTGCCCCATATGTCGAAAACTCAATAAAGTTGACATGAAACAACCTAAAATTACTGGATTAGAAAGTCAATGTACTGTCTGTTGGATTAATCCATGTCAAATATTCTTACCACTATGTGGACATGTTTGTCTCTGTGAAGAGTGTTTTTTTAAGATGGTCGAGTGATCATTTCATGAGACATATAAATGAAGAGAAATTCATGGTTTCACTAATTTGATAAATATACTATATAGTTAAAATAACAAATGAATGACCAATTTGGGTGCATTGGTGAGAATTTTATAAACAATTTGATGACATACATAACACCACAAAATTCATACCTAATTTACAATTTGATTGATACCATCCGAAACACTTACACTAATAATCCATATAAAGCAAATAATCCGATCATTGTTAAGTATCATCAAATGTGGTCAGAACAGTGTACCATTAATTTTCCTTTATTGTACATGTCAAGTTTAAATTTATATCTCTATGCAAAAAAACATAAATGTGATACATTTTTATTCGCAACCAGAGATTGTTGTCATTGGATCAAAATATTCCAAAAACTATTTCCTAAGACTAATTGTCACTACTTCAATTGTTCCCGAATTATGTGCAAAACAGCAGTTAACCAAGTACGTCCACATTATAAACAATATATTGAATCTTTAATTAAGGGACACGTAGATAAGACAATATATGTGGATATTCATGGCACTGGATGTAATGTTTTATCATATTTTCAGAAGGAATTTAATAGACTACCACGGTGTTACATAATCTCAAGTGGTGTCAATAATTATACTCAATTACCTCTTATCTGTCATTATCCCTATGAACATCAGAAATTAGTCATTCCTTTATTCTCAGTCTCAGGCACACCCATCGAAATGTTGAATTATGACATCATTGGTACGTTATGTGATTACACAGTTGCTGGACCAATTCGTAATTGTGTTGAATATAACATCAAACATCTTGAACCATACCACAAATGTATGAAAATAATGATCGACATGATTGTTCCAATTAGACATAAAAAAGATATTAGACACATTGATGTGAATTGGTCAAATATTTATTCACCAATTCTCAATGGATCGATCATACTCAGACAATTTATCAATCACCAGACTAACCATACACGTATGACAATTAAAAAATAATCTTCTACAATCGAGAATATCTCGAATAACTTACCTGTCGAAAAAATTGAATTTTCATTGTTCTATGAATAATTCAGTAAATATAAATCAAATGAGCAAACCCAAAATCAAACTAGGTGTAGTGAAGCAAGAACAATCAATTACAGAACCAATCAAACCCGAAGGGGATCAAGATTTTTATTCATTGAGTAAACTCAATGAATATATTAAGGAAATTGTCGAAAATAATGTTTTTTTCATGTTTACTGAACTACTACAAAAAATTGGACAAGATTATGGTGACAAAGGTATATCTTTTGAAGAACTAAAAGAAAGATATTTGTCATATTTTAAAAAAAACCTCAAGAATTCAAATTTATACTGTGATGTTTTATCATTGAATCTGGCTAATCTAGATATTAGTCAACTTAGTGACTCACAAAAATCAAAACCTGTCATACCTCATATGGAGACCAATCCTTCACCAGATCTCTCAAGAGATGCTGAAGTTGTTGAGAAAGATATCAATGAAATTGTTATAAATGAGTCCAAATGTTACGCACGTACTGCGACAAATACACAATGTAGTAGGAAAAAACAAAAAGATTCTGATTTTTGCGGAAGTCATTCGCATAGTCAACCATATGGTCGTATTGATCAACCATCCACAATAGATAATCGCCCGAAAAAGAGAGGCAGACCTCCGCTTACTCAACAAACCGTAAAGAAAAATGATATAACTGAGAGTAATCTTCTTCAAATAGAAGCTATAATTGAGAATATCGGTGGTATTGACTACATTGTTGACAATACGACCAACAAAATTTATAAGATGATCAATGGTTCATCAATTGAAGAAGATGAAATTAATATTGACAATCTGAAATTAGTTGGGCAAAAATTACCTAACAAACAAGTGGTATGGTATACTGACACAGACCGAATGTTTATCAATAAATAATTACCAAGCCACCTCTGTTTTGGCTTTAGACGTCCTCGATCCGAATAAAGGACCAATTCCGGAAAATTTGAATTCAATCACGACGTGTTTTTATTGATAAAACATCCACATGTCTGTACGTGTCGTTAAAATTAGAACTAATCCAACAAATCTTCATGTAAACACGAAGGAAACAAGAAAAGTCCTAATTAAAATTAGAACTAATCCAACGGATCTTCATGTAAACACGAAGGAACCAAGAAAAATCCTAATTAATATTAGATCCAATATTATTCCTGTTGAACAAAAAAAGAAAGTATTTATCAATTTAACACCCAAATCTTCTACATCAGAGAAGAAAACAGATAAGAAAATCAAATTTCATATCACACAAAAAGTTGCAAATAATGATTATGAAGTAGCGATTGCAGAACAAAAACCAAAATTTATCGCACATGAACCAGTCATTTTGCCATCTCAACTACATTTGGAACCTTTTTTTTACCAAAATTATTGTTATCTGATAGATCAATCATCAAAGTACATATTTTTACCAGATGATATACAGAAGCGTAATATTGTTGCAGTGGGCAGATTAGTTGAACAACCAATTGATCCTAAGAAAATCACAAAAACCTCATATCCTGTGGCCAATCGAAAAATAGATTGGTATTTAAGATTCGAGCTCGATACCCCGATTCCTAGAGTTTAGACTGGCTAATAATCTTCTTGGTCAGCATAAGATTACTATATTGGTAACGATCAACTTCTGATCTTTGTAATTTGTTACTGATTATATAATTGTATGCTTCATTGATATGTTGATCAGATAGTTCAGACACTGGTATCTGGTAGAGGTTTTTATTCTTATCTGACAAAATAACATATTCATCAAGAGTATATAAATACATTACTTTGATCTGTCCCAATAATTTTTCAGCACAAACTTTATCAATTGTGTAATTTGTCGGAGGAAACATTGTGCTATCATATAGCTGATAGCACAGGAGACACTTGAATTTCATTTTACTCGAAACCAAGGGCAAAATGGTCTGTTTGTGATACAATATATTGATCGATTTCGCTGCACGTGTCATTGATGTGTACAATGATTTGGCTCGGACAATTTCATTGACTTTTTGACATCCCAATATGTTAGAAATATTTACAAATGTATTCTGGTATGTTGAACCTTGTGACTTATGTGAAGTTATTGCATAACCATAAGTAATATTGGCAAATGGCCATAAATAAGTACGATAATAATAATTGTGCCAAATTTTCTGAAAAATATAATCAATCAACAACTTCATTGTTCGATTATTTTTATATAACATATTCAATGTCTGATAATGTGTTTTAATGAGTGTCTTAATTTTGTCACAATTAGCGAGGTAGTCGTTCATACTTTGATCTGAGATTACCGTAATGAATACATCTTCTGATGATACATCATTTGGGTCTAGTTTTGATTTTCCGTCAATAGATAAGTAGTTGATAGCATATGTATGATTTAATTTGTTAATCAGTGTAGTTATTTTGTTGAGTTGTGTATCGATGACTTGATTATTAGTAATAATTTGGTTATTTTGCGCATCTATAATCCATTTGGATAAAATATTAGATAATTCGGCAGCAATATATTCATATTGCTGATGTGACACCTTCCGTTGTATCCATGTTGGTATTTGTAACAGCAAATAATCAATCGAACCGAAGATCCAAGAGTAGCTAAATGGAGTAATTATTTGGGTTGTTTGCATAACATTTTCTACAATAATTGGTTCCGACGTGAAATATTTGACGAAGTAAGCCGATTTTGTTGATGTTCCCGGTGTTATTCTCTGGCGTTTGAGGCAATAATATCCCTTGAAGACGAGTAACTCACCCTTAACGAATTGGTCTGATGGATGGTTAAAAATCAAATTACGACACTCCCGATTGAGCGTTTCACACTCAGCATTTGTATACACAAGAATAATCGGGGCAATATTATTCTTATTGGTTTGTTGGTCATCTAAATTTCTTTGAAACACCGTTTTATAATCAGTGAGCCACTGTTCGCGATTGGCAGAATACTTGATTTGTTGACACCCGAATTTTTTGAGATCTACTATGGCTAAATCATGTTCAATTATCCGCTCAAGTGAAAATGGTATCAGTTGTCTGACATTTTGCGAGAGTTCAGTTAGACGGTCTTGACTTCTCATGATTTGTGTTAAAATCATTTTACGAATGGCGTATTGTTGCTGGATTTTGGTATCAAAAATAATTGATGAATCATCCTTAACTGGGGGTAATTGGCCAATGTCACCCATAAAAATAATAGTGGGTACATGACATCCCATAAACTCATCTTTTTTCATTTTCTTTACTGAAGAAAAGATATTTTCTAACTGATTTTTCTCAATCATCGATACCTCATCAATGACAATAATGTCATATTTAAATTGAAAATCAGACGCTTCAGTATATTCAAATAGTGTTTCACCAATGGAATTAATTGACGTTTTACTATTGGTCAATTTAAAGACAGTTTCGAATATCCGATCTGTTTCACCATCATCATCCATATCAGAATCTTCATGCAAATGATTATTGTCATCATCATTATCATTCAGTTTATCCATCATGACTTGAATTGCCTTATTTGTCGGGGCTGAAAAACAAATTTTGAAGCTATTGAACTCTGGATATTTAAATAAATGCATAATAGTGCTTGTTTTACCCGTACCTGCTTGACCCTCTAATAGAAACAAATATTGAATAAATTCGGACTGGCTTGTGATTAATAGTTGTTGATATAACTCCATAATGACTACGGATTGTTCTTGATTTGGAACAAATGTCGTTTCAGTCTCAGTTAATCGAAACTGATATCCATCAGTATTAATTGCACACTTAATGCATCTGAATGGGATCATCGGTAGATCGATATCAGTTTGAGATGAGTGAAGTGTTGACACGAATGCCGAGCGTAATTTACTGTTATTGAAATTATATGTTGTGTAACAATATGGGCATGTCAATATTTCTTGATCAATATCATATTGAAACAACAACTTCTGTTGACAATTAATATTCATTGTTAATAATGTTATTATATTTAAAACAAACAGCACAAATCAATTTTTAAAATCGGACAAATTAATTTTGATCTCAAACAACAAAGGTACAATCATATATTGATTATCAATTAATCTTGAGGATTTTGTAGAAGAGGGACATAGCTGGACCAATCTTTAGAGCCAGTTTTTGGGTTTTTCACCTGTCGTTTGAGGGCTTTATTGATTTGTGTGCGTACGTCATCTTCATCAACTATTGTTTGGCTACTTAGTTTGATCAAAGTTGGGGCAAATCGATATTGTGTTCTAGGACCTCTATCAATGATCCATGTTATTGAGCGATCCCCTTTATCTCAAGAATACGTCCATATAATGTATTGCCCAGCACTTCATATTTGACATAATCACCCACATGGAATGTATCAGATGTTTTCTTCAACAATTTCGGATCAATTGTCACAACAATAAACTCAGCATATTGTCGGATCATTAAACTTAAATCTTTATCGCTTAGTTGTGTAAAGTATTCATATAATTCCCGATCTGTAAAATCTGGGTTTGACACACGGAGATGAATATATAATAAACACCATGCAGCACAGAAACCTTTTGCTTTTTTCTAATTGTTTTTCCCCACACTTTTCGAGTTTTCATTGCCTCTTCAATAAGGGTCCAACTTTCACGTGCTTGTGGACCAAGTTTGAAACAATATGATGGTGGTGGTCGATAAATCCACTCACTGATCGTAGTTTTCACTTTTTGAAGCCACCCCCAGAATAGTCTTATCAAGTTTGCCAACATTATATAAGGTTACACCAGGCCCGTGAGGTTCGAAACGAGTTAAGAATTTTTTTTCATATCAAAATAAATGCGTTAGCATGTGGTCCTTCTTTTGATTGTATTGTGAGAATTCCGACAACAAATCGAACATTTTCTTTTGAAGCACATTAAAAATAGCTGGAATGACCCACGATTTAACTATCATTTGCCCCCTAGAATCTGAATAATAGAGGCTATTATCGTCAGATTTATCCTTCCATATACACATAATTCCGTTGGGTAATTTTCCTGAAGCCATAATAACCATCCCCATTCCATCACATAAGTACCACGAAAGTCGTAGTATTTATCCATTTTTGAAAAAAACACGATAATGTATCAAGTTGTTTAATCGATGGAGGGTCTAATGATGTTTTCTTTTTAAATTTTTAAAAACTGTGAAATGTCGTGGGGTCTTCTGTTTCATCATGTTTCCTATGCGGTGTGGGAGCTTTTTCTGATCGAGATGTTCTTCTACGTACAGTTATTTGCTCAATAATTTCAGTTTCACCACTCTGGATATCACCAACAATTTCAAGTTCACGCTCCTGTTTCTTTTTAGGTTTTCTCTTCAGTGGTACTTTCACTGGCTCATCCTCTGCCTCTTCCTCTTCCTCTGGTACAGCTTTAGGTTTCTTCACTAAAAGTTTTTTCATTGTTAAAGGTGCTTTACCTTTAACAGGACTTTTTCTTCCTCTTCCTCTTCCTCTTCCTCTTCCTCTTCCTCTTCCTCTTCCTCTTCCTCTTCCTCTTCCTCTTCCTCTTCCTCTTCCTCTTCCTCTTCCTCTTCCTCTTCCTCTTCCTCTTCCTCTTCCTCTTCCTCTTCCTCTTCCTCTTCCTCTTCCTCTTCCTCTTCCTCTTCCTCTTCCTCTGGTACAGCTTTAGGTTTCTTCACTAAAAGTTTTTTCATTGTTAAAGGTGCTTTACCTTTAACAGGACTTTTTTCTTCCTCTTCCTCTTCCTCTTCCTCTTCCTCTTCCTCTTCCTCTTCCTCTTCCTCTTCCTCTTCCTCTTCCTCTGGTACAGCTTTAGGTTTCTTCACTAAAGGTTTTTTCATCATTACATGTGTTTTACCTTTAACAGGAGTTTTTTCCTCTTCCTCTGGTAAAGCTTTAGGTTTCTTCGCTAAAGGTTTTTTCATCATTACATGTGTTTTACCTTTAACAGGAGTTTTTTCCTCTTCCTCTGGTAAAGCTTTAGGTTTCTTCGCTAAAGGTTTTTTCATCGTTACATGTGCTTTACCTTTAATAGGATTTTTTTCTTCTTCTTCCTCTTCATCCTCAACGAATCGACCCTTTTTCTTTTTTATTTTGGAGACAATGTTTTCCAATTGCATACAGATCATATTTTTGGTCATTTTGCTGGCTTTATTTTCTGTAGTCCCCAAGTGTTTGACTGCTAATTTAATCAATTCGTCTTTTAAATAAGCATCTGGATATTTTCTAGACGGAATAGGGCCGCAAGGCCTTCCATCTACATAGGTAATATTCGATTGTGTTTGTGGTTTTTCTACTAGTTTTTTTCTGGCATGTTTTTGTGATAATTTTAGACATAATACATCCTTCGTCATCTTGTCTGCTTGATTTCTAGTCAAACCTAGTCGCTCCATACCCAACTCAATCAATTCAGTCTTTGAGAATGCATCAGGGTTTTTCCGAGAAGGCAGAGGTCCACAGGTTCTTCCATCAACAATAACTGTCTGTTTTGACATTATATATATATATATATATATATATTCCACAAAGTATATTCCAAAATATGGATAATTCACACAAAATTTGATTTAATCTGAATACTTATATTATTGAGGTATTATCCAAACTATGACTTCAATTGGCGGATGTATTGTCACATCGGAAATCAATGACATTCCGGAATGTTTGTACCATCGTTTACCAGAAATAGAGGATGGTACAATTAATCTATTACAATTTAGTGTTAACCCTGCGATGATTTCTTCATCATTGAAAAAAATGACTGCACTAACTGTAAGATCAATTAAGGAAATGATTACATCAAAAAATCTATCTCTGATCCTGCATGGTAAATATGTGTACAATTTTTGCCGTAAAGATGTCGCAAGCCATATTGACGCCCTGATTCATGAGGTGGGATGGGCCTCACAATTGGGTTGTAATGTTGTCATCCATCAGGGGAAAAATATCTCAAGTGCAAAAATGACCAAATTAGAGGCAATTAACAATTATGTTCATAATGTGTCAGAAGTTATTGATCAAACAGTTAATTCTGATGTTATGTTACTACTAGAAAATTCTGCATGTCAAGGTACAGAACTCGGTTCATCGTTGGATGAATTAGCTTATATCTATAATCAGTTTAACGATGAAGCTAAGGAACGAATTGGTTTTTGTATAGATACCTGTCATATTTTCGTTGCAGGTGAATTGGATGTGAGAGTTAAGGCTGAAGTGGCTAATTTTTTCACTAAATTTGACCAATTAATTGGTATTGATAAACTTAAAGTGATACACTTCAACGATAGTGGTGCACCTTTTGGTGCCAAAAGGGATATACATGGTGATATTATGGGTGGTTATATATCCAATCGTCTATTGGGTGGATCAATCGAAGGATTAAAATATATCGCTCAATTCGCTGCACAACACAAGGTACCACTCGTTTTTGAAACTCCATGTGTTCTCGCAGAGCTGGTGGAAGAACAGTATGTGTTTCAATATCAAATTGTTAAACATTGGATAGACAAATTACCATTGAGTGAAAAAGATGAGATAGTCGCTCGATTAATTGAAAAACACACTGTCGATTATTATTATCAGTCTAAATCAAAGAAAAATATAAATGAGTTCAAATAAAACATAATTTTTCAAATATAAAACTATAATTCGGATGATTACAATTATTACAACCATTTGTGTTGTTTGTGGCGTGTTACTTGTTTTGATTAATCTAGTTAAATCAAAAATTTTCTATCACCCCCACAAAGGAACATAATTTAAAACCGTCACAGATCATATCAGATGCTGAATGTTGTGATTTAAAAATCAAACATAATCAAGTGAAGATCCATGCATGGATATTTAAACAGAAGCAGATGGCACCAACAATTTTGATATCTCATGGAAATGGTGGTAATGTGTGCTGTCGTGACCAATTAATCAGAAAACTCTATAATTTAGGATCAAATGTCTGCATTTATGACTATCATGTACGGATACACCGGTTATCCAAGCGAAAAAATTTTATGCAGATGGTGAGGTCGTCGTTAAATATTTAGTGGAAACTTTACACATTCCTGCAAAAGATATCATCTTTTTTGGTGAATCAATTGGTTGTGCTGTTGCAGCATATTTAGCCCAAAATATCAATCAAGAAAATGATTCTTCTTACTGGTTTCGCATCAGTTAAAGATATGTTTTATTATATGACATCCGGTTATTTATCATTTTGAGGATCTTTGGTTTTTGATAAATGAATTCCCAACACGCAAATATTTATCACAATACAAAGGGTACACATTATTATTACACAGCAAAGATGATGAAATTGTTCCATATCAACAAGCACTGATCAATTCTAAGTTACCAACATTGTCATTTATTGAATATCGATGGATCACACAATCGCCCATTTTTCTGAAAATACTCAAGAAACTACGTGAATTCATATTGGATTAACCCGAGAAGGATATTAATAGTAATAATTATTTGTGATAAATTGTTACTGTTTATAAACAATTGATGTATGTAAATGAATTTAATATATATATCGACCAGAGTCACACAATTTTTTGAATGTTCCGCCACCAATTTTAATTTCCCGCCCAGTTTCTGGATTAATCACAGTATCAGGTAATCGGCCCTGGTTGAAAGGTATTTTAGTCAATTCTTCTCTTTGGGGCTTCTGCAGAACTTGTCTCCTCTCAAATGGCAGGGACTTCTGCAGCCCTTGTATCTTTTCAACTGGCAGGGACTTCTGCAGCCCTTGTATCCTTTCAACTGGCAGGGGCTTCTGCAAACCTTGTATCCTTTCAACTGGCAGGGGCTTCTGCAAACCTTGTATCCTTTCAACTGGCAGGGGCTTCTGCAAACCTTGTCTCCTTTGTGAGACATGTATCAATGGTTCAATAAGCGGACCTCTTTTTACTTCTTTTTTCTGTCGAGCATGTTTTTCAGCCAATTGCTTCTTTTGTCTTTCCATCAATTGTCTTTTTACCAATGGTAAATACTTATCTAACATAACCGAAAATATCGAACTATCTCTCTCTTCGGTGAATAACTCAACAATATCCTGGTATGTCAAAGTAATTTCTTCTTTTTGTTGTTGGTTGATAGAAACAGTCGCATTGAAGACATAATCTTCTATTTTTGTCTCAGGTTTTACTGATTGGCCACTGATTTCTATATAATTTTGACCAATACCCGTACCATATATGAAACTATACATATCACCATTGACACATAGATTTCTTTGTTCCTTATAATTCAATGAATAATCACCATTTTTGCCCTGATGTACATATTCATCGATATCTACTGATATACACCCTTGTGGCATTTGATCTTTATATAGATATGGATATAAATTATAATAATAATAATAATAATAATTTATAATTTCACAAATTATAATTTCCGTGTCTAGTTTGACAAAATTAGATTACAGTGTGACAATGATTGGAATATGATCATAATGAAAGAAGATCGATAACGCAATTTTTTCCGTACCGTTTATGGGTCGATAGAGATTATCGACATACCGCAATGTTTGTTTAATAGTTGTGGTTTCCAATCCCATAACACTCGGTTTATTGATATTAAGTGGACTTGGATCATTAATCTCGAACACTTTAATTACATCAATGGGCTCAACAGGCTTTTTGTGTATAAAATCTGAAAATAATTCTCGTAATGTAGATGGTGTTAATTGTAATATTTTTTTCTGCAACTCAGTCGGATTAGATGCTAAATTCCTATCAAAGTATTTTGCACCCATTGTTTTCCTGATTTTTGAAAGAATGTAGTCGATATTATATTGAATTAGATGATGAATTGGTAATATAAATGTTTGTCTTTTTCCTTGTTTAAACGGATAATATCTAGCTCTATCTAGACTATAATTTGCCTTTGTATGAATAAAAAAGTCTTCCATATCAGTCATTGTTGCATCAATTTCCATTGTGTTATATTATATATATATATAATATATAATTTATGTGATAATATTCCTGAAATTACTCGGTAACTCTGGGATGGTCACATGGTAACATTCTTCAATCGCTTGAAGTTGTGTAATTTCATTCCGATGACCGATGAGGTTAATGGCAAAACCTTTTTTGCCATATCTTCCAGTTCGGCCCACCCTGTGAATATATTGGGATTTATCCATAGGCATATCATAATTGACAACAAGGCTGACACTCGGCACATCAATACCACGCGCTGTTATGTCAGTTGACAAGAGAATTCGAATCTTACCATTACGGAATTCACTCATAATTTCATCTCTGTCAACTTGTTCCATTCCTCCATGGATGGATTTAATTGTAAAATCTCTATCTTTAAACATAGATTCTAATTGTTCACATTTTCTCTTAGAATTGACAAAAATAATACTTTGTGCAATGACTAGTGACTTGTACAGATCAATAATAGTATCAAATTTCCAATCATCGCGCTCACATTTGATATGGTATTGTAAAATACCATCAAGAGAAATCTCTTCATCTTTAACAGAAATAATCTTCGGATTCCTCATAAAGTTCCTCGAAATCTCAAGAACAGCTTCATTCATAGTAGCACTAGAGAGAACAACTTTAGTAGTGTCATTTGTATACCCAAAAATATCTTTTATTGTCGGAATAAAATCAACCTCCAATGTTTTATCAAATTCATCAACGACTAGTAATTTGATGTCAATTTTCTGATGTTGGATCATACGTCTCTCTAATACTGTACAAATTTTGCCAGGTGTTCCGATCAAGACAGTTGCTCTATCCTCATACTGAAGTCTGCCCTCAACCCGTGTCTTTCCCACACATTTGACGAAATTTATTTTCATATAATCACCAATTGATTGGATCACTCTGTGAACTTGATCAGCTAGCTCACGTGTATTCAGGATAATCACTCCTTGAATCGTGGGAGTATTTTCATCAATTTTCTGCAACATAGCAACAGCAAATGTTCCGGTTTTACCGAGACCTGATTGTGCTTGCATAATCACATCGCGATCCTGCAAAATCAGTGGAATACCTTGTTGTTGAATGAATGATGGGCGCTCCCATCCATATGCAAATACACCACGTAACAATGAATCCTTCAAATGCATCTCTTCAAAACTTGAAATTTCATAATTTTCAGACATTATATTATTTAATAACAATTAGTTTAATATATGTTATTTCACCAACAATTGGATAATCAATTTTTTCTCAAAATCATTCAGCACGTTAGCCGAATAATAATATGGTAAGATACGAGAATCTTATGTAATGTCAGATAAATTGTTAGTGAAATAATTTATGTAAAAATATTTGTATTCTTGATTGTATAACCTTTATTAATGGAAAACCTCTTTCAATTAAAGAAACCAGCTATTAACCTGGATGGTAAAAAACCCACACAACCACAACAACTTACTACAAAAATTAAGACTATGAATCCTGATAATCTTGACCGTGATTTTTATTGTAAGGCATACAAGGATGTTAAACCACGATTCTGTGACCCATACATTCATTATTACAATACTGGTATAAAAGAGGATCGCCTGCCAAATGCCAATAAATTCGAACAATTATATCCTGAATTTGATGCTGTAGTATACGCTACAAATAATGGTGATTTAACCAATTTTACGCCAGAAGAATTAATGAGTCATTTTCATCATCATGGGAAAAATGAAGGTAGGCTTTACACAAGAACTGCGACTGTTCCTAAAATTATTCTTAAACCAAAGGATCCTCAACATAAAAAACACAAACAACCAATAATACAAAAACAAAGTCAGAGTCAAAGTCAACCTATCATATCAACACCGCCTATTGATGATCCCATACAACCAATAGAGAAATATATTGACACTAATAATTTCAAAAAAATAGATTTGTATAAAGATCATATCGAAGATATCTATTTACCACAAATATTGCACAATGTCGTGACTAACAGAGATTCCATGAAACCTGTATATTTGATCCTCAGTGAATGGGGATATCCTCCATTCGGCGGTGGGGAATGGTGGCTGATCGACACGGCAAAATGGATGAATGATTGTGGATTTGCATGTTACTATATTTATTTTAGTGATCCGAGCAAAAATAGTGATTTTGACCAGTATGAAGTTAACGACGCAGAATTCTGTACATATATCAAATTCTTGCGTGATAATGTTAGATTATTAAAATTCATGAGTTTATTGAATCCTTCAGTGATTTCACATCAAGGTTTACGTCGGATGGAATACCTAAAAATCGCTAACTTGTTCGAAAAACCATTCATTACTGGTTTCTGTTTCTGGCAAGATATTATCAAAATGCCTCCTTCAAGTAAAGACATTTTCAATCAAAATATGTTGAATAAGACATTCACCCCAGACGAAAATTTCGGGTTAATTCACAAAAACGCAGCTGCTTGTTATGTTGCGAGCCCATTTATGGCTGAAATTGTCAAAAAAGTCCATAATATTGATGCATATGTTATCAATACTATATCTGATGAATCCCAATATAAATTCATCAAACCTGAAAATGATGTCTATGTTACAGTAGTCAATATTTGTGGTCTAAAGGGTGGTAATATACTTGAAGCGGTAATTAATAACACAGCTCTTGACATCCCATTTTTGCTAATTGATTCGCAAGAGTCAGAATGTGAAGTCAATAAACAACTCAAAAAATTACTTATTGAGAGAAATTCTGTTGAAAACCCACATAAATCTGTGTATATAAAGGGATCCGTTGCTGACATGAAACACATCTATAGGCAAACACGCATCTTATTGATACCGTCGCTGGTCGATGAATCTTTTTGTCGAGTCGCATATGAGGGAATGATGAATTCTCTTCCTATACTCTCAACAACAAATGGAAATTTAAAACATGTATTAAGTGGATACGCTGATTTTCTCAGTACCAATCCTACTGACTGGTACACTAAAATAAACCAAATTTATGCTGATGATGGGTATTTAAAATCAATGAGAAATCGCTCCAAAACTATCGATCCGTCAATAGATCAGAACAAATTTATTAATCTGGTTTACCGGTCTATTATGAGTGAACAACCAAATTATTCAATAGTTAATCGTGTGGGTATATTATGTCCTTGGGCCGACCAAGGGTTAGGTATACAATGTCGTGAATATTATGACATCCTGCAGAAATGTGGATATATTGTGAGTATATATTCATTTAAACCATATCACTCAACGCAAAAAAATCAACGTTTACAAGCAGATCCAAGTGAATGGAATTATGAAAACATATATTATAGTAGCAATGTACGTGAAGAAATAGATGCAGAAGATTTCATTAATTATCTGCACAGATACAAAGTTAACAAAATGATTATTGTCGAGACATGTTATCCGAAAGTCTTTGAATTGGCCAAAATCTGCAACATGTTGTCAATTCAAGTCGCAGCGATACCCAATTTAGAAACACTTCGATATAGCGAAATTCATAAACATGATGTCTTTGATAAAATTATTTGTAATAACCAAATGACTTATGACATTTTGTCTAAATATTATCCATATAAAGCTACACTGATGGGTTTCAGAATACTGAATAAAAATTTTGGGATTGACAAAAAATGGTCCAAATTTAGTACGATGTTTTGTTCAGGAGGACTGAATTCTTTATCCAGAAAAAACATAGATAAAATCATTTATGCATTTAAGGAATTAGAAAATGAAAATAAGATAGGTAATTTTAAATTGTATGTGTACATTCAAGGCGTTGAAATACCACAACATATTGACCGATTTAAATCCAATAACATCATCTTTTCCGTAACTCAAAAATCATACAAAGAAATTGTGGATCTTTATAAGAAACATGACATTTTTATTCATATGGGTGATCATGAGGGATTAGGATTGGGATTTTATGAATCAATTGCATGTGGTACACCTGTTTTTACAATTGATACTCAACCGAATAATGAAATAATCCATGATAGTGTTAATGGATGGTTGGTTAGATGCAATTATGCTCCACTCAATGATAACAAAGAAGGTATTATTCGTAAAGCAGCTATTTCGGTTCCAGATATCAAGGCTAAATTATATGAGATAATTACGACTTATAATCGTGAAGGTATGATGCAATCAACTATCATGGATTACGTCAATCGATATCCAATTAGTGTATATTCTGAACAAATCAAGAAAATGTTTTCTTGACAAACAAATTTCTTGACAAACAAATTTCTTGGCAAACAAATTTCTTGGCAAACAAATTTCTTGGCAAACAAATTTCTTGACAAACAAATTTCTTGGCAAACAAATTTCTTGGCAAACAAATTTCTTGGCAAACAAATTTCTTGGCAAACAAATTTCTTGGCAAACAAATTTCTTGGCAAACAAATTTCTTGGCAAACAAATTTCTTGGCAAACAAATTTCTTGGCAAACAAATTTCTTGGCAAACAAATTTCTTGGCAAACAAATTTCTTGGCAAACAAATTTCTTGGCAAATAAATTTCATGCTATAATTATATAGATAATATGTCACAAGTTGGGGGTATGTTACAAGCCATCTCGATGCCGTTAGTTTCGCTCGTTGGTGCAGTAAAAAATGGTGACGAAAAAAAGGAACAAACAGGTGGTGGTAGTCTTTTTTCTTTTGATGGTTTACTTTCTTTATTGACAACATTGGCATTTATGATGTTAGCGGGTTATTTATGTTGGAAATGTAATGAGAAAACAGAAATTTTCTTGAAAGTTATTTATGTCATACTTGCAGTAGTCTTCAATTGGCTCTATCTAATTTATTATTTCATCTGGAGATATTTACTGAAACACACGTGTGAAACAGTTAAGCAAATATAAACTAAATAGTTAATATTATATTAAGATTTCATTCGAAACATATCCATAATGATTCAAATGAATAATTTGTATGAAACCAAATGCAAACATATCGTATCTGATTCTGACAGAAGAGTGTTTACTAAAAAGTTAGAGATAAAATAGGTTGGACTGAGTCTGAAGATAAAGTTCGTCAAGTAATAGACCATCTTCGGCAACAAATTTTACGGCAATCTGGGTATGATGTTGATGCGTGGGAAACCAAACCTTTTATTGTGGTACAGAAACAAATAGCTGACACACAATTATATAAACTGCTCAAGTTAATGCCTAAGGGATCCATCTTACATATTCATTCAGACTCAATGGGTGACTACTCATTTTTACTCAAATTAGCCACAACATATCGAACTCCCGATCATCAAAAACAATTTTATGTCAATCAAGATACAACTGGGGACCCACATGAGTATTTCAAACTCATTGAGATCAATGAACCACCTCTCGAAAGTTATATACCATTGTCCGAAGTCTTGATAAATCAAGATTTATGGACAACAAGTTTGGGTAATATAACTTTAACCGTCGATAAGCTACAGAAAGGTATTGATATGTGGACATTTTGGACCCATATTTGTTCGAGTGGCCACATTACTTTCAATTGATACAATTGCATATCAATACTATAAAAGTGCATTTAAATACTTATTAGATGAAGATCACATATGTCATGTTGAACTTAGAACACCATAGTATGTGGAAAATCAATCAGTTTCTGGAACCAAAGAAAATACAATTCTTCTTGCATTACATGATGCCAACCAAGATAGAGAAAATCTGTCTATGAGAGCAATTTTCATCGATTCCCGACACATTGCCAATTATGACACAATTCGAAATAATATTAAGTATGTTGCACATACAATGGCACGAAATGATGACACATCTAAATATTTAGTGGGATATGATCTAGTAAGTGAAGAGGATACTGACCAAACAACCCATTCATTATTATCGATAATTGATGACTGTATAATAACTCAGGGAAACCATATTTATCCAACATTCTATTTTCACGATGGGGAAACAACACTTTCACCTGGTCATGGATCAGACCCAGATGAAATACCATTGCGATCTGGTACAAATGATAATCTTGTTGATGCATATCTTATCAATACAATCAAACATGAACACTTGCTAGTCAATAAAGGTAGAATCGGACACGCAATTGGTTTGTATAAAGATTACGGTTTAATGGAACGATTCCATAGTGCAGAGCTACCCATTGAAATATGTCCAATTAGTAATCAATTATTACAATATGTACCAAATCTTCGCACCCATCTGGGTCAATTATACTTATCATGTGGAATCCCTTGTTCACTGGGTCCAGATGATCCAGCAATTTTTGGATATCAAGGAGTAACTTATGATTTCTGGGAAGCATGTGTGGCATGGAATCTTGGTTTAAAATTTTGAAAGTTTTAGCATATAATTCAATCAAATACTCATCACTTAACAATGACGACAAAGAACACAAAATTGACACATGGGTGAAGAATTGGTATATATTCATTGACCAAATAATGAATCAATTTAGTCTTTAGAAGCGCCCCATTATGCGTTCAAGTCACGAATCAATAATTATATAATAATTATACAATTATTATATAAGAGGGTGTCCAGAAATACAACATTGGTAAAAAAATTCAAAAATGATTTACTATTTTTCCAGTAAATCATTTTTGAGTCATATCTATCAATGTAGTATCTGATTATTTTAAAAATAAATATTTTATTATGATCCATAGGTATTTTTATATTTTCTATAAACTTGAAACACACAGAGTGACACCACATGAGATAATCTGTGGATGTTTACT